>Ga0316194_10000833_pt1 | contig 20942 bp, 20 predicted proteins | sample CroRivsedime1_MG_FD_204936 | JGI IMG/M metagenome (GOLD analysis project Ga0316194, IMG submission 204936) | Coastal sediment microbial communities from Maine, United States - Cross River sediment 1 | ecosystem: Environmental > Aquatic > Marine > Coastal > Sediment | place: USA: Maine...
GCCCCCTGAATTTGTTTTAGATGCCGAGTTGGCGGAATTCCATTTCTACTTCGCTGGCGGTCCAGAGCTCGTCGAACATCTTGCCGTACAGTTTGGCCACGGCCGGTTCGTAGGTATCGGCGATGCCTTCCCAACGATTGGCCTGCAGCCGATAAACCAATGCAGTTTCATCGGCGATACAGAACGACTCGGCATGCGTTCGCAGATCTTCACGAACATGCCGGAATTCGATATAGGTGTTAAGCCGACGCCCGAGGTGAACGAAGTTGTTGCCGTTCTTGATGGCGCGAGTCGGGTCCGCGATCAGGACGCGAATTCGAGAATAAGCCTGCGATAAAATGAATCGTTTTATGACTTCAAGAAAGTCCGGGTCGTCATAGATGCCCGGCTCAAGGTCGTGAGTGAAGATTGAAATCTTGCGGCTTGCCTCGCGCGCGACGTCGATGACGGCTTGCCGCATCTCTTCACGTGTGGAGATGACCCAGCGTTGGCCTTTTTCTCGTGCCTGTTCCATAGTGAGTCATCTTACCGGCCGGAAAAGATTGACTGTGCCAACTGCGTCACGTTTTTGCCGCAGACATTGCCGATGCGAACGGTTCGTATCCCAGACGTGACGGGCGCTTCAGAGAATCCGCGGGTGGGCGTGATTGGCCCCGGGAATTTCACATATGGTACGTGGGGCTCAGATTTTGCTCGCGAGGCTGGCTGCGACGCCCGTGTAGTGCTGCGGCGTGAGGTCGAGAAGGCGTTTTTTCTCGTCATCCGGAATGTCGAGCGTCGCGATGAACTCCTGCAGCAGGTCTTTCGTGACGGCCTGGCCGCGCGTCAGCGCCTTGAGTTTCTCGTAGGGCTCCGGGATGCCATAGCGGCGCATCACGGATTGCACGGCCTCAGCGAGCACTTCCCACGCGGCGCTGACATCCGCAAGGATTGCTTCGTTATTGACCTGTAACTTTGCGAGACCTTTGTGCGTGGATTGCAGTGCGATAATGATATAGCCGATGGCAACGCCGAAATTTCGCTGCACGGTCGAGTCGGTGAGGTCTCGTTGCCAGCGTGAAATCGGCAGTTTCTCAGCAAAGTGACTCAGCATCGCGTTTGCCATGCCGAGGTTCCCTTCGGCGTTCTCGAAATCGATCGGGTTGACCTTGTGCGGCATCGTTGAAGACCCGACCTCGTCTTTGGCGACCCGCTGTTTGAAATAGCCGAGCGAAACGTATCCCCACACGTCGCGACAGAGGTCGATCAGGATGGTGTTGTAGCGAACCAGCGCATGCGCATACTCAGCCGTCCAGTCGTGCGGTTCGATTTGTGTTGTATACGGGTTCAGGTCCAGGCCCAGCGACTCGACGAAACTGCCGCTGATCGCCTGCCAGTCCGCCTCCGGGTAGGTAACGACGTGGGCATTGAAGTTGCCGACGGCGCCGTTGAATTTTCCACGAATATCGACGCTGTGAAACTGCTGCTGGGCCCGGTCCAGGCGCGCGACGACATTGGCCAGTTCTTTGCCTAAGGTTGTCGGGCTGGCCGTCTGTCCGTGAGTCCGTGACAGCATTGGCAAAGCGGCATGTTCCCGGGCCATGGATTGAAGCCTGGCCCTGATTTCCTGCATCTGCGGCAGGATGACATCGGTCCGTGCGGACCGCAGCATCAGTGCATAAGCAACGTTGTTGATGTCCTCGGATGTACAGCCAAAATGCAAAAAGTCCTTGAGAGGACCGGTTTCGGGCCCATCTCCCAAACGTTCGCGGATGAAATACTCGACAGCTTTGACGTCATGATTTGTTGTCGCCTCGATGTCCTTGATGCGTTCAGCGTCATCCAGCGAAAAGTCGTCCACGATGTGGTTCAGGACGTCTTTCATTACTGAGGACAGCGGCGCGAGTTCGGGCACCGACGATTCGTCAGCGAGACACTGCAACCATCGCACTTCGACCAGTACCCGGAAGCGAATGAGGCCGTACTCGCTGAATATGTCGCGCAGCCCTTTGACCTTGTCGGCATAGCGACCATCAGCGGGCGAGAGGGCTCTTAGCGTTGACACTTTCATGTGATGAAAACCAGTGTAGACTTGCGCGCGCAATGCGCGAATGATACCTGCGCGCAGCGCCTCTTGCGCTGCGGCGCCATGATACACGCGCGAGGACGCATGGCATATAGCACGGAGTATTACAGGCAATGACTAGCAAAGAATATCGCACCGAACATGACAGCATGGGTGAACTCCAGGTTCCCGCAGACGCATTGTGGGGAGCAACGACGCAGCGGGCTGTCGAGAATTTTCCGATCAGTGGCTTGCCGATGCCGCGGCAGTTCATTTCCGCGCTCGGTCTGGTGAAATGGGCGTGTGCCGGCGCCAATAACGAACTCGGTCTGCTCACGAACGACGTCGCAATGGCTATCCAGAAGGCGGCTCTGGAAGTCGCCGAAGGCGGGTACGACGAGCATTTTCCGATCGATGTATTCCAGACAGGATCTGGCACCAGTTCGAACATGAACGCCAACGAGGTCATCGGCCACGTTGCCTCGGAGAATCTGGGCGCCGAAGTGCACCCGAACGACCATGTGAACATGAGTCAAAGCAGCAATGACGCGATTCCCACCTGTGTCCATGTCAGTGCCGCAATCGCGATTCATGAGCACCTGGTGCCAGCATTGAGGCATTTGTCGGCTGCGCTGGAGACCAAATCCGCCGAGGTAGGCGATATCGTCAAGACCGGCCGTACGCACCTGATGGATGCCATGCCCGTAACGCTTGGGCAAGAGCTCGACGGCTGGCGCTCGCAAATCGACCATGCCGCAGAGAGGCTTGGCGACACGATGGGACGGCTGACGGAGCTCGCCATGGGCGGCACCGCTGTCGGCACCGGCATCAATGCGCACCCAAAATTTGGCGACAAAGTCGCCGTGCTGCTGGCCGAGAGGACCGGTATCGACTTCAAGTCGGCCGCGTCCAAGTTCGAGAGCCTCTCCAGCCAGGATGCTGCCGTTGAAGCGTCGGGGCAGCTGAGAGTGCTCGCCGTGAGCCTGACCAAGATATCGAATGATCTGCGTTGGATGAACTCCGGCCCGTTGGCAGGTATTGGTGAGATCGCATTGCCCGCGCTGCAGCCGGGCTCGAGCATCATGCCGGGCAAGGTTAACCCGGTAATTCCCGAGGCGGTTGCGATGGTTGCAGCGCAGGTGATCGGCAACGATGCGACGGTCGCTATTGGCGGCCAGTCGGGTAATTTCCAGCTCAATGTCATGCTGCCGGTTGTGACCCACAACCTGTTGCAGAGCATCGAGTTGTTGGCCAATGCCTGCACGGTACTGGCGGACAAGGCGATCGCCGGATTCACAGTCAATGTCGACAAGATCAGCGCCACTGTCGGTCGCAATCCGATCCTGGTTACTGCGTTGAACCCGGTCATCGGCTACGAACTCGGCGCCGCCATCGCAAAGAAAGCGTATGCCGAGGGCAGACCGTTAAAGGACGTCGCGCAGGAAATGACGGACCTGACGGACGAGGAACTCGATCGCCTGCTTGACCCTGCCGCCCTGACAGAGGGTGGCATCAAGAACTAGGTGACTATCACGGCCGCACATCTGCGCGAGCGACTGGCGGCGACGAGAAAACCGTCCAATCCGCTGGACGTTGTGGTGCCCAGGGGTACCTACAGCTGGCCCCAGGGAATGCTCGAGAAAATCGCCGCAACCCTGACGCCGGCCGGTGTGCTGATTCCGGTGCGCCGCCACGCTGCAGGGCTTTCCATATTGCTGACGCAGCGCTCGGCAGATCTCAAGCACCATGCGGGCCAGGTGAGTTTTCCGGGTGGGCGCATGGAGGATTCTGACGCGGATATCGAAACAACCGCGTTACGTGAGACCCGCGAAGAAATCGGCATTCCGGAAGAGCACGTGTCGATCATTGGCTACCTGGAGACGATGCCGACGGTCACGGGCTACGCGGTGACCCCCATTGTCGGGTTCGTCGATGGATCTGTGCCGCTCGAGATAGACACGACAGAGGTCGAGTACGCGTTCGAGGTACCCCTGTCTTTCCTGATGGAACCGGTAAACCATCGTATGGTGACGCGTGAATGGCAGGGGCTGTCATTCCCGATGGTCGAGTTTCACTACGAGGGCCAGCGGATCTGGGGTGCAACTGCCCAGATGCTTCTTAGATTTATAAAACTTATTAATAAATAACGAGTTATGAGTAGTATCGATAAATTACTTGAAGTTATGGAGCGCCTGCGTGACGCCGAGAACGGGTGCCCGTGGGACCAGAAGCAAGACTTCTCATCCATCGCACCCTACACGGTCGAGGAGGCATACGAGGTTGCCGATGCTATCTCTCGGGAAGACTTTGTCGCCCTCAGGGACGAGCTCGGGGATCTGCTGTTCCAGGTCGTTTTTCACGCTCAGATGGCCAATGAGGCCGGCATATTTGATTTTGATGATGTTGCCGGGACGATCACTGACAAGATGTTGCGGCGCCACCCACACGTGTTCGGAACTGATGAGGAACGTGCTGCGGGCGCGGTTGACGGTGCGTGGGAACGTATCAAGGCCGAGGAAAGGGCCAGCAAAGACGACGACAGCGCGCTGGCCGGCGTAGCCGTAGCGCTACCCGCGTTGAAACGGGCTGAGAAGCTCGGTAAACGTGCCGGCACAGTAGGCTTCGACTGGCCAGACCGGCAAGGCGTGCGCGCCAAGATCCGTGAGGAGCTGGACGAGCTTGAGGCGGCTGTAGGCTCACGCAGTGTTGCCAGCATTGAAGAGGAGTTTGGCGATCTTCTGTTTGCGGTTGTCAATCTCGCCCGACACCTGGACGTCGACCCGGAGAATGCACTGACATCTGCAAACTACAAGTTCGAGCGCCGTTTCCGGGATATGGAAAGCGCCGTCAGAGAGGACGGCAGGGCGCTCAACGATCACTCGCTTGAGTCACTCGACAAGGAATGGCGCGCGGCCAAGAAGCGCGTCGGGTAGGAGCTGTGCTTGCACTGCGACTGTCACGCTGGCAAGCAGGGCTCCTACGATGATTCAGTCCCCATTCATTTTGTATTCAGCAATGGTTCATTGCGCCGGATCTACTCTTGTTCCCAGGCTGACAAAAGGTCAGTCGCTTGGGAATGGAGAGGATCATGAACAGCAAACGAATAATTGCAGGACTGGCCACAGCAACGGCATTGCTGGCCGTTTCCACTGGCGCTAATGCAGCGATTTACGACTATGCGAAAGTCATCAGCTCGAAGCCGATAGTTCGCTACGTCAACGTCAAGACCCCAGTGCGGGAATGCTGGCAAGACACCGAGTACTACACGTCGTATGAGTCTCGCCGCCACGCACCGGGTCGGACGCTGGCCGGTGCGATCATCGGCGGAGTTGTCGGTCACCAGTTCGGCAGTGGCCGCGGCAACGATGCAGCGACGATCGCTGGCAGCATGCTGGGTGCTGCGATTGGCCATGGGGCGGTGCACAGAGTGGAGAATTCACGTCCCGTCGAACGTTGTGAGACTCGCTACCGCAGCCATCAGGAGCAACGCATTGATGGCTACAACGTCGTGTATCGCTATAACGGCCAGAAGTATTCGACCCGCATGCCATACGACCCCGGTAAAAGCATCAAAGTGCGAGTCGACATCCGGCCCGCCGGGTGATACAGATACGATATGACTCTGATGCGACTTATGGCCATTCTCGTTATCTGCGGTTCTATGGCGCTCGGACCAACGAGCGCCATGGCAGATGACCCCGAGGGCGTGGTTCTCCGTGTTGCGCAGAATAACGATGGCAAGACGCTCTCGCAGGCTGTTGAGCAAGTGCGCAGGCAGACCGGGGGCCGTATTTTGAGTGCCGAAACCAGGGTGCAGGGCAATCGCGAAGTGCATCACATCAAGGTGTTAACCGAAGACGGCAAGGTTAAGACCCACAAGGTTCAGGGCCGCAGGCTGCGGGGTTAATCGACATGCGCTTACTGCTAATTGAAGATGACACGACACTGCGCGAGACGCTGGCAGCAAAATTGGCCGACTGCGGGTTCGCCGTTGAGCAGGCGGCCGATGGCAAGGAGGGTCTCTATTTCGCCCTCGAATATCCGATTGATCTCGCGATTGTCGACCTGGGGCTTCCGGAGATGTCGGGTCTCGACATCATTCGTAACGTACGAGAGCAGGGTAAGACTTACCCGATATTGATACTGACGGCCCGCGATCGCTGGGAAGACAAAGTCGACGGTCTGGAGGCGGGTGCTGACGACTACGTTGTCAAACCATTCCACGTCGAGGAAGTTACGGCTCGGGTGAACGCGCTTCTGCGGCGCACTGGCGGCTGGGCCTCGTCAACGATGACGGCGGGACCGGTTTCGCTGGATATGTCGCGCCAGGAACTCACGGTCAACGACGCCAGCATCGAGCTCACCAGCTTTGAGTACAAGATCATTGAATACCTGATGGTTCGCGCCGGCCAGGTGATTTCCAAAACAGAATTGACCGAGCGGCTTTATGACCAGGATTTCGAGCGCGACAGCAATGTCATCGAGGTGTTCATCGGGCGCTTGCGCAAGAAGATAGATCCCGATAACACGATCAAGCCTATCGAAACCCTGAGAGGCAGAGGCTATCGTTTCGCGCTGGAACGCGGCCCTTCAGGCTAATGTCATCCCTTAACGCCCGACTCCTGATTTCGGTCAGTGTGTTGCTGCTATTTTTCTTTGGGGTCACGATCGTGGTGCTCGACACCGCATTTCGCAGCGCCGGCGAGCAGGCGCAAGCCGATATTCTCGATGGTCACCTGATGGCCATTCTTGCCGCTGCTGAAGCGACCGATGATGGTGGCCTTGAATTACCACCTGACTTGCAGGAACCCAGGTTCGGTGCGATTGGATCGGGACTGTACGCCGAACTGCGAGGCGACGCCGGTGAGCCGGTTTGGCGCTCACGCTCTGCGTTGGGGATCGATATTCCAGTCGGTGAGCAGCCGCAGAGCGGTGTACGCCTGTTCCTCGATGAAGTGCTGGCGGACGGCACGCCGGTGCTGACCTTGAGCCTTGCCGTGCAGTGGGAGCTGCCAGACGGCAACTACCGGCCGTTTGTCTTCAAGGTGGCTGAGAGCCTTGAGTCCTTTAACGCGCAGGTCGCACAGTTCAGACGGCAGTTATTTGGCTGGTTTGCGGCGGTTGCTCTGATCATGTTGCTGTCAATCTCGCTGTTGCTGCGCCATCTGCTGCGGCCGTTGCGTCAAATCGAAAACGAAATCGGTGAAATCGAGCAGGGCGAGCGGGCCTCTTTGTCCGGCGAGTTCCCAACCGAACTGACGGGTGTTGCTCGCAATATGAACCTGCTGATCGACAGCGAGCGCGGCCGATCCGAGCGCTATCGCAACACGCTCGATAACCTCGCGCACAGCCTGAAAACGCCATTGGCGGCGGTACGCTCGTTGTTGGACCAGGAACAGGCAGGCAAGGTGGCGGGCAAGGTTAACGAACAGATCGACCGCATGGACGAGATAGTCCGCTACCAGCTCCGCAAGCCCGCAAATTTACAGGCAAAGAACCTCGTTCTGGTTCATGTGCCGATAGCCCCGGAAATAGACCGACTCGTCGCAGGACTGAGCAAGGTTTACCACGACAAGAGTCCGCACATCGAGGCGGCCGTCGATAACGGCATGGAGTTTCGTGGCGACAGCGGTGACTTTCTCGAGGTGGCTGGGAATCTGCTCGATAACGCGTGCAAGTGGTGCGAGAAACGAGTGCGGGTAGCGGTAGGCTACCCAGATGACGGCGACGGGCAGAGCGGCCTGCTGCTCATTGTCGAAGACGACGGTCCTGGTATCCCGGCCAATGCCGCAGATGCGTTGTTGCAGCGCGGCACACGTCTCGACGAATCAACCCCCGGCCACGGCATCGGACTCGCCGTCGTGAAAGAGATTGCCGAGTCCTACGGTGGCCAACTCGAGATCAGCCGGTCTGAACTGGGCGGCGCAAAGTTCTGCGTCAGGATCCCTTCTTCTTAGCCAGCTTCAGGAAAGGCTCCAGGAACTCCATAGGCATCGGGAACACGATCGTGTTCGTTCGCTCGTTCGAAATCTCTTTCAAGGTCTGCAAATAGCGCAATTGCAGTGACTGCTCTTCCGTTGCCAGGATCTTGGCTGCCTCGGAAAGCATTGTTGCCGCCTGTTTCTCACCTTCGGCGTTGATCACCTTGGCGCGCCGGGCACGTTCCGCCTCGGCTTGCTGGGCAATTGCACGAATCATGCTCTCGTCGAGATCGACGTGCTTGATTTCGACGTTAGCGACCTTGATACCCCAGTTGTCGGTGCGTTGATCGAGCAGGTTCTGGATGTCTGCGTTGAGCTTGTCGCGTTCAGCAAGCATGTCATCGAGTTCGTGTTGTCCGAGTACCGAACGCAACGTCGTTTGTGAAAGCTGACTTGTTGCTTCAAACACATTCGCAACCCGAATAACCGCCTTTTCCGGATCTACGATTCTGAAGTAAATAACGGCGTTAACTTTGACCGATACATTGTCGCGGGAAATAACGTCTTGCGTCGGCACATCCATGACGATGACGCGCAGGTCAACTTTGGTCATTTTTTGCAGGCCGGGCACGAGGATGATCAGGCCTGGTCCTTTCACTGTCTGGAAGCGCCCGAGGAAGAAAATGACACCTCGTTCGTATTCTTTCAGGATCTTGATCGTGTTGTAGATGATCACGATCAAAAGTGCCGCGCCAATTCCGATAAATGTCAGGGACATTAGTGTTTCCTCTCTCAGTTGTTCTTTGGTTCAATTTCCAGGGTTAGGCCTACCATCTTTTTGACGATGACTTCCTGGTCCTTCGTAACCGGTGCGCGGCTTCGCGCTGTCCACGATTCTCCCTCGAGCCAGATCTTTCCTTCGCCCGAAAAGTCGGACATGGCGATGCCGACACCGCCAATAATTGAATCCGATCCGGAGACGGCGCCTCGGCGGCGCAGTTTGAGAATAAAGCTGACCATCCAGATGACCAGCAGCGCGGCTAGTATCGCGATAGTAATGACGAAAGTGAGCGATATGCCGAATCCGGGAATGCCGCTATCAAACATCATGATTGCGCCGAACACGAACGCAGCGACACCACCAAGTCCAAGTGCCCCGAAACTCGGGGCGAACGCCTCCGCGGTCATTAATGCCAGGCCGACAATAATCAGGGCCAGGCCGGCATAATTAACCGGCAATACCTGCAGTCCGTACGCGGCGAGCAGGAGGCAAATGACACCGACCACTCCCGGAATGACTGCGCCCGGATTCCAGCCTTCGTACATCAGGCCATACAGGCCGATCATGCCCAGGATCAGGACGATTTCGGGACTTGCGACGGCCGAGAGGATCTTGATTCGCCAGTTCGGCTCATACGTCTCAATGACGACATTGCTCGTTTCCAGCGTGACGGTTTCCCCGTCGATTTCTATTTCGTGACCATCCATCATTTCGAGCAGCGCCGCATGATCATTGGCGATGAACTCGATGACATTCTGCTCAAGTGCCTCGCCGGCAGTCAGGGTTGCCGCATCGCGAACGGCATCTTCGGCCCAGTCTGCGTTGCGCCCATGGCGCTCGGCCAGCCCACGAATATACGCAATGGCATCATTGAGAACCTTGCGCTCCATTGACGTGCCTGCTTGCGGATCAGATTCTGGCTGTTCCCCGTCGTCCGTCGTTTCTTCTTCCGTGGCGTCCTCAGCATCTTCTTCGGGCGTGACATTGTCGCCTGTGAGGGAAACCGGTGTTGCAGCGCCAAGGTGAGTCGTGGGCGCCATTGCCGCAATATGGCTCGCGAGCAAAATATAGGTTCCGGCACTATCGGCGCGGGCGCCTTCAGGTGCCACATAGGTTGCGACCGGCACGCTGGAATTCAGGATTGCCTGGATAATGTCACGCATCGGGGCCATCAAACCGCCCGGCGTGTCCATATCGATGATGACAAGCTCGGCGCCAGTCGCTTCAGCGTGTTCGATGCCACTAATGATGTAATCAGCAGTCGCAACGCCGAGCGCACCTCTTAGTTCGAGGACGACGACCTTGCCGTCAGCATGGGCGGCACCCGCCAGGAAGCCGAGGATAAGTGCAGCAAATACGGCTATGGATTTCATGAACTGATGATAGCATTGCCCAGATGTTTATTCGCTTCGTAACAACCGGCGGCACGATCGACAAGATCTACTTCGATGACCTGAGTCAGTACGAGGTTGGCGAGTCCCAGATCCAGCACATCCTGCACGAGGGCCTCGTTGATTTTGACTACGAAGTCGTGCCTTTGTTGCATAAAGACAGCATCGACATGACCGACGAGGACAGGGTCATTTTGCGTGACTATATCGCCGGCAACGATGCTGAGCGCTTCGTCGTTACGCACGGAACAGACACGATGCCCGTAACCGCGGAAATGCTGGCCGGGATAGAAGGCAAAACGATCGTCCTGACGGGCGCTTTGACGCCTGCGCGTTTCAAGAGTACTGATGCCATGTTCAACGTCGGCATGGCGGTGGCAACGGCACAGGTTGCACCACCCGGCGTCTACATAGCCATGAGTGGCCAGGTATTCGAAGCCGGGCACGTACGCAAGAATCGCGCCGAGAATAAATTCGAAGAACTGTAGGAGCGCTGCTTGCAGCGCGACAGAATTGCCACAATTGCACACACAATTGGGGTCAGAGCCCTTGGGCTCTGACCCCAAGGGCTCTGACCCCAGATTTCAAATTTGGCGCTTTTACAAGTCGAACGAGATTCCTTGCGCGAGCGGCAGTTCGGTGCTCCAGTTGATCGTGTTTGTCTGGCGCCGCATATACGCCTTCCACGAATCCGAGCCCGCTTCGCGGCCGCCGCCTGTTTCCTTCTCGCCACCAAACGCGCCGCCAATTTCAGCGCCCGATGTGCCGATGTTGACGTTGGCGATGCCACAGTCAGAACCAACATGTGACAGGAAATACTCGGCTTTCTGCAGGTTGTCGGTGAAAATCGCAGACGACAGGCCCTGAACGACACCATTTTGCATTGCAAGGGCTTCGTCGAGCGTCGAGTAGGGGATCAGGTACAGGATCGGACCAAACGTCTCCGTCTGCACGATATCCCAGTCGTTCTTCGCAACGGCAATAGCCGGTGTAATGAAGTTACCTGGGCCGTCGATGCGTTCGCCACCACAGAGAACTTCACCGCCCGCTTCACGGACTGCCGTACAGGCAGCCTCGATTCGTGCAACGGCGGAATCGTCAATCAAGGGACCCATCAGCGTAGTCTCGTCGATAGGATCGCCAATTCTCACCTGGCTGTAAGCCTTGACCAGCGTGTTCTTCAGTTCCTCGAAACGTGACTCGTGAATAAGAACACGACGCGTCGTCGTACAGCGCTGGCCGGCTGTGCCGACCGAGCCAAATACGATAGCCGGAACGGCCAGGTCGAGGTTGGCTTCCTCATCGACGATGATGGCATTGTTGCCACCGAGTTCGAGTAATACTTTGCCCATGCGCCTGGTTACGCGTTCGCCGACCTTTTTTCCGACGGCGCATGAACCCGTGAAGGACACCAGGTTAACGCGCTCGTCATCAACAAACGTCTGCGCCAGTTCGTTGCTGCCGTCATTGAACTGGAAGAAAACCGGCGGCAGATCCAGCTCGGCCAACGCAGAGTTGATGATCTTCTGCACGGCAACGCCGCACAGTGCCGTCTTTGGTGATGGTTTCCAGACGTTGACGTTGCCACAAATTGCGGCGATCAGTGCGTTCCAGGAGAAGACCGCGACAGGAAAGTTGAAAGCCGAAATCGTGCCGACGATGCCAAGCGGGTGCCACTGCTCATACATGCGATGTTGCGGGCGCTCCGAGTGCATCGTGTTGCCATACATCATGCGCGACTGGCCAACTGCGAAGTCGGCAATGTCGATCATCTCCTGCACCTCGCCATCGCCTTCGGCTTTGATCTTGCCCATTTCGAGCGTAACGAGACTGCCAAGGGCATCCTTGTTGTCGCGCAGGGCGTCGCCGATCAATCGTACAGCGTTACCGCGGACCGGAGCCGGGATCGTCCGCCAGGTCTTGAAAGATTCCTGGGCCTCTGCGATCAGTGCGTGGTACTCAGCGCTGGTCGTTGAACGCACGCTGGCAATGACCTCACCGGTCGCGGGATTGACCGACTCGATCAGGCTCGATGACGCGTCTTCGAAACTCTCGGCGCCGTGCCAGGTGCCCGGATTTACGGCCGCAAGGCCGAGGCTGTCCAGAATGGCTTTCATTGTCTTACTCTCCAGTGGCGCGCTGATGGCCGGTTTCGCCGCGCGCGACCAATTCAGCGGATTCGCGGTTGGTACCGCCGTGTGCGTAGATTTGTCCAAAACGGTTTTTGATGATGTCGGCCAGGCGAAATTGTTCTTGCGCAACAAAGCCTGAGAATTTGCCCGGGTTCGATAACACAAGATCAAGCACACTGCAGATGCCGCCCGCTGTGGTCATCTGAATCGCTGACCACAAGCGGCCGGCGACTACCTGTGGATAGATCTTGTTCACGTAGTTCTCCTCGCGGAACTCGCCGTCCTGCATGCCGGTAACTGCGGCATAGATGACGACGACATCCTGCAAGGTCTGCGGAACAGCATTCTCGAGTATGTGTTTCAGGGTAGGGCGGTCATGGTTGAGCTTGAGACCGTTCATCAGTAAGCGCATCTGTTCGCAATGACCCGGATAACGAATCGTCTTGTAGTTCATCGTGTTGACGCGCTCGCCGTAGGTTTCGCCGAGCGAGCCGAGACCGCCCGAAGTGTTGAATGCTTCGTAACGAGTGCCATCGATTTCGATTTTTTCAAGGCCTTCCAGCGGGAGTACGTCAACTTCCTTACCGTCGACAATGCTTCGACACAAGTTGCCGTATTCATTGATGATGCCGTCGGTTGACCAGGTCAATGAGTACTTGAGAACGTTGTTCGGGTGCTGTGGTAACGCACCGACTCGCAACTTGACGGACTTGAGCGTATCGAAATGCTGAATCAACTCGTTAGCGGCAATACTAATGAAGCCCGGCGCAAGTCCGCACTGCGGTGCGAAAACTTTGTCCGATCCCTCCGCCAGTTTGCGCACTTGTTCCGTAACCGCTACGTCTTCCGTCAGGTCGAAATAGTGCAGGCCTTCGTCACGCGCAACCTCGGCAACCGCAACATTGCAAAAATAGGGAAGGCCGGACACGACCGCGATGGGTTTATGCTCGCGCACGTGTTTCGTTAACGCGTCCTTGTTGCTTGCGTCGAGATCGAAAGCGGCAATATTGCTGTTGCCATGCGCTTTGGCAACGTCAGCTGCGACGCCCGGTTTCGAGTCAGCCAGTTGGACCTGGTAGTCGCCACTTTCGGCGAGCAGGCCGGATATCAGTACGCCGATCTTGCCGGCGCCAAGTACGAGGATGTCCTGCATGAAACTGCTCCAGAAAACAAAAACCGCCGGGGGAACGGCGGGTATATGGCGCGCATTGTGCCAATCTAAAGGCGCGCTTTCCACACGCGTCTAAACCACTGATTACATGAGAAACTTTTGCAGCCCTGCGGCGCTGCATGGCATAGTTATGGGTTCCAGCGGGCCAAGCGCCCGCATTTTGATGTCTGAGAGCAGGAATTAACGTGAGCAGATCGATCGACAAGGCCGCCTGGCACCCGGCGAGTTGGCAAAGCCGACCAGCGGCCCAGCAGGCCAGTTATCCGGACCAGGCCGCGCTCGATCGCGCCGTTTCGGACCTTTCTCGCCTGCCACCCATTGTCACGTCGTGGGAAGTTGATGGCCTCAAGGATCATATTGCCAAGGCCCAGAGAGGCGAAGCCTTCGTCCTGCAGGGCGGTGATTGTGCCGAGACATTTGACGATTGCACGTCCGAGAATATTGTCGCGAAACTCAAGATTCTGCTGCAGATGAGCCTCGTGATGCTGTACGGCCTCAAGAAGCCGGTCGTACGTGTCGGGCGCATGGCCGGTCAGTACGCAAAGCCGCGTTCGGCCGACACAGAGACTCGAGATGGAACATCGCTGCCAAGTTTTCGCGGTGACCTTGTCAATCGCAACCCGTTTACGGCTGAGGATCGTATTCCCGATCCTCAAATGATCCTGCGTGGTTACGAACGTGCAGCATTGACGCTGAACTTTGTTCGCTCGCTGATCGATGGCGGGTTCGCGGACCTTCATCATCCTGAGTACTGGGATCTTGGCTGGGTAGGCCACTCTGCAATGGCGGACGACTATCACGAGATCGTGAAGTCGATATCCAACTCGCTCGATTTTCTCGAAACAATTTCGGGCGCAGAGGTTCACAAAACCCAGCGTGCCGATATTTATGCTGCCCATGAAGGCTTGCACCTCTTGTACGAGCAGTCGCAAACGCGTTACCTCGATCGGCGTGAACGCTGGTACAACCTGACGACACACTTTCCATGGATTGGCATGCGCACCGCTGCTATCGATGGTGCGCACATCGAATACTTCCGTGGCATCGCAAATCCTATGGGTGTCAAGATAGGCCCGGGGATGACGGCCGAATGGCTGCAGGAACTGATTGCCGCGCTCAACCCTAACAACGAGCCCGGCCGCTTGACCTTGATTCACCGCTTTGGCGCGAAGACGATCGAGGAGTTTTTGCCGGATCTGATATCGGCGGTTAAAGAAACCGGCTCACCGGTACTCTGGGTCTGCGATCCGATGCACGGCAACACCGAGAGTACGGCAGATGGCACCAAGACGCGTCGCTTCGATAATATCGTGTCCGAACTCGAGTCAGCGTTTCGTGTGCACGAAGCTATGGGCAGTTACCTTGGCGGTGTGCACCTTGAACTAACGGGCGAGAATGTCACCGAGTGCACGGGCGGCGCGCGGGGATTGACCGATGGCGATCTTGCGCGTGCTTACAAGTCGACTGTCGATCCGCGCCTGAACTATGAGCAGGCCATGGAAGTCGCGATGCGCATTGCCGGGTTGCATCGCAATACGGCCAGGGTCAATCGAAACGGCGCCTAATTGCCTGCGGCGCGCAACTGGGCCCAGGCATCATCGGTTTTAATTTCACGCGACTCGCCGGGTCTGAGCCCGTCCAGTGACCACGGCCCTATCGAGCATCGGATCAACCTCAGTGTCGGCAATCCCACGGCAGCGGTCATACGTCGCACCTGTCGGTTGCGTCCCTCGTTGATCGTGATTTGCAGCCAGCAATCCGGCACGTTAAGGCGGTGACGAATGGGCGGGTCGCGCGGCCACAGTTCGGCAGGTGGATCGATTCGCGTAACCGCCAATACTGTTGCCGGACCGTCTTTGAGCGTCACGCCCTGCGTTAGCGTATCCAGTTGCGAATCCTGAGCGTCACCTTCTACTTGTGCCCAGTAGGTCTTGGGCGTTTTTGATTTCGGCTGCGAGATCCGGGCCTGCAGACGGCCGTCATCTGTCAGTAGTAACAAACCCTCGCTATCGCGATCCAGCCTTCCTGCGGGGTAGACATTCCTGAGGGTCACGAAGTCGGCAAGTGTCGAACGACCCGTGTCGTCGCGAAACTGACTGAGGACCCCACAGGGCTTGTTGAGCAGGACCAGCGGCATATCGGTACAATGCACGCCTTTTGCGGTAATCACCATGCAATACGACCACATTCAGGTCCCGGACAACGGCGCGGCCATCAGGGCGAATACGGACCATTCGCTCGTTGTGCCGGATTTTCCGATCGTTCCCTTTATCGAAGGCGACGGCATTGGCATTGACGTTACGCCCGTCATGGTTGATGTCGTCAACGCAGCCGTTGCCAGGGCCTATGGCGACGACAGAGCCATTCGCTGGATGCAGGTGTATGCAGGCCAGGCCGCTGCCGACCTGTACGGTGCTGATGATTACCTGCCTGATGAAACCCTGCATGCTCTGGCCAAGTACCTGGTCTCGATCAAGGGTCCACTTACCACCCCGGTCGGCGGCGGCATTCGTTCGCTCAACGTGGCTATTCGCCAGACGCTGGACCTGTATGCGTGTGTTCGGCCTATTCGCTATTTTCCCGGTGTGCAAACACCGATGCGGCAGTCGGACCTGGTCGACATGACCGTGTTCCGCGAGAACACCGAGGATATCTACGCAGGTATTGAATTCCCGACGGGCTCCGAGGAGGTGCAGAAACTGATTCACTTCCTGCAGACAGAACTCGGTGTAACAGAAATTCGTTTTCCCGCGAGCTCGGGCATCGGCATCAAGCCAGTGTCGCGCGAAGGATCTGAACGGCTGGTTCGCAAAGCTCTCCAGTACTGCATCGAGCGCGACCAGGGTTCGGTGTCGCTCGTGCACAAGGGCAACATCATGAAGTTCACTGAAGGCGCTTTTTGCCAGTGGGGCTATGACGTTGCGCGCGCCGAGTTCGGCGCGACGGAGAAAGACGGTGGCCCCTGGCTCGCGTTCAACAACCCGGTCACTGGCAGGGAGATCATCATCAAGGATGTAATCGCTGATAATTTCCTGCAACAGATCCTGATGCGGCCCGAAGACTACGACATCATTGCGACGCTGAATCTCAACGGTGACTATATTTCCGATGCGCTGGCAGCGCAGGTGGGCGGGATCGGTATCGCACCGGGAGCAAACATCGGCGATGCGATTGCAGTATTTGAAGCAACACACGGAACCGCCCCTGGTTTCGCAGGAAAAGACCGCGTTAATCCCGGTTCACTGATTCTGTCTGCCGAAATGATGTTGCGCTACATCGGATGGACTGAAGCCGCGGACAACATCATGGAAGGTGTTGCCAAGACCATTGCCAATGGCGAGCTCACGTTTGACCTGGCGAGATTGCGCGAAGCCATACATCAGCCGATTCGAAAAGAACGGCCGCACGGCAAGAAGGATGTGGAACAGGAACTGGATCAACTGATTCCAGGCGCGACGCTCGTTGGTACTCGTGGATTCGGCGATGCCGTAATTCGGCACATGAATGACTAACGGAGTTTTCGACAAGAACTGCCGTGAGTGCCCGCGACTGGCGACGTTCCTCGATGACGTCAACGGTCGTTACCCGGATTACTACTGCAAACCTGTTCCTCCATTCGGCGACAGTGAGGCACGCTTCCTGATCGTCGGGCTCGCACCAGGGATGCATGGTGCGAATCGCACAGGCCGGCCATTTACCGGTGATCATGCTGGCATCCTGCTGTACCAGATGCTGAACAAGTACGGTTTCTCAACACACGCGGAGTCGCTGGCCGCAGATGATGGGTTAGAACTGACAGGCTGTCGCATCACGAATGCGGTCAAGTGCCTGCCACCTGACAACAAACCTGTTGGTGCAGAGATCAACACGTGCAATCAATTCCTGGCCAATGAATTGCAGACGCTCTCTGAAACATCGGTAGTGCTTGCACTCGGTGGTATCGCGCACCGCGCAATCATCAAGGCACAGGCAATGCGCCAGGCGGACTTCAAGTTTGCACATGCCGCGGTGCATGATCTCGGTCACTTGCGCCTGCTCGACTCCTACCACTGCAGTCGCTACAACACCAACACGGGGCGACTGACCACAGAGATGTTCGACGGGATATTTGCACAGGCCCGGGAGTTGCTGGATAAATAGCAGCGTGTCCGAAGAAAGAACATTCGACGAGAAATCATTCCTGCGCAGCCTGACGCACCGTCCCGGTGTGTATCGGATGCTCAACGCGAAACACAAGGTTATCTACGTTGGCAAAGCACGCGATCTTAAGAAGCGTGTGTCGAGTTACTTTAATCGAAGCCATGACTCTGTAAAAACTGCGGCGATGATGGAGTCGGTCGCTAACGTTGAAGTCACGGTGACCAACACCGAAGCCGAAGCGCTGATTCTCGAATACAACCTGATCAAGCAGAACAAGCCGCGCTTCAATGTCATTCTGCGTGACGACAAGAGCTATCCCTACATTTACGTGTCAACCCGGCACAGCTTTCCGCGTCTGCAATTCCACCGTGGTCCGCGCAAGGGCAAAGGTCGCTACTTCGGTCCTTATCCAAGCACCAGGGCAGTCAGGCAGACACTGAACGAATTGCAAAAGCTGTTTCTCGTGAGGCAATGCAAGGACAGCTATTTCAGTAATCGAACGCGGCCTTGCCTGCAATACCAGATCAAGCGCTGCACCGCGCCGTGCGTTGACCTTATTTCAAAAGAGCAATACGCGAAGGACGTCGATGTAGCGATAGAGTTTCTCGAAGGCAAGAATCAAAGCGTCATCGACCGCTTCGTCGACCTCATGGAACAAGCGTCAGCTGAGCAGCACTATGAACGGGCGGCGCGATTTCGTGACCAGATCTCCCGGCTCAAGGAAATTGAAGCAAGACAGCTGGTGTCGCGATCGGCAAACATGGACCTCGATATTCTCGGCTTCGCATCGAACGCAGCCATTCATTGCGTAACGGTGCTGTTCATTCGCAACGGAGCGCTCATCGGCAGCCGTGACCACTTCCCGAAGATAGCCGGGGAGGATGACAAGCAGAAGATTCTTAACGGCTTCGTCACCCAGTACTACCTGGGCCGCGATGCGCCGGCCGAGATCATTCTTGATACGGAAATCGAGGATGCGCAACTACTCGAGTCGGAGCTAAGCGAGCGCATGGGACGCAAGATTGCGATCCGGAACAAGGTTCGCGGCGATCGTGCGCGCTGGCTGCAGATGGCGCGCACGAATGCGGAGCAGGGCTTGAACCTGCAGGTCGCGAGCAATGCGACGATCCGCCGGCAATTCGCCGCCCTTGCGGAGGCGCTGCAACTTGAAGAGACGCCCGAACGGCTGGAGTGTTTTGACGTGAGTCATACCTCCGGTGAAGCCACCGTGGCTTCCTGCGTGGTATTCAATGCTGCCGGAGCGGTGAAAAGTGATTACCGACGATTCAATCTCAAGCCAGATTCGGCCGGTGATGACTATGCAGCGATGGCCGAGGCATTACGGCGACGCTACACGCGCGTCAAGAAAGGTGAAGTGCCGACGCCCGATGTGCTCTTTGTCGACGGTGGCAAAGGGCAACTCGCCGAAGCGATGACGGTTCTGGACGAACTCGAGCTGGATTGGTTCAAGGTCGTTGCCGTCGCAAAGGGCAGGGCACGCAAAGTTGGCGCCGAGCGTCTGTTCCTGCCGGGGGAGAAAACGGCCATTCGGTTGCCGCCTGACTCACCCGCGTTGCTGTTGATCCAGCAGATTCGCGACGAGGCGCACCGTTTCGCGATAACCGGGCACCGCGCCAGGCGCTCCAAGGCGCGCAAGACGTCGCGTCTGGAGCAGATCCCGGGCCTGGGTCCAAAGCGGCGGCGAGAGTTGCTGCGCCAGTTTGGCGGGCTGCAGGGTGTCATTGGTGCTGGCATCGATGATCTGGCAAAAGTGCGCGGAATCAGTCGCTCGCTGGCTGAATCGATATACAATGACCTGCATCTGGACGGAAAGAACTAACAAGAAGCGACCCGGCCTTTGAAAATCAACCTGGCAATTCTTTTGACCCTGTTTCGCATCGCGGCGATTCCCATCGTGGTGGTGCTGTTCTACAGCCCGCTCGAGCATGCGCGGCCAATTGCAGCGATTCTGTTTGGTGTTGCCGCTGTGACGGACATACTCGACGGCTGGGTGGCACGCCGGTTTGGCCAGATGTCGAAGTTTGGCGAATTTCTCGACCCGGTCGCCGACAAGCTAATGGTGGCCATCGTGCTGGTCATGCTTGTGCAGGACAATCCGCGGTGGTTCGTCGACATCATCGCAATGGTTATCATTGGGCGTGAGATCACGATTTCGGCCTTGCGCGAGTGGATGGCCACTATCGGGGAGCGTGCGAACGTAAAGGTCACCATGGCCGGCAAGATAAAGACGGTGCTGCAGATGTTCGGCATAGGCTTCATGGTCTACCTTAATGAATTCCTCGGTTTCGACATCTACGGCATAGGCTTTGTCCTGCTGGTGGCCGCGGCGGTCATGACAATATGGTCAATGTTCGTCTACTTGCGGGCCGCCTGGCCGTATATCAGCCTTGACAGCGAGCCGTAAGCCGCTAAAATCTCGGCCCTCCGCAATGCGGAGATGAAAAAAGCGGGTGTAGCTCAGCGGTAGAGCATCACGTTGCCAACGTGAGGGTCGTGAGTTCAATCCTCATCACCCGCTCCAAATAAGAAGAGAAGGGCGACCCTGACGGGTCGCCTTTTTCGTTTACAGGGCCTTTGCGGCCACCCGGGCACTGTGGACGCTGTTCTCGAACTCATTAGTCTCAGTCCAGACAAAGATCAGGTCATCACCATCCAGCGCAATCTGCGGCACCGAGAAGGAGCCGGCACTGCGCGCCACGGTGTGCACGGATCCAGCAGCGCCTGCCTCAATCTTCCTTACTACCACGTCATGAGAGCCTTCAGCACCGGACTGCAGCCAGCTGACGGCCACCGCGCCCTTGCCCAGGTGCACGAGCCCGACACGACCCAGGACGCTGCCGTCCGCGACTTCCAGGGGCTCGCCGAAGGTCTCACCGCTGTCGTTTGAGACGCCAAGCTTGACCACGGGGCGTCCGCCCGATCCCGTGAACCACGCGACCGCGACGAAGTCCCCATCGGCAACGATCGACGGCCCATTGACCGGGCAACCGGGGATTTCCCAGTTGTCACTGGCAACGGGGTTGCCTGGCTGCCACTGTCCGTCTGCGAAGCGAGTTACATAAATATCGCGGATTTCCGCAGTGCTGCGGTCGCGGTAGACGGCAACAGGACCGGAGGAGGCGACTGCGATATCCGTCTGGCAGCAGTCACAAATAAGCTCATCGACGAGTTGCTCGTCCTGAATCTCGGCGTTCTCATCGATGAAAGCAGCACGCAGGGTCATACCGCTCGCGGTGGGGTCATCGGCCACCTCGTTGACCATCTTGCGGCCATCGAGCCATATCAGTCCTGTGCGTGAGCCATCCGAGAACATGGAGACGAACCCGTGCTCCGTCTCTGTG
>Ga0316194_10000834_pt1 | contig 20933 bp, 22 predicted proteins | sample CroRivsedime1_MG_FD_204936 | JGI IMG/M metagenome (GOLD analysis project Ga0316194, IMG submission 204936) | Coastal sediment microbial communities from Maine, United States - Cross River sediment 1 | ecosystem: Environmental > Aquatic > Marine > Coastal > Sediment | place: USA: Maine...
CGGCGCAGGCGGAAACATTTCGCTTAGGCAATACGATTTTGCAGTGAACGAAAACTGGCTAATGGATAACGGCCTTGGGGTATTGCGTAGCAATGCGGACCCGTTATTAAGCAGCAGCTACCGAATGAACCTGCCTTCTTCTTTGCTGGCAGGTGCAGGTACCTGGTCACGTAGTGATCGGACTGCCTTGAGATTCAGTGCAGGAAAAATTGGATCACTCGGTGGTGGTCGTCTTGATAACTTTGATACGACCAGTGGCAGTCTCGTTTCGCTGGGTATCAGTCACGCAATAACTAAGCAATTACTGACATCAGCACAGATCGTTTCATTAAGTGGCTCTGATGAAGTGGGTGATCATGAAAGTCTTGCCGGCGTGCTCGGTTATGAGGCAGTCGACAAGCGTCATCGTTACCTGGGACATTTTCTTGCAGACAGTGAGGGGGGCAGCGGTATCTGGCTGGATGGTGATGATCGTGTGGGGCGCTGGCGGCACCGTTATGGCGTTTTTTACCTGGACCCCGATTTATTATGGACGGAGGTTGCGTTGACCGATGACCAGCAGGGCTTTTATACACGCTCCGAGGTACGTTCCGTGCGCTACAACCTGACTTTAGGGACAGACCTGATGGAGAACAATGTGGATAACGATGAGACGTTGCCACAAATGCGGACCAGCAATGTTTTTGTAACCGGAGATCGGCGTATTGACAGCAAAACAGGCCTGGGTGCTACGCTGTCACTTCTGGCTGTCGATGCCAGGAATGACGCTGCCGGCGAAGATAGCAGTCTGGATCGTATTTCCGTATACCTGTCTCGTAAATCAGCAATTGGCAACTCCCGGTTTGAAGTGTTTGGGGCAGACGTTGATAATCAGGGCGACGAGGGGGACACGTACGGGATTATTTGGGATCAGGACTGGGATTATTCACGGACACTTTCCCTGTCAACGACACTGTCCCACGAGTCCGTGAGTGATATCGAAGATGAAACCCAAAGAGACTCGGCAAGTCTGCTATTTAGACATCAACCGGTACCACACTTTAACTGGAACGGTAATCTGAGTTTTACCAGGATTAAGAATGACAGTTCCACAGATACAGATAACTACAGCGCCAGCCTGGGCATGCTATGGCGCTTTCACAGGGAATGGGATGCGCGGCTTGATTACACATTTTCACGCGCTGAACAAAACATCAGTCTGTTCCCCGAAGAGGAACTTTCGGAAGACACACATACGATCCTGCTAAGTATTCGCCATACCAGGAAAAGTGGCCGCAAGGCGGTTATATCTGGCGTATCAACCGGACATGAAGGTTTTGGTGAAATTAGGGGAGTGGTTTTTTTTGACGAGAACCGTGACGGCCAAAGACAGGCCGGTGAACGTACTGCCAGCGGGATATTTGTCTATCTGGACGGCCGCTCGCCGAGGGTGACGGACAATGACGGAGCATTTTTCTTTGCTCCTGTTCCGGCCGGCGAGCATACGCTATCAGTCGCTGTGGAGGACCTTCCACTGCCATGGGGACTGGACGATGAGACTCCGCGATCTGTTTACGTAAAACCGCGGGAAGAGGCTGTCCTGGAGTTCGCACTGATACGTATTACTGAATAGCCCTATTCCAGCACTGTATCGACGGACTGTTCTCCACCTTCCCACTCTATCAATCCCTTTATCTTTATTGGTGGCATAAAACTGATTGGTTTTTCGCCTTCAGCTGGTGCTTGCCAGAGTGGGATAGCCCGCGTTTGACCTGGCAGGATGGGTGTCTGGGCGACGGTGAAGTCTATTTTATTTCCACTCGCATCGGTTCCTTGCAGGAGCCCCTCGGGGCGACCATGTGCGTTGCCCTGATTCTTGAGTTGCACTACGGGTGTTAACATGCCGTTGACTGTTTCAAGTTGCAGCGTTTCCAGGGACAACTCCGGGGTGGCGCTATTGATGCGTACATAAACAATAACGGCAACCCGGCCCTGGACGGGAAACTGGATGTTCCTGGCTCTCGCCATTACAGGTTGCGCATCCGGTTGTTCTATCAACAATGCAAACCGGCATTCGCCCCTGCTTGCGTCATCTGGAAGATGAATCTCGAAGCGGTAACGTTTTGTGCCGCCAGGCGGGAGTTTCAGACTGTGGCGTTCAAGTCGTACCCAGGGCCGACAGCTGTCCGGTTGGCGTTCAGGAGGAAAAATTGTCACGCCCCCGTTTTCAGAAAGGTCCCAGTCAGCACTCCTTATCTCGAAGGCGGCGGGAGTATCGCTGGCATTTTCAATGGTTACTGTCTCACGCAGTATGCCACCCGCATTTGCGTCGAGCTCAAAACGGGGTGGTGAAACCGTTGCTGCAAATCCGGCAGCGCTTACGGGTGCAGTAGAGCATACTGCAATCAACAGCATACATCCGCTCAGGCATGTCCTTAATTCAGGGACCAAGTATTTCAATTTCGTATAATGTATTGAATCGAAGTGCACCGAAGACCTGTCGTGCATCAATTTGAAATGATATATCAAGGACATCACTCATTACCTTTTCGGTGATTTTTCCCTCAAAGAGTTTACTACGGTTGCCAGCAGTAATGGAGCCGTCTGTAAATATGCCATTTGTTTTCCAACTCATCCGCAGGGAGCTTGAATCACCCATACCCCGAATGGCGACAGGCAGACCGATATAAATACGTGCTCGCTTGCCCAGGTAGGGGGATGTATTCAAACGGATTTCAACACCCTGTGTCCTTGCGGTCAGTGAATTGAGCTGTGTGTCATCATGAAGGTCAATGTCGTTTTGGTAAGTCCACTCAAAATCAGTATCAAATTGCTGCTGCGGTGATAATAAATCATCCAGCCGTTCCGCCAATACTGCTGGCGTGAATAGCAATACTGCAAGGGCTAAAATCAATCCTTTCACGGGGCTGACCAGGTATATACAACGCTGCCATTATAGGTGCCCGCTGCTGTGCCAAGTGTATTGGCGTAACTGAAAGTGAGGATATCAGAAATGCGATCCGGACTCTGGAATGTTGCGAGTATCTGCTTGGTATCGTTGTTAAATGCGCCGGGTGGAATATTACCGTTGCTTGCTACCCAGCTGATATCAGAAAACGGTAGCGTATTGCCATTGCTGTTTGTCAGTGGATGAGTGAAAGAGTCGGCAGAGAGTATTCCGGTTACAGGATTACCTGCTGTTCCACGGATTGCGAGCCGGATTTCAATGGGTGTAGAGCTGGTGAGGGGGGTGCCATTACCAAGTTCGGTTACCGGGACAGTAAATTCGACGGTACTAACATTTTTGCCACCTGCACCTACCCGTATGGATATCTGCGATTTAGCATTATTTCTGATATTAAAGGTCACCGCTTCAGAGGCCGGTATCCAGACCATTTGAAGTACACATACGCTCAGACCGGTGAACAGGAGCGCTCCGGCTTTCAGGATATTAGTGTTGGACATGATGTCAGATAACTGCCGGAAATTCGGTGTACCCGGCCAATGCTACCGACTGCGGGATAAAACACAAGCACGGCAGCTAACTAACAAGCTGCCGTGCTTGTGCAGGACTTTTTGGCGCTGCCCTGGATGAGGCGGATTGTTAACCTGTTCAGGGTGTCGTGGCAGTGTAAGTCACCGTACCGGTATATTCGCCGGCCGGATACTCAACAGAGTTGTCATAGAGGTAAGTCCAGGTTTCATTGGTATAATTGGTTACCTTGTTGTTGCCACTGGTCGGTGTTGGCGTGGTCGCGTCCGTCGGGCCACCGGCGTTGCTGAGTGTCGGGTTTGCGAAGGCGGCTTCACTCTCACTGACCAGAATTTCACTGTACGGGATATTTTCGCCGGGGGTGCCATTATTCAGGCCATTACCACTACCATCGTTGGTCGGTGTAATAGTAATTTGTCCCGCATTACTGAAAATGCTGACCGTCACGCTACCATTGGTTGTTGCAGTTACGTCGTTACCAGTCCCTATATCACCTGCCGCGGGTTCAAACAGGACTTCATCAACAGCGCCGGGTGTATCAGTGCCGACACGAAACCGCAGGATGCCTGGGATCACCACTCTGAAATCAAGATCAACAGCGACCGAGGGCGACGCACTGTTGGCACTGCCGGAGTCCGCCAGTGCGGTGACCGGCACTATGCCGATGGCTGCCAGCAGTAATGATGTAATGAATTGTTTGTAATGAGTGTTCATGGGGCCTCGCGAGGTGGTAACCGATATAACATGATTGATTTCAGTATCTGTCTGACATGGATCAGGCGTACGTGGATATACGTATCGGACAGACAAGCGGAAGCTTTAGTGCGTCACCGCGGAATGCGGGGAGTTTGAGGCAGGCCGGGAAAATTCAGGCCAGTCAGGGGATTATCCGCCGGCGCAGGGTGCGGGCGGCGGGGTATTCAGGGTCAGGCTGCCGGTGAGCTGGTGTACGGATTCAAGTCCATGGCGGTCAAGATACTCGACAATGCCACTGTTTATTTTGTTGCAGACCAGCGGGTCATAGAACAGTGCGGTACCGACACCCACGGTAGTGGCGCCGGCGATCAGGAATTCAATGGCATCCGTAGCGCTGGTCACGCCGCCCTGGCCAATGATGGGGATGTCGTGGTCCTTGCAGACCTGGTAGACCTGGTGCACCTTCAGCAGGGCAACGGGCTTGATGGCCGGGCCGGACAGGCCGCCCTGGTTATTGCCTATGACCGGCCTGCGTCGTTCGCTATCGATGGCCATTCCCATCAGGGTATTAATGACCGCGAAAGCGTCGGTGCCGGCATCGATACAACGGCGGGCGTTGTCGGCAATATCAGTCTGGTTGGGTGAGAGCTTGGTGATCAGGGGTTTGCTGGTCACGGCTCGACACGCGGCCACCACGCGAGCTGACATGTCCGGATCATTACCAAAGGTGACGCCACCCTCCTTTACATTCGGACAGGAGATATTGATCTCGATGGCATCAATCGGCGAGTCATCGAACAGACGGGTCACTTCGGCATATTCTTCAATAGTGGAGCCGGAGACGTTGGCGATAAACCGTGTCTCAGTGAAATCCAGAGATGGCAGTATAGTGTTCACAACATAATCCGTGCCGGGATTCTGCAGGCCAATTGCATTCAGCATGCCGGCCGATGTTTCCGCGATGCGGTGTGGCCGGTTGCCCGATCGCGCTGCCAGCGTGGTGCCTTTCAGGCATACCGCACCGGCATCATGATTGGAAAAGCCGGCAACACGGGTATATTCTTCGCCGAAACCGACGCACCCGGACAGCAGCACCAGCGGTGTTGCCAGTGACAGGCCACAAAATCCCACAGCCAGTTTTTGCCGGTCAGCGTCAGTCATTACAGTTACACAGGTCAAATCAACAGGCTCCCAGATGTTTCATATTGTACTTTACCAGCCGGAGATACCGCCAAACACGGGCAACATCATACGCCTTTGCGCCAATACCGGCAGCGCCCTGCATTTAATCCATCCACTGGGCTTTAAACTGGACGACCGCAAATTACGTCGCGCCGGTCTCGATTACCTCGAGTGGGCGGCGGTGCGAGAACATGAGTCACTGGCAGCATTCCACCAGGAGGTCAATCCGGTGCGCATCTGGGGTCTATCGACCAGGGGGGCGACTGCGTATTCAGAGGCAGAATTTCAACCGGGTGATGCCTTTCTGTTCGGTCCCGAGACGAGAGGGTTACCGGATGACGTGCTGGAGTGGCTGGGGAAGGCAGCGGTGCTGCGCTTGCCCATGGCCGTAAACAGCCGCAGTCTGAATCTGTCGAATACCGTGGCCGTACTGGTCTATGAGGCCTGGCGTCAGCAGGGTTTTAAGGGTTCAGCCGGCTGACTCCGGCCTGACGTCGCGTGCCAGCAGGTTCCTGACCGCATCTGCAGGCGACAGGTGCTCATACAGAACCCGGTAGACCTGTTCGGAAATCGGCATGTCGACCTTGTATTGTTTCGCCAACTGCATTACTTCCCCTGCCGTATTGAAACCCTCCACCACCTGGCCGATTTCCTCTAGTGCCAAATCAATGCCGGTTCCCTTGCCAAGTGCCAGCCCGAGTCTGCGGTTGCGTGACAGGTCATCCGTGCAGGTCAGTATCAGATCCCCCACACCGGCGAGCCCCATCAGCGTCTCGCGGCGAGCACCCATGGCATCCCCAAGCCGAATGATTTCCGCCAGTCCGCGGGTAATCAGGGCGGCACGACTGTTGGCACCCAGTTGCAGTCCATCGGTAATCCCGGAGGCAATGGCAAGTACATTTTTAACGGTGCCACCGAGTTGTACACCGACCATGTCATCGCTGGTGTAAACGCGCATGCTGTCGCCATGCAGCCGATTGGCCATGTCATTGGCAAAGACCGGGTTGTTGGATGCGACGGTCAGCGCTGTTGGCAGCCCTGCAGCGACCTCCTGAGCAAAGGTCGGCCCAGATACCACGGCAGCGGGGTAGCTGCTGCCGAGCGTTTCTTCAAGCACCTCGCTCATGAACTTGCCGCTGCCGTGTTCCAGGCCTTTCGTCGCCCAGGCGATGCGCGAGTGCTTGTCGAGGGCAGGTGCCAGATTGGTCAGGACCTCGCGAAATGCATGGCTGGGTACGACCAGCAATACATCTCGGCCTTGCTGGACGGCAAGCGACAAATCCTTTGCAATCGTTAAATTTTCAGGGAACGGGAAGCCGGGAAGAAAGTGCTTGTTCTGGCGATCGCGGGATAGTGTCTCCATGAAATCCGGTTCATGCCCCCACAGGCAGGTATCGTTGTTATTGGCGGCGAGGTGCAGTGCCAGTGCTGTACCCCAGGAGCCGGCGCCGAGAACGGCTATGCTGTCATTGTGCATGGATTTGCTATTTTCATGATGGGTTTAGCAATGGCTGCGACAGGGTTATAGAGCGGCTGCTGCAGATATTGTTACTCTTCAGACGTTGCGTTTTGTTCAGGTTCTTCCTGAGATTTTTTTCCATACAGCGCCGCCGCAAAGTTTACTGGTGCAAGTAGCAGTTGCGGGAAACCACCTTTAGTAACGAGATCTGACAGTGTTGCGCAGGCATAAGGATATAAAGTACGTGCACAGTATACCTGGTGGAGTTCTTTCAGTTTGTCTGGCTCATGTCCCTTAAGGATAAAAATTCCGGCCTGATGGACTTCAGCAAGGAAAGCCGTTTTCTGTTCTAAAGTTGCGGTAGCGGTGACAACCAGCACGACTTCATAAATATCTTCATCCAGCATGGATACGGAAATATTCATTTCAACACCAAGTTTCGGCTCCCACTTTTTGGTGAACAGTTCGGGTGAGTTTGGTGCTTCGAAGGAAACGTCTTTCAGATATATTTTCTGCGGACGAATAATTTTTACGCTGTTTTCGGTCTGCTCTTCTGGCTGTTCTTCTTCTGACATATGTATATTCCCGTTATGGCGTTATGTTGCTGGTGTTTCCCAGGCAGGTGCACTAAGCGCTTTTACTCAATGGCAAGGCTTCTTTCTGCCATGCCAGTAGTCCACCTTTTAGATTGTATACGGATCCAAATCCCTGCTTTTTTAGTTTGCTGCAATATGCGGTAGAGCGTTGCCCGCGCTGGCAATAAACAATCACTGGCTTGTCGCGATATTTTTCCAGTTTTCCGCTGACATCACCGGAGCCGGCAGGGGCATGTATAGCATTGACAATATGACCTTCACGGTAGTCCTTCTCCTCACGCATATCAATCATGATGGCATTGTCATGATTGATCATCCGGGTCGCTTCACCGGGTGCGACGGACTTGATCCCGCTGAGCCGTGACTGGATTTCTCCACCTATCAGCATTACCACAATGGCAACCAGTGCCAGTACCAGCAATGTATGGTTACCGGCGAATTCCGTCAGTTGATTGATGTCCATGGGTGATCAGTTGCCGGCAGTGGGTGTGATGGTTGTGTTATGGCAGTATGGTTGTTGCCCGTACGGCACGGTCAGCGCCAAACGGTATTCAGGGCCGGGTGCAGAAAACTTCGTGCATCATGCCGATGAGTTGCAGGGTGCGGCCATCACCAATGCGGTAGTACACCCGGTTGGCATCCTTGCGTGATGCAAGGATGCCCTTGTCGCGCAGGATGGCGAGGTGTTGAGAAATATTACTCTGGGATGTGCCGACACGGTCTACTATATCCTGTACGCTTATTTCCTGATCTCCGAGGGTGCACAGGATCTTCAGCCGCAGCGGATGCGACATTGCCTTGAGGGAGCGTGAGGCCCGTTCGATATCTTCTTCACGGGTGATGAGTGGTTCACTGGTTACAGACATTCTTCAGCCCCTGAAACTATTGATTATGGTGTGTTACTGTATTCATTACTAAAACATTATACAATAATAAACCATTTGGGCTACAGGTAAGATGCTGTTGCGTTTTCGCGTATAGCGATTCGGGACAGCGTATGGCGGGGCGGATCCTGTCGCAATTGGCGCCCTGTAGAGATTTAATTTAGACTCTCTCTAATTCATGAGCGAACAGCAACGACATACTTCTGCTAATGGCCCGGCGCGGCCGATGGTGCTGCTTATCCTGGATGGCTGGGGTTATAGCGAGACACCGCAATTTAATGCCATAGCTGCTGCGAACAAGCCTGTCTGGGACAGATTGTGGGACAAATTTCCCCATACCCTGATTCGTACCTCGGGTGCAGCTGTTGGACTGCCTGCAGACCAGATGGGCAATTCAGAGGTCGGCCACCTTAATCTGGGTGCGGGGCGTGTGGTTTACCAGGAATTTACCCGTGTCAGCCGCGCAGTCAAGACGGGGTCTTTCTTCTCCAATCATACCCTGACCGATGGTGTGGACCTGGCGATTGAACATGGCAAGGCGGTTCATATCCTGGGTTTGCTTTCACCTGGCGGTGTGCACAGCCACGAAGAACATATCCATGCCATGGTCGAACTTGCGGTGCAGCGAGGTGCCGGGAAAGTGTATTTGCACGCCTTCCTGGACGGGCGTGACACCGCCCCCCGCAGTGCTGCCGCTTCCATAGAACTGATGGAAGAGAAGTTTAAACAGTTAGGCGGCGGGCGTTTCGCTTCCATTATCGGCCGTTACTACGCCATGGATCGCGACCATCGCTGGCCACGTATACAGGCGGCCTATGACCTGATTACACAGGGCAAGGCAGACTACCGGGCCGTGGATGCGCTGAGTGCCTTGCAAGCCGCTTATGCGCGGGATGAAAGTGACGAGTTCGTCAAGCCAACGTCAATAACTCCGGCGGGTGCGCAGCCGGTTGGCGTCGAGGACGGGGATGTCGTTGTGTTTATGAATTACCGCTCGGACCGTGCGCGCCAGATCACGCGCCCGTTCATAGAAAAGGAGTTTGACGGTTTCGTCAGGGGAGCAGAACCTGCACTGGGTGCTTTTATCAGTTTGACCGAGTACAAGTCAGACTTTGACGTGGCCGTTGCCTATCCGGCCGAACGCCTGAAAAATGTCTTCGGAGAGTATGTTGCCAGGCACGGCTTGAGGCAGTTGCGCCTGGCCGAGACCGAGAAGTACGCGCATGTCACCTTCTTTTTCAACGGTGGCAACGAAGAACCGTTTGAAGGCGAAGACCGCATCCTGGTGAATTCACCAATGGTAGCGACCTATGACCTGCAGCCGGAAATGAGTGCGCCGGAGGTGACAGACAACCTGGTTGCTGCTATCGAGAGTGGTACCTACGATGTGGTCATCTGTAATTATGCCAATCCTGATATGGTGGGTCATACGGGCAAGTTTGATGCTGCAGTAAGGGCAATTGAGACAGTTGATGCCAGTGTCGGACGTGTTGTCGATGCGCTGGAGCGTTGTGGCGGCGAAATGCTGGTAACTGCAGATCATGGCAATGCCGAACTCATGCTTGACAGTGATTCCGGGCAGGTGCATACCGCTCATACTACCAACCTGGTACCGCTGTTATATGTCGGGCGTCCGGCAAAGATGTCAGAACACGGCGCACTGTCTGATATTGCACCCAGCATGCTGTATTTAATGAATATGGAACCACCTCCTGAAATGACCGGCACACCGCTGGTGGAATTGACGCCGGACGACGCTGATAACTCCCGACCGACAACGGCAGTCACTAACTAACGTGTCACGTCTGGTTCGGCCGCGCCAGTCTTTCAATTTGTGTTCTGTTCATAAAACAGTGTTGCCCCGTTTTCAGATATTGGTACTGGTGGCGTTGTTCGCACTGCTCATGATGCTGTGGCCATTTCCGCCCGGTGCTCACGCCGACGAGATAGCGGTACAGGCCGAAAAGCTGCAGCAGTTGCGGCAGCGGATTGACGAGATCAAGCACGAAATTGATTCCATGCGTGACCAGCGTGATTCCCTGCAGGGGGCGCTGAAAAAAACTGAAACAGAGATCGGCAGCATCACGGACGAGTTACGGCAGCTTGATGGCCAGACACAAGCAGTGCACCGGAAGGTCCAGCTGTTGTACGATGACCGCCGCCTTGAACAAGCCCGCCTGGCTACCATGCGTGCCAGCCTGGCGCAGGAATTACAGCTTGCCTACATGACAGGAAGGCAGGAACAGATCAAGCTGTTACTTAGCCAGGAAGACCCTGCAGCCGTGGGGCGTGTGCTGGTTTACCATGGGTATTTTGCACGTGCACGTGTCGTCCGTATGCAGGATTTGCGCGCATCACTTCAACATATGATTGAAATTGAGCAGGCGCTGGTTGAAAAACAGGCAGAGATAGAACGATTGCGGCAACAGCAGACAGACAAATCATCGCGGCTGGTTGCAGAGCAGGACAGCCGCCGCAGAATTCTTGGGCAGTTGCAGGCGGAGTTGGGCAGCAGGACAACAGAACTCACCGCCCTGGAGCAGGATCAGGAACGGCTGCAAAAACTGGTGCAGTCCCTGACGCTGGCCTTGCAGGAGATTCCACAGAGCAGTGGCGAATACACTTCATTACGCCAGCTAAAGGGCAAGCTGCACTGGCCTGTAGCCGGTCGTATCACGCAACCTTTCGGAGCGAAGGAGGCGCACGGTACATTGACTACACGCGGTGTGCGTATCGCCACCCGTGCGGGTACTGATGTGCAGGCGATTGCCAGTGGCCGGATCGCATTTTCTGACTGGTTGCGGGGCTTCGGCCTGTTACTCATTATTGATCATGGTGAGGGATATATGTCTCTCTATGGACAGAATCGCAGCCTCTACAAGGAAGTTGGCGAGTGGGTCGAACGGGGTGAAACGGTTGCAGCAGCCGGAGACAGCGGTGGCCAGGTGAAGGCCGGTCTGTACCTGGAACTGCGCAAGGATGGTAAGCCCTTTAACCCCGGTCCGTGGTTTAAAGGCAAACCGGCACCATTGCAGGCGGCACGTTGAATATATCAGTCATTATGCCGGTGAAAGTCTACCGGGGATGGAATTTAACCGGTCTGTTTTTGTCTTAATGGCAGTGAAGTGCTCCAAATGCCGGCAGATCCAAAGCTTTCCGGGCAGGCGCCGATACCGCTGTAACCTGTGCTGTGATATTGTCACGATTACTTGTCAGTGATGGCAGTGGCCCCAGGGCATTACGCGTAATAGCCCCATGACTTCATATGGATACAAATAAATGAAACCCAAACTACAGAACTATCTGCTGGTGCTCACCGGCCTCATGGCGGGCGTACTGGTTTCGATTGGACATAGTGTGTTTGCTGATCGAGAGAATACCCGGGCGACCCTGCCGATTGAGGAATTACGTACTTTCAGTGATGTATTCGGGCGTATCAAGAACGATTATGTCGTTGATGTCGATGACAAGGAACTGATCGAGAACGCCATACGGGGCATGTTATCCGGCCTGGATCCGCATTCCTCCTACCTGGACGCAGAACAGTTCACAGAATTACAGGTTGGCACCACCGGTCAGTTTGGCGGCCTGGGCATTGAAGTCGGCATGGAAGACGGTTTTGTCAAAGTCATTGCGCCGATTGATGACACACCTGCAGAACGTGCCGGTGTGCAGGCGGGTGACCTGATCATCAGGCTGGACGATACACCGGTCAAGGGCATGACCTTAAATGAAGCGGTCAAGGTCATGCGCGGCAAGCCGGGTTCGGATATTGAACTGACTATCGTGCGGGACGGCCTGGATCAGCCGCTCAAGATCAACATTACGCGTGATGTGATAAAGGTCAAGAGTGTCAAGGCGCGCATGCTCGAACCGGGTTACGGCTACTTGCGTATTTCACAGTTCCAGTCCAAGACGGCAGAAAACCTGGTTGATGCTATCGATGATCTGAAAAAAGAGAATGGCGGTCCACTGAAAGGTACTGTGCTTGATTTGCGCAATAATCCCGGTGGTGTTTTAAACGGCGCGGTCGCAGTGTCGGATGCCTTTCTTGAAAAGGGCATGATTGTCTACACGGAGGGCCGTATTGCCGATTCAAAACTGCGCTTCAATGCGACGCCGGATGATGTCATCAATGGTGCTCCACTGGTCGTGCTGGTAAACCAGGGTTCGGCTTCGGCTTCAGAGATTGTTGCGGGTGCCTTGCAGGATCACAAGCGCGCCATCATTGTGGGTTCGAAAACGTTCGGCAAGGGTTCTGTGCAGACTATTCTGCCATTGAGTAGTGAATCTGCATTGAAGTTAACCACGGCGCGCTACTACACACCATCAGGTCGGTCGATCCAGGCAGAGGGCATTACTCCGGATATCGAACTGGACAGGGTCAAGTTCACTTCTGTTGAACGCAAGATTGAGCCATTGAAGGAAGCAGATCTGTCCCGGCATCTGGAAAATGGTGATGGCGGGAAACCTGGCAAGTCATCGGGTGATGACGACGACACAGGCAAATCACTGGCTGCTGATGACTACATGTTGTACGAGGCGCTTAACCTTTTGAAAGCACTGGTGATTCTGGACGATCGCTCGCGCTGACGACTTCAGAACCTGATGCTATACGGCAGGGGCGTCTGGCAGTTTGTGTTTGTCCTGTGGCTGGGATGTCTCACTGCCACAAGGGTTGTTGCAGAACCGGTCAGCGAATCCACCGGGGATGTGCTGCCAGCCATTGCACTTATAATTGACGATCTGGGCACCAAGCGTAAGCTGGGCAAGCGTATTGTTAACTTGCCAGGTCCTGTTGCCTGTGCATTTCTGCCTTACGGAGAGTACACGGCTTCCCTCGCCAGACAGGCGCATGGGCAGCACAAGGAAGTAATGTTGCACCTGCCTATGCAGGCCGTTGAAGATGCACCCGCAATGCTTGGCAAGGGGGTGTTGACACTGGATATGACCAAGCCGCTGTTCAGGGAAACACTGGCGCATGACCTGGCTGCCGTCCCCCACTTAAGCGGAATCAACAACCATATGGGAAGTTTGCTGACACGGCATCCTGGTTCCATGGCATGGTTAATGGAAGCAATCGTCAGCCGTGGCGACCTGTTCTTTGTTGATAGCCGGACAACCAGCGCAACTGTTGCCGAACAGCTTGCACTGGAATATGGCGTTCCGAATACGTCACGTAATGTCTTTCTGGATAATGTTCAGACCATGGCAGCCGTGCGCGAGCAACTTCAAAAACTGATTGCCATTGCCAGGCGCGATGGTACGGCGCTGGGTATCGGACATCCCTATCCCGCTACCGTGGCCGTTCTTGCAGAGGAACTTGGCCAGCTGCCGCAGCAGGGTGTACGATTACTGCCGGTGTCAGGTGTAATCAAGTTACAGCAAGAGAGGAAAACAACATGGCAAGCGTCCTTGTCCCGCTAGCACAGGGTTGTGAGGAACTGGAAGCGGTTACCGTAATTGATTTGTTGCGCCGCGCAGGTATAGACGTGATTACCGCGGGCCTTGATGCACAGCCGGTACACGCTTCACGAGGGGTAACACTGCTACCGGATATGACTCTGGATGCGGCCTTGCAGCAGGAATTCGACATGATCGTGTTGCCGGGAGGCCTGCCCGGGGCCGACCATCTGAGAGATGATCCACGGGTGATCGATTTACTGAAAAAAATGGCTGCGGCTGACAGGTATACGGCGGCAATTTGTGCGGCACCCAGGGTGCTGGCGCATGCCGGGCTGCTTGATGGCAAGCGTGCTACCAGTTTTCCCGGTGCGCTGGATGTCGGTGCGGTACCCGGTATTGATTATCAGGAGGCAGCGGTGGTGATAGATGACAAGGTGATTACATCTCGCGGTCCCGGAACGGCAATGGATTTTGCGCTGACGCTGATTGAAACACTGGTCGGCAGGCAGGAGCGGGATGCGGTCGAGGCCGGCCTGCAGCGTGGCTGAACTGATGGGCTTCTGAGTGCATCCTGCAAGCGCGTCTGGTATCAGGATCAGTTGTGATCGTCCAGCCAGTTGAAGAGCAGTATAAACGTGCCCAGGCTGCCGCATATCCAGGTAAGCAAGGGGGCTCCCATGATGACGGTTGGTGCATAGCCATCCAGTCCGTAGATAATGGCCGCAGCCAGCATGAGCCCGGTACCAACGATGGCGCTGATGTTGCGGCGGTTGGCGCGGCGAATTTCAGAACGCAGGCGCTGCAGCTCTTTCGAGGTCCACTCCACCTGCAGTTTCCCGCTGCCAGCCTGTTCCAGAAAGCGGTGCGCCAGGGCAGGCATTGCCGGCAGTGCATCGTTCCATGCCGGAATGCTGTCTTTCAGGTTACGCAACAGGGAGCGCGCACCCAGTTGTTCACTCATGGTGCGTTCCAGAAACGGTTTGGCCGTTTGCCAGAGGTCCAGTTCAGGGTATAGCTGCCTGCCCAGGCCTTCTATATTGAGCAGGGTTTTTTGCAGGAGAACCAGCTGTGGTTGAACTTCCATGTTGAAACGGCGTGCTGTCTGAAACAGCCGTAACAGCACGTTGCCAAACGAAATTTCGTTCAGCGGTTTTTCAAAAATGGGTTCGCAAACAGTGCGAATGGCAGCCTCAAATTCATCTATGCGTGTGCCTTCCGGTACCCACTCGGACTCAACATGCAGTTCGGCAACACGGCGGTAATCACGATTGAAAAAGGCCAGGAAGTTCTCTGCCAGATAGCGCTGGTCAACAGGATTCAGTGTCCCCATGATGCCAAAGTCGACGGCCATATAACGGCCGTCGGTGCTGACAAACAGATTGCCTGGATGCATGTCGGCATGAAAAAAATTATGCCGGAACACCTGGGTGAAGAAAATTTCCACACCGCGTTCAGACAATGTTTTAAGGTCGATATTATGCGCGCGCAAGGCGTCGATATCACTGATCTGTATGCCATGGATGCGTTCCATCACCATGACTTCAGGGCGGCAGTATGGCCAGTACACTTCCGGAACATACAGCACGTCGGTGCTACTGAAGTTGCGTTTTAGTTGTGAGGCATTTGCTGCCTCGCGCAACAGGTCAAGCTCGTCATAGAGAATCTTTTCAAATTCGGTGATTACTTCGCGCGGCCGCAGACGGCGGCCATCTTTCCAGTAACGTTCCGCAAGGCTGGCGATGGTGTGCAGCAGATTGACGTCGCGGGCAATGAGCTGGCGGATATTTGGCCTCAGTACCTTTATGACAACATCGGTCCCGTCCTTGAGCTGTGCGGTATGTACCTGTGCTATCGAGGCGGAGGCGAGCGGTGTTTCATCAAAGTGACGGAAGAGTTCTTCAATCGGCACGCCCTGTGCGGCCTCGATGGCTGCGCGTGCCAGACTGCCGGGAAAGGGCGGGACATGATCCTGCAGGCGTGCCAGTTCCAGTGCAATATCATCCGGCAGCAGGTCACGGCGAGTTGACATGATCTGTCCGAATTTTACGTAGATGGGGCCCAGATCTTCCAGTGCACGGCGAATTCGAACGCCGCGTGGCCCGCGGTCACGGGGTATCCAGTTCCATGGGGCCAGGTAGTACAGAAAACGAAAGGGACGGAACAGGTGGGTGGCAAGAATGATCTCGTCTAGACCATGGCGGGCCAGCACAAAATTGATATGTACCAGGCGAATAATTTGTGCCGGCCGGATCATGTCAGCTGTGCGAACGCGGTGTGACCTGGCGCTGCAGTCGCTTGATGCGTGCTGCGAGCCGGTCAGCATCAATGTTGATGCGGGTGACAGCAGCGCTGAAATTTTCGGTTTCTATGCGCGATGGCAGTACTCGCAGCTCTTCCTGCAGGTATTCGCCAATATCTGTTGCCAGTGTGTGGCGGCTGTGCCTGAAGGCCTCTGCAGCCCGCTTTGCCGTGTTGCTCAGCTGATGTGCCACGACATCACCGGTGAGCATTGATAAGTGCTCTTCCCAGTCGATGTCCATATCGTCCAGTACGGACTTGAAGGTCTGGCCGGTTTCGACATCGCCAGTGATGCTGACGGCACCCGAAAACAGCGTTTTTGCAGTACTTTTACCCAGGCCAAGGCGCGCCATGCCCAGTGGGGTGCCGTGCAGGACAGTATCAGCTGCTCCATCGATGTGGTCCCTCAGCTGGATACCCTGCGAAACAGGATAGATGAACAGTTGCAGATCAAGGCCCTGCAGATCAATCCCGATGCAGCGCCCGGACAATGCTGCCATGCGTGCGCCCGTATCCGGATCCAGACGCAGGTAGCGGTTGATGACCGACTCAAGCCCGGCTATGACACCTGCAGACAGCTGCATCAGGCAGCCCCCGGCAGTTCGTGGTGAAGGCGGGGTCCGGGTAATAGTCTGTTGCCGGTAGTCAAAATTTATACCCGCTATGTATGGCCACAATGCCGCCCGCCAGATTGTGCACATCACAGCGTTCAAAACCTGCCCGTTCGAGCATCCCTTTCAGTGTCTGCTGGTTCGGGTGCATGCGTATGGATTCGGCGAGATAACGGTAGCTGTCCGCGTCTTTTGCAATCAGGCGCCCGAGCCTGGGCAGGATGCTGAATGAATAGAAATCATAGGCTGGCCTCAGCGCGGTGACCGGCTGGGAAAATTCCAGTACCAGCAGTCTTCCGCCAGCTTTGAGTGTGCGGTAGATGGCGCCGAGCGCGCGCTGCTTGTCGGTTACATTGCGCAATCCGAAAGCCATGGTGACCAGGTCAAAACTGTTATCCGGGAAGGGCAGTTGTTCGGCATTGGCCTGGGCAAAGGTTACATTGCCATGGATGCCGTTATCCAGCAGCCGTTCCCGGCCGACTGCCAGCATGGCGGCATTGATATCGGAGAGGACAATATGGCCGCCAGGTTCTACCCTGGGTGACATGAGGCGTGTCAGGTCACCGGTGCCGCCGGCCAGATCCAGGACCTGCTGGCCGGGCTGCAGGCCCGCCATATTGATGGCATAACGCTTCCACAGACGATGAATGCCGAACGACATCATGTCGTTCATCAGGTCATAATTGTCAGCAACGGAATCGAACACATCCCGCACGCGACGTGCCTTGTCACCGACGGGCACGTCACTGAAGCCGAAATGTGTGGTTTTGTCTGACATGGTTCTGTTGGTTGCCCTGTTGGTTGTCTAGTTGTCACCCTTGCGCTTGTGTCCGGCAAGCGCAAGTTTTTGCAGATATTCCTGCCAGTACTTCTCCTTGTTTTTGCCCATATCATAAAGGGTTTCCCAGGAGTAGATACCGGTGTCGTGGCCATCGTCAAAGGAAGGCTGGATAGCATAGCTGCCTACCGGTTCGATGCGGGTAATCATGACGTCTTCCTTGCCCTTTTGCAGCACGCCCTGGCCAGGTCCGTGGCCCTGTACTTCTGCAGAGGGTGAAAGTACACGGAGATATTCATAACTGAGCTCAAAGCGCTCGCCATCGGCGTAGGAGATTTCCAGTATGCGTGATTTCTGGTGCAGGTTCAGTTCTGTTGGTTTGGGTGCGGCTGTCATAGTGTGCTCGTTTCTCGGTGGTGGACCGGACGCTCTGCATCGGCATCCGGGGTGTAAGTTCCGGTTATCGGCGCGGGCAGCCCGGGGCGGCAGCGGCCGGGTGTTTGTATGCGCCGGGCTTTAAAGTATATACCGGCTCAGGTCTTCATCCTGCACCAGTGCCTCCAGGTGTTCGTTGACATAGGCAGCATCAATGACCAGTGTCGTGCCGGAACAATCGGTTGCCTCAAATGAAATTTTCTCCAGCAGGCGTTCCAAAACCGTATGCAGCCGGCGTGCGCCGATATTTTCGGTCCGTTCGTTGATCTGGCTGGCTATTTCGGCAATACGCTCTATGCCGTCAGCAGCAAAATCAAGGGTAACGTTCTCCGTCCCCATCAGGGCGCTGTACTGTTCCGTCAGGGATGCATCTGTCTCTGTAAGGATCCGTATGAATTCCCCGGTACCCAGGTCATCGAGCTCCACGCGGATCGGCAAACGCCCCTGCAATTCGGGGATCAGGTCCGAAGGTTTCGACAAATGAAAGGCGCCGGAGGCGATAAACAGGATGTGGTCGGTTTTTACCATGCCGTGCTTGGTAGAGACGGTGCTGCCCTCAACCAGGGGTAACAGGTCGCGTTGCACGCCCTCGCGTGACACGTCCGGGCCACTGGATTCGCCGCGCCGGGTTACCTTGTCAATCTCGTCAATAAATACTATGCCGTTTTGTTCAACGTTTTCCAGGGCTATTTGCTTGATATCTTCCTCGTTGATCATCCTGGCGGCCTCTTCATCGCATAACAGCCTGTGTGCATCCTTGATGCGCAGCTTGCGTGTCTTGGTACGGTTGCCACCCATGTTCTGGAACATTCCCTGCAACTGGCTGGTCATCTCTTCCATGCCTGGGGGGGCCATGATCTCGATGCCTATCGGCGTTGCCGAGACCTCGATCTCGATTTCCCTGTCGTCCAGTTGCCCCTCGCGCAACCGCTTGCGGAATTTCTGGCGGGTCTCGGAACCGGCGCTGCTGTCATCATCCGGCGCCATGCTTTTCGGTGCCGGTAACAGGGCATCCAGGATGCGGTCCTCTGCCGCATCTTCCGCCCGGTGGCTGACCTTGGTCATGGCGTTCTCGCGTGCCAGCTTGATGGCGGCATCAGCCAGATCCCGTACGATGGATTCCACATCACGGCCTACATAACCGACCTCGGTAAACTTGGTGGCTTCGACCTTGATGAAGGGTGCATTGGCCAGCCGTGCCAGACGCCGCGCAATCTCTGTCTTGCCGACACCGGTCGGACCGATCATGAGTATGTTCTTGGGTGTAATTTCGGCACGTAACGGATTATCTACCTGCATGCGACGCCAGCGGTTGCGCAGTGCAATGGCAACCGCGCGCTTGGCGGCGTCCTGGCCGATGATGTGCTTGTCCAGCTCCTGGACAATTTCTCTGGGGGTCATTTCAGACATGTTAGCTATAAAATTCTAAATTTTAGTGAATTAAACCTGCAATGAAGAGATAGTTCCTAGATCTTGAGCTCTTCAATGGTAAGCTGCCGGTTGGTGTAGATGCAGATATCAGCTGCTATGCCCAGAGCCTGCTCGGTAATGCTGCGGGCATCCATTTCTGTGTTCTCGAGCAGGGCCCGGGCGGCCGCCTGCGCAAAGGGCCCGCCCGAGCCAATGGCCATGAGCGAATTTTCCGGCTCGATGACGTCGCCATTGCCGCTGATTATCAGCGATGTCTCCCTGTCGGCCACCGCCAGCAGGGCTTCCAGGTTGCGCAACATCTTGTTGGTCCGCCAGTCCTTGGCCAGTTCGACGGCCGCGCGTGTCAGCTGGCCATTGTATGTTTCCAGTTTGCCTTCAAACAGTTCGAACAGGGTAAAGGCATCGGCGGTACCTCCGGCGAAACCCGCAATTACCCGGTCGTTATACAGGTGGCGCACCTTGCGGGCATTACCCTTCATGACGGTATCGCCCATCGTTACCTGGCCGTCTCCACCAATGACGACAGCGTCATTGCGCCGTACGGAGAGGATGGTTGTGCCACGAAACTGTTCCACACGCTATCTCCAAAAAGGGCGTTCGATTGTACACCATAAGGCTGGGTCAAAAAGGCAGAAATTTTATGCCTGGCAGGAGCGGATCGCTGCCGCGAACGGGCAGGGCCCGAATATTGTTCTCAGCGGCACAGCGCTGCGGCAGGATGTTCAGCAGGCAAATCCGGCTATTTTGACTTCCGTGCCCGAGGATGCGCGCTGTCATAGACCTGCGCGAGGTGCTGGAAGTCCAGATGTGTATAGATCTGGGTGGTGCTGATGTCAGCGTGGCCGAGCAATTCCTGTACCGCGCGCAGATCACCGCTGGATTCCAGCAGGTGGCTGGCGAAGGAGTGTCGCAGAGTGTGCGGGTGGATATCCCCGGGAACCCCCTGGTGGCGAGCCCAGTCTTTAACGCGCTGTTGTACCGCACGCGCGCCCAGCCGTTTCCCCCTGCGGCCGGTAAAGATGGCAGTCTCCGCCTGGTGCGCTTGTCCGGGGCGCATCTGCATCCAGCTACGGAGTGCCGATATTGCCTTGTCTCCCACCGGTAACACGCGAGTTTTTGCACCTTTACCGGTTACCCGTACCACGCGCTCGTTGAAATCAATGTCGCCGGTATTCAGGGACACCAGTTCTGCAAGTCGCAGGCCCGAGGAGTACATCAGTTCCAGCATCGCCAGGTCACGAACTGCCAGCGTGTCCTTGTGGCTGACGTTCATCAGGCGGGTGATGTCATCGACATTGAGTGTGTCAGGGAGATGTTGTTCGGATTTCGGGGCACGCACGTCCAGCCCCGGATTCTGCAACACCTGCTGTTCCCGCAGCAGGTAATTGTAAAAGGTACGCAATGCCGATAGCCGCCGCTGGATACTGCGTCCGCACAAGCCGCGACGGTGGCACTGTGCGGCATATTTCCGGACCAGGTGCGTGTCGAGGTCATGCCAGCCGTTAATACCGGCGGCATTGCACCAGTCCAGTAATTCTGTCAGGTCGCGCTGGTAATGCTTGCAGGTGTTGGCCGCGAGACGTCGCTCGGTCTGCAGATGCTGCAGAAACCGGTCGATCCAGTGTCGGGTGCTGTGCGCCACGAGGTTGCTGGCAGTTCTTGCTCAGGCGTTTGCCGTGCTGTCC
>Ga0316194_10000835_pt1 | contig 20923 bp, 18 predicted proteins | sample CroRivsedime1_MG_FD_204936 | JGI IMG/M metagenome (GOLD analysis project Ga0316194, IMG submission 204936) | Coastal sediment microbial communities from Maine, United States - Cross River sediment 1 | ecosystem: Environmental > Aquatic > Marine > Coastal > Sediment | place: USA: Maine...
ACCGCCTCGCACTGGGTGTGATCGAGGATGCGGAGCGCAGCGGTGCGCTCAAACCAGGGCAAACCATAGTCGAGGCCACCAGCGGTAACACCGGAATCGGGCTGGCGATGGTATGCGCGCAAAAGGGATACCCGCTAGTGATCGTAATGGCGGAAAATTTCAGTATAGAAAGGCGCCGCATGATCCGCTTCCTCGGCGCGAAGGTCATATTGACTCCCGCGTCGGACATGGGAACAGGCATGATCGCCAAGGTAAATGAACTGGTGGAGGCCCACGGCTGGTGGCAGCCCAGTCAGTTTGATAACCCTGCCAACGCCGAGATGCACGAGCGTACCACCGCGGTCGAGATTCTGGATGACTTCGCCGAAATCGGGCTCGATTACTGGGTGACCGGCTTCGGCACGAGTGGCACACTCGCCGGGGTTTCACGGGTGTTGAAACAAAACAGCCCCGATACCAGGATCATGGTTTGCGAGCCGGACAACTCGCAGATTCTCGGTAGTGGTATTCCCCAGGAACGAAATGCCGATGGCACCTACCAGACGCATCCGAGCTTCAGGCCACACTTGATGCAGGGCTGGACACCGAACTTCATTCCCAGGTTCGCCGAGGAAACTGCCGCAGCGAATCTGATCGACGAAATGATCCCCATCAATGGTAATTTTGCTATCCAGTGCACCATGGATCTGGCGCAGAAGGAAGGCATATTCGTCGGCACCAGCTCAGGCGCAACCTTCGCCGGCGCGTTGCAGGTCGCCGAAACTGCTCCCGCTGGGTCAAATATCCTGTGCATGTTGCCAGATACCGGCGAACGTTACCTGTCGACGCCATTATTCGAAAGTATCGCCGAAGATATGAGCGCTGAAGAAATCGCGATTTCCCGCTCGACTCCTGGTTATCGCTTCGATGTTAGCGAGGCGACCGAGGATGAGCCCGCCGAAACCGAGCCCGAAGTGGCGGTCGAACTGGACCCGGCGGCAGTGGCCGAAGTTGAGTCGATTCTGCAGGAGAACCAGGACCAGGTGCTCATGTTCGCGCTGGAATGGTGTGAATTTTGCTGGTCGGTACGCAAGATGTTGGCTGCCTGCGATATTCCTTATGTCACCGTCGACCTCGACTCGGTTGCTTTTCAGGAGAACGAGCGCGGCGGAAAGATCCTGGCGGTACTAAACCAGCAGAATGACTGGCCAACCATTCCGCAGATTTATGTGGGCGGGGAATTCATTGGTGGTGCCACAGACCTGTTCGATGTCGGCAAGGCGGGAGAATTACAGCCCAAACTGAAAGCGCGCAACATTCCCTACAACGAGACCATCAATCGCGATCCTTATAGCTTTCTACCGACCTGGTTGCATCCCCGGTAGTTTGACTACCGGGTAAACGTATTTTTTGGATGTCTCGCTGATTGCCACGAGCATACTCGTTTTCATAAGGTGATCGGAAATCCCATTTTTTGCACCATGGCGACCCAAAGCTTACGCCAACCTCCCTTTTCATCGAGCGTATCGAGCGCGTACATGGTGATCCTGGCTCCAATCCAGCGAAACGGCTCCGGCGGGATATAGTCGGGGACGGTGCGGGCAAACTGCATCCGGGTTTCCGGGATATCCTGTTTATCCAGAATCGCGAGTCCGACACGGGCGCCGAATCGGGATGCGGTCACGCCGAAACCTGAATAACCGCCAGCGAACACCATGTCGCCGTCATGATACTTTTGATAGTGCACCGCCATGCGCGTGGTCAGTCCGATAGGACCGCTCCAGGCATATGAAAAGCGGATGTCGTCGGCGAGTTGCGGAAAAGTCCGGTAGAAAGACTGTGCCAGGCGAATAAATGGCTGTGGTGTTTTATCCAGCGCGGGGTCGGTATCATTGCCAAAAAAATAATCCAGCCGACCACCGAACAAAATTCGATTATCCGCGGTCAGGCGCATGTAGTTTAGCTGGGTACGGGTATCGTAGATGCCCTGGCGATGCTGCCATCCGATCTGCTGCATCTGCGCCTCGGTCAGTGGCTCGGTCACGATGATGCGGTCCCGGATTGCCGCGACCCGTCGGCTGATATGTCGATGCCCGGCTGCCCAGGCATTGGTCGCTAGTAGTACCTTGCGCGCCGTGATATTAGCCTGTGGCGTTGTTACCGTGATGCCGTCACTGGTTTTGAAATTACTCAAGTGAGGTGTATTTTCATAGAGCTTCACACCAAGCTCGAGGGCGGCCTGTTTTAAACCACGTACCAGTTTACCCGGATGTACGGTGCCGCTGCGTTTTTGCGACCAGACACCGCCATGAAAAATTGGCGATTTAATTTCCGCCTGTATGCCTGCCTTATCCAGTTTTATCGCCTGGTGGCCATATTTGAGATACAGCTGGTAGTCTTCCTCGACCGTATCCAGGCCCTGGTCGCCAATTGAAACCTTCATTTCGCCGCCCCATTCGAGGTCACAGTCGATACCATAGCGCTCGACTGCCTGGCGGAATCCATCCATGTTTTCCCGCCCCAGGCTTTCCAGTTCGGCGACGTCGGCGGGAAATATGCGTTCGGTATTGTCGATGCCATGCATCACCGAGGTCGACATGATTGCTGCCGGGCGACCACTCGCGCCGTTAGCGACACTTTTGGCTTCGATCAGCACGACCTCGCGTTGCGGATTTTGCTCTTTGGCCTGAATCGATGCCCACAGCCCGCAGAAGCCACCACCGACAATGAGTAGATCGCATTGCCTGTCCTGTTGCAGGGCGGGTTCGTCGGTAACCGGGTCGAGGCTATCCAGCCAAAAGGTTGTGAAGCGGGTATTGGCGAGTGCGTTTAGCGCCTTTTGGGTTGAATCATTTGTATCGTCAGGCATTATTGTCCCGCTCCAGAAAAGCGTCGAGTTGCGGCGTTCGGTAACCATCGGCGCGCCACAGGATCGGAAAGTAGTTTTCATCCAGCATATTATCGCCGAGACGCTTGTAACGGCTGTAGATCGGTCCGATACCTTGCGCAAAATTCTGCGGCGCGTACTCGACATCGCTACGCATGGCGTGTAATACCAGCGAGCGTCGCGGATTGCGTGTCTGGTTCGCCCCCGAGCCGTGCCAGGTCCAGCCGTGATGGAATGAACCGCCGCCAGCAGCCACTTCGACGTAAACGATATCAGGTTCGATGCCTTCGCGTTCGGCCGCTTTACGCATTGGCTTGCGATAGTCCTGTGGCGCGTGAAACTCGCCTTCCGCCTCGCTCAACGACCACTTATGCGAACCACGTACAAACTCGATAGTGCCACCATCGGCATGGGTGTCATCCAGCGCAATCCAGCAGGTCAGCAAATCAGATGGCGTAAACCATGCCAGGTAGGCGCTGTCCTGGTGGAAGCCGAGTGATTTGGTGGCAGGGGGTTTCCACAGTACGTTATCGATCATGATGCGCACTCCGGGCCAGCCCGCCAAACCTGCGATCGTGCGTGCAATCGATTCATCCAGGACGATGCGCGCGACATCGCGATTGGCTTTCCAGCCATTACAGATCTGTCGCGTCATGCTGGGATCACCGCCAGCCTCTTGCCAGTTGACTTCGTCCGGGCGCACACCCGTTTCGAATTTACCGCTGAACAGGTCGGTGAAAGCCTGGTGGAGAATGGGTATAGTAACGGTATCGATCAGCTCGTCGACGATTAAAAATCCATCGTCGTCGAAAGCTTGTTGATCCGTAGCAAATAGCTCGACCATATCGGAATAACCTGAACTCGATACTTCAGTCTGGATTCACCGAGTATAGAGATCGACCCGATTGAATAGCAAATAGTTTTAAAAAATGTGTGCTAGTTGCGGTGCCGTAACGGGGTAAACCATAGTGAAGCTATCTGCATATGCAAATGATGATGCCATCGGCCTTCCACCCGCCAATCGGAGCTGGCGTAGAATAATCTAGGCCGGCCAGTCTTCGCCTTCGGTATAGCGGGTACCGCGATGACCTTTTTTGGGAATGGGAGATTGCAATCTATGCCCCGGGGCTTCGAAAATAATCAGAATGCGTGGGTTACCCGAAGCAGGATTGGTGGCGCCGGTGATAAATTCCCTGATTTTCAGGCGACCATGCAACTGATCATTGAATATCGTGTAAACATAATCGCCGGGCTTGAGTCGCTTCGGTTCGCTGCCCGCCATATGAAACTCAAACTCTCTACGACTACCGTCAAAGAGTGAATCCAGGACTTCGATTCCGGCCTTCGCGGGAATGGTTTTGGTGATGCCGAAACTCATAATCCGATTCTCAGAATGAATCTTCAAGGCATAATAATGGCGATCCTGTGCGTGGGCAACCAGCGTATCCGCGGCTTGACTTCGATCAAGTAAGCTTTTGTCGAACGGATTTAGAATAGTAGTTATCGTTATTACAAATGCGAATGATTAACATTTGCATTTGCATTTGGGATTTGATAATTTATCCAACCACGTTCGATATCAATACTGGAGATTTTGACATGTACCGCCGATCGATTGCAGCAAAGCTGATAGTTTCAGGCGTTCTTTGTTTGTTTATGATGTTCGGTCAGAGCGTCGTTCAGGCCGACGAGGTCAATGTTTACTCGGCACGCAAGGAGGCGCTCATCTTACCGCTGCTTAAAAAATTCGAGGCTGAAACCGCTATTGGTTTTAATCTGATAACTGCAAAGGCAGATGAGCTGCTCAAGCGCCTCGAATCCGAGGGGCGATCGACCCCGGCGGATGTCTTTATTACTACCGATGCTGGACGACTGCAACGCGCCAGGGAAGCCGGGGTTCTGCAGCCTGTCGTTAATTCGAAACTGAACTCGAGCATTCCTGCTAACTTGCGCGATAAAGATAATTACTGGTTTGGATTATCGCAGCGGGCGCGGATTATTTTTTACGCGAAAGACAGGGTCGATCCAGCTGAATTATCAACCTACGAGGCGCTGGCCGATGAAAAATGGAAGCAAAGAATCTGTATCCGTTCATCGGGGAATATTTACAATCAGTCGCTGGTTGCGTCGATGATAGAAGCGCATGGCGTCGAAAAAACCGAAACCTGGGCACGGGGCCTGGTAGCTAACTTCGCGCGCAAACCTGCCGGTGGCGATACCGATCAATTACGCGCTGCGGCGGCGGGGCTGTGCGACATCGCGATTGCCAACACCTATTACTTCGGCCGACTCGTGGATAGTGATAAGGAAAAGGACCAGAAAGTTGCCTCCAGCCTGGGGGTTTTCTGGCCAAACCAGGCCGATCGTGGAGCCCATATCAACGTCAGTGGCGCCGGAATCACCAAATACGCAAAGCACCGCGAAGCGGCCGAACGTTTGCTCGAGTTCCTGGTTAATGCCGAGTCACAGACCTGGTACGCCGAGGTTAACAACGAATACCCGGTGGTAGCTGATGCGACGATATCAGCTACCTTGCTATCATTTGGAGAGTTTAAAGGCGACAGTCTCAACCTGACTTACCTCGGTGAAAACAATCGTGCGGCGGTACAATTGATGGACCGGGCCGGCTGGCGCTAAAATTCGTCTATGTCCCCTTTATAATCTTCGCTATAAACAGGATTAGTCTCCAAAATCGTTGTAAGCCCTGGTTGATTAAACCAGCCAGGCATCATTTTCCATAACGATGATCAGGCTGGGTCCTGCGTATGCCATGGCTTTATTCAGCGCTTGCCTGAAGCCGGTTTCGCTGTCAACCCGGGTGCCCGGGCAGCCGAAAGCCTCGGCAAGTTTGACAAAGTCGGGTGCTTTCGGATTGACGCCAATCTCCGGGATTCCGCGTTTGAGCATACCGTCGCGAATCATCGCGTAGCTGTGGTTGTGCCAGATGATGACCGGAATCGAAAGTCTTTCTTCGACCGCGGTCGCGAGTTCGTTGACAGTAAACATGAATCCGCCGTCTCCAACTAAAGCGATTACGGTTTTGTCCGGCGCGGCGAGTTTTGCGCCGATTGCATCCGGCAGGGCGCAACCCAGGGTGCCGAATCCGGCCGGATAAAACCAGGTGCGCGGTAACAGGGTTTCCATTGCCGCGGTGCCGGTGTAGACCAGCTGGGCTATATCGCCCATGATTACGGCGTCATCCCGAATTTCATCGCGTAACGCGTCGAGCAGGCGTATGTGCTGGCGCTCGACATCGGTATAGTCGGCGTTTTGTTTCGCACGCACCTGCTCAAGCTGGGCAATAACATCTACCCTGGCGCTGTTGATGTTGCGGCCTTCCAATACCGAAAGTAATTGTTCACAGGCGGAACGGGAGTCACCCTGAATGGCGATGCTGGCCGGAAACGCATCGCTGAAGCGCGCCGGATCGATATCGATGCGAATCACTTTGCCATTAACCGGCAGGTCGTAAATGAAACTGTCGGCTTCGCCAAGCTCGGTGCCGATCGCGAGCACCACTTCGGCCTGGGCCAGATAAGCCTGTACCGCGGGGCTGATGACCCCACCACCGAGGCTCAAAGGGTTGCTATCGGCCACAATGCCCTTGCCGGCGTTTGACGCAATGACGCCGACGTTGAGGCGTTCGGCGAGTCGGGTTACTTCGGCACTGGCGTGTTGTGCTCCACCACCGACCATGATCACGCTGTGTGTGGACTGCGCCAGTAGCGTCGCGGCCGCGGCGATCGCGGCGGCACCTGGAATCGGTAAATCTGGAATTTGGCAGGGTTGCCAGGCATCGGTTACCGACATTTCCATCACGTCGATCGGGATCGCGATATGTACCGGCCGCGGCCGCCGTGAACGAAACACGGTAAATGCCTGTGCGATCAGTTCGGGGACTTCGGCCGGGTTGTGAACCATGGCGCTGAACGCGGTGATCGGCCGCGTGATAGCGCACAGATCCGTGGTTTCGTGCAGTCGTCCCCAGCCCTTGCCGAGCGAAGGGCTGTCGTTGGCGCTCGAAATAACCAGCATCGGAATCGAATCTGCGTAAGCCTGCCCGATGCCGGTCGCCGCGTTGGTAACACCCGGACCGCTGATGAGGGTGCAAACGCCCGGATTCCCGCTCACCCGCGCGTAGCCGTCGGCCATAAAACTCGCGCCCTGTTCGTTACGTGGGGTTACCGCGCGAATATTGCTTTTCTCAATACCGCGATACAATTCCAGGGTGTGCTCGCCGGGTATGCCGAAAACAATCGTTACACCGTAGGCCTCGAGTAAGTGCATCAATGCTTCGCCGCAGGATTTACTCATTTTTAAGCATCCAATAATTGTTATGGTCCAGTGATGTGAGCCCAGGTCATAGTGATATAAATTGGCGAATCTAATCGCGATTACTCGGGCAGACGCGAAAAGTAGGCAATCTTTTCATGCAGTACACCTTCCTCACCAACCAGGACCCGTGCGCTACCCTGCAACTCGGTGCCGACCGCCTGCCACCAGCACCAGACCGTCGCCGGCAGTTCGTCGTCCTTGATGACGACGTCGCTGTAAAACAGGAATGGATTGGCATCTTCAGCGCCACCCATCGCTATCGCGGCACGTTTGAAATCTTCGACAAATTCGACAAACTCATCTCGTGGGATGCGCCCGGTATTCGGGTCATCGTAACAAAAACCGTCCGCGGTAACAGCGAGGCTCTGAGCACCGTCGCCGAGCTCCCAGCCCTTCAGATAGGTTGCGATGATTTGCTTTACATTCACTTCTCGTAGGGTGCTGGCATTTCATCGGCGTCGATGCCGGGCACGTGGGTTATGCCGGCACGCTGCTTCCAGTCGACCGGGTAGGCCGTGTAAAAAATGACACATTTATCATCGCATTCATATTTGACATGGTTGTCTTTGGGCACGAACATCAGGTCGCCCGGATTCAGTTCGTAACCGATTTCATCGACCACCAGACGAAAGGTACCCTGCAGGCAATAAATCATTTCGTCGCAGGTGAGATCCCAGGGTACTGAAATCTTGTTGAGGCAATTAATGCCGCCAGCCATGGATTCGCTGATCGCAGTGGTGACGAAAGGTTTGATGTAAGTGCCATTTTCCGGCAGGTTATCGATGCGATCCTGTATATCGGCGATTCTAAATACACTTGGTGCGGTCATGCTTTTCTCCAGGTTTTGGTAGTGGGCTTTAATTAACAAGCAATTCGGAAATTGACTGGTCGAGATAATGTTCAAATTCGGGGTCATTGCCCGGTGACGCAACACAGTGGCCCCATGGGGACGGGTAGATGCGCAGCTCGGCGCCAGGGATGCGTTCGATTTCGAGCTGGTTGTCTTCCGCGCGGAAGTATAAATCGTTGTCGCAGGCTATGACGATGGTTTTCGCGTTGATTGCTTTAAGGGCTGCCGTGAAATCGTGCTGGTACATTTCGTTGGCACTGATGTCGCTCCTCTGCCAGGTTTTCAGTTTGCAGAGCAGGTCGTTGGCATCCCAGTCGAGATGATCCTGTTCCCAGTCCTGCAGTAACGCTTCGGCGCTGTCAAAGCCCTTGAGGCGATACATTTGTTCGCGGTAAAAGGTTTGCGAAAAGGCCCAGCCGGCGTAAACGCGACCGAAGGCCTTCAATCCCCTGACGGGTGGCTGCGTGTAATTGCCGTCAGCGTAAACCGCATCTGCCTGCAGTGCTGCCTTAACGCCTTCGAGAAAGACTATATTATGTTCGGAAGTTTTCGCCGACGCGCAAAATGGCAGTATTGCTTTGACGAAGTCCGGGTACTGCGCGCCCCATTGGAAAGCCTGGCAACCCGCCATCGACCAACCCGTGACCAGTGCAATTTGTTTCACCTTCAGGGTTTCAGTGAGCAGCCGGTATTGCGCGCGGATATTGTCGTATAGTGTGACATCCGGGAAGTGAGCGGCATTAAATGGCGCTGGGGTGTTGCTCGGCGACGACGATATACCATTGCCGAACATATTGACCGATACGATGTAGTGGCGTGCCGGATCGATGGCCCGGCCAGGCCCGAAAAATCCCTCGTTACGCATATGACTGCCGGTATAAAAAGTCGGCAGCACCACCACGTTGTCCTTGCTTGCGCTTAATTCACCATAGGTTTTGTAGGCGAGTTGTGCGTCGGGCAATACTACTCCCGACTGTAACTCGAAATCACCTAGATCAAATGCTGAGTAGTCTTCACTCATGGGCTAGTAAAGGCGCAGGTATTCGCGTACCTCCCAGTCGGTGGTTTCCTGGTGGTAACGCTCCCATTCGTCGATCTTGTAGGCGAGGAAGGAGCGCATCATGGCTTCACCCATGACGTTCCTGGCGAGTTCACTCCTGCCCAGGTGCTCGGTCGCTTCCATCAGGTTGCGCGGCAGCGGCGTCAGGTCGCGTTTCGCCTTTTCTGCATCATCCATCACGTACAGGTCTTCATCCAGCGACGGGCCTGGATCGAGTTCATTCACCAGGCCTTCGACCTGTGCCGCCAGCATCATGCCGAGCGAGATATAGGGATTCATGCACATATCGGCGGCGCGATTCTCAATGGCAAAGCGACTTTGTGGCAAGCGTAGCATGGCGGAACGGTTATTAGAGCCATAAGCCATGTGCGTCGGCGCCCAGGTATAGGTGCCGCCTTCGAAGCCGCCCACCTTGGGTACCAGGCCGTTGTAGGAATTGACTGTGCTACAGGCGACCGCGGTAATCGCGGCGCCATGTTTCAAAATGCCACCTAGCGCGTGTTTAACTTGCGCGCTCCAGTTACCGTCGCCACCGTCGTAAATATTCACGCCCGGGTTATCGACTTTCTGCATCGATACATTCATGTGCGCGCCTGAACGCCAGTCGCCAGTGGTTGGCTTCGGCATGAAGGTGATAAACATGCCGTGCTTTTTAGCGATCTCCTTGAGCAGGATACGCAGGAACACGAGGCGATCGGCCATCTCCAGAACATTGGTGTAATGGAAGTCGAGCTCGAACTGCGAGTAGGCGCCTTCGGCGACGACATCGTGCAGGTTCCAGCCGAGTCCTTCGAGGATATCGATCATTTCACCGAGGAAACCCATCGAATCGAGCGAGTATTCGACGTCGTAACCGAAGGCCTGGCGGCGTGGACGGATGCCTTCTCCGGGCATCGGGTCGTCGTCGAAAGCTTTTACCGGCTGGCCATTGTCATCCCATTGCATGGCAATAAACTCCGGTTCGATACCGGCCATCATCGCGTAACCCTGTTCGGCGGCCTCGTGCATAACACGTTTTAATGCCTGGCGTGGGCACAGGTTGTAGGGCTTGTCTTCCCACCACAGGTCGGCGAACACCCAGGCGATGGTCGAATCCCAGGGGCAGATCTGAATGGTATCGATATCGGGCAATGGCACCTGGTCCGAATCCGCCGGGCCGAGTTCGGGTACGAATGAAATCGAGTGCACTGCAAACTGCGGGCCCTTACCCATGCACAGCGGTACAAAGTCACTGATAGGTACGGGTTTGGTTTTGGGCTGGCCGAACATGTCGATCCAGCAGGACAGGATATATTTTACGCCGGCGTCTTCGAGTTTTTTCTGTTCCTTTTCGAGTCGCGCAGGATCCGGTAACGCCTCTTTAAAATGTTCGTAATAAGTGCTGCTCATTGGCTAAGGTCCTCGATGGTGTTATTGCGCCTGTCGTTTCAACAGGAATTGATTCTTGAACATTTCAATGCCAGTCATGACTTCGATCTGATCGATGTCGTTGTGGCCGAAACAATGTTGTTCCAGGAAGGTCTGGAATGCGTTGCGGGTTTCACAGACGACTTCGATCAGCAGGTCGTAGCGGCCCGAAACCCAGAGTACGTAAACCACTTCGCCGCGTTCGCTGAGGCGATGCGCGACTTCACGAGGTGTCGCAGGGTGGGCAACCTTGATGCCGATCATCGCATCGGCCTTGTAGCGAATCGCCATCGGGTCGGCGAGGGCGACGATTTTCAGCGCGCCACTTTTTTTCATCGACTGCACACGATTGCGGATGGTACCTTCCGAGACCTCGAGCGCACGGGCGATATCCTTGTATGGCAGGCGCCCGTCCTGCTGCAGCATCTTGATAATCGCGCGGTTGAGATCGTCATCGGTCGAGGCGATACCGCGCGATTTCGACGATTCCAGGGGTACGGCAGCTTCGGATGGCATATTTTAGTTATCGTGATTATGAGCGCAGTATTATTGTGGAAAAAGTAAATTAAAGCAAAAAATATTGCTGAAAACGTAATTAACGTTCAAATTGAGCTTCGCCATTGACATAAATTATGATAGCTTAGCCTGCTCTCGCAGGGGTTTGGGATATGTCCGGTCGATCATTACTAGACGAATTCGATACTGACGGTTTGCCAGCGCATGGTTTGCCCGGGGAAGCCTATGTCAGCTCCGCATTCATGCAGATCGAACAGCAGTTCCTGTTCAACAATTGCTGGGTATTCGTTGGCTATGCACACCAACTCGCCCGAAGCGGCGATGTCAGGCCGATCCAGGTTGCGGGATTGCCGCTATTCCTGTTACGCGATCAGCAAAATGAAGTTGTCGCCTTCCACAATGTCTGTCGGCATCGCAATCTGAAGTTGATCGATGAGGCGGACAATTGTGGCAAGTTGATACGTTGTCCCTACCACAGCTGGAGCTATGACCTTTGCGGGGCACTTAAAAACGCGCCTTACTTCGGTGGCACGAAGCAGGGCCTGCCCGAAGGTTTCAGGCTCGAAGACAACGGCTTGATGCCGGTCAATTGTGAAGTATGGCATGACTGGATCTTTGTCAGCCTGTCGTCACAGCCCGGCTCGTTCGAAGATTTCCTGGCGCCGATCAAACGGCAGTTGGGGGCGAACGATGTAAGCGACTATGTGCCGCGGGCAACGCTCGACCTGGGTGAGGTGCCCTGTAACTGGAAACTGTTGATGGAAAACTTCATCGAGCCCTACCATGTGCAGTTCGTGCACAGGACAACTACCGAACAGCCGCTAAAAGATCACTATACCGTGGTCGACGAGCATTGCCTTGGCAGCGCGGTAGAGTTGAGCGCAGAGCAGGTCGCAAATGCCAGGGCAGGCACGCTCGGGGTAACTTCGCATTACCTGACCCTGTTCCCGAATTTTGTCATGGGTACCTATCAACCCGATCAGCTGGGCGTTCATTTAAATGAACCCATTGCTGCCGATGTGACCCGTCAGCACCGGGTTATTTACACCCACAGGGACGCGCACTATAGTGACGAGCAAATTCAGGGTTTAAGCGATTTATGGCATAGCGTGCATCTCGAAGACCATGCAATGTGCATTCGCCTGCAGGAGGGGAGGCATTCGCCGTTGGCGGCACAAGGCGGGCTGTTATCCCCGCATTGGGAAAACAGTGTCAGAAAATTTCAGGAGCTGGTCGCAGACGCGATCCGCCCCGGACTAACACGCAGAGGTTCAATATGAGCAAACCCGATTTCCGACTCGATCACACCATGATTAGAGTATTCGACCAGGAGAAAACGCTGGATTTCTATACCCGAATTCTGGGCATGAAAATCTTGCGCCAGAACGAGTACCCGGAAGGGCGTTTTACCAACACCTTCGTCGGCTACCAGGGCGAGGATGAAGGCACCACGATAGAGATGACTTACAACTGGGATCAGCAAGAACCCTATGATTTCGGCACTGCCTGGGGGCATTTGGCACTCAAGGTTGCAGATGTTTATGCAACCGCCGAGTATCTGAAATCGGAAGGCGTCGAATTCGTGCGTGAGCCCGGTCCGTTGAATGCCGGCACGCGTATCATCGCCTTCTTCAGGGACCCTAACGGATACGTCTTTGAGCTTAACGAACCGCTGTCGAAAGACAATTAGCCGCCAGTTCCCCTTACAGTGGTTGGCAACCTCGGGGGTAATTCCGCAAAAGTGTAGCGAGGCATGGATGCCGAGCTCCAAGCGATTCCATGGATGGACCAAACGGCGTTTTTTGCCGTTTGGGAGTGTCTTTTGCGGAATTACCCCCGAGGTTGCCTTAGGACGCCAGAGAATCTGCGGTCATTTTTTTGTTCTGGGCAGCAGTGCGCTTGCGCCTGGATGGCGATGTAAATCGCCATCCAGGCTTCATAACGTTTATCGAGCTAGACCAGCTTCTGCAGGCACTTTTCGAGAATGTCCATGCCCTCGTTGACAAGTGCGTCGCTGATGTTCAGCGCGGGCAGGAAGCGAATCACGTTGCCGCGAGCACCACAGCTGAGCAGGGCCAGGCCATTTTCATAAGCTGCCCCGACTAACGCCCTGGTCAGGTCCGCATCGGGCTGCTCGGCATCACCGTTTTGAACCAGTTCCATCGCCATCATCGCGCCATGGCTGGTGCGCAGGTGACCGATGTTATTGGGGAATTTGGCCTGCAGGGCCTGCAGGCGGCTATTGAACAACTCGCCGACATGACCTGCCGCGTCGACCAGGTTTTCCTCTTCGATGACGTCGATCATCGCCAATCCGGCGACACAACCCAGCGGTGAACCGGCATAGGTACCGCCGAGGCCGCCGGGGAGGGGTGAGTCCATGATATCCGCTTTACCCACGACCGCGGCGATCGGGAAGCCATTGGCCATGCCCTTGGCCATGGTCATCAGGTCAGCTTCGATGCCCGCATATTCGCTACAGAACATCTTGCCGGTGCGCGCAAAGCCGGTCTGAATTTCGTCGACCACCAACAGGATGCCATGCTCATCGCAAAGCGCCCTGAGCTGCTGCAGGAATTCAACCGGTGCCGGGTAAAAGCCACCTTCGCCCTGAACCGGCTCGACGATGATCGCGGCAACATCGCTGGGTGCGATATCGGCCTTGAACAGGTTGTCCAGACCCTTTAGAGAGTCTTCAACCGAGATACCGTGATACTCGATCGGAAAGGGCGCGTGGTAAAGCTCTGCCGGGAACGGCCCGAACAGGTTCTTGTAGGGCGTAATCTTGCCGGTCAGTCCCATGGCGAGCATGGTGCGGCCGTGAAAACCACCGTTAAACGCGATGACGCCACGCCGTCCAGTGTGGGCGCGCGCGATTTTGACCGCATTTTCGATCGCTTCGGCACCGGTGGTGACGAAAATCGACTTTTTCTTGCTCGGCCCGGGGGCCAGTTCATTCAGTTTCTCGGCCAGCCGCACGGAACTGTCATATGGCGTTACCATTACGCAGGTATGGCTGAACTTGTCGAGCTGCTCGGCCACTGCTGCAGTAATTTTCGGGTGGCAATGGCCAGCTGAACAAACCGCGATACCGGTACCGAAGTCGATATAACGCTTGCCTTCCACGTCCCAGAGTTCGGAACCGGCGGCGCGTTCGACGTAAACCGGTGCAATATTACCCTGGCCACGGGCCACAGCATCTTCTTTACGCGCCTGCCAGTCCTGGTTGGAAAGCCCGGCGATGTCGGTTACTTTTAAATTTACGCTACTCACTTGTCGATACCTCCGATACACATGTATTTGATTTCGGTGTAATCGTCGAGGCCGTATTTCGAACCTTCACGACCCTGACCCGATTCTTTAACTCCACCAAAAGGCGCCATTTCATTTGAGATGATGCCCTCGTTGATGCCGACGATACCATATTCGAGGCCTTCGGCGACCCGCCAGATACGCCCGATATCGCGCGAGTAAAAGTAACAGGCAAGTCCGAATTCGGTGTCGTTGGCCATTTGAATCGCTTCGTCCTCGGTGCTGAATTTGAACAGCGGTGCAATCGGGCCGAAGATCTCTTCGCGAAAAACCCGCATCTCGCCGGTGACATTGGTCAGGATAGTCGGTTCAAAAAACTGGCTGCCGATAGCCGAGCGATTCCCGCCGACAACCGCTTTCGCACCCTTGCCCAGGGCATCCGCGACGAAGGCTTCCATATCGTTTGCGGCCTGCTCGGTGATCAGGGGTCCCACCGTAATGCCTTCCTGGGTACCGTCGCCCATCTTGAGGTCACCGACGGCCGCGGCCAGTTTTTCGGCAAAGGCGTCGTAGCAACCTTCCTGCACCAGGATGCGGTTGGCGCAGACACAGGTTTGGCCCGCGTTACGGTACTTGCTGACCATGGCGCCGGCAACCGCGGCATCGAGATCGGCATCGTCGAACACGATGAACGGTGCGTTGCCACCCAGTTCCATCGAAGTGCGTTTGACGGTTTGCGCGCATTCGGCCATCAATTGCTTGCCGACCGGGGTTGAGCCAGTGAAGGTCAATTTGCGTACGATCGGGTTTGATGTGAGTTCCTTGCCGATGGCGGCAGTCTCACCGGTCACCATATTGATGACTCCGGGCGGGATTCCAGCACGTTCGGCCAGTTCAACGAACGCATAGGCCGAAAGCGGTGTCGCGTTCGCCGGCTTGCATACCACGGTACAGCCGGACGCCAGGGCCGGGGCAATTTTGCGGGTCAGCATCGCGTTGGGGAAATTCCACGGCGTGATGCAAGCCACTACCCCGACCGGCTGCTTGATGCAGACGATGCGCTTGTCGTTCGATGGTTGTGGGATGGTGTCGCCATACATGCGCTTGCCTTCCTCGGCAAACCATTCGATATAGTTCGCGCCATAGGCGACTTCACCGCGTGCTTCCGCAAGCGGCTTACCCTGTTCCAGGGTTAAGATCATTGCCAGGTCTTCCTGGGCTTCCATCATCAGGTTAAACCACTTGCGTAGGCAGGCTGAGCGCTCCTTGGCAGTGCGCTTGCGCCACTCGACAAAAGCGTCTGCAGCGGCTTCGATCGCGCGTCGTGTTTCCGCGGTGCTGCATTTGGCGACTTCGGCGATGACTTCGCCATTGGCCGGGTTGGTAACCGCTACGGTTTCGCCACTGTCGGCGTCGACCCATTGGCCGTTGATATAAGCCTGTGTTTTGAGCAGGGCCTGGTCAGAAATTTGAATACTCATAAGTGAAATTCCGGGATTGTTGCGCAAAGGCGAGCAGCATAACGATTTAGGCTCATCGGAACAATGGATTAGAGGGCCATTCTTGAAAGATTAATCCGTGCGAGGGCATATCTGGTAAGATGATTTCCCAAGTGAAACCGACTGGGAATTGAGATGCCTGATACCGGAGCCCCCGCGGACCGTAAGTTGCGAACCAACCTGGATTTTTATCATAGCCCTACGCAGATGCGATTCGATACCTGGAATCGCCTCGATGAATACGCCAACCGTCTGAGCGCGAAACACATGCGTAAGGCCGATATCGCGAGCCTGACCAGGCAAACCAGAGACGCCCTTACCCTGTTGCATACTTTCGAAAACTACAGTGCATTTCCCTCCCAGGAAGATTTTACGATGCTCTGGCAACTGTTCAATGAAGAAGAATTCGAAGTGCTTTCGCGTATCGTTACCCGTATCGTACGCGCGCTTACCGGCGGTACCTATCGCTCGCGGCAGATTAATCTGCGTACGTCTGCAGAACTCGACGAAAGGGGCGAGTCGAGCCAGTATCACGATGAACTGTCGCACCAGCAACGACCCTATTTCGAGGTGCTGTTCGTCGACGAAAGTGGAGCGGAAGACGTCAAGCTGATGCGCGATAGCCTGCGTAAAGTCAGGCGTCCGGAAGATCGCTTCATCTACGATATCGTAGTCGTGCCAAGCTTCGAAGACGCGTTGATCGCGGTGCTGTTTAACTACAATATTCAGGCCGCGGTGATTCGCTATGGATTCCCGCTACGCTCGGTGAACCATCTCGAAATTCTGCAGCGTTATCTCGCCACTATCGATGAAACCGAGTACGAAGATGCACTGGACAACACGCGCGGACCATTGCTGGGTAATCTATTGGCCGAGGTACGTCCGGAACTCGATCTGTACCTGGTTACCGATGGTGCGGTGGAGGATATCGCGGGCAATGTGACGCAGAAGTTTTCGCGGATTTTCTACCAGCAGGAAGACTACCTGGACTTGCATCTGAACATTCTGCGTGGCATCGAGTCCCGCTACGAGACGCCGTTTTTTACCGCGTTGCGAAAATACAGCCAGCAACCGACCGGGGTTTTCCATGCAATGCCGATCTCACGTGGCAAATCCATTACCAAATCCCACTGGATCAAGGATATGGCGCAGTTTTACGGCATGAATATTTTCCTCGCCGAGACCTCGGCCACTTCGGGTGGCCTTGATTCACTGCTGCAGCCGCATGGACCGATCAAGAAAGCTCAGCAACTCGCAGCGCGCGCGTTTGGCGCCAAGCGCACCTACTTCGTAACCAACGGCACCTCAACCGCCAATAAGATCGTGGTGCAGGCCCTGGTCAAACCGGGCGATATCATCCTGGTTGATCGCGATTGTCACAAATCCCATCACTACGGCATGGTACTTGCCGGCGCCCAGGTCTGTTACCTGGATTCCTATCCGTTGAACGAGTATTCGATGTACGGTGCGGTGCCGCTCAGGGAAATCAAAAGCAAGTTGCTGATGTATAAAAAGGCGGGATTGCTGCACAAGGTCAAGATGCTGTTGTTGACCAATTGCACCTTCGACGGTGTCGTCTATAACGTCGAGCGGGTTATGGAAGAGTGCCTGGCGATCAAGCCGGATCTTATTTTCCTGTGGGACGAAGCCTGGTTTGCATTTGCCAGCTTCACCCCGACCTATCGCCGTCGCGCCGCAATGGCTACAGCTAGCCGCCTGAGGGCGCGTTATCGCAGTGCTGCGTATGTTGAGGAATATGCCGCTTACCAGAAACGTATTGCCAAACTCAAGGATGGGGAACTGCTTGAAGAACGACTATTACCCGATCCCGACAAGGTGCGCGTTCGTGTCTACGCTACCCAGTCGACGCATAAGTCGCTGACCTCGCTACGGCAGGGTTCGATGATCCATGTCCATGACCAGGAATTTAATCACAAGGTGCAGGAGCCATTCGACGAGGCATTCATGACCCACACTTCTACTTCACCTAATTACCAGATCCTGGCTTCCCTCGATATCGGCAGACGTCAGGTGGAACTGGAAGGATTCGAGCTGGTGCAAAAACAGATTGAACTGGCGATGGTGATTCGTGAACGTGTCGCTTCGCATCCATTGCTCAGCCGTTACTTCGTATTCCTCGAGGCCAAGGACTTGATCCCGAAAGAGTTCCGGCCTTCGGGTATCAACAGTTACTTCAGCCCGGAAAAGGGATGGCGTAACGATGGCATGGAAGTAGCCTGGGAGACAGACGATTTTGTGATCGATTTAACCCGCCTGACGCTTTACGTCGGCAAGACCGGAATCGATGGAGATACCTTCAAGAACGAGTATCTGATGGACAAATACGGTATTCAGATCAACAAGACTTCGCGCAATACTGTTTTATTCATGACGAATATCGGAACCACGCGCAGTTCGGTCGCGTTTCTGATCGAGGTGCTGGTGAAGATTGCGACCGAGCTCGAACAACAGCAGGAGGACGCCAGTCGGGTAGAGCGCAAGTTGATCGAGAAACGGGTCAAATCACTGTCGGAAGATTTACCGCCGTTGCCGGACTTCAGTTATTTTCATGCCGCTTTTTGCCCCGGCTCGCAGCAGAAGGTGAAGACCACTGATGGAGATATCAGAAGCGCTTTCTTTTTCGCATATGATGAAGAAAACTGTGAGTACATCACCATTGACGAAGCTACCATCGGCGCCGCGATGAAATCAGGCAGGGAGTTGGTGTCGGCCAGTTTCGTAACGCCATACCCACCGGGTTTTCCGATCCTGGTGCCCGGACAGGTCGTCAGCGAAGAGATTCTGGCATTCATGCGGGCACTCGATGTCAAGGAAATCCATGGTTATAACCCGGAAATCGGGTTGCAAATGTTTACCGAGGCAGCGCTACAAAAACTCCAGGCCTGAGTAAAGAATTCAGTGGCGGTCAGAACTGCAGCACCGGTATCGGCTGGCTGGTGTAAACCTCGCCATAGGCCTCGCTTTTTTCTGGATAACCCTCAGGATCGACGAAAGCGATATCGTAGCCGCGCGCGCTAAAATCCTCAAAGCCGAATTCCCAGTTATTTTCAGGCCAGAAGTATTCGCAGACGTTGCGTTGCGGGTAGAACGCCGCGTCGTACAGGGTGCCGAATCCGCGCGCAAAGCGAGTGTGATAGAGCGGAAACTGAAGGAATTCGCGGGTGAATGCATGGGCGGTATGTAGACGGTCCGCGGTAACATTGTGCAGATGCTGAAAGCGCGCATGGGTGAATACTTTTTCTTCATAAATCGGCCAGCTACTATCCGCCTGGTGATTGGTGGCAACGCGGCTGCCGATGAACTCCGCAGCGCGACCGGCGTCGAGTTCGACGGTCTCGAATTTTGTCTCACGATCGAGCAGCATGATGTTGTAGGCACCCTGAACCGGAACCCTTTTGATCAACTCGCAGGCCTCCTTTACATCACCGGCGAACTCAAGCAGGTAACGCAATAGAATAGAGATCCCGAAGCCCTGGCCAAATTCCTTACGTCCGCCAAAGGACATCGATACCGCGAGTCCGTCTTCATTCATGCCATCGAGTACGCCTGACATGCAATCAAGCATTGCAATCACCCGACGCTGCCCGAATTTGCTACGCATAACCAGGCCATCAAACAAGTAGGGAGAAAAATCGTAACTGCGTACCATCACTGCTTCGTCGGCGTGATAAACCGCCTGCGAGCAGCCGCGAAATAACGGTGGCGGGCAATACTGGGAGAGAAAGCGTGCCGCGTGATCACCACCACCGGCAAGATCGACCATCGCTTCATAAATCGGTTCGAATTCGGGCATATGGCGTTTGAGTGCCTGCACCGATTCGTGATAAGTGGGGCGGTCTGCCTCACCAAAGCGCAGAAACCAGCGCCGATACGCGGGCCAGAGTTTCTTGAAATGATGTTGCCACTCAGGACCAGGTTCATCTTCCGCAAAAGCGCGGAACGAGAAATCCATGTGCGTCCTGCGATTCATCAGAATGGAGAAAATGGTGGATCGATGAACGCCGTCGCTGGCGTAGGGGTAGGCGTATCGTGCTGTTCATCTTCCTCGGCGACTGCATTGCCTACGGGTTCGAGGTCATTGCGGGTCCACCAGTACCAGAAACCCTGTTCTCGCAGCCAGGTGCCGAGGCGGTCGATGTTGTTCCATTCGCGGCCGGCACCGCGTGCATTGAAAATTCGACATAACTGGTTATCGACATAAACTGCCACCGCCCAGGCCAGCGGATGCTTGCCCTGGTCTCCATAACCACCACCCTGGTGCAGGCGTTCGACGCGGTAAACGACCGCAAACTCACCCAGGCGAGCACCTTCCCGCAGGGGGGCCAGGTCAGCCTGAGTCACTGAGCCGGTAATTCCTAGCACTTCATCTTGATTCATGGTGTTGACAAAATAACGTTAGTTGACTACATTATGATTCATAGTGTATCCGACTGCAATCTATGACGGTTACATTTTAGTTTTGGGAGGCGAATTTTAAGCCTTTTTTCAAAAATTCACATTATGGAGCATATTGTGACTAAAAAAGTATCCCCTATTCCTCGCGGCTATCGCACCGCGACTACCTGTCTGACCGTGATTAACGTTGATAACGCGGTTGCCTTTTATCAAGCAGCCTTTGGTGCCGAGATGCTGACCCGTATCAGCGGCGCTGATGAGACGGTTGCCATTCATGCAACCATTAAAATCGGCAACAGCATTATAGCCATAACCCAGGAATCTCCGGCGCAGGGCATTCTGTCACCGGCCAGCCTGGGTGCTTGTGCCAGTCATACTCATCTTTACTTCGATGATGTAGACACTAGCTGGGAGCGTGCTATCGAAGCCGGTGCCCAGGTTCACACTCCGCTTTATGACGCCTATTGGGGCGATCGTACCGGTATTCTGGTTGACGGTAACGGCTACCTTTGGTCAATGGCAAGTAAAATCGAAAACGTCACCCAGGATGAGATCGCGCGTCGCGCCAAAGCCTGGTACCAGGCAGACGTTGAAGCTCCGATTGAAGCCGAAGTCCCGGTTGCCGCAGCAATGCTAGAGGAAACACTTGCAGCTGATAGCGTTGCTGTCTAAGCTACGATTGTAAATTTTCAACCAAGAAGGGCCGGGAATATTCCCGGCCC
>Ga0316194_10000836_pt1 | contig 20907 bp, 15 predicted proteins | sample CroRivsedime1_MG_FD_204936 | JGI IMG/M metagenome (GOLD analysis project Ga0316194, IMG submission 204936) | Coastal sediment microbial communities from Maine, United States - Cross River sediment 1 | ecosystem: Environmental > Aquatic > Marine > Coastal > Sediment | place: USA: Maine...
CGACACGACGAGCTCACCCTCTTCGGTGGGGTCTTTCCGGACGATCAGTCGGTTGATCTGATTGCGTCCCCGACCGGAGCCCACCGACATCTGCGAGCTGGGCAGCATCACGATGCTGCCCGTGATGTTGGCCTCGACGGTGAGGAACGACTTCTCCCGTTCGGGGTCGTTGGTGGTCAAGGTGACCCTGCGACCGACCTTGCCGCGGAGCCCCTTGGTCTTGAGCGTGACATCGATCTTTCCCACCTCCCCGGGCGGGATGGCCTCGTCGTACGAGGCTACCGCGCAGCCTCAGCCGGGCTTCGCCTTGAGAATTCGAAGCGTCTCCCCCCCGACGTTGCGGATGGCGAAGGACGCGACGACCACCTCCCCGCGGACCACATCCCCGAGCTCGACGACTTCTTTCTCGACTTCCATTCGTGGCGGCGCTGTGACCTCACCCGGCGGCTGCGACTGGGCGACCGTGGGGCCGGCGCCGGGAAGGGCGACCGCCACGACCCAGGCTGCCGCGGCGATCCGCTGTGCAATTCGAGCTTTCATCATCTGGCGACCTCGCTTCGGCGGTCGGCGGTGGCGCCCGACGTCCTTCGTTCGGGCACGTGGGCGTACCGATCTCACCGTCGACAGGGAATGGTACCGACATACCGACCCACGCGCACGCGAGTCGTGCCGAACTGTCCCGACGGATGTGAGATAATCCGCCGGACCCATGCCATCGAGAACCGCCGAAGCCTACCCGAAGCGTTCCGGCGGCTCGCTGGCTCCCACCGGGCCTGCCTGGGCGGCGACGAGGATCCTCGTCGAGCCGCCGTCGGAGGAAGTGGCGTGAATCCCGTCGTTCTGCTCGCTCTGGGTTTGCTCGCGGGGGTCGGGGCCAGCTTCAGCGGCCTCGGCGGAGGCTTCGTCATCGTCCCGATCCTGGTCTTTCTCGGCTTCACGCCGCAGAAAGCGGTGGGGACCTCTTTCATGGCGATCCTGATCATCAGCCTGTCGGCGCTGTTCGCCCACGGCAAGCTGGAGCACGTCGACTACCGCACCGGGGTGTTCCTCGGGATCGGCGGTTTGTTCGGCGCACAGATCGGCTCGCGGCTGCTGGTCCACGTTTCGGGGCCGACCTTCAACAAGATCTTCGCGGTGGTGCTCCTGGCCCTGGCGGTCCGGATGTTCCTGCAGGACTAGACCCACCGGTCCTAGGGCGGCTTGACCCGCCGGGGGCGCGGAACCAGAATCGCTCCCGGGACGAGCTCCACGGCCCGACCGTAGCGGTCGTCCGCGGCCGGCTCGCGCGACTCGAGGGATGAATTGGCCTCCAAACCGGTTCGCTTCGCCTCCATCTCGGCCGTCGTCGTTGCGGTCTCGCTGTGCGGCTGTGGCTCTCCCACCCGCGACAACGGCACGCGAACGGCGGGGTTCGAGACGCCGCCGCCGACTGCGGTCGCCGAGGACAGGTCCGAAGAGACGCTCAGGGTCGTTCGGGCCCGGCTCGGGCGCGGCGGGAGTCTCCACGCGTCGCTTTCGGAGCTCGACATCGAGGACGACCTCCGCCTCCCGATCCTCGAAGCCCTCGAGTCCCTCGTGGACTCGCGACGCCTGCCCGCCGAGGCCGGGCTCGCGGTAGCGCGCGATCCCGCGGGCGCGCTGGTGTCGGTTGCCTGCCGACCGGCCTTCGATCACTTCGTTCGGGTGACCCTCGATCCGGAACCTCGCGCCGAGCGCGTCGAGGTGCCCGTGCGGATCCGGGTCGAGACCGCGGGGGGTGTCGTCGAGACCACCGTGGCCGAAGCACTCGCCGTCCGGCGCGACTCGCCGACGCTCACGATGCTTTTCGCCGACATCTTCCAGTGGGACGTCGACTTGTTCGTGGACCCGCGACCGGGCGATCGCGTGAGGCTCGTCTACGAGACGCGGAGCCTGGCGCCCCCGGCCCCCGATCTGCCGCCGTTCGGCAAGAGCGGGATGGAAGAGGGGTCCTATTTCGGCATCGGCCGCGTGCTGGCCGCATCCTACGAAGGCCTCATGGCGAGCTCCTCGGCCTTCTGGGTCGAGGACGACGGTCGCGGGGGCGACTACTACGACTCCGACGGCGATCCGCTCCGGAAGGCTTTCCTCAAGAGCCCTCTGAACTATCGCAGGATCAGCAGCGGTTTCACGAACCGCCGACGGCACCCGATCACCCGACGTGTGGTTCCCCACCATGGGGTCGACTTCGTGGCGGCCTCCGGCACGCCGGTGGTGGCGGCAGCCGACGGCCGCGTGATCTCCGCGGGGCGGGACGGCGCCCTCGGCAACGCCGTGCGCCTTCGGCACGGCAACGGGTACAAGACGATCTACGGACATCTCCGGGGCTTTGCCCGCGGCGTCCGGCGCGGAGCGCAGGTGAAGCAGAACCAGGTCATCGGCTACGTCGGCGCCACCGGGAGGGCGACCGGGCCCCACCTGCACTACACCATGCTGTACAACGATCGCGCCCTCAATCCGATGACCTTCGACAATCCGCCCGTGTCCCCCCTCGACGAGTCGTACCGCTCGGTTCTCGACCGGGCCCGGCTGACCTGGGCTCCGGTCCTTCAGGCCATCCGCACCGACAGGACGGAGGCGGGAATCGCTCGGGCTTCGACTTCCACGCGAGAGACGGGCCCGGGCGGCTGATCGAGCGCAGACGCTCGCCCCCCCGGAGAGTGCGATGGCGCCGCGCCGCAACCTGGTTTCATTCCTGGACGACCTGTCCCGCGACCCCGAACGTCCCGCCTTCGCCCTGAGGACCTCGTACCGCAGTTTCCGCTGGACCGCGGGGCGAACACGGTCCGCGGCTCTGGGCGTCGCGTCCGGGCTCGCGTCGGCCGGGATCCGGCCCGGAGATCGCGTCCTCCTGCTGGGATCGAACTCGCCCGAATGGTGTGCCGCGTTCCTGGGGATCGCGGCGAGCGGCGCGGTCGCCGTCCCCCTCGACTCCGGAGCCTCGCCGGAGCTGGTGCGAGGCGTGACCCGTCACGTGTCGGCCCGCGCCGCGCTGGTCGATCGAGGTGCCATGGGAGCGGTCGCCGGGCTTGCGTCGGTCACCGCTCTCGACGAGCTGGCCGCGATGCGGTTCGAGGGCGATGGACCGGAGCCGCACCGCGCGTCCCCCGACGAGACGGCGGAGATCGTCTTCACGTCGGGAACCACGGCCGAGCCCCGTGGGGTAGAGCTGTCCCACGCCAACTTGCTGGCGAGCGTCGAGAGGATCGAGGCGGGATTCCGCAAGCGGGAAGCGTACCTGCGACCGCTGCTCCCCTTCCGCATCCTGTGCGTCGTCCCCCTCTCCCACCTGTTCGGTCAGTCGCTGGGCATGTTCATCCCGATCGTGATGCGATCGACGGGAGTCTTCGCCGCCAGCCTGAAGCCCACCCGACTGCTGCGGACGGTGCGGGATGAGCGTCCGCTGGCGGTGGTTGCCGTACCTCGCACGCTGGCCGCGCTCCGGGAGTCGGTCGAGCGTGAGCTGGAGCGCCGAGGACGTCTCGCGCGCTTCGAGCACCGACGACGGCTCGCGGCAGGCCGCGGCGTCCTCCGCAGGATCCTGGCGACCCGGGACCTCCGGTCGGTCCTGGGCTGGCGCACCTGGGCGCTGGTGGTCGGCGGCGCCCCGCTCGACCGCGATCTCGAGGACTTCTGGTCGGATGCCGGGCTGGCGGTGATCCAGGGCTACGGGATGACCGAGGCGGCGCCGATCGTCTCGATCCAGAATCCGCTCCAGGGGCGCCGCCACACCCTCGGTCGCCCGGTGGGCGGCGTCGAGATTCGCCTCGACGACGACGGCGAGGTGTGGGTCCGCGGCCCGAACGTGATGAAGGGCTACTACGGCGATCCGGAGGCCACGCGGGAGGCGCTGCGCGACGGGTGGCTTCGAACGGGCGACCTCGGCGAGCGGGACGAGGCCGGGCGCCTACACTATCGCGGCCGGAAGAAAGACGTCGTCGTCACCGCGAGCGGGATGAACGTCTTTCCCTCCGACGTCGAGGGTGCCCTGCGATCGATTCCGGGGGTGAGGGACGCGGTGGCCTTCGGTCTGCCCGGTTCGGACGGGGACGAGGTTCACGCCGCCGTGCTCTCGAGTTGTCCTTCGCTCGACCCGGAACGGATACGCGCCCAGGCCAACGAGCGCCTCGAGCCTCACCAGCACCTCCGGCGGGTCGTGGTGTGGAACGCGACCGATTTCCCGAGGACCGCGACGGGAAAGGTCCGGCGCGCAGAGGTCCGGCGTGGGGAGGCGACGCCGGATCCTTCGGAAGCTGCCGCCGGGACGAGGGTCACCCGTGTCCTCGAACGGGTTCGGCACGATCTCGCCTCCGGGACGAACCCGGGAAGGGTTCTCTCCGAGCCTCTCGACCTCGACTCCCTGGAAACCCTCGAGCTTCTCGGCCGGATCGAGGAGGAGTACGGCGTGGCGATCGACGATCGCGAGGTCGCGACCGCCCTCACCGTCGGGCAGGTCGAGCGAATCGTCGCCGGCCGTGGAGTCGAAAGGGTCCGGATGGAGATGCCGCGCTGGTCGCGACGCGTGCCGGCGACGTGGATTCGCGCTGCGCTCCAGCTCACCGTGGTCCCCACGCTACTCCGTCTGTGGGTCCGGCTCGACGTCGTGGGCCGCGAGCGCGCGGGAGAGGTGGAAGGGTCCTGCATCTTCGTCGCCAATCACACCAGCACGTTGGATGCCCCGGCCGTGCTGCTGGCCCTGCCGCAGCCCCTCCGAAGCCGTCTGTCTCCCGCGATGGCCATCGAGACGCTGCCGGAGCGCTTCGACCCGGGGGCGCCTCTCCTGCGCCGGCTCCGCTCGTCGTTGCTGTACGCTCTCGCGGTTCTGGTCTTCAACGCCTACCCTCTGCCCCAGAGCCGCGGCTTCCGGCCCAGCCTCGAGTACACCGGAGAGCTGCTCGACTCGGGGCTGTGCCCGCTGGTCTTCCCGGAGGGGCGCATGACGCGCTCTGGAAAGATAAAGCCGTTCAAGCAGGGCATCGGGCTGATTGCCGTGGAGACCCGGGCACCGATCGTGCCGGTTCATCTCGAAGGACTCGGGCGGATCCTGCCGCCGGGTGGGCGGTGGCCGAAGGCCGGCCGCGCCCGCGTCACGATCGGGCGTCCCTTCGATCCTCTCGAGGGCACGACCCGAGAGCCCGCCGCGGTGGCGGCGAGAATCGAGCGCGCCGTCGCCGATCTCGCCGACGACCCCGCTACTCGCCCGTCACGCAGGTGAACTCGTCGCGGGCCAGGACGCGTCCCTCGGGGTCGCGGGCCTCCACCGCCCAGGAACCGGCGGAGCCGGGATGAAGCGTCTTGTTGCTCCAGGTCCGCCAGTGCGGGCCCCCGACGGTCAGACCGACGGTGAGCATCTCCTCGCCCTCCCGGAGCCAGATGTGCGCGACTCGATCCCCCGCGTCTCCTCCCACGACCAGGGTCCAGAAGACGGCGCGCTCACCCTCCACGAACGTCTCTTTTCGCTCTTCGAGGTTGCGGTCCACGATCGCGCTTCCGACCCCGTGGTCCTCGACCGTGAGCCCCGCATCGGTTTCCTGGGCCGGAACCTGTACGGCCACCGCCATGAGGACACACGCGAGGCTCAACCTCGCCGTCGCCGTTCGCCACTGGCTTTTCATCGGTCGTCTCCTTCTCGGATTCCGGGCCATGACGAGGGAATGATAACGCGGTACCGGGCTGCCCTCGTCAGCGGTAGAGCGCCGCATCGACGACCCACCAGACGGGACCGAACAAACGGGAGAAGACGAGCCACGCCAGCACCAGGCCTCCGAGCGAGCCGAGCGGGGAGGCGCGCAGCCAATCGCGCAGTCGACGGGCCGGCGGAAGCAGTCCGGCCAGCACCGACGCCCCGTCGAGCGGCGGGAGTGGCAGAAGATTGAACAGGAAGAGCACGAGATTCAGAAACAGTGTGATCGACGCCAGTCGCGCGACCGCATCCAGGGCGCCGGCATCGGCGGCCGTCGGCACCACGAGTCGATCGGCGGAAACCGCGTCGAGCGGATCGATCCAGATGCCCGCATCGAGCCCGATGCGGAGGATGGCGAAGCCGATCAGGAACAGCGCGAGGTTCGCGAGCGGTCCCGCGATCGCCATGGCGGCGGCGCGCAGCGGGTGGCGATCTTCCCACAGCGGGTCGTAGGGCGCGCTCGCCCACCCCATCATCCACGAGCCGCCCGTCATGAAGAACGTGGCGAAGGGAATCGCGAGGGTGCCGATCGGCTCTCGACGCACGTGGGGCATGGGGTTGAGCGTCACCTGCCCACCGAGGTACGCGGTATCGTCGCCGCCGAGACGGGCGGCGAGCGCATGGGCCGCCTCGTGACACGTCAGGGAGAGAAGGAAGACGACGTACCACAACGGCAGGAGGAGTATCTGCTCGGGACTGTCCAACCGACCTCCGCGTGCGGCCTCACGTTACCACAGGGCTCGGCCGCTCACGGCTGCTGCAGCTTTCTCAGATTCTCCCGGACCTGCCGGGCGTCGGGCGCTATTTCCAGGGCCTCTTCCCACCATCGCCGCGCGCCCTCCGGATCGCCCCTCAAGGCGTGGATGATGCCCAGACTGTTGCGGGCCTCGACCGAGCCCGGGTTGAGTTGCAGGACCCGCTCGAGATCGGTCTCGGCCTCGTCGTATCGCTCCAGGCGGAACAGCGCCCGGGCCCGGAGCGCGTGGGCCTCGGTGTCGGCCGCGTCGGCGGCGATCGCGGCACCAAGGTGGCGAAGAGAGCCCTCCGCGTCACCCTCCCCCAACGTCACCCTCCCCAGGGCGCGCAGCGCATCGCCGTAGCTCGGCCTCAGCTCCAACGCGGTGCGGTAGTGCCGCACGGCGTCTTCCGCTCTTCCGATGCCCTCGAGGGTGAGACCCAGATTGTAGTGGGTCGGCGGGAAATCGGGACCGACCCGGGCGGCCTCTTCCAGAACCTCGAGTGACTCGTCGAGCCTTCCTGCGTTTCGCAGGGTGTTGCCGAGGTTGTTCCGGAGAGCGACGGCATCCGGAGCCAGTTCGACCGCCCGTCGCAGATGTCCGATCGCGTCGTCATCTCTCCCCCTCCGGCTGTAGAACAGGCCGAGATCGTTTCGAAGGGTGGCCGAGCTCGCTTCCAGCTCTACCGCCTCGACCAGCTCGGATTCCGCCTCGGCCCAGAGCCCTCGGGACTCCAGCACGACGCCGAGCCGTCCGTGGACCTCTCCCGACTCCGGACGCATCGAGAGCAGCCCGCGGAACACACTCTCCGCCTCGTCGAGCCGACCGTCGCGGAGCAAGACCTCGCCGAGTTGGAAAAGCGCAACGGAATCGTCGGGCCGAGACTCCAGCACGTATCGGATCTCCCGCTCGGCGCCGGCGACGTCTCCCTCGTCCAGAAGGCACTGGGCCAGGTTCACCCGGGCCGGGTGGTACTCGGGGTCGATGGAGAGGGCGCGATCGAGCTCCTCCCGGGCGTCGTCGTGGCGACCGCGACGCATCAACTCCGCTGCGAGGTTGCTCCGGACCTTCACGCTCCGGGGGGAGGTCACCGCGGCGGTCGAGAACAACGTCAAGGAGTCTCGCCAGTCGCGATTCCGAACCACGGTTCTCGCCGACGCGAGCAGGGCCAATACGACCACGGCGATCCACACCGACCGTGCCCCGAGCCGCGCCCGGACGGCACCGACCCCGTGACCCAGCACGAGACAGAACGCGACCGACGGCAGGTAGAGGAGTCGCTCGCCCATGATGGTCCCGATCGCGAACGGGAAATTCGAGACCGGCAGAAACGCGATCACGGCGAACGCGCCGAGGAATGCCACCTTCGGCGACCGCCGGACCGACCACGCTACGGCCCCGAGGAGAACCACGACCAGAGCGAGGGATCCGAGCGCCGCCGGGCTCAGGAATCGGATGGGCAGGATCTGCGCGAACGAGTAGTCGGGCGAGAGCCGGATCGGCAGGACCAGCAGGCCGAGGTAGCGGACCGCGACCACCGCGGCGGTGGCCCAGCGCTCCGTCAGCGGGCTATCGACGAGCGGGTTGTCGACGTAGGGGATCTCGGGACCGACGAAGGCCCCGCCGAGCGCGATCGCGCGAAGCACGAAGTAAACGGCCACGGCGGCGACGAGAGCCCAGGGGACGAGCCACCGCCGTCTCCAGTGCTCTCCCGCGGACTCACCCGCACGGCGCCCGAGCAAGGCATCCCACACGATCGCCACGCCCACGAGCGTGACGGCGCTCTCCTTCGAGAACAGGGCCAGCAGGATCCCTACTCCTGCGACGAGGATTCGACCCCAGCGCCTGCGCGCGCCCGAGTCCGCCGAGTCGATGTATCCGACGAGCGCGAGCAGGTAGAACAGCGCCGCCAGCAGCTCAGCCCTTCCTGCAAGGTTGGCCACGGCCTCGGTGTGGACCGGGTGGACCGCGAACAGCACCGCGCCGACGGCGGCGCCGTGGAGTGATATCCCGATCCGCACTCCCAGTTGCAGCACCAGGAGGCTCACCGCGGCATGAAGGAGGATATTGACGATGTGGTATCCGAGGGGGTCGAGCCCGCCGAGGCGGTAGTCGAGGGCAAAGGTCGCGAGGGTCAAAGGCCGGTACAATGCGGTCGTCGATAGCTCCGCACCGAGGTGGTAGGGGGCGAGCAGGAGCTCTCCCGCCGTCCCCTCCCCCTGGATGACCCGGTTCTTCTCGATCAGGAGCCGATCGTCGAAGACGAACTCGTTGACGATCGAGTTGGCGTAGACGGCCACCGCGACGAGGGCGACCCCCAGGTAGACGCGCGCCGGTCCCGCTGCAAGGATGCTACCGCTGAAGGTCATCGGAGAACGCATTATAGGGTTTGGAGGCCGCCCCTCCGCGGAGAACCTATATTGAGCCGGGTGGACGAGACGAAGAGCCGCGGCCCGGGCGAACCCCTGACGGCGGACCGGGCTCGCCGTGCTCCCCTCGATGAGCTGCGCCGGCACCTGGCCTCGGCCCCGAGCGCCTACCTCGAGGGGGCCGTGCAAAACCCGGAGCTGACTCCGAACGAAATGACCCTGCTGCTTCGGAACCGATTCATCTCTCCCAGCCTGCTGGCGCGGCTCGGACAGGACCGTCAGTGGACGCGGTATTACGAGGTCAAGCGCGGCGTGGTCCATAACCCGCGAACGCCGTACCCGGTGGCCCGGAACCTTGTCGGTCACCTCTACTGGCGCGACCTGACCGAGACCCTCGAGGACGCGAGGCTCCACCCCGCGCTCCGGCGGCAGGCCGAACAGATCCTCAAGGAGCGGCTGCCCGAGATGAGCCTCGGCGAGCGGATCTCCATAGCGCGGCGCGCCACGGGCGGCCTCATCGCCGGCTTTCGGGGCTCGGGTGAAGTCCGGGTCCTGCGCGCGCTGCTCGGGAATCCGAAGCTCAAGGAGCAAGATGCGGAGGCCGTGGCCTCCGGCGAGGAGGCGCCCGGCGAGGTCCTGGGTTGGCTGACGCGCCACCCCAAGTGGGGCAACCGACGCGCGGTGCGATGGGCGCTCGTCCGCAACGCCCGCACCCCGGTCGCCGACGCGCTGAAACTGGTGGCGAAGCTCCCGAGGCGAGAGCTCGAGCAGCTGGCCACGGAAGAGGAAGCCCCGAAAATCGTCCGGGTGGGGGCGGTGCGACGACTGGAGTCCGACGAGTAGCCCCGGGAGATACGAACCCGGTGATCGGAGCATGGTTGACAGTCACTTCGGCGAGTCCATAGAATCGAGTGTTGGTGTCCTCCTTCGGCGAAGAACTCAAGCGGGAACGGGAACTTCGAGAGATCACCCTGCGGGAGATCTCCGAGGCGACAAAGATCAGTCTGCGCTATCTCGACGCTCTGGAGCGCAACGATTTCGAGCGCCTTCCGGGCGGCGTCTTCAACAAGGGCTTCGTTCGGGCCTACGCCGAGTACATCGGCGTCGATCCCGAGACGATGGTCAACGCCTACCTGCTGGAAGAGCGCGGACAGCAATCGGAACGCGTCGACGGCCTGAGCGAGGATCTCTTCCGTCCCGCTGGGGGTTCGGCGATTCGATCCCACACCGTACTCGACACGCCCGGCGGCGACGCCGGCCGCGGAGCCCTGGTGAAGGCGGCCGTCGTGGTGGCTGCGGTCGCGGTTCTGGCGGCCGCGACCTTTCTGATCTGGTGGTGGTGGTGGGGTGCCGATGACGGATCGACGCCCGACTCCCGGGCCCCGGCCGAGCCGACGACCGTGATCGAGCCGGCCTCCGGAAGGCCATCGTCGACTGCCGGAACCGAACCTGTGAATGAACCTCCAACCGAGGGATCGTCCGCCGCCGCGATGGCGACCCTACCGTCACCGGAGGCGGTAGAGCCGGAGCCGCCGCCAGTCCGGCGCGACGAACCGGCGGCGGCGCCCCCGGCGGTGAGGGTCCCGCAGGTTCGTGTCCTTCTCGCCCGGCCCACCCAGGGCCGGCTGAACTGCGATAATCGGCGAGTCGAGATTCTGGATGGCCTGGCGGCGAATACCGAGATGGTCTTCCGGTGCAGGGAGTTCCTCCTGGTCGACGCGCTGGACGGCGGCGCCGTTATGGTGCAGCCTGAGGGGTCCGAGGCGACGCCTCTCGGGCCCGACGGGCTCCCGGTGGTGGGCCGCTACGTCGTTCCCGCGAGACCGCGATCGAGCGGTGGGGAGCCGTGATGGGTGAAGGATCCACAACCCAGCAGATCGTCGAACGGATCCTCGGCGGCAAGGCGCCGCTGGCGATTCGTGCGGCGGCGGCGCGCGGAGCCCTTCCCCTGCCCCGCGCCGTGCTGACACGTCTGGCCCTTCATCTGCTGGACGATCCCGAGGAGCAGGTTCGCAGCGACGCCGAGGCGAACCTGGCTTCGCTGGATGATTCGGGGCTCCGGGACGTTCTCTCCGACGAGACGTGTGCTCCCGAAGTGCTGGCCCACTTCGCCGACCGGGCGGTGCGCGACGAGGGGCTGGCGGAGCTCGTGGCCTTCCACAAGTCGGTCCCGGACAAGGCCCTGTTCGTGCTCGGCGGCAAGGGCAACGCCTCGATCATCGAGCTGGTCCTGACCAACCAGGAAAGGCTATTGGCCACTCCGCAGCTTCTCGACACGTTGACCGTCAACCCGGCGCTCCGGCCGGATCAGCGCGGCCGGATCCTCGACCTGCTGGATCGCTTCCTGAGAGCCGTCCCCGAGAAAGGAAGCGAAAAGGTCGACGACGAGAAAGAGGGCGTCGACCTGGAAGAAGCCGCCCGAGTGCTCGAGGTCGACGTCGGGGAGCTGTTCGCCTCCAGCGAGATCCTCGACGGCGAAGAATTCGAGCTGGCCGAGGACCCCGAGATCCGGAGCGCCTACCGTCGGATCCTGACCTTGAACACGGCGCAGAAGGCGCTGCTCGCCATGCGCGGGGGCCGCGAGGAGCGACTCATCCTCGTGCGGGACTCCAACAAGGTCGTCGCGTTGTGCGTTCTTCGGAATCCTCGCATCAACGATCAAGAGATCGAGCTGCTGGCGAACATGCGAAACGTCACCGACGAGGTGCTCAGGACCATCGGCTCGAAGAGTGAGTGGGTCAAGCGCTACTCCGTGGTCTCGGCCCTGGTCCGGAATCCCAAGACGCCTCCGGGAATCTCGACGAACTTCATCTCGCGCCTCAACAGCTTCGACCTCAAGAATCTCATGCGAGACAAGAACGTCCCGGAGATCATCCGGAAGATGGCGAAGAAGACGTTCGACATCCGGAATCAGAGGTCGACGCCGTTCAGTCGAGGCAAAAAATAACGGTCGAAGCGAGGACGATTGATGCGCTTGCTCAAGGAAATCCGGACGTTGATGGCCAACTACCACGTCAAGTCCGGCATCTACCACCACTATCGTAACGAGTTCAAGCAGGCGGTCGACTTCTTCAAGAAAGCCCTCCGCGACGAACCCAAGCTGACCGACAGCGAGCGCACGGCGGCGACCTACTACCTGACGCAGACCTTCGTGAACTCCGCGGAGCGGCACGAAAGAAATGGCGATCTCGAGAGCGCCGCCGACGAGTTCGCGCGTGCCGCGGAGGTCAGTCCCGACTTCCCCGACATCCTCTACCGCCTCGGCACGGCGCTCGAGGCGCTGGGGCGGCCCGAGGAGGCGATCGAACAGTATCGTCGGGCGATCAAGTGCAACGCCGACTACCTCGACGCGTGGATCGCGCTGGGATTCTGCCTGATCGGAGTCGACCGCGGCAACGAGGCCGCCAAGGCCTTCTCGGCGGCCCTCGAGCTCAAGATGAAACGCTATCGCGAGCCGGTTGAGTCGGGGCTGCGCGAGCTCAAGGGAGGTCGGATCGAGGATGCCCGGGAGTGCTTTCACGACGCCTTCCGGAGCTCCCCGCAGAAATTCGAGGAGCATTACCGATCGGCTCTGGAGCTCCTGAAGGCGGAAGAGCACGAAAAGGCGCTTACCGAGCTCGACCTGGCCCTCGAGCTCAATCCCAAGTTCGCGGACCTGCACAACTTCCGCGGTGTGGCGCTGTGCGAGCTCGGCCGGCTCGACGACGGGATCGTCTGCCTCCGGCGATCGGTCGAGCTGAATGGGGACTACCTCGTTCCGAGATTGAATCTTGCGTTCGCCCTGCTTCGTGCCGGAGACTACAAGGGAGCGGAAACCGAGCTCGAGGCGGTCCTGGAGATGGACCCCACGCAGCACGCCGCGTCGGTGAAACTAGAAGAGCTGCGATCCGGGAGGGAACGCCAGCTGCGGCGGGCTGCACCGCGAGGGAGCGTTACATCGTGAATCCATCGGCCTTTGGCCTCTCCGACGTCGGTCACTGTCGGGAGACCAACGAAGACAACTACTTCTTTGATATCGCGCTGGGCGCGTACACCGTGGCCGACGGGATGGGTGGCCACGCCGCAGGCGAGGTCGCTTCTCGTCTCGCCGTGGAAGCGCTCGAGGAGACGTTCCGCGGCAACGGGGGTCTGGGCGAGAGCGTCCGAGGGGCGTCGGAGCGCCTCCAGGCCGCGGTGACGGAAGCGAACCGCCGGATCTGTGATTCGATCGTGGCCCACGCGGAGCAGCGCGGGATGGGCACCACGGTGGTCACGCTCCTGGTCGTGGGCGACCGCGCGGTGGTCGGGCACGTCGGCGACAGCCGGGCCTACCGGCTGCGCGGCGACCGGCTCGAGCGGCTGACCAACGACCACTCGTGGGTCTCCGAGCAGGTCAAGGCCGGCCTGCTCACCGATGACGACGCCCAGAGGCACCCGATGCGGAACATCGTCACCCGTGCCCTGGGGAGCCGGGTCGAGGTCTCCGCGGAGGTCGCCGAGATGGAGGTCCTGGCCGGGGACGTCTTCCTGCTGTGCTCCGACGGCCTCAACGCGATGCTCTCCGACGACGAGATCCGGCAGAACCTGGCCGATCATCGCGAGGACCCGGAGGCGGCCTGTCGCGCCCTGGTGGAAGCGGCCAATGCCCGAGGCGGCGAGGACAATACGACGGTCATCGTGTTGACGGCGTGAGACCGCGGCGCGGGTCGCGGACCGCAAGAACCACCTAAGTAACTAGATCGAAACAAGTTCGGCTTGACTGCGCCGGGCGAGGTGCATATACTTTATCAGTTGCGCCCCCGGCGAAGGGTGAACTTGTATGCGCGCTGCTCTCGGCAACTTCGATCGGCACGGTCGCCTCGGCGCCCTCGGCCTTTCGGTGTGCCTGATCGCCGGCGCCTGGACCGCGGCCTCGGCCAAGTCCGGAGAGCCGTTTCCCGAGATCAAGCCCGCGACCCGGGTTGAAGCGATCGCGGCCCTGACGGGCGGAGATGCGCTGCCGATCCGGTGTCTGACCCCGCGGCTGCAATCCCTGGGAACCGACGCCTTCGGCGCGCCCGCGCCCGTCCGAAGGGCCCTCGAGCTGGTGGTCGGTGGCGCGATGACCCTGAGTGGGGAGCGCCGCTGGACGGCCCCGGACGGTACGGTCGTCCGATTCACTGCCGGGTCGGGAACCTTCGATCGTATCGACCCCGTAGACCGGGACGCCGACGGCCTGCCCGATATCGTTCGGGAGACCCTTCGGGGCATGAAAGAGGCCGAAACGCTGCTGGTCGAGCACCTGGGCCTGCCGTCTCCCGGCCCCGTGGAGATCGTGCTGGCGGACCTCGGCGGCCTGGAAGGCTACACGCTTCCGGCCGGCGGCCCGAGGGAACGGCGCCTCCTGGTTCTGACGGCTTCTCCCGCGGACGGTGCCTCGGCGGCCCGCGCCGCGGCCCATCAGTTCGCCCATGCTGCCGCGCAGGCCTCGGGGCCCGGGCTCGATCCGGGCTGGGCCGAGGCTCTCGCCGAGTGGGTGGTCATTCATCTCGACGGCGGACCGACTCCCGAGCAGGCCGCGCTGTTTTCCGCCCGCCTCCGGCGGCTTCCCGAGGGGCTGCTCTCCAATGACATCGGGCTCGCCGCCGGCAACGGCCTGTGGCTGTCCTTCCTCGAGGAGGCCTACGGCTTCGCGAGCGTGAGGCTGGCGGTCGAGGACCTCGCGTCCGGTGACTCCCCCGCCGTCGCCCTCGAGAGAGCGCTGCGGCGCGGTGCCGGTCTCGGGCTCGAGTCGGCCTTCCGCGACTTCCACCTCTGGAGCGTCCTGGTCGGAGACCGCTCCGACGGCCGGCATTTCTCGTTTGCCGAGCGACTCACGGCCCCGGCCTACGCCTCTCGGGCCGACGGAATGCCGGAGCTTTCCGTTCAGGCCGATCCACCGGTAGCCGGTCTCGGCCTCGCCAGCGTCTACATTCGCCCCGGTGAGACCCGGGGCGGGATCACGGTGTTGTTCGAGGGCGAGATTTCGGGGCGCTGGAGCGCCGACCTGGTCCTCTCCACCCGTGACGGCTCCCTGCGCCGCGTCGTCGTACCGATCAACGACGAGGGTCGCGGAGAGATCACGGTGCCGCTGGACGGGCTCGAAGAAGCCCTTCTCCTGGTCCGCAACGTGTCGATCGACGACGACCGCCCGCTCCGCTACACGTGGTCGGTCCATCGGGAGCGCGACTTCCCTTACTCGCTGGGCTCCCTCGAAGCGACCTTCGGCCGGGAGAACCCCGGCGTGATCGTTGCCTGGGAGACGCTTTCCGAGATCCGGCTCGTGGGCTTCAACATCGTGCGCACCGACGAAGAGACTGACGAGACCGTGCGGATCAATCCGGTCTGGGTTCCCGCGGTCGGCGATCGAAGCGCACCGATGTCCTACCAGTTCCTCGACGTGACCGCCGCTCCCGACGGCCGGTACCTCTACCGGCTCGAGGGCATCACCCACGAGGGCCTCACGAGCGTCTCCGACGCCGTGGCCCCGGTCCCCGCCCTCCCTCGCTGAGACTCCTCCGGGAGTCCCCGCTTCCGTCACCGTCCTTGCTGCCGCTTCGCGGCGTGGGCTATAGTTCGCGCCCGTTCGTCACGGGGGCACGCCTTGAATGTCCAGAGTCCCGAACAGGCTTTCCGGAACGCCCTCGAGAGCGCCATCGTGCGCGCGCTCGGGATCACGCCGGACCGCGTCCCGCTGACCTACCCTCCCAATGCCAGTCTGGGCGACCTGGCGACACCGGTCTGCTTCGAGCTGGCGCGCAAGGCCCGCAAACCGCCCCGCGTGCTGGCCGAGGCCGTCGTCGACGCCTTCGAGCCGGGAGGCGGGATCGCGCGGGTCGAGATCGCCGGCGCCGGATATATCAACGCGTTTCTCGAGCGCAACGAGTTCCTCCGGGACTGGCTCGCGGGAGAGCCTCCGCTCGAGCCACCGGTCGACGGCCCGAAGAGCATCGTCGAGCACACCAACATCAACCCGAACAAGGCGGCCCACATCGGCCACCTCCGCAACGCCGTGCTGGGCGACACCCTGGTCCGTTTCATGCGCGACCTCGGCCGGCGGGTCGAGGTTCAGAACTACATCGACGACACCGGAGTGCAGGTCGCCGACCTGGTGGTCGGCTTCCGGGCCCTCAGACGGGAGGACCTAGAAGAGGTCCGCGTCCGCTACGACGCCGCCGAGCTCGCCGCCCGCGGAGAGCGCTTCGACTACCTGGCGTGGGACCTGTACGCCGAGGTCACCCGGCACTACGAGGAGGAGGCGAGCCGCACCGCCCACCGCGACGAGACGCTCCACGCCATGGAGCAGGGCGACAACCCGATCGCCGAGCTGGCAGCCTGGGTATCGCACCGCATCGTGCAGCACCACCTGGGCACGATGGAGCGGATCGGCGTGCGCTACGACCTGCTCCCCAAGGAGAGCGACATCCTGGCCCTCCGATTCTGGGACGACGCCTTCCGGCTTCTCCGGGAGCGGGGCGCGATCCACAAGACGGATGAGGGCAAGAACGCCGGCTGCTGGGTGATGGACCTTCCGGGGACGGAGAAGGGCGCCGGCGAGGATCAGAAGGTGATCGTCCGCTCCAATGGCACCGTGACTTACGTGGGCAAGGACATCGCCTACCAGATGTGGAAGTTCGGCCTGCTGGGTCGGGAATTCGAGTACCGCCGGTTCGACTGGTCGCCGGGCGTAGAGATCTACCCGCTGTGGTCGACCTCCTCGATGCCGAGCGACGGTGCCCACCCGTCCTTCGGCGCCGGTGACACGGTCTACAACGTCATCGACACGCGGCAGGCCTACCTCCAGCGGGTCGTGGCCCAGGGGCTCCGCAGTCTGGGCTACGCCGACGAGGCCGAGCGGTCGATCCACTTCTCCTACGACATGGTGGCGCTCACTCCGGCGTCGGTGCAGGCGCTGTTTCCCGATCATGCGATGAGCGACGAGGACCGCGCGAAGCCCTACCTGGAGATGTCCGGCCGAAAGGGTCTCGGGGTCAGGGCCGACGATCTCGTCGACGCCCTGCTCGCGCGGGCCGAGGAAGAGGTCGGTCGACGCAATACCGACCGGCCGCCGGAAGAGATTCGAGAGACCGCCCGCCGAATCGCGGTCGGCGCCCTGCGGTACTACATGTTGAGATTCTCGCGAAACCGGGTCGTCGCCTTCGACCTGGACGATGCGCTGGCGTTCGAGGGAGAGACGGGACCCTACCTGCAGTACTCGGTCGTTCGCGCGCGCAACATTCTGCGCAAGGTCGCCGAGCGGTACGGGCCGAGTGAGATCGACCCTGGCGAGCTCTCCGCGGCGCTGGATCTCGACTGCCTGGACGACGAGGCGCTGGCCGAGCACTGGACGCTGGCGCTGCTGCTGTCACGGGTGCGGCCGGTGGTCCGGCAGGCCGTAGAGTCCCTGGAGCTCGCCACGGTCGCCAAGCACGCCTACGTCCTCGCGCAGACCTTCAACTCTTTCTACCACCGTTACCCCGTGGCCCAGGAAGGCGATCCCGTCGTCCGTCGGACCCGGATCGCGCTCGTCGAGCTCTATCAGGCAGGCATGACCCGGCTTCTGGGCCTGATGGGAATCGAAATGCCCGACCGGATGTAGCGTCATCCAGCGTGATACCCTGGTGCCGTTCGGCCGAAACCCGATCGATCCTCCGGCCGGATGACGGGAGTCGATGAAGATATTTTTGGTCGCCGCGCTCCTGGGTCCGGCTCTGGCGGGCTCCGCCGTGAGCGCCGGAGAGATCCTCTCCTTCGACGACGTTCAACCGGGAATGAAGGGCAAGGGCCTCACCGTGTTCGCGGGCACGGAGGTCACGGAATTCGACGTCGAGATCCTCGGCAAGCTCCCCAACATCGGGCCCCGCCAGAACCTGATCCTGGGGCGTTGCTCCGGCGGTCCGCTGGCCGAGGCCGGCGTTCTCTCCGGGATGAGCGGAAGCCCCGTCTACGTCGAGGATCGGCTGATCGGTGCGGTCGCCTACAGCTGGGGATTCGCCACCGACGCGATCGCCGGAATCACACCCATCGAGGAGATGCTCGCGGTGGTCGATCGCGACGAGGGGTCTCCGCGGACGGCGGCGGCCTCGGGGCTCACGCTCGACGACCTCCGGAGGCTGCGTGCGCCCGAGCGAATCCCCACGTTTCTCTCCGCGCGCATCGCCGGGCTGGCGCCACGGGCTGCGGGCGGCACGCCGTTTCGCCTCCCGATGGCGATCGCCGGCGTGGGCCCCGGTGGACTCGCCCGCATGGCCCCCGACCTGCTGGAGGCCGGCTTCCTTCCCGTCCAGGGAAGCACCTCCGGACGAGCCGCCGACCCCGCCCCACCGATGGAGGCGGGCTCCGCGGTCGGCCTCAAGCTGGTCCGCGGCGATATCGACATCTCGGTGAGCGGCACGGTGACCTGGGTGGAGGGCGACCGCCTCCTGGCCTTCGGTCACCCCCTGTTCGGGCTGGGCAACATCGATCTGCCGCTGACCGGGGCGCGCGTCGAGGCGATCCTCCCGAGCCTGAACCAGTCGATGCGAATCGCCTCGCCTCTCGCGGAGGTCGGCGCCCTGCGGCAGGATCGCGCCGCGGGAATCTACGGCCGCATCGGTACGAAGTCGCGGATGATTCCCGTCCGCCTGCAGCTCGACAGCGAGTCGGGCCCGCCTCAGACCTTCTCGTTCGACCTCGCCGACGATCCGCTCCTGGCGCCGCTGCTTCTGTACAGCTCTCTCAACGGCGTGCTCGCCAATGCCGAGCGACTTCTCGGTAACATCACGGTGGGCCTTGCGCCGGGCTCGGTCATCAAGCTGGAAGATCGCGAGGACGTCGAGCTGGCCAATCTCTTTGCCGGGGCCACGGCCTCGTACTATGCGACCGGGACCTCGGCGTTCATCCTGTACCTGCTGATGAACAACGACTGGTCGCCGCCGCGCATCGCCGGGATCAACCTGATGCTCGAGTACGACCGGCACCCGCGCACCGCCCGAATCCGAAGGGTGACCCTCGACCGCTATCGTGTGCGCGCCGGGGAGCCGATCACGGCGACGGTGGTGCTGACACCCTTTCGCGGACCGGACATGGTCTTGTCGCGGGAGATCGAGATTCCCGCCGAGACCGAGCCGGGGCGTCTGGTCCTGAGCGTCGGCGGTGCCCTGGCGGTGAGCCGATCGGAGGGCAGCGGCGAGACCGTCTTTCCGAAGGACCTGGATCAGCTCATCTGGCTGATCAACAACCTTCGGAAGAACGACCGGGTCTACGTCGTCGCCTCCCGGGACGACTCGGGGGTCTTCCTGGGCGGAGCGCGTCTGCCGAACCTGCCGCCCTCGGTCACCTCGATCCTGGCGCGCCCGAGGAGCCTCGGGAACTACGCGGTCATCCGGCAGCGCGGGATCCTCGAAGAGGAGATCCCCACCGGTCTGGCCGTCACGGGCCTGACCACGATCCAGCTCGAGGTGGAGGCGCCATGAGCCGGTCCGACGGAGCCCGGCCGACGATGTCGGTCGCGCTCGGTGTGATCGGGCTCCTGCTCGGGGTGTGCACCGCCGAGGCGGCCGAGACCCGGCTGTGGACCGAGGGGCCCGCGCATCTGAAGCGAGGCGACGCGGACGGCATCGCCGTGACCTCCGGCGGCACGCTGTTCCTGGCTCCGAAGACGACACCGCTCGGCGGCGGGGAGACCAGTCGCCGTCAGGCCCACGTCTGGTCGGTCGCCTCCGATCCCTCCGGCACGGTCTATCTGGGGACGGGGCCCGAAGGCCGGGTGGTGAAGCTCACTCCCGCGGGTGAAGAGTCGGTGCTCTTCACCGTCGAAGAGCCGATGGTGACGGCGCTGGTGGTCCTGCCCGGAGGAGACGTCCTCGCCGGCACCACCCCGGCAGGAAAGGTCTATCGCATCTCACCGGACGGCACGGGAAGGGTGTGGGCCGAGACCGGCGAGCGGTACGTCTGGTCCCTGATGCCGGGGCCCGAGGGCACCGTCTTCGCGGGAACCGGCGAGCAGGGGGTCGTCTTCCGGATCGAGCCGTCGGGAAATGCCATGCCGCTGTTCGACAGCGACGAGCCCCACATCGTCTCGCTGGCCACGCGACCGGACGGCTCGCTGGTGGCGGGCGGCGCCGGGCGAGGCCTGATCTACGAAATCGACCCCGAAGGCCACGCCTTCGTGTTGCACGACGACGAGCTCCCGGAGGTTCGGGCCCTGGCGATCGACGACGGCGGCGATCTTTGGGCCGCGCTTCTCGGCCCGCCCCAGGCGGAGCCGCGACCGCCGGCGGTCAAGATCCAGCTTCCCGATGGCGCACAGCTCGGTCCGACCTCGGAGAGCGTCGGCGACCTGGAGGAGCCCAGGGGGCCGACCGTGGAGGGAGTGATCGAAGGTCTGCGACTCCCGTCCGAGCCCGAGGCCCCCGGCCAGCGGGGCCGGGTGATCCGGATCTCACCGGACGGCGAGATCAACCAGATCTGGGGCTCGCGGGACGAGGCGGCCTACAGCCTCGTCCTGGACGCCGCGGGCAGGGCCGTCTTCGGCACGGGAGAGCCGGGTCGTCTCTACCGCACCGACGGTGACGACGAGGTCGCCCTGCTCGCGTCGGTGGCGGAGGGCCAGGTCTCGGGATTGCTGAGTGACGGGCGCGCGCTGGTCTTCGCGACGAGCAATCCGGCCTCGGCCTACCGCGTGGAGGGCTCGCCGACCGATCGCGGGGAGTTTCTCTCCAGGCCCTTCGACGCCGGGAGCCCGGCCCGTTGGGGGTCGATCCGGTGGAGCCAGGAGGGTGACACCGGGCGCGCGGAGCTGTACACCCGAACCGGTAACAGCGCCGATCCCGACGGCACGTGGTCCGCGTGGGGGCCGGCCCTCACCGATCTCGCTGGGAGCCCGATCGTCAACCCCGACGCCCGCTTTCTCCAGTGGCGTTTGCGCCTGAGTGGAGCCGACGGCGCCAGAACCCGCCTCTCACACGTCACGGTGAGCTACGCTCCCTACAATCGTGCTCCGGCCATCGAGGACTTCCGGCTCCACCCCCCGGCGACGGCGATCTCGGAGACTGCCACCTTCCGCTGGAGCGTCTCGGATGCCGACGGCGATGCGGTCGAGGTCAGGCTCGAGTACGCGCCG
>Ga0316194_10000837_pt1 | contig 20899 bp, 23 predicted proteins | sample CroRivsedime1_MG_FD_204936 | JGI IMG/M metagenome (GOLD analysis project Ga0316194, IMG submission 204936) | Coastal sediment microbial communities from Maine, United States - Cross River sediment 1 | ecosystem: Environmental > Aquatic > Marine > Coastal > Sediment | place: USA: Maine...
GCCGTTTTTGTTCTATTAACGGCATTATCCGCCAACCGCCCCGATATGGCGCAACCGCTCTGTCGGCTTCGCACCAATGCAGTGCGGAGACACTGCCGGCACCGACACGCGCGAGCCGCAAGCGCGTGATTTCAATCGTTTCTCCGGGATGGCACGCATTCTGCTACGGGCTAATGCGAGCGGCCAGCATCCTGGCCCGGGGTTGCTTGTCCCCGAATCCAGGACCCGGCCCACCTAAAGTCACGGGAGGCGAAACAGAATGAAACTGGTTACGGCCATCATCAAGCCGTTCAAGCTCGACGACGTCAGACAGACTCTGTCCGATCTTGGCGTCAAGGGAATCACGGTTACCGAGGTGAAAGGCTTCGGACGACAGAGAGGTCACACGGAGCTCTACAGGGGCGCCGAATACGTTGTCGACTTCCTGCCAAAGGTGAAGATCGAACTCGCTGTTGAGGACGACATTGTCGAACAGGCGATTGAGACCATTACAAACAGCGCCCGCACCGGGAAGATCGGTGACGGGAAGATCTTTGTGACCGACCTCGAGCAGGTCATCCGCATCCGGACCGGCGAAACCGGCCCGGAAGCCGTCTGAGCGCCGCAGGGGAGGAACACAGATGGAACAGATACTTGAGCTCAGTTACGCGCTCGACACATTCTACTTTCTGGTCTGCGGCGCGCTTGTCATGTGGATGGCGGCCGGCTTCACGATGCTTGAAGCGGGTCTCGTTCGTGCCAAGAACACCGCGGAAATCCTGACCAAGAACGTCGGTCTCTATGCGATCGCCTGCATCATGTACATGATCTGCGGCTACGGCATCATGTACGGCGACGGCAGCGGGATCATCCCGGGTATCAGTATGCTTGGCGCCGACGATCATGCCGTGGAAGCAGTCTTAGCGGGTGGCGACGATGCGCCCTACTACTCCAGCTTGTCTGACTTCTTCTTCCAGGTCGTGTTCGTCGCAACAGCCATGTCGATCGTCTCCGGCGCCGTCGCCGAAAGGATGAAGCTGTGGTCGTTCTTCATGTTTGCGGTTGTCCTGACTGGATTCATATACCCGGTGCAGGGATATTGGAAATGGGGCGGCGGATTCCTCGATGAACTCGGCTTCCTGGACTTCGCTGGTTCCGGAGTCGTGCACATGTGCGGTGCGGCAGCGGCGTTCGCCGGCGTACTCTTGCTCGGCGCACGCAAGGGCAAGTACGGATCCAGCGGTCAGATCAACGCCATCCCGGGTTGTAACTTGCCGCTGGCGACTCTCGGCATGTTCATCCTGTGGCTCGGCTGGTTTGGATTCAACGGCGGTTCAGAGCTCAAGGTCTCCGACGTTGGCGAAGCGAACTCAGTGGCCCTGGTCTTCGTCAACACCAACATGGCAGCCGCCGGCGGTCTGGTGGCTGCGCTACTCGCTGCCAGGTTCAGGTTCGGCAAGGCTGATCTGACGATGGCGCTCAACGGCGCCCTCGCCGGCCTTGTGGCGATCACCGCAGAACCGTTGACGCCGACTCCGCTGGCCGCGACTCTCATCGGGGCAGTGGGCGGCGTCATCGTCGTGTTTTCGATCGTCGGACTGGATCGGCTCAAGATCGACGATCCTGTGGGTGCAATCTCGGTCCACGGCGTGGTCGGCATCTGGGGCCTGCTTGCGGTCCCCATCACCAACCCTGATGCCACCCTGACAGCCCAGCTGATCGGCGCCGTCACGATCTTCGCATGGGTGTTCACCACCAGCCTGCTCGTATGGGCGTTGTTGAAGGCGATCGTCGGCATCCGGGTTTCGGAGGAAGAAGAGTACGAGGGTGTCGACATCTCAGAGTGTGGCGTGGAGGCCTACCCGGAATTTACTAAATCCGAGGTCTGAGTACGTCAATCCATTGAGGGCGGGGGCAACCCCGCCCTTTTTTTTGCTTGCCTACCTCCGGTCACGCGATGGTAGACTCGGGATTGAAGGTGCCAGGGAGAATCGGCGTGAAAATGATCTGCGCCATCATCAAGCCATTCAAGCTCGATGACGTCCGCGAGGCGATCGCGGATCTTGGGATCCAGGGCGTTACCGTCACCGAGGTCAAGGGATTCGGACGCCAGAAGGGTCACACCGAACTCTATCGGGGTGCCGAATATGTGGTCGACTTTCTGCCCAAGGTGAAGCTGGAGCTGGCCGTGGACGATGCAGTGGTCGAGCAGGTGATCGAGACAATCATTGACGTCGCCCGAACGGGGAAGATCGGCGACGGCAAGATATTTGTCTTCGATCTGGAGAAAGCCATCAGGATCCGCACAGGTGAGACCGGTTCCAAGGCTCTATGAATACGATTCAATAGAGGAGCAAGCCTTGAGAAAGCGACTAGCCGTACATCTCCTACTGTTCGCAAGCCTGGTTATGTTGGGCACGACAGCGCAGGCGGAGAAAGAAGTGTTCCGCTGGGTGGATGAGAACGGGGTTTTGCATTACAGCGACCGTCCCATCGATCCCCGGGCGCAGCCCACGGGCGTCTACTTCAAGCCGACTGATCCGACCACCGTAAGCAACCGCCTCATGCGAGAAGAGTACGAGGAAAAGCAGGCGGGAAACGCCACCGAGGTCGGTGAAGCCTCTCCTTCGGAGGGAGAGATAGCGCTTGAGCAGGAGGAACGTATCCGCAAGCTGGAATGTGAAGCCGCAAGGAAGAGGTTCCAGACGTACACCGAAGCGCCGCGACTTTACGAGACGCTGCCGGGCGGCGAGCGGCGATACCTTACCGACGATGAACTCGATCAGGCCCGCGCCGGAGCGGAAAAGGACATCGAAAGCTGGTGTGACTGAGCACCTCTAGCCGGCAGCTCAACAAGGAGCATTCGTTGGCGCTGATGCCGGGGACACCGTGGGTGACACAGCGGCCCGCTGCCGCAGATGAAACCGGGCGGCGATTTGGGCTGCCTCAATCGTGCAGCTTCGCCTGGACTCCGGGTCGGTGCTCCCCTGTGTCATGCATGCCCGACCTGTTGGCGGCCGAAGTGGGGGTCCTCCCCGGCAGAAACGACCGTCTCCGCGATGCTCCCCACGGGATCGGGCCCTGGTGGTATCAATACATGGTCGGACAGCCGGCAGCTGCTGGCGATCATGGGATTCGCCGGGACGGGGTGGATCCATTTGAACTGGAGTCTGCAGACCATGCTGAAGACTGGATTTGTCGGTTTGGGCGCCATGGGGCTTCCGATGGCGAGAAACCTGCACAAGGCGGGACTGTTGAGTGCCGTCTGGAACCGCACTCCCGGAAAAGCCTCTGATCTTTCAGTGGAAACCGGATGTCTGCACTGCGACGGGCTTGCAGAGCTCGCGACTCATTGCGACGTCATCGTGACCTGTGTTTCGGCGGACCTGGACCTGCTGACGGTCGCAGAGGGACTTGCCGCCGGCCTCGGTCCGGGCGACATCGTCCTCGATTGTTCAACGGTCGACTCAAAGACGGCCCGCGCCGTCGACAGGATTCTCTCGCACAGGGATGCCGGATTCCTCGACTGTCCGGTCAGCGGCGGGACCGAAGGTGCCCGCCTGGGTACGCTGTCGATAATGGTGGGGGGCGATACCGACGACCTGAACCGGGCCGCTCCCGTACTCGAAGCGATGGGACGCACAATCGTCCACCTGGGACCGGTCGGAGCGGGGCAAGCCGCAAAAGCGACCAACCAGATTATGGTCGCCGGGATCAATCAGGCTGTCACCGAGGCACTGGCGTTCGGCCAGGCACATGGTCTGCCCATGGACCGACTCATCGAAGCCTTGTCCCAGGGCGCGGCGGGCAATTGGTTCCTGTCCCATCGGGGGCCGACCATGGTCAAGGAAGAGTATCCTCTGGGGTTCAAGGTAATGCTCCACCAGAAGGATCTCGAGATATGCGCGGGCATGGCTGCCCAGAAGGGCGTAAAACTCCCGATCGTGGAGATGACCAGGATCCATTACCGCCGGCTCATGGAACAGGGACATGGCGAAAGCGACATCTCGTCCCTGTTTGCCCTTAAGGAAGAGATGTTCTCAACAGGCGATGGCTGATCGGTTATGAGCGCAGCTGCGACCGGCCCCAGGGGACCGGAACGAGCGGACTATCTTCCGGACTTCTGTACACCGGCCGTCGTGCTTGCCGTTGTACTGATCAGTGAGCTCGTTGCCGTGGTCCTTGCGCTGGGGCAGACCGGGACCGGGACAGCGGCCTCGTTCTGGACCGCTCTCGCACGAACATCCCTGTTTCTGCTTTGGATCACCCTCCTGGGCGCCGCCATTCTCTGCTACGGGCGTCCGCGCCTTTCCCGGATGACCGTTCCCTGGGCCTCAGCCGTCACACTCGCGTTGCTCATGCTGGTTGCCGGACTGGTCTCGGAAACCGGCTGGTGGCTGGCAGGATACTGGGATGAACTCGGGCTGCCGCCGGGCCATGCGCCGGCGCCTTCAAGTCACATTGGATTCCTGGCGCGGAGCATGGCAATCACGCTGATCGTCGGTGCACTGGCCCTGCGGTACTTCTACGTCGCCCACCAGTGGAGGCGAAATGTCGAACTCGAGGCAACCTCGCGCGTGAATGCCTTGCAGGCAAGGATCCGGCCGCACTTCCTCTTCAACAGCTTGAACACGATCGCCGCCTTGACGCGGCGGGAGCCGGGACTTGCGGAAGAGGCCATCGAGGATCTGGCCGACCTTTTCAGAGCGTCGCTGCGCGATTCCAGCATGCGCATGTCGCTGAAGGAAGAATTCGAGATCGCGCGCCTGTATCAGCGTATCGAGCAGCATAGACTGGGAGACCGGCTGGCAGTGGACTGGAAGATCGACGACCTGCCCATGCGTGCCCAGGTGCCGGGACTCTGTATCCAGCCGTTGCTGGAGAACGCGATCTACCATGGAATCGAACCGACGGCTGGAGGCGGCAGGGTGACTATCGAAGGCCGTGTCCTGGACGACAAGCGGCTCCTGGTCGAGGTCCGGAACCCGGTCCCGCCGGACCGACAAAAAACGCACAGACTTGGCAATCAGATGGCTTTGGACAATATCCGCGAACGCTTCGTGATCGCCTATGGCGATGGAGCCCAGTTCCGATACGGTCCACACGGCAGCGAATATCGGGTTACGCTCACCTTTCCGTACATGGACAGGGATTCATGAAAGTACTCGTCGTTGACGATGAATCCCCCGCCAGAGAGAGGCTCGCCGCTCTGGTCGAGGAGATTGATGGCTACCAGCTTGCCGGCCAGGCTGAGGACGGCCGCGAGGCCCTGGAGATGGTCGGCTCGCTGAGCCCGGACATTGTCCTTATGGATATCCGGATGCCGGAGATCGACGGAATCGAGGCGGCCAGACACCTTGCCGGTCTGGATCAGCCCCCTGCCGTGATCTTCACAACGGCATACGATGAATACACATTGGAGGCCTTCGACGCATTTGCCACCGGTTACATATTGAAGCCCGTGCGGCGACGACGCCTGGAAGAGGCTCTGCGACGCGCTTCGCGACCTACCCGCGCCCAACTGGCCGGATTGGCCGCCGGTGATACACGCAGTCGGAATAATATATGTGCCCGCCTGGGAGATCGCATGCGGCTGATACCGGTCGACGACGTGCGTTACTTTCGCGCGGATCAGAAATATGTGAGCGTTTGCCATAGCCAGGGCATCGACCTGATCGACGAACCCCTAAAGGGTCTCGCGGCGGAGTTCGGCGCCGATTTCGTTCGGGTCCACAGGAATGCACTTGTGTCAGTGCGGCACGTAAAATCTGTGGAACGGGATGAAGAAGGCCATCTCAAGGTAGTCCTCAATGGATGCGACGAACGCCTGGCGGTCAGTCGACGCCACGCCCCTGACCTCCGCCGGAGATTAAAGGAATCATGATCCAGAAAATCCGCATCGCCACCCGACAGAGCCGCCTCGCGCTCTGGCAGACCGAATATGTCGCGGATACCTTGCGACGAGCGCATCCGGACGTCGAAATCGAAATCGTCCCGATGAGTACACGCGGTGACGAGATACTGGACCGGTCTCTTACAAAGGTTGGCGGCAAGGGGCTGTTTATCAAGGAACTGGAGGTCGCGATGATGGAGGACCGCGCCGACATCGCCGTGCATTCCATGAAAGACGTGCCCTGGGACATGCCCGAAGGCATGCGGATCGGCGCGGTGCTTCAGCGGGCGGATCCGGGTGACGCTATCGTGGCCAAGGACGGCAAGGATTCTCTCAGCGCCCTGCCCCGGAACGCCGTGGTCGGGACATCCAGTCTACGCCGCCAGGCGCAGATTCTGGCGGTCCGGCCGGACCTGGAAGTGAAACCCGTCCGGGGTAACGTCGAAACGCGCCTGCGCAAGCTGGATGAGGGTGAATTCGATGCGGTCATCCTGGCCGCGGCCGGGCTCAAGAGACTGGGTCTGGGTGGCAGGATCACAGGCCGGCTGCAGATGGAAGAGTGTCTGCCGGCGGTAGGCCAAGGGGTCATCGGGATCGAGTGCCGGTCCGGCGACGAGGATATCCTGGAAGCCTTGTACTCGATCGAACACGGCGCAACGAGGCGTTGCGTCAATGCCGAGAGGGGGTTCGCGGAAGAGCTTCAGGCCAGCTGCGAGTCGCCTATCGCAGCTTATGGAGAGGTGCGGGACAGCGAGATCTTTCTCCGCGGAGTCGTCGCCACGCCGGACGGCGGCCGCGTCCTTCGCGGTAGCACCAGAGGCAGCCCGACGGACGGTATCTCGCTCGGCAAGGAATTAGCCACGGAACTGAAGATGAAAGGCGCGGACGAACTGCTGGAGGCTGTCCGCGAGTTGTCATGACCGCCGGGGACACCCCTCGCCTTGGCATCCTGGTCACCCGGCCCGGTGAGCAATGCGATGCGCTCTGCGCGCTGCTCCAGTCCCGCGGTTATCGCGCTTATCCCTGGCCGGCGATAGACATTCGGCCTGTCGTTCCCTCAACGGCGGATCTGGAGCGCTTGTCCCACGCAACGACTGAGGACCTGATCATCGTCGTCAGCAGAAATGCGGTGGCATTCGGCCTATCCTTTTTATTGGAACCGGCACGGGCGCGGTTGGCTGCCATCGGCCCCTCTACCACCCGGGCACTGAGCGACGCTGGCCTGGACGTGGATATCCGGCCCTCGGGATTCGACAGCGAGAGCCTGCTCGCCGAGCCAGCACTGCAACAGGTGAGCGGGACGACCGTGTACATTGTCCGCGGCGTCGGTGGCCGGGAGAAACTGGGACAGGAGCTCCAGCGTCGAGGTGCCGAGGTGGTCTATGTTGAAGTCTACCGGCGTGAGCCCCGCAGCCCGGGCACGGAGGAACGGGACGCACTGATGGAGGTCTGGAACAACGGCTGTATCGGCGTCTATACCGCGACCAGCGTTGAAATTCTGGAGTCCTTGCACGGCCAACTCGGCCCGCGTTTCGCCAGGCTCCTCGCACAGACTCCGCTGGTGACCGCGAGCCGTCGTGTGGTACAAAGATCGGTGCAACTGCACCACCGCGCCGAACGAATTCTTTCGCCAGGTCCGGACGATCAGTCGTTGGTCGAAGCGATCGCGGCCTGGCAAGGCAAGGCGCTGGTAAAAGCAGGCCGCCAGGAACAATAACGATGAATCAGCCTACCCCGCCGGAAGCGCCAGATGACCGGGATGTCGAAGCCAGCGATGCGCCGCCCGGGAATATCGCACCGGAATCCGAGGAGCGGCCAGAGACGGAACCCGCTCCCGTACCGCCGGCGACTGCGGGCACTCCGGCGCCTGACCGCCCGGTCCGTAGTGGCCGTGGCCTTGCGTTTCTCGCTCTGCTGATAGCGCTGGCCGCGGCAGCGGGATCGGGCTATCTCGCCTGGATCGATAGAATCAATGCGGGGACGTCGGATGCCATCAGAGCAGACCTGCGTGGCGAGATCGGACGCGTCGAGAACAACTACCAGACCCTGCAACAATCGGTGCGCGACCTGGAACGCGTTACTAACGGCATCGAGACGCGGATAGACGAACTCGCTGTGGTCGGGGGTAGCATCAGCGGCCGGCTGGACGGTCTGGAGGCGGGTGTCAGAGACCTGGCGACCAGGGACCGCAGTGCCGAGCTTTCCGGTGACTGGCAGCGCGCTGAGGCTGAGTACCTGATGCGGATAGCCAACCGGCAGTTGAGTCTGGCACGCAACCCGGGCGCGGCGATGGTAGCGCTGGAAGAAGCCGACGGCCTGCTGGCGCGGATGGCGGATCCCCGACTGCAGCCTGTCAGGCAGCAGCTCTCCGACGACATCATCGCTTTGCGGTCGGTCCGCCAGCCGGATGTAGAAGGACTCGCGCTACGCCTGGGGAGCCTGTCCAGGAAAGTCGATGGTTTGCCTCTCGCTGGTCAGCGTGAGGATGCCCGGGACAGCCTACCGGATGATGAGGCGGCGAGCGGTTGGTCACGGCTAACGAGCAAACTGTCAGCGTTCTTCGGCAGCATCTTTCGCGTCCGTCGTACCGAGGGCAGTGTGGCGCCCCTGCTGTCTCCGCAGGAGGCATTCTTTCTGCGCCGCAATCTGGAACTGGAGTTGCAGGCGGCGAGGATCGCCGTACTCACCGGGGATGCATCGGTCTATCGAGCAAGTCTCGGCACAGCCCGTCGCTGGACCGAGGAGTACTTCCGTACAGATGACGGTGGCGTCAGCGCATTTATCGATGCGCTCCGCGAACTGGAGGGCCGCGAGATAACAGTCGAATTGCCCGATATCTCGGGGTCCCTGCGTGCCCTTTCCGAGGCCAGACCCACCGAGGGCACATGAGATCCGGGATTCTGTTTGTCGCCGCCCTCGCACTGGGAGCGTTCGGCGCTCACTTTCTGCTTGATGACAGCGGCTACGTCCTGATCGACATCCGTGGATACTCGGTTGAGATGTCGGTCCCGGGTCTGGTTCTGGGCTTGATCCTGCTCTATGCCCTGATCCGCCTCGCCGTGCGTTTGTGGCGCGTTCCGCGGCGTGTCGGTCAGGCGGCCGGGCGCTATCGGGATAACCGGTCTCGCCAGCAGCTCACAGATGGGCTGCTGGCACTGGCTGAAGGAGACGCGGCGAAGGGCGAGCGCCTGCTGGGACGTGGCGCCCATCGCAGTGATGCACCCGTGGTGCATTATCTGACGGCTGCCCGGGCAGCACAGCAGCAAGGCGCGGATGAACGTCGCGATGACTGGTTGAAACTGGCCTTGGAACAAGACAGCGAAGACGCCGTGGTGGTGCTGCTGACACAGGCCGAACTGCAGCTGGAGCGCCAACAGCTGGAGGCGGCCCTGGCTACTCTGCAGCGCTTGGAGAGTCGCACACCGGGCAATGGCCGGGCGCTCGCGCTGCTCGCACAGGTGTATCGGCGACTCGAGCGCTGGGATGATCTCGAGTCGATACTGCCCAGGCTCAGCAAGACCAGTAGCCTGGGTCCGGCCGAGTTGTCCTCTGTGCGCCACGAAGTCACACGAGCGCTCCTAGCCAGGGCGGCTGCAGAGGGAGATGCGGACGGGGTGGAAGCCATCTGGAAGAAGCAACCGAAGGCCACTCAGGCGCAACCGGAGATGGTGACGGCTTATGCCCGGGCGGTGTTTCGCTGCGGGGATCATGATCGGCTCGAAAAGACCTTGCGTAAGTCCCTCAAGACAAGCTGGAACCCGGCACTGGTGGAAGTCTACGGCGAGCTGCAGACGCGGGATCCGCATACGCCACTCGCCCATGCAGAGGCCTGGCTCACACGCAAAGGCGATGACCCGGTACTGCTGCTGGCCGCTGCGCGTCTTTGTATCCGCAATCAACTGTGGGGCAAGGCACGCAGTTATCTGGAGTCCAGTCTGGCAATGCAGGCAAACGCGGTAGGCTACCGCCTCTACGGCCAGCTACTCGAGACCATGGGTGAAGACGATGCGGCGGCCGAGGCTTTCCGCCTGGGCCTCGAGACGGCGACGGCAACCGCTCTCCCGGCACTTGGAGCGCCCACTCCCGCCGACCCGGCCTGATCAATCCTTGCTGTCTGCGGCGTAGTCGAAGGAATCGAAAAAGAGCCGCTCTTCCGGCAAACCCGCGGCGTGGAATTCCTCTCGAATGGCTTCGATCATGGCCGGTGGTCCGGCCGCATAGACATCCACGCCCGACAGATCGGGAAAGTCCTCCAGAACGGCCCGGTGAACCCATCCGGTGCGGCCTGCCCACGCATCCTCCGCCTTTGGTTCCGAGAGCACCGGTACGAAGGCGAAGCGTTCGCTGGTCCAGGCTTCGACAGTCTGCCAGTCGTACAGGTCGCATGCAGCACGTGCGCCCCAGTAGAAGTGGAAGGGCGATGCAAAGCCGTCCTCGAATGCCTGTCGCAGAATCGCCTTGATCGGAGCATAGCCGGTGCCGCCGGCCACCATCAGCAACGGCCGCTGCTGATCGTCTCTCAGGTAGAACTGCCCCAGCGGACCCTCGAGCCGCAGCAGGGCTCGCTCTTTCATCTTGTCGAACACATGCTCGGTGAAGTGCCCGCCACTCACTCGACGGACGTGCAGCTCAAGCAGTTCGGAGTCGAAGGGCGGATTGGCGATCGAAAAACTCCTGCGACGACCGTCGGCAAGCAGGATGTCGACATACTGGCCTGCCAGGTATTCGAAGGGCTCGAATCCAGGCAGTTTCAGGTACAGGCCCATGACATCCTCCGACAGCCGCTCAAGCCGCTGCACCCGGCAGGGAAGTCGCCTGATCCGCACGTTTCCAGGCACCTTGAGGGGGCGCGCCTCGACCTGCAGATCGGTCAGGGCACGAGCCTGACAGAGAAGCGCGAAACCGTCACTCGCTTCAGCTTCTGTCAGTGCGGCGGGCAAGCCTCGCGGGTACTCCACCCTGCCCGCGAGGATTCTGGCGCGGCAGGACAGGCAGCTTCCTCCGCGACAACTGTGTGGCAGGTTCAGACCGTGTCGCAGTGCCGCTTCCAGGACCGACTCTCCTGGATTAACGACAAAGGATTCATCTGACGGCTGTAGGTTTATCTTGTAGGTCATGGATAATCAGCCCGGACTGGTCATGGGTATCTAGATGGACGACATGCCGATCATCATCGTAGGTTGCGGCTATACCGGGCGTCGACTTGCGACTCGTTGCATGGCGAGTGGCAATGACGTGCTTGCCCTGGTCCGTTCGCGGGCGAACCTCGACGCGCTCGACTCGGGCGGCATACCGGTCGCGCAGACGGACCTGGACGAGACTCTCCGGCCGACGCCTGGCCAGGGCGCGCGATACGTGTACATGGTACCTCCGCCCGCCTCCGGCGACACCGACCCGCGTATCGCTCGCTGGCTCGCGGCGATCTCCGGCAGGCCAGAGCGGATCGTCTATCTCAGCACGACCGGCGTCTACGGCGATCGCGGGGGTCAGACGGTTGACGAGGATATGCCACCGGCTCCGGGCTCGGATCGGGGCGGACGTCGACTCGATGCCGAGACCCGCCTGCTGGACTTTGGCGCCCGCCGCGGAGTGCGGATCGTGATTCTCAGAGTCCCGGGCATCTATGGGCCAGGCCGGCTGCCACTGCAACGGCTGCAGTCGGGGCAGCCCGTCCCCCGGGACGGGGACACCGGCCCCGGCAACAGGATCCACGTGGACGACCTGGTCGCTGCGTGCGTCGCTTCGATCAACTATGACGGCATCCACCAGGTCTTCAATGTCGGCGACGGCAACAACGCCTCGATGGGTGAGTACTTTCGCATCGTCGCCAGGCTCGCGGGCCTGTCGCCGCCACCGCAGCTGCCGCTGGACACGCTGCTCGAGGAAGTCTCACCGGCGATGCGTAGTTTTCTTGCAGAGTCACGCAGGGTAGATGTATCGCGGATGCGGAAAGAGCTGCGGGTCGCGCCGAAGTACGAAGATCTGGAGGCGGGCATCCGGGACAGCCTGGAAGAAGAACGGCGCCCAGCCTAGGGGTGGGACGCGCGACTCTTCAGCCAGTCCAGCAACGGGCCCCACTGCTCCCAGTCAGGCCAGGCCAGGTATTCCGGCAGTTCGAAGACGCCGAGACCACGCGAGTAAGCACGGATGTAATTCTGGGCTTCCCTCAGGGTGGCGACGTAGGGGACACCGATCTTGCGCAGGTCGGCATCGAGTTCGTCGAATATCAACGTGTTGTCCCGGAACCTGTTTGCGACAACGGCAATCCTGGCCTGCTTGCGCTCTACTTTGCCGACACCCCGCAACTCCTCGATGAATCGCTCGCTGGCACGCATGTCGATTCCTGACGGCATGACAGGAACGATGATGGTCTCGGCACGCTTGACCAGGGCAGTGAGTTCGGGACCGTGCGATCGCGCGGGGGCGTCGATGATCACGTATTCCATCGTCCTCGGCAGATGCTTCAATCCGTCCTCGTAGGCCGCAAGACCGAGCACTTCAGGCCTGTCGGCAGCCCGTGCTTCCACCCAATCCAGGCTGGATCTCTGCGGATCGAAATCTGCCAGCGCCACCCGCTGACCCGCCACCGCGAAATAGCTGGCTATGTTGGTCGCCAGAGTGCTCTTCCCGCAGCCTCCTTTGGCGTTCATGACCATGATGTGGCGCATCCGTATCTCCTTATCGCATTAGCTTCTGTGTTCAATCGAGGCCCAGCGAGGGCCACAGTTCGTCGATTCTGTTGCGGGTTTCGTCGTCCATCCGAATCGGGCGACCCCATTCCCTGTCAGTTTCGCCAGGCCACTTGTTGGTTGCGTCGAACCCCAGCTTCGAGCCCAGCCCGGCCACCGGAGATGCGAAGTCGAGATAGTCGATCGGCGTGTTCTCGATGATCATGGTGTCGCGGGCGGGATCCATCCGGGTGCTCATTGCCCAGATGACATCTTCCCAACGGCGTACATCGACGTCGTCGTCTGTGACGACGACAAATTTTGTGTACATGAACTGCCGCAGAAAAGACCAGATTCCCATCATGACCCTGCGCGCATGGCCAGGGTACTGCTTGCGGATGCTGACGACGGCCATCCGGTAGGAACAGCCCTCGGGTGGCAGATAGAAATCGACGATCTCCGGATACTGCCGTCTCAGGATCGGGACGAATACCTCGTTGAGAGCGACGCCGAGGATGGCCGGCTCATCAGGCGGCCGGCCCGTGTAGGTACTGTGATAGATCGGCTGGTCACGCATGGTGATCCGATCGACAGTCAACACCGGGAACGACTCAATCTCGTTGTAGTACCCGGTGTGATCGCCGAACGGGCCCTCGGGAGCGGTATCTCCAGGAGCAATGTGCCCCTCGAGTACGATTTCCGCAAAGGCCGGCACTTGCAAATCGCTGCCGACACATTTGATCAACTCGGTCTTCGAACCGCGCAACAGTCCGGCAAATGCATATTCGGAAATATTGTCCGGCACCGGCGTCACAGCACCCAGGATCGTCGCCGGGTCTGCGCCGAGAGCGACGGCAATGGGGAAGGGCTCCCCCGGATGAGCTTGCTGCCACTCACGGAAATCCAGTGCTCCGCCGCGATGCGATAGCCAACGCATGATCAGGCGGTTACGGCCGATGACCTGTTGGCGGTAGATGCCCAGATTCTGCCGCGAACGGACAGGGCCCCGGGTGATGACCAGGCCCCAGGTGATCAGCGGGCCGGCATCCTCCGGCCAGCAGGTTTGCACCGGAAGCGCCCCCAGATCGACATCCGGGCCCTCCAGAATGTGGCTCTGGCAAGGCGCGCTGCGGACGATCCGCGGAGCCATGGTCAGGATCTGGCGAAATACAGGCAGCTTGCCCCAGGCATCCCGCATCCCCTTGGGAGGCTCTGGCTGTCTCAGGAACGCCAGCAGTTCGCCGATCTCTGTCAGCGCTTCTGTACTCTCCTGACCCATGCCCAGCGCGACGCGGCGCGGCGTCCCGAAAAGATTGCCAAGGACCGGTATGTCGAATCCGCTGGGCTTCTCGAACAGCAGCGCGGGTCCCGCAGCTCGCAGGGTGCGATCGCAGATCTCTGTCATCTCCAGCCGCGGATCGACGGGCACCTGTATGCGCCGCAGTTCATCCCGTTGTTCAAGCTGGGAGATAAAGTCTCGGAGATCGCGGTATTTCATGGTCGCTGTCTGGAAGTTGCCGCCGCCACTATAATCACGGCCAGTCCATGTTGAAAGTGCCATCAGATCAGAACCACGTGATGCTGCAAACTCCAGCCCTGCCCAAGCCGAACAGCCCGGTCCCGGAGATTGGACGATGACCGCAGTGGAGGCGCTCGCGCGATCCGGGGTGCGTTTCGTCAAGATGCATGGTCTCGGTAATGATTTCGTCGTCATCGATCGTCGTCAGCAAAACTTCGAGCCGCGCGGCGATGACATCCGGCGGATGGCGGATCGCCATCTCGGCATCGGCTTTGATCAGCTCCTGATCCTGGATCCGCCATCCGGCGATGGTGATGTCGGATTCGGCATTTATAACGCCGACGGTCGTTCTGCCGAGCAATGCGGCAATGGCTTGAGGTGCGTCGCCCGGCTATTCTATGAAACCAGCGCCAGGAGGCGGCGTGATCTCGTGCTGGAGAGTCCTGCCGGAATGATCCGGGCCAGGGTGATGGATGACGGTGCCGTTGCCGTGGATATGGGTGAACCGGATTTTCGGCCCGAGGCACTGCCGTTCGCCGGCGTCTCGTCTTCCGAGTCGTATGTCCTGCGAGCGGCCCGGCGGGAGATACGCTTCGGCGCCGTGTCCCTGGGCAATCCCCATGTTGTAATACCCGTGGACGACGTGGCGCATGCTCCGGTCGATCAAGTCGGTTCGGAGCTCGAACGGCACGAGGCGTTCCCGCGGCGTACGAATGTCGGCTTCATGCAAGTTGTGAACCGGGATAAGCTCCTGCTGCGGGTGTTCGAGCGCGGCTGCGGAGAGACCCGGGCGTGTGGCACGGGCGCCAGCGCCGCCGCGGCGGTCGCACGGCGCTGGCAACAAACCGCAGCCAGCGTCGATGTCCAACTGCCCGGCGGCACACTTAGGATCGATTGGGAGGGGCCCGGCCATCATCTGTGGATGACAGGTCCGGCGGAACGAGTATTCGAGGGTATCATCAGCTTATGAGCAGTCGTCAGACCAATGCCGCCGAGCAGGAACAATTGACCGAGGACGAGATCGTCCGTTTCCTGACATCGGACCAGGAATTTTTCTCCCGACATCCGGAGCTGCTTGCCGGCCTGCAGTTGCCGCATGAGTCCGGCCAGGGCGCAGTCTCGCTGGTGGAACGTCAATTGGCGGTCTTGCGTGACAAGAACACCAAGATGGAGCGACGACTGAAAGATTTGATCTCGGCAGCTCACAGCAATCACCAGCTGTCCGACAAGGTGCATCGGCTGGCAATGAGTCTGATCTGCTCTGACGACACCGTCGCGGTCATAGACTGCGTGGAAGCCGTGCTGCGGGAGGACTTTGGCGCCAACGACACTGTAGTGGTCCTGTTCCACAACGCCTCGGACATCATCCAGGCGTCGGACACACGATTCCTGCGACGGGTTGAGCGCCAGAGTGAGGCACTCAAGTCGTTCGCCACCTTCATCGAACAGGCCAAGCCCCGCTGTGGCCGGGCCAGGGACGCGCAGCTTGAGTTCCTGTTCCCTGATCACGCGATGGAGATTGGCTCGATCGCGTTGATCCCGCTTGGCGACAGGGCGGACATCGGCATGCTGGCGATCGGCAGCCGTGACACGGACCGGTTCCACCCCGGCATGAGCACTGATTTCCTCGAACGCATCGGGGAGCTCGTCGGCAAGGCGCTCGCGACGCGGGGCAGCTGACGGGATCGCCGTGGCCGATCTCGACCGGGAAGCGATAAACGGATACCTGCGGTATCTCCGCTACGAGCGCCGCATGTCGCCCAACACGGAGAGAAACTATGGCCGGGATATCGACGCACTCTGTCGATTCCTGAAGAGCGAGGAACTGGCGGACTGGCGAGAGGTGGATAGCTACCATATCCGCGCCTTCGCCTCCTGGTGTCATCGTCGCGGCCTGGCGCCCCGCAGTATTCAACGCCGGATGTCGGCCCTGCGGGGATTCTTTCGCTACCTGTTGCGTGAGGGTCTGGTCGACTCGAATCCGGCCACCGACGTTCCGTCTCCCAAGCAGCCAAAGCGCCTGCCGAAGACGCTCGACGTCGACCAGATCGCGCGTCTGCTGGAGATCAACGGCGACGGCCCACTCGCGATCCGGGACCGGGCGATTATGGAGCTGTTCTATTCGTCGGGTCTGCGACTGGCCGAGCTCACGTCACTCAGAGTGACGGACCTGGATCTCTCCGACGGCACGGTCCGGGTGACGGGGAAAGGCAACAAGACCCGGATATTGCCGGTCGGCGCCAAGGCAAGGCACGCGATCTCCGCATGGCTGGGCGCCAGGTCGGAGATGGCTGGCCATGACCATGAGGCTCTGTTCCTGAGCCGTCGGGGTGGGCCGCTGAGTACGCGAGCCGTGCAGAACCGCCTGCGTGAATGGTCGCGTCGGATCGGCATGGCCACGGGGGTCAGTCCACATCTGTTGCGACACTCTTTCGCCACCCATCTGCTCGAATCCAGCGGGGATCTCAGGGGCGTCCAGGAGTTGCTGGGCCATGCTGACATCAGTACGACCCAGATCTATACCCACCTTGATTTTCAGCACCTCGCCCGCATCTATGACAAATCGCACCCCAGGGCGCGAAAACGAGACCGGGATTCGGACTGATCCCGCTGCCCCTTCGGGGCCCTACCCGAGCAAATTTCCGAGGATTCGCCATGGATCAGTATCGAGGCACCACTATCTTGTCGGTTCGGCGCGGCGGCATCGTCGCGGTCGGCGGGGATGGCCAGGTCACGCTCGGCGATACGGTGATGAAGGGCAACGCCCGCAAGGTCAGGTTTCTCTACGACGGCAAGGTGCTGGCCGGGTTTGCCGGCGGGACGGCCGACGCGTTCACGCTGTTCGAGCGTTTCGAGGCCAAGCTCGAGCAGTACGGCAACCTGACCCGTGCCGCCATAGAGCTTGCCAAGGATTGGCGATCAGACCGCATACTGCGCCGCCTCGAGGCCCTGCTGTGCGTGGCCGACCGCCAGAAGTCTCTGACCATCTCCGGCAACGGCGACGTTATCGAGCCCGAGAACGACCTGATGGCGATCGGTTCCGGTAGCCCGTACGCGCGCTCCGCGGCCCGTGCCCTGCTGGAGAATACCGAGCTGGACGCTCGCGCAATTGTCGAGCGATCGCTGCAGATCGCCGCAGATGTCTGCATTTATACGAATAATAACTTGGTGATCGAGACGCTCGATGCCGACCAGGACACCGACTGAAGACCAGGAACGTTGCTGATGAGCCAGATGACCCCCCGCGAGATCGTCCAGGAGCTGGACAAGCACATCATCGGACAGGACGACGCCAAGCGGGCCGTTGCGATCGCGCTGCGTAATCGGTGGCGCCGGATGCAGGTCGACGATCCTCTCCGCAGCGAAATCACGCCGAAGAATATCCTGATGATCGGTCCGACCGGGGTCGGCAAGACCGAGATCGCGCGACGACTGGCGAGGCTGGCGAAAGCGCCATTTATCAAGGTGGAGGCCACCAAATTCACCGAGGTTGGATATGTGGGGCGCGAAGTGGACAGTATCGTCCGCGACCTGGTGGACGAAGCCGTGAAGATGACCCGCGAAGAAGCGATGGAGAAGATGCGTGATCGCGCTCAGGACTCCGCCGAGGAGCGGATCCTGGACGCCTTGCTGCCGGGCTCCGCCGACCGCAGCGGCTGGGACGCCGACACATCCGAGGGACAGTCAGCCGACACCCGGCAGAAGTTCCGCAAGATGCTGCGCGAAGGGCAGCTCGATGATCGTGAGATCGAGATCCAGACCCGGGCGGTTCCCATGGGGGTGGAGATCATGGCGCCACCCGGCATGGAAGAGATGACAAGCCAGCTTCAGGGGCTGTTCCAGAATCTCGGCGGCGGCAAGACTCGCTCGCGAAAACTGAAGGTCAAGGCCGCCTACCGCGTCCTCGTGGATGAAGAGGCGGCGAGAATGATCAACGAGGAAGAGCTCAAACTAAAGGCTGTCGAGAACGTCGAGCAGAACGGTATCGTTTTCGTCGACGAACTGGACAAGGTGGCGCGCCGCGCCGAGACCCAGGGCGCCGACGTGTCTCGCGAAGGCGTCCAGAGGGACCTCCTTCCGCTGGTCGAGGGCTGCACCGTCAACACCAAGTACGGCATGGTGCGCACCGATCACATCCTGTTCATCGCTTCCGGGGCCTTCCATCTGTCCAAGCCGTCGGACCTCATCCCGGAGCTGCAGGGCCGGTTTCCGATCAGAGTCGAGCTGGCTGCGCTTACCACGGAAGACTTCGTGCGTATCCTGCAGGAACCCGACTGCAGCCTGACGGAACAATACGCCGCGCTCATGCAGACAGAAGGCGTTGCACTGGGGTTTTCCGACAGCGGTGTCCGGCGGGTCGCCGAAATCGCTTTCCAGGTCAATGACCACTCCGAGAACATCGGTGCACGCCGGCTCCACACGGTGCTGGAACGGCTCCTGGAAACGGTTTCGTTCGAGGCGTCGGACCGGGACGGTCACACCGTCCGGGTCGATGCGGGCTACGTCGACGAGCACTTGGGCGAGCTGATCCAGGATGAGGACCTGACCCGATACATTCTCTGAAGCCGCCCGGCCGTTTGCCGCGTTAGAATATCCACCCCGCGCCGCCCGGCGCAGACAGTCGAGTGTCAGCCATGAGCACGGCCCCTGTACCGACGGAGCTCCGACTCCATCGCAAGTCCAGAGTACTGGAACTCACCTATGGTGACGGCAGACGATTCGAGCTGCCATGCGAATACTTGCGGGTCTATTCACCGTCCGCCGAAGTCCGCGGCCATGGGCCGGGTCAGGAAATACTGCTGGTCGGCAAAGAAAGAGTCGGGATCGCCGCGGTGGAGCCGGTCGGCAGGTACGCAGTCCGCTTGCGGTTCGATGATGGCCACGACTCGGGCCTTTATACCTGGGAGTACCTCTACGAACTCGGCGATGAACAGGAACAGAAGTGGGCAGACTACCTGGGACGCCTGGATGAGGCCGGGTACCAGCGCAAGCAGGAGCTTGCCGGGAGCGCGGACTCGTGAGCCGCTCTCAGCGATCGACCGATTTCGGTTTCGAAGATGTGCCATGGGAAGAGAAGGCCGACCGGGTCCGGGACGTCTTCGACTCCGTATCAGGTCGTTACGACCTGATGAACGATCTCATGTCCCTGGGCATCCACAGGGCCTGGAAGAGATTCGCACTGGCCAGGGCCCGCCTGAGCGAAGGCGACTCGGGCCTGGACGTCGCCGGCGGTACCGGCGACCTGGCGCTGGGGATGGCGCGCAAGGTAGGCCCGTCCGGCCAGGTGGTGTTAAGCGATATCAATCACTCGATGTTGGCGCGAGGGCGTGACCGGCTCATCGACGCGGGTACGGCCGGCAATGTGTCTTTCTGTGTCGCCGACGCTGAGCACCTGCCTTTCCCGGCGGCCCGGTTCGACTGCGTCACGATCGGCTTCGGGCTGCGCAACGTGACTGACAAGCCGGCTGCCCTGAGATCGATGCGCGAGGTGCTCAGGCCCGGGGGTCAGGTGTTGATCCTGGAGTTCTCGAAGCCGGTCGTTCCCGGACTGACACCGATCTATGACCTCTACTCTTTCAAATTGCTACCGATGCTTGGCCGTGCTATCGCCGGCGATTCTGACAGCTACCGATATCTGGCGGAGTCGATCCGTATGCACCCTGACCAGGATTCCCTCGAGGAGATGATGATCGAAGCCGGTTTCGAGAACACCGGTTATCACAATCTCACCGGCGGCATCGTGGCCCTGCATTTCGGTTATCGCCTCTGAGCCACCGGGCCGGCCATGCGCACACCGCTGCTCAATCCCCTCGAAAACCTCCTCAACAGAGGCATCGATGCCTCCGTCGAGGCCCGCAAGCTGCGGCGCGAGCTGAGTGGGCGCAGCCTGCGGCTCGACCTGTCGGGCTTGCCCGGATCCATCATGTTGAACGCTCGCGACGAGGGCCTGAGCCTGGAGATTGGCGCCCCGGCAGAGGCAGATTGCATCATCCGCGGTTTGCCGTTGACGCTATTGAGGGCAGGTCTTGGTGGCTCGACGCAGGCATTGCAGTCCGGCAATGCAGAAGTCTCCGGTGACCCGGTTGTCGCCCAGGACTTTCAGCGCTTGCTGGACCTGGCAAAACCGGACTGGGAAGAGGACCTGTCTGCGCTGGTAGGTGACGTTGCCGCACACCAGGCAGGCAATCTGGTTAGGGCCCTCGCCGACTGGGGCAGGAACCTGGCAGAGGTGCTGGCACGGGACGCCGGCGAGTACCTGTCGGAGGAGAGTCGGCATCTGCCGTCGCGATTCGAAGTCGAGGAGTTCCTCGACGATGTCGATCGGCTGCGCGATGACGTTGAGCGGTTCATTGCCCGCCTCGCGAGGACAGAGCGCGAGCATCGCGGAGACGATCGATGATCGGCCCACGCCAGATATTCCGCATGGTTCACATCATCCGGGTATTGCTGCGACACGGTCTGGATGAACTTTCGGAGGATAAAAGGATGCGGCGCACGACGCGCGCGCTTCGCATCCTGCTTCTGACCGGTTCCTACGCGGGCACCCCTGATCACCCGCGCGGCCGTCGGGTCCGGGAGGCACTACAGGAACTCGGGCCGATTTTCGTAAAGTTCGGCCAGACCCTGTCTACGCGCAGGGACTTGCTGCCCCGCGATGTCGCTGATGAACTGGCGCGTCTTCAGGACAAGGTCCCACCATTCTCTTCGGCCGAAGCGAGGGAAAAACTGGAGGCCATCTACCGTGGCCCCCTGGAAACCGTCTTCCGGCGATTCGATGAGGAACCGCTCGCCGCGGCCTCTATCGCCCAGGTACACGGTGCGCAACTTGCCGGAGGCGAG
>Ga0316194_10000838_pt1 | contig 20898 bp, 21 predicted proteins | sample CroRivsedime1_MG_FD_204936 | JGI IMG/M metagenome (GOLD analysis project Ga0316194, IMG submission 204936) | Coastal sediment microbial communities from Maine, United States - Cross River sediment 1 | ecosystem: Environmental > Aquatic > Marine > Coastal > Sediment | place: USA: Maine...
GGCGAGTTTGAATTTCATTGGCATGGTTTCCTTTAAACATTTGTAATTGTTATTATAACCTATCAATATTCATATTGGGCTTTGCGAATATCAATCGGCCAAAACAACAGAAGTTACCTTATCATAAAACTATTTTTTATATCTATCAAATTGTTGTGGTATTTTCAAACCCAAGTGGCAGACGATTATGCTATCATTCCAACCAAAAGATGCAAGTCTGTTAGATTTAATGCGACCACTCTTTCATAATTACTTGGTATTTATAACAAAATCCAGCCCCAAAATGTGCTGATTCCATCTTTAAATCTGTTAAAGATTTTTTATAATGACGTATTCAAACAATATTAAAGTGTAAATTGGACCTGTAAAAATTACCAAATTATATTTGACCGCGACACAGAATATGGACTAATATTTTTCCGACAACTTGTTAAATGGGAAATTTTATGTAATGTTGTTCCGGTTAACGCCGAGTTTTGATGTCAAATTCCAAAATATTCCCTAACGCTGATTTCCGGCATATTTTAAGGATGTTGAACATGAAACACTATGTCAGTGTTTTTGCCCACCATTACATCGCTTTGATTATCCTTTTGTTTTTTGCCACACTTTCCTTATTTTTACCGATTTCATCATCGGCTGCCAACGAAACTAATGCCGGCGATGAACTCATTTCCCTGACTGTAAAGGATGAACCCTTGGGGGACGTGTTGTACAAAGTCTCCATAGCTACCGGTTACGATATTAGCTTGGATAATAAATGGCAAAATTACCGGGTTACTGCCTCTTTAGAAGAAGTATCTTTGCATAAGGGGCTGAAACGAATTCTTAGAAATCTAAACAGTGCAATTATTTACGTTTCGAGCAAGAAAATTAAGATTATTATCTATGATAAAACCGCTTCTGAAGGCGCATCCCTGGCCCCGTCAACCGACCAATCGTTTGAAAGGGCTCCGGTTCCTCAACGTCGGCCTTACCCTCCTTCGGAACACCGGCCTCCCACCTCACAGGCTATTGAAAAAGAGGATAGCTCCGGAACCGATGAAGAACCTTCCGACAACCCTGTCGTATCTGATCAGAAATCAGAAACCGGCACCCCCGATAGTGAAGAAAAAGAAAAAACAAAACCTGAGAACCTTAAATCAGATCCTGATGAAGAGACAAATAAAGACTCAAAGGACAAATCTTCCGAGGAAAGCTCTGAGAATGACAATCAAACCGAATCACAAAACGAGTAAGGAAAACGGATTTAAAATGTGGACAAGGAGACTTTTTAATTTTTTCTGTTTATTCGCTTTTACCACAGGCCTTTTTTACATCAACGGATGTTCCAAGCCCTATGGCTTGAGCGACGTAAGTGTTTCGGGTAGCGCCGAAATTATGGTTTTTGAAAATGTTCAATTTAGTGAGCTGCTAAAAGCCACGCATGAAGCTCTCGACTGGGCCCAATTGGACGTCATCGAGGAGATTGAACAACCAAAATTCAATGTGTTCGTCATTATCGCACGGGGTGTAGAAATCGAAACTGTGAAAGTGCGAATTAAGCGTCTGTCAGATACTTCACATGAGTTGGCATTATTTACTTCTACTGCAAGCGGCGCTTCTGAAGAAGAATCGTCCAACCGTGATCTTCTTCAGGAGATTAAAAAGCGATTACACAATGATTTGAAGAAATAGTCTTCCGGTCCGCCTGAAACAGCTCCCCGCGCCCCTCGAACGGATGAACAATCCGTCCGTATTCACGGGATGTGCTTCCTCGTATAACGATACCTGCCCGCTCGTGCCTTGCATGGCAGGCGGTTTGGCGGAGCGGCTTCGTCGTTGAGATAACAACGGATTAACCGTGAATTTTTTTCAACAACCAGGCCATATTTTCACCAAGGACTTCCATGGTACGAAGCCCTTCCTCGTCTTTTTCCACATCGCCCTTGTCCAGACCAAACCCCATGTTCCAATAGGTCGAGCCGGGTACAATCATCTGACTGATAAAGAAGAAATGGTTTATGGCATTGAATGCATGAATGCTTCCACCTCGGCGAACCGCAACCACGGCTGCACCAACTTTGCGTCTAAACATCCCACCATTGGCGATGCTCGTCATTCCGGATCTGTCAATTAAAGCCTTTAGCTCTGTCGAAATGTTGGCAAAATATGTGGGAGAAGCCAGAATCATGCCGTCGGCTTCGATCATTTTTTCAACACATGAATTTAATTCATCATTGTTCACCGAGCATCGCTGATCTTTATTTTCAAAGCATTTATTACAGGCAATACACCCACGTATCTTCTTTCCGGAAAACTGCACCAGTTCGGTTTCTATCCCTTCTTTTTGAAGTTCTTGGAAAACACGATTAACAAGAATGGCGGTATTACCATTTTTTCTTGCACTTCCATTAAAGGCGACGACTTTCATTTACCCTACCCTCCTTAATAATGGTTGATTTTATTACTATCTGAATCTTGCATGAAAATTAATGAGAATCTTTATAATCCTTATTAGAATAATATGTTTAATAATGTCAAACCCTAATCCGGAAATCCCAATTTAACGAGAAACCAAATTCCATTCTTCCATGCCGGCGATATCAACAGGTTCCCATTAGTCTTGTCTGCTTGAAAATAGCTCATTGGTGCTTAAATTGAGAAGATGAATACATCGGCAATCAAGCATAAGAGGTTAAAAGGAATATCATTATTTCTTTCACTCATTTGTGTTTTATTGGTCCAAAACGATGTTGCGGCGGATTCATATTTGAGGTGTCAAGGCCGCCTAGTATCCATAGGAGATACCAAAGCAGAGGTGTTGGACAAGTGTGATCATCCGGATAAACGTGATCAATGGGAAGAGGATCATAACAGTACTATTTCGCAAATATACGATTACAAAACCGAGCGATATATAGCCCCCAAACGAATCGAAAAGCCGATCCGGATGGAGCGCTGGACTTATAATATAGGTGCCAATAAGTTCATACGATATCTGTACTTCCAAAATGGCGAACTGATCAAAATTGAAACCGGCGAGAGGGGCAGAGATTGATTTGGACAATTATATATGGATCATCTCCCGATTAGTTGTAGTTGATTAGGGTAAAATAAGTGGGTCGTCTCCAATCGAGTAGGTGTGATTCCAAAGGGTACAAGGGGTCAAGGATTCAAGGGTTCAAGTGAAATACTAAAGAATTAAATATGCTTAATGAAGGGATAGGAGAGGTAGAAAGAATGTTAGAGGAGCTAATAAAGTCTTTAGAAAACAAACCCTTGAATCTTTGATCCCTTGAATCCTTGGACCCTCTTCTCCAACTAAATTGGAGAAGAACCTAATTTATTCTCCCACATATAACATGAAAAACATCCAACAAAGGGAATAATAATAATGATCACAACACTCATTCAAATTAAACTTTCGAAAACTTTGTCTCTGGATAAAGCTCAGGGTATTTTTGCAAGCACCGCATCAAAATACATCGAAATTCAGGGGCTTATTCGCAAGTATTACATCCTTTCAGAGGATGGAGAGACAGCAGGGGGAGTATATCTGTGGGAATCGCGAAAAGCCGCCCAAACGCTCTACACAGATGAATGGAAAAAATTTATTCTTCAAAAGTATGGATCGGAACCGTCTGTTACATATTTCCATAGCCCGGTTATCGTGGATAATTTACTTGGCGAAATTATCAAGGACGGTAAAAAGTAGTTGAAACCATTGATGATTTAACCTCAATTGAGCGAAAGTCGAGGATGCTCCAGATTCCCCCGATAACGGGATCTTCGTTTCACTACGAAAGGCATATTACCAAAATTGTATGATTTTTCCATAAAAAATTTAAAAAAAATGAATGATATCCCCCAAATGGGCGATGTTTTTTATTCAATTATGTGCTTAAAATTTGTTTAGTGCAGAACAAGGTATGGATTGAGGCCTTATCGGCCAGAATTATTATTGTCTCGTATTATTAAATGAAAAAGGAGGAAAACCACGTGCCTCAACCAAATAATCCCATGGAAATATTCAAGTTGCTCGAAAAATCAAATTGCAGGAAATGTAACGAAAAAACATGCCTGGCTTTTTCTGTCGCAGTGTTCAAAGGTCAAAAACAGCTTGATGAATGCCCTCGTCTCGAAAGCGATATAATTGAGCAGTTTGGCGGGAAAATCGATAAAAAGACGACTCCTGAACAGGATATGGACGAATCACTGGAGCAGTTGAAAAGAAAAATTGCCACAATAGATATAGCTGCATCAGCGCAAAGATTAGGAGCAAGCTTTTCTAACGGTAAATTAACGATCAAGATCCTCGGCAAGGACTTTAGTCTTGACTCAAAAGGAAACGTTACCACCGACATCCATGTCCATTCATGGATAATGGTTCCCGTACTCAACTATATCATAGATGGTGCGAAAACCCCTGTTTCAGGAAAATGGGTTCCATTCAGGGAGTTGGAAGGCGGGAAGACATGGTATCGGCTTTTTGGACAGAGATGTGAAAAACCCTTGAAGAAAGTCGCTGATACCTATACGGATCTTTTTGAAGACATGATTCATATTTTCAACGGAAAGCCGGCGGAAAATCATTATGCTTCTGATATCTCACTTGTCTTGCATCCTTTGCCGAAAGTGCCGATCCTGATTTGCTATTGGAAGCCGGAAGACGGACTCGAATCCAGTCTCAACATATTTTTTGATTCAACAGCGGAAGACAATCTCAATATTGAATCCGTTTATGCCCTTGCTGTCGGGCTTGTAAGAATGTTTGAAAAGATCTCTTTTAGGCACGGGATACAATAGGCATTATCAATTTAAACCTTCGGGGTTCACAAAAAATAAACTCGCCCCTTCACGGATGGTCCTTTTTTCCTCCTAAACTTGCGCAAATTCGTCAAAATCCGCCAAAATATTGTCAAAATATGACCAAATAATTTTGGTCCGCAATTCGTTTTTCCGTCCAAATAATTGAAATCTATATTATTTTATGTTTTTTCAATTGATATCTTAGATCTTGTATGATTTTTGCATATGATAACCAAAACCATAAGGAGGATCACATGGAAGAACAGTGCATAAGGGAAAACCGATTGGATATCGACATTGGCTACATCACAAAGAGTCCTTGCAGAGAATGCCCCATCAAAAACAGTCTCCCCGAGTGTTCGAGTTGCTGTGAGACGTTATCTCAATTACAGGAACTTTTGGTCGGCAGCATATCCTGTTCAAAAAGTTTTTCGGATTGTGAAGAATATTCCATATAACGCAAGTATGCCTGAGGAATTATAAACGCCGATTTTCATTTTTTACCAAAATAACGATCTCAAGACCAGGTCTTCATTCTTAACGTTACGCCCAAATCCGTATAGAATAAAGGCCTGCCCCCTCTATTTCTTCAACCGCTTTATCCAGAAAAGCAAGTTTTAAAATTCCCTTGAGTTAGCCTTAGATTTATTCAGCCAATGCCATATGCCCCAGCATCAGTTCGGTCAGGGGATTACCCGGATGTATCATCTGGTCAATGATGGTGAAATGGTTGTGATTCGACATCTCGAGATACTCGACACTGGCACCTCTTTCACCCCACGTTTCGAAAAAATGGTATGACTGGCGCTGGAATTCATCTGACTCCTTTCCTCCCACAACGAGGGAAAACGGTGCCTTAACTTGTGGATTCAAAAATATAGGACTGTTCAGACGAGCATTTTTTTTGTCGAGTCTGAGATCATCATTGAGCGATAAATAACGCAGTGGTTCCAGTTCAAACAGACCGCTGACTGAGACACCGCTTTTGATAAGATTTGCAGGGAGATCGGAACCAAAGTCCAACCAGTCCGTCGCCATCAGCATGGCCGTCAGATGTCCTCCGGCGGAATGCCCTGAAACATGGATGGCATTGGGATTGCCGCCATAATTTGTGCAGTTTCGCCAAATCCATCGGCAGGCAATGCGAATCTGTTGTACGATTTCGCCCATGGATGCGGCGGGACAAAGTGCGTAATTTACGATCACCACCAGTGCTCCCCGATGGACCAGCCCCTGGGCCAAAAAGCTGAAAATGCTTTTGTCCATGGCACGCCAATATCCGCCGTGGATGAACATATGCACCGGCGCATCGGACTGCCGGGGCCGGAAAAGATCGAGGGTGCCCCGCTCGCCGGATACATAAGAAACGTCTAATTCGCAGTTACTTTGCCGGCGGAAATCAGCGCTGCACGTGCTCCATTTCTCGAAAATCGCCTCACAGTCCGGTACGGCTGCCCGGGCGTTGTATTGCTGTTCAAGTTGTTGGACGCTATAACCCTTAAATACAGTTGCAGTCAGGTTCCTTACCTTCACACATCATACCCCAAAATAACGCTGCCTCAATTCGGGTTCAGCGGCAAATGCTGCCGAATCTCCGGACCAAACAAAACGTCCCTTTTCCATAATGTAGTGCCGATCGGCAATGCGCATCAAGGCTTTCAGATTTCTGTCAATGATGAATATCGCATGCCCGGTTTCTTTAAGCTGTTCGATGCAGTTCCAGATTTCCGAGCAAACCATCGGCGCCAGTCCCTCGGTGGCATCATCTAAAATAAGCAGTTTGGCATTGGTCATCAATGCACGGCCGATGGCCAGCATCTGCTGCTCTCCACCGGAAAGGGTTTTGCCATACGACTGTTTCCTTTCAGCCAGTTTGGGAAACATCTCAAACACCCTGTCAAGTGTCCAGGGATTTTTTGCACCTGAGCGGTTGGCGGCTGTAGCGATGAGGTTTTCACAAACCGTCAGTGTCGGAAATATCTGTCTGCCTTCAGGAACCAAAGCAATTCCTGCTCTGGCCGCAACATAGCTGGGTTGATTGGTAAGTTCCAGCCCCTCAAATCGGATGCTGCCCGATTTAGGCGGCGTCAAACCCAGGATCGAATGCACCAGTGTCGTCTTGCCCATACCATTGCGGCCCATGACGGTAATCACTTCACCGGCGTCTACCGCTAAACTGACCCCGAACAGAACCTGGCTTCTTCCGTAAAAGGTCTGGATATCGGTTACCTGAAGCATCATCCGTTTTCTCCCAGATATGCCTTCCGCACGGCGGGATCGGTGTGAATGTTTTCCGGTGTATCCGTGGCAATGGCCCGGCCGTAAACCAGCACCGTGATCCGATCCGCCAGGGTGAACACGGCGTCCATATCGTGCTCCACCATCAAAATGGTCAGCCGCCCTTTGAGAGTTTGAAGCAAGTCTACCATTTTGCGTGAACTCGCCGGACCCATGCCTGCCATGGGTTCGTCCAGGAGCAACAAGGCAGGGCGTGTGGCCAGTGCCATGGCCAGCTCCAGCTGCCGCTGCTCACCATGGGAGAGACGGTCTGCTATAATATCCGCGCGATCGGCAAGGCCCACCTCTTTTAGCACCTCACGCGCAGGAACGCGAAGTTTTCGATCAGTTCGTGCAGATTTCCAAAACTTAAACGAGTGCCCGTCACGGGCCTGAACAGCCATGGCCACGTTGTCTTCAGCCGTAAAATTAAGAAGAATCGACGTAATCTGAAACGACCGCGCCAACCCCAGACAAGCCCGTTTATGTACCGGAAGCCGGGTGATATCTCGGCCCGCAAAATAAATGGTTCCCTCATCAGAGGTGAGTTCTCCTGAAAGCTGGCCGATGGCGGTGGTCTTTCCGGCGCCGTTGGGCCCGATAATGGCATGAATCTCGCCGGTCCGTATCTCTAAAGAAAGCGTATCTGTGGCTTTAAGCGCGCCATAGGCTTTGGTGAGTCCTCGAGCTTTCAAGATAGATTCATCCATTGTCTGCTTTCCTTTCCACGAAAGATCCGTAAAGACCGCGACGGGCGAACAACACCACAAAGATCAAAATGGGCCCGAGAAAAAGCATCCAATGCTCGGTGTAACGGGAAAGAAACTCCTCTAAAAGCAGAAATACTGTCGCTCCGAATACCGGTCCAACAAGCGTACCGACACCTCCCAAAATTACCATCACCAATATGTCACCCGAAACGGTCCAGTGCAAAAGACTCGGGCTGACAAACTCGGTCTGGTTGGCCATCAAAGCCCCTGCAAGACCGGCTCCGGCTCCGGCAATGACAAAACAGACCAGTTTGTAACGATAGGTCGGGAATCCCAGGGCACCCATGCGCCGCTCGTTTTCCTTACAGCCGCGAATAACCATTCCAAATCGCGAATTCACCAAGCGTCTGCTGAATAAAAGAAATCCGATCAACAGCCCAAGACATGTATAATAGAACGCCGCATCGTTGCTCAGATCCATATGTCCAAGCCGGCTTCTGGTAAAAAGACTCAATCCGTCGTCACCGCCGTAGAATTCAAGGGAGGTAAAGAAAAAATACATCATCTGTGCAAAAGCCAGAGTGATCATAATAAAATATACGCCGCTGGTGCGAAGGCTGATGGCGCCGATGACAAACGCTAACCCTGCCGATGCAACGGCTGCCACCGACCATGAAATCAGCGCGTTGTCTGTGCCCATGATCACAAATGGCCAACTGATAACCGCAGACCCTTCGATTCCATGGAAGGCAAGGATGCCGACGACATAAGCGCCGGCTCCGAAAAAGGCGGCGTGCCCGAAACTCACCATGCCGCCATATCCCAATATCAGGTCCAGACTTACGGCCGCCAGGGCGTAAATCAGAATTCGGCTGAACAACCCGATGTAAAACGTCGCTTCCAACGCAGATGCAACTGGAGGGAGCCCTATTAAAATTACCAGGGCGGCAATAAGAATACAGGTCTTCAAGGTGAGTTGAAATCTATTCATGAGCCGGCAGCAATCCCCTTGGTTTCCAGGCCAACACCAGCGCCATCAAAATATAGATGGCCATGGAATCAAGGGAGGCGCCAACGCCGTCCGCTGTGGCCGGGTCTAAAAACAGCTTGAACAGGGCAGGGAGAAACGCTCGGCCCAATGTGTCGATAAGCCCCACGAGTATAGCCCCTACAAGTGCCCCCCGTATGGAACCGATGCCGCCGATGACAATGACCACGAATGTCAGAATCAAGATATCCTCACCCATGCCGACCTCAACCGCAAACAATGGACCGGCCATGGCCCCCGCGAGCCCGGCCAATAGCGCACCCAAACCGAAAACAAGGGTGTAAAGCAGATTGACGTTTACCCCCAGGGCGCCGACCATCTCCCGGTTGGTGGCGCTGGCACGAATCAGCATGCCCAGACGTGTTCGCGTAATCAGAAAATATAAAAAGATTGCCACAATTATCCCAACGACGATGATGGCCAAACGAAAGGTTGGATAGGGCGCGCCGGGAATGATTTCGATGGTGCCCGATAATGCCTCGGGTACGTCCAGGAACAGTGCTCGCGGTCCCCAGATGATTTTAGTCAGTTCGTTGAAAAACAGAATCAACCCGAACGTGGCCAGAACCTGGTCCAAATGATCACGGGCGTAAAGGGTTCGGAGCACAAAGACTTCTACCACAATTCCCACAAGGGCAGCACCTGGAAGCGCAACAAGAAGACCGAGCATAAAAGAGCCTGTTTGCTGAAAAACCGTTGCACACAAATACGCTCCGACCATGAACAACGACCCGTGGGCGAGGTTAATCAAATCCATAATGCCGAAAATCAGGGTCAGCCCGGACGCCATCAAAAACAGCATCACTCCGAATTGCAGGCCGTTAAGGAATTGCTGGCAAAAGAGTAGCAGATACATGTCAATTACTTCATCTTACACTGGCTCACATAGGCATCGGAGTGGTTGGTAAATGCCTTGGTGACGATCCGGTTGGTCAGCACTTCCTTCTCTGCCACAACTTCCCTGATGTAAATATCCTGGACCGGATAATGATTCAGTCCGAATTTAAAATTGCCGCGAACAGAATCGAAGTCAGCTTCTCGAAGCGCTTCTCGGAAAGCATCCTTTTTCGACATATCTCCGCCCACGGCTTTGATGGCACTGGCAATCAGGCGTGCGGCGTCGTATCCCTGACTGGCATACAAAGAAGGCAGACGTCCATAGGCTTTTTTGAAATCGGCAACAAACCTCTTATTGGCTGGATTGTCGATGTCCTTGTTCCACTGGGAGGAATTCATGACGCCAAGAGCGGCGTTCCCGACCGCGCTCAGAATGGTCTGGTCAAAAGAAAAGGCAGGGCCGAACAGAGGAATATCTTTGGTCAGGCCGGCCTGATTGTACTGCTTGATGAAACTGATCCCCATGCCTCCGGGCAAAAAGAAGAAAACTGCGTCCGGCTTGGCGCTGCGAATGGAGGCAAGTTCCGCAGCGTAATCCTTTTGTCCCAACTTTGTGTACACCTCGGCAATGGGTTTTCCCTTGTAAAAACGCTTAAAACCCCTCAGGGCGTCCTTGCCCGCCGGATAGTTTGGCGCCAAGATAAAGACTTTTTTGAAGTTGTTGTCTTTGACGTATTGGCCCATAGCTTCGTGAAGGTTGTCATTTTGCCAGGCAACATTGAAATAGTTTTCATGACAGCCTTTTCCGGCAAGAAGCGAGGGACCTGCATTGGGGCTGATGTAAAAGACGCCTTCTCGCACGGCTTTGGGAACAACGGTAATGGCAAGGTTCGACCAGATAATACCGGTTAGGATATCTACGTTGTCGCGCTTCATGAACCGATTCGCAATCTGCTTTGCCTTGTCGGGCTTACGGGAATCGTCGTCCACAATCAATTGAACCGGGTAACCGCCAAGCTTGCCGCCTTCCTGGTCGATGGCCAGTTTGAATCCATCCCGAACGGCAATCCCTAAAGCGCTGCCGCCTCCGGAAAGGGTAGTAATCATGCCGATTTTGACGGGCCCGGCCAATGCCCAGGATGCAGTTAGAAATAGCGTTGCAGTCAACAATATCAATAATCTTTTCATCATGGACCCCCCTTGGTTAAATTGAACCTCAATTGATAGTAAACAAAACGAGGAATATATAGGCTGAGGTAAAGTTAGGTGTCAAGGGTTAACTGGTGCTGCCTAAAGGTGAGGAATTTAATTAAAAGGGATTACAACCCGAATCTTGCATGAAATATAGAAGTCTCCGACTCGTGCAAAGTTCAGGTATAAATTTCGCGATTATCCCGACTGCTCCAACTTCCGTTAAATCAATCTTAATCACTCAAAAACAGGGCATCTTTATAACGATCTTGACTTATAGGGTTGTTTTCTGTAATATTTATTTTATATTTTCTTTATAAATCATGTATTTATTGAGTTTATCCCGAATTCTTGCAACATTTCTTCAAAACATGATTGATGACACACGTTTGGTTTTAATCGAAAGAAATAACAGTGAATGCCAATTCCCATCGTTACCGACAACCGGCAGAGATTCTGCAAAACCTGATCCGTTTTGATACGACCAACCCTCCTGGAAAAGAGGCGGAATGTATCGATTACATAAATCGTTTGATCCAATCTGCCGGCATCGACACCAGGATACTGTTCCAGGACCCGGCACGACCCAACCTGATTTGCCGCATAAAAGGAAATGGCAACGCACCGCCGTTGCTGTTATACGGACATGTGGATGTAGTGACCACGACCGGTCAGGTCTGGCAATACCCGCCATTTGAAGGGAGAATCGTCGACGGGTTTTTATGGGGCCGCGGGGCATTGGATATGAAAGGCGCCGTTGCGATGATGCTTTGTGCCTTTCTTCGTGCGAAATATGAAAACGTCTATCTTGCGGGTGATGTGGTTTTGTGTATTATGAGCGATGAGGAAGCCGGAGGAGACTTCGGCGCTAAATTTCTGGTGGAAAATCACGCGAATTATTTTAAAGGGATTCGATATGCGATCAGTGAATTTGGCGGTTTTTCATTGTATTTCAAGGGAAAAAAGTTTTTTCCAATAGAAGTCATCCAGAAGCAGGTTTGCAGTATTAAGGCCACCATCCGAAGCCGGTCCGGCCACGGCGCCTTGGTCATGAAAGACGGGGCAATGGCAAAGCTTGCCAGAATGCTGACTCAGCTTGAAAAAAAATACTTGCCCGTACATATTACCCCTGTTGTCCATACATTGGTTGAACAAATGGCCGCTACTTTGCCGTTTCCGGGCAGGATGGTGATGCGGCAATTGCTGAATCCTTTGTTCACGGACAGGGTGTTAAAACTGCTTGGGGCAAAGGGAAAAAATTTCATCCCCATGTTTCGCAACACGGTAAATGCCACCATTGTGCGGGGAGGAGATAAAGTCAATGTGTTGCCCAGTGAAATTGAGGTTATGCTGGATGGTCGTCTACTGCCCGGTCATGTACCGGAAAACATAATAGGAGAAATAAAAGAAATTATCGATGACGATGTCGAACTTGAGGTCATCCGCTATGATCCTGGCCCCCTTGAACCGGATATGGGATTGTTTGATACATTGGCGGCTGTCCTGCGTGCCCTGGACCCGGACGGCATCCCCATTCCGTATCTACTTAGCGCATCGTCCGATGCACGTTTTTTTTCAAAAATCGGCATTCAGACATATGGTTTTATACCCATGCAATTGCCGGAAAGTTTAGACTTTGCCGGACTGATACACGCCGCAGATGAGCGCATTCCGGTTGAAGCGCTAACTTTTGGCAGCAACGCAATATATCAACTACTTCAATGTTTTCATGAATGAGAACCAAAAATGTTTAACACCACCTCCCGATTCTCAGGAAATACGATCCAATGAGGATTGCGTTGAGTGGATCAAATCCATACATCCGGGCAGAATAAACGGTGTGGCCCTGGTTATTCATGGGCTTAATTTGCAACCCGAAAAAATGGAATCCATTATTGCTCTGCTCACCCATTCTTGCATTGATGTTTTGAATTTGTCATTGCGCGGGCATGGAAAAAATTATACTCAAAAGGCGAACGTCGACGGCAGTAATGCCCGGATGGAAGCCTTTAAAACAGTCTCGTATGAATATTGGATCAAAGAAGCACATCGGGCCTATGGCCTTGCCGGGAAAAGGAGTCTTGAGAAACAAGTCCCTTTGTTCTTGATCGGTTTTTCACTGGGCGGTCTCATGGGTGCTACTCTGTTTGCTTCATATCCGGATGTTTATTTTAACCGGATGGTCCTTTTGGCACCGGCATTACATATTTATAAAATTTATTATTTAGCAAAATTACTCACCCCGTTTCCGAGACTGGTGATCCCTAGTTTTTTTATAAAGTCGTATTGCTCCAATAAGGGAACACCCATGGCAGGGTATATTGCACTGTTTGAAGGCATCGAACATTTTAATAAAAACATGGCCCCTAAACTGAACGTGCCAACCATCATTTTTATAAATAAACAAGATGAACTGGTTTCGTATCGAAGATTAAAGCGCATCATAAAAATTGGGGGACTCCATCAATGGAAACTGCACCCGGTAGAAAAAAACACGACAGGTGCAAAAGAAAAAATGCATCATCTGATCATTGATGAATCATCCATTGGAAAAGATGCATGGAATGAGATGAGAGGACTCATCGTTCACCATTTATTGTCTTGAATTAACGTCTCTGAATTCTAAGATCTATTGGAAATAATAGGGTTTCGAGGCTTAATTATTTAACTCATGCATGGAATGTTGGAATGATGGAATATTGGAATGTTGATTTAATTCACTGTCAATATGAATTTTACAATAATCCACGTTCCCATTTTCCCTGAACACATTATTCCATCATTCCTTTGTTCCATTATTCCAACTGTGAGCGGAGCGAACTATCTTGTTATGTTTTTAAAATCGATTTGGATTCAAATCATTTCTTGCGTGCTTTTGGCGGCAGTGTTAACAGGCTGTGAATCAATGCGATATTATAAGCAACTGATATCCGGTCAAATCGATATTCTCAACAAAAAGCAGCCGATCCATGAACTTCTCGACAACCCGGATACGTCCGAAAAACTAAAAGAAAAACTCAGGCTGGTGATGGACATCCGGACGTTTGCAAAGGATGAACTTTTTCTGCCGGTTAAGGATCAGTATCTTAGTTTCGTAGAACTGGAACGACCCTTTGCCGGCTGGAATATGTGGGCGACTCCGGAGTTCTCTTTTTCACCTAAAACCTGGTGCTATCCGGTTATCGGTTGTGCGGTATACCGAGGCTATTTTTCAAAAAAAGACGCTTTCGATTATGGTCATCAACTGGAGGTGCAGGGATATGATGTTTACATTGGAGGGGTTGCAGCATATTCAACATTGGGTTGGCTTGATGACCCGGTTTTCAGCACCTTCATCTATCGCAGAGATATTAAACTGGCGGCGCTGATCTTTCACGAACTGTCCCATCATATTCTCTATGTAGCGGACGATACCACCTTTAATGAAAGTTTTGCAATCGCCGTTGAACAGGAAAGTCTGCGGCGTTGGCTGGCAACAAGAGATAATCTGAAAGCCTCTGATGATTACAAAATGGATTACCGGCGCCGGCGTCAGTTTATCGAGCTGGTGACTAAATATCGTAAAGAGCTTGGAAAGTTGTATGCCAAGGATTTACCCATACCGGAAAAACGACATGCCAAGGCAGCCGTATTTGAAAAGTTAAAGAATGAATACCGGTTGTTGAAACAGCATTGGGGCGGGTATTCAGGCTATGATTTGTGGATCGATCGAAAGATGAATAATGCAAAATTGATATCCGTATCCACCTATCATGATCTTGTACCGGCATTTTTAGAACTTCTTAAAGACTGCAATTACGACCTCAAAGCATTTTATAAAAAATGCCAGAATCTATCTGAAAAATCCAAGGAAGAAAGACTTGCCTATCTTGAAAAATACCATCCTATACAATCTCAAACAGAATTTTAACAAAGGCGTCCTTGTATGAAATCAGGGTTTTATCCTTCCTCATAACCACCACGATATAATCTGGTTTAAATAAATGATCCATTGGTAAAAACGCCAACTTTCTTTTTTTCAATTCCGGCAAGTCCTTCACCACCGTAGCAAAAGATATGCCGAGTCCCATCTCTACATACAGGGAACTTAACTCGACGTTAGAAGATTCCATGACGATGTGATAGTCAATGCCCAGTTTTTGAAACCTCTCTTCTAAACTACTGCGGTATTTTAAATTTATGGGGGGTAAAATCAGAGGATATTTTCCAATTTGTTTCAATGTGACTCTTTTCACTTTGGCCAAGGGGTGGCCCACAGGTGTTATAACAACGGTTCTGACCTTCTTCCAACGAAGTGCCTTAAGATCCTTTGGAACAATGGATTCCAACACAAGACCAAAATCGATATCTCCATTTTTGATAAGGCCGAGAATATATAGCTGTGACCGATCCAGGATGGTCAGTTCGACATTAGGAAATTGTTTGATATACTCCTTAAGGGCGAGCGGAAACAAGTGGAAGAGCGTTGTGAAAGGTGCGGCCACTCTCAAACGACCTTTTTGGTGCCCTTTAATCTCATTGATTTCATCAATAAGAGAAGCGTGTCTTTCCAGAATTGTCTCTGAAAATTTAAAAAACCTGTTGCCGGCAGAAGTCAGGCGCAACTTGCGTTTGCCGATCCTTTCAAAGAGCTGACACCCTAATTCTTCTTCAAGGTTTTTAATCTGCTGACTGATTGCCGACTGGGTCCGGAAAGTGGTGTTGGCCGCTTTTGTAAAGCTGCCCAGCTTAGCTACATGGTAAAACCCCAGGATCTGTTGCCATTCCATTTAAAATAAGTCTCACTAATTAGAATTATTAAAACAATTAATTTGACTAACATAGAATTAACAGAAATACTGACGATGAACAATAAAAATCTTACGTAGTAAAGATCCGACCCCAGAGGGGCGGCTTTAATTTAACCCCTGGAAGGGGCTGGTTTACTTAGAGCCGAACAAATTCAAAGTGCCTAAAGTGATCTAAAGTACCTAAAGTTATGGAGTCGCTCCGCTCCGGTGATTTTATATAATTGGCAGAATTCCTTAACTTTAGCTCACTTCAAACTCTTCCAGCGATTCTTCAGGCAAAGCCAATTGATCGCTGATCTGGTCCGAAGGGCCAGGGTTTCTATGCCAAACTAAAAAACTACCCTTGGAGGTGAATCATGAAAAATTCTTTGCAACCCGGTTTGACCTATACATTTAAATTCAAGGTCCCGGAAAACAAAACCGTACCTCATCTTCTTCCTGAATCTCCCGAGTTTCAAGCCATGCCGGAGGTTTTGGCCACCGGGTTTATGGTGGGACTGTTTGAGTGGACATGTATCCAGGCCATTAATCCTCATATTGACTGGCCCCGTGAACAAACAGTGGGTATTGATGTGAAACTAAATCATATCGCTGCTACCCCCCCTGGCCTGACGGTGACGGTAAATGTTAAATTAGAAGAAGTGGACGGCCGGAAACTTGTCTTTTCAATTGTTGCCGATGACGGCATCGATAAGATATCTGAAGGAACCCACGACAGATTTATCATCGATGCTGCTAAATTCAATGCCAAGATGACGACCAAGATCAACGCAAAATAAAATCGTGAACGATTTTATGAAACTCCCGCCCCCTAAAAGCGGAACTGGACCTTCGCTACGTTCGGACAAGACTTCGGCGAGCTCAGTCCAATTGCAGCAGGGAATTCAAATTTAATTTTCAAAAAGTTCAATAAAGTGCAGCCGGCCGGGGAAAATTTTTGTAGATGTTCAATTTTGTTCAAAACCAAGGCAGGCTAAAATTTTAACCACCCCAGTACGATCGCAGACCTACGGGGCAGGCAGGCAAAAATACATTAGGTATTTCGAGGATTAAAATTTTAGCCCAACGCAGGGATTGGACAAAAAGGGGCGTTTTTCAAAGGTCTCAAAAAAGGACTGAGGAGACGCTATAATGTTTTAGGGCTCGATCGTTATGGGCGTACCGACATCTACAGATGCCCATATCTCATCCATCTCGGTATTTGTTACTGCAATACATCCGTCCGTCCAGTTAACGTACCGATGGATACGCTCGAAATTTTTAGCGCCATTTTTTTGACCGTGTATCATGATATCCCCACCCGGAGCAGCGCCCATTTCTTTGGCTCTTTTGATGTCCTGATCGTTTGGATAAGATATGTGTATGGATTTGTAAAAATCGCTATCGGGATTTTTATAATCAAGTATATATGTTCCTTCCGGCGTCCGTTCATCGTCTGCTCGTCTTTTGGGTCCTTTTGAATTTGCTCCCAATGCGATCCGATATATCTTGAACGGCTTTTTGTTTTTCATAAGGTACAGCCGCTTCTCATGTTTTTTCACCAAAACAGAATCCGCCTTGGAAAGGTCTCCGGCAATGGCCAGGCAAGGTAGAAGGACTATAAGTACAATGATCTTCTTCATCATTGGGCAGTCATCTCTCAGTGTTCACAGGAAACCCGAAAAATTCATCGATACCGTTGATTTTCTGCGCTTCGGGGCTATAAACGATAGGTCGAGTTTTATCAATATCCGGTTTGCCCTCTTCCGTCAACATTACATTTCTTACCTTGAATTGTATTGACACACTTAGATTGTTTTTCTATATTTTTAGAGAAAAACTCTTTATTTTAAACACAAAACAACCCGTGATGATCGACGGATAGGAAAGTAAAAAAGTCATGAAAGCCCATCAACTTACAATACCGGTAGAAAATAAACCCGGCGTCCTCTCTCAAATAACGTCAATTCTTGCCCGAAAAAATATTAATATTCGATCAGCCACGATATCTTCGTTCGGAGCTTCGGGATTCGTGAATCTTATTGTAAACAATCCCAAACAGGGTCAAAAAGCGCTCACCAAAGAAGGTATTTCGGTGGAACTAAAAGAAATTATTGCCGTGCTGATCGAGGATCGTCCGGGTGGGCTTGACAAGCTTTTACAGACCCTTTCTGCTGAAAATGTCAATATCGAAAATGGCTATGGCTTTGTTATAGAAAGTCGGAAAAATGCAGTCTTTGTTATTGATGTTAACGATATAGAGCGGGCCAAGGATTTGATTGAGGCATCGGGTTTTAAAACGCTCACCCCCCAGCAGCTTTCCGAGATCGAGCCGTTTCATTATGTGGGATATTGAACCGATACTTGATTTTATTACGTTTTGAAAAGTCATATCCCCGGAATCGGATAGCGCTGGTGGAACAGAATTTACAGGCCAAGCGTTTCCGGGAGTTGATTGTTATTTTATATGGCTTTATTTCTCTGTAAAGGGAAGCCCTGATGATTGAAACAAAGAGGAGCCTGACGTTACTTTTTGGCATATTGCTTTTCTTCGGGCTCTACCTTGCAAGCCTGTACAACTACCTGCTCTTCCACAGCATCGCTGAACTCTTCAGCGTTTTCGTTGCCATCGGCATATTCATGCTTGCCTGGAATTCACGTCGATTCTTGGACAATAGCTATCTTTTGTTCCTGGGCATCGCTTATCTTTTCATAGGCGCCCTGGATACGCTCCACACGCTTGCTTATGCGGGTATGGGTGTATTTGAAGGTTACAAGACGAATCTGCCCACTCAGTTATGGATTGTCGCCCGCTACATGGAAAGCCTCTCCCTTCTTATCGCCCCTCTGTTATTTGGCAAAAAGTTGAGAGCCAATTTCATCATTTTTATCTATGCCTCCGTTATGGTCTTTTTTCTCGGATCCATTTTCTATTGGGGCATTTTCCCGGCATGCTTTGTTGAGGGATATGGATTGACGGCGTTCAAGAAAATGAGCGAGGTCATCATCTCGCTTATTTTTGTCGGCGCCATTGGGTTGCTATTCAAAAAACGCAAAAGTTTTGAATCGGATATTTTTCGGTTATTGGTGGCATCCATCATTGTCACGATCGCCTCGGAATTGGCCTTCATGTTTTACGTCCATGCCTATGGATTTTCTAATTTGGCCGGCCACTATCTCAAGATTGTTTCGTTTATTCTAATTTATAACGCTCTGGTTGTAACGGGTCTAAGCAAGCCATACAATCTGCTGTTTAGAGAATTGAAAAAAAGCGAGGAGGGTCTGAAAAAAGCCCAGGCGATCGCCAAGGTCGGCAGTTGGGAATTGGACATCCTTAAAAACCAGTTAACCGTGTCGGATGAGTGCCGCCGCATATTCGAATTTCCTGACGGGAACGCATCGCTGGACTATGACACGTTTTTGGCGACGGTCCATCCAGAAGATCTCGGGTATTTTTTGGTAAAGCGCAATACGATGAGAAGCAATGGCAGTGGCGAATTTGAATTTCGGATTCTGCTCCCCAAAGGCACTGTGCGCTGGATATGGGTCCAGGGAAAAGCCTATTACGATAGCGCCGGCGCCCTTTTACGTACAATCGGAACGATGCAGGATATCACCGAGCGAAAGCGAGCAGAGGAGGCTTTGGTGCAAGCTCGCGACAATTTGGAACAGAGAGTTGCAGAACGTACCGCCGAATTGACAAAAGCCAACCGACAACTGCTATTCCAAATAAAAGAAAAAGTAGAGGCAGAGGAAAAACTAAGGCGGGCTGAACGAAGATATCGAACCATTGCTGATTTTACATACGATTGGGAATTGTGGACGAGCTTGGATGGTACGATGAAATACATGTCCCCTTCGTGTAAGCGTATCTGTGGCTATAGCGTGCAGGATTTTATGGAAGACCCGTCTCTTTTTCGGGAGATTATCATACCGGAAGATCGTGGAATATGGGATCAACATATATGTGAATCTAAAGAGGCTTTGACCTTAAGCGAAGTTCAATTCCGTATCAAAAACAAGGATGGGAAAATCCGCTGGATCGAACACGCCTGCCAGCCGGTGAGCGACCATCAGGGCAATCTCACGAGCTTTCGCGCCAGCAACCGAGACATAACCATCAGAAAACAGACAGAAAATACACTTCAAGCGAGCCGGGAAAAAGCAGTGGAACTCGCCACAAAACTAATATCCACCCAGGAGGCCGGGAGCGCACGAATCGCCCGTGAGTTGCACGATGATATTATCCAAAGACTGGCCTTTTTGAAAATCGAAGTAGACAAACTGGAGATGAAAAATGAATCTTTACCGGAACCGGCAAGGGACAACCTGAGGCAAATCGGTCGGGATTTAGGGGTGCTTTCATCTGACATTCATATGATCTCACGCCGGCTCCATCCCATCACTCTGGACGTTTTAGGATTAGTCCGCTCAATTGAAATCGAATGCAAGAATTTTACCCGGCTGAAAGAAATCCCGGTAACCTTGAATTTGGATGGCATGCTTCAATATCTTTCCAAAGAGATTTCCCTCTGTGCCTATCGCATCCTGCAGGAAAGTTTGAGAAACATTGTAAGGCATGCCAAGGCCACGAGTGTTCATGTCACGCTTTTCAAAAAAAACGATATCTTGCATTTATTGATAAAAGATAATGGTATCGGATTTGATCCCGCTTCAGATACGATAAAGACCGGCTTGGGAATTGCCAGCATGACAGAGCGAGCCCATTTGATCAAGGGCGATCTATCCGTGGAATCCCAACCCGGTAAAGGAACGGCTGTTAAGCTGACGGCACCTTTAAATTCAGGAAATGAGGCATAAAACGAAGGGGGATTTTGGATTGAGAATTCCGGATATGTGGACACCTTCGATACACCAAATATAATATCCAAGATACCTCAAATCTAAAATCCGAAATCTAAGATGAAATATTTACAATACCTTAAATCCAAAATCTAAAATCTAAAATCCAAATTAAAATGGGGGGGCCATGGGCAAAATTCGTGTCCTGTTAGCGGATGATCATCAGATCTTTCTTGAGGGGCTGAAGGGCCTTCTTGAGCCTGAGTTTGACCTTGTAGGAACCGTGGAAGACGGAAGGACTTTAGTGAAAGAGGCTCAAAGACTGCGTCCCGACGTTATTGTTACCGATATTTCCATGCCATTGCTCAACGGAATTGAAGCCGTCCGCCAAATTAAGAAATCAAACCATCAAATCAAAGTCATTTTTCTTACCATGCATCCGGATGTGAGTTTTGCCAGCTTGGCGTTTGAA
>Ga0316194_10000841_pt1 | contig 20875 bp, 21 predicted proteins | sample CroRivsedime1_MG_FD_204936 | JGI IMG/M metagenome (GOLD analysis project Ga0316194, IMG submission 204936) | Coastal sediment microbial communities from Maine, United States - Cross River sediment 1 | ecosystem: Environmental > Aquatic > Marine > Coastal > Sediment | place: USA: Maine...
TAAAGCACCAATTATTATTTTAACTGCAAATGCGACGATTGAGGCCAAACGCGAATGCGAGGAAGCAAACATTGATGCCTACTTAACTAAACCTATAGTTGCACGAACACTAATTGACAAGATAAATTCATTATGCAACCAGTATAGTAGAACACACACACCTACCGATAGTAACAATTCCACATGTATTCAAATCATAGATTCCATGGTTATAATTGATAACGAAGTTATACAAAGCATTAGAGATCTGTCTACAGACACAGACTTTTTGCGCAACGTCATAGAAACATTTATAAGCGATGCGAACAATCTATTATCTGAGATGGAGTCTGCAATTGCGAATAAGAATTTAACCTTATATCTAGAACACGTTCATGCTCTAAAAGGGAGTGCAGGTAGTGTAGGCGCAGCAATGTTATTTGAGCAATGCAAATCAACCTTAATTCAGGCACCTAATGAACGTAATTGCATATCTAACCTGAAAGAAACCAGCCAATTACTCCAGACTACAAAGGACGAACTATTTAAATATCTATCAACATCTACAACGCATCTTGAAGAAGCGTAGAATCTAGGATGGGAACAAGCAAAGCCAGCATAATATCAATGTTATGTCGCCACTGCTAAAGAAGAGAACGTGTTTTTTCTGAGTTCAAACAGCACTTATAAAACCCGGGGTGATAGACTCATCTTATCCACAGCTAAATCAGCAGTTGTTGCACGTGATAAAGATTTCGCCATTCTATCTTGCGCACGCACCAGCCTTTGCATTACTTTGACCTCTTGTAGGGATAGACCCATGGCACAGTCCACCCATATTTCACCAATATCAAGCATTTCCTCAAAAGTTACAGGATGAATCCTATTCCTGATTTTTAGAATCGCTTTTCTGGTGTTCTTCGACTTTTCAAGCTTCTTGATAAACACTTCGACTTCCTGCACGCCATGTCCGTCTTCAGAAATAGTATCAATCAAACCCAGATCGAATAGCTCTTCTGCTGAATATATTCGTCCATTAAGTATCATTCTCTCAACACGCGCTGGATCCAGTCTTCTTGCTAAAAAACTATAGGCGCCCATACCTGGAAACATGTTGAATATAACTTCAGGAAATCCTAACTGAACCTTTTTTTCAGCAACAATATAGTCGCACGATAACGCACCCTCGAAACCAGCCCCGAGGGCATTACCCCTAATTAATGATATTGTCGTTAATGGAACATCCATGTTCGAATAAATTGAATACATTACCTCAATACTCAGACGCATGTAATTGGTAAGCCTGTCTTTATCTAAGCTATTAATGCATTCTGTGAACAAGCCAAGATCACCACCAAGACTAAAAACGCCCGGTTTGTATGAACCAAATACTATATATTTTATATTCGATGTACCGCTGGAACGAACATCACTACTAACCTTGTTCCTAATGAACTGTAAAAATCGGCTAAGATCGTTAAGTAACTGAGGGGTAAAACAAGGGCGCGGGTAGGGATTCATGTAGCACCACATTACACCAGTCTCACCATTAAACTCCGTCACAAGTTGATCGTAAAACTGGGCAAGTGAAGTGTGTTTATTGTTCTGCATCTGGTGATGCCTCCTTAAAGAACTCAAGATTGCTTCTCTAAAAAGCAAAATTCAATACACTTTATGGTGTTTTTATACCTGCCTTATACACCATTATTCCCCTGATTTTCAAGTGGTTTTACGAGCGCGATTAAATCTACTAGATATTAAGGCACTTACTTAGCAACATTAACGCATATTGATATTAGCAATATCGTCATATTTTTGACGATATTGCCATTAGGCTTTAGAAATAATGACATTCATAATCACAGCCAACAAACTTGCACCCATCTCTCGCAGGAATTGCTCCATGGCATGGCTTGGCAATGCTTCTGCAGATACACACTTCCTAAAAACGAACCTCGAGGAGCCACTACCAAGTCACGTTCCTCAGGAAACTCAATGGCAATCTTGATGAGTTGATCAATGGTGTTAAGTCTTCGAGTTTCATGATGGTTTTCATCCCCCCATCATGAACAGATCTCCTTTCGGCTTCAGACTCATTTCATATTGGACAAGGCTGGTACTAGTTCAGGTCAGTTATATCCTATAGAGTCTCCTGTCATCATTAGTAATCCTAGAGTTGACACATGTGTTTCTCAGCTACTGCCAGTGCCGCTACCGCAGCAACGTTGATACCAATCGGTGCGTACTGCATAAATATCGCACGCAAAGACATGCCGAGCTGGTTGATGCTGGCAGCTTATCCAATGGCATTCGGTCTGCAACAAGCCATTGAGGGCGCTGTATGGCTTGGAATCAATTCCAACAAACCATCACTTGTTGACATGGCGTCATTAGGGTATGTGTTTTTCTCGCATTTTTTCTGGTTGTTCTGGGTTCCCTTTTCCGTTTACCACATGGAAATGGCGGGGTCCAGAAAGCGATTCCTTGGTATTCTCACGATATTAGGCTTTTTGTATGGACTATCTTTATTCATACCTTTAATCCTAAGAGGAGATTGGTTAATTGTTGAAGTGATCCAGAATTCACTTCTGTACAAGACATCAATGATCTATGATGGCATAGTTGATCGCCAGGTAATACGCGGCATTTATGCACTACAAGTGTTTCTTGCCCTTATCCTATCTAACAATACTAAGATTCAAGTATTTGGTGTCATGATCCTAGTCTCAGTGATAGGTACCTTTGTGTTTTTCAAGTATGCATTCGTCTCGGTCTGGTGTTTCTTTGCAGCGATTCTTTCCGCTTATCTTCTTATAGTCTTGCAAAGTGAACGCAGATTAATCAATCAGGCTTAGATATTTTTTCCTCGTTAGAACAATATGCAGAGTTACGATAAAAAGTGGTGTACGGACATTATTGAGTGGGTGACGTATCCTGATCGAATAGGAGATGCAGATTTCCATGCATCAGGCTCTCGAATAAAACACCACTTCACTTTCGCCCATGGCACGTTGAGCTTAATAATTCATATGTCTGGTGTTTCTCCCGATGCAGACACCCTGACCTTCATAAGAATTACCCCTCCAGCTACAAACAAAACCAATAACGACAAAATCCCGACACGAGGATTTCCTGACAGCACACCGACCCAGCCAATCATGACAGGCCCAATGATCGCTGCGAATTTACCCAGCATATTGTAAAAACCAAAGAACTCTGCACTGCGTCCTGCAGGTATCATGCGTGCATACATCGAACGACTTAACGCCTGTATCCCCCCCTGTGCCAGTCCAATACAAAAGGCCAGGCAATAGAATTCAACAACAGAATTCATCACAGATGCCCAGAGCGTCACCACCATGTAGACGACAAGACCGAGAAAAATACCAGCCTTCGGCCCGTAGCATTTACCCAGCCAGCCAAACGCGAGTGCAGCAGGGAATCCGGTAAACTGGGTTATCAGGAGTGCCGATATAAGACTGTTTTGGTTAAAACCAAGCGACAAACCATAATCAACCGCCATACGAACTATCGTATCGACACCATCAATATAGAGCCAGTATGCAACAAGAAACAGCCACACATTTCGTAGCAGCCTGACTTCATGCAATGTTTCCCAGACACGAACAAAACCTTGCAGCAACACCTTCACCGACAGGACAGAGGTTGTACCATCCGGCTCATCAACCAGTAACATCAGCGGCAATGAAAACACCAGCCACCAGGTAGCCACCATCAGAAAAGATATACGTACAGCTGTTTTTCCGTCTGCAAGACCAAACCACCCGGGATGTAATACCATCATCACGTTTAACATTAACAATAGTCCGCCACCCAGATAGCCAAGAGAAAATCCAAGTGCCGAGGTGTAATCAAGACCATCTTTCCCGGACACAAATGGCAATAACGAATCGTAGAAAACATTACTTCCGGAAAATCCGATTAGTGCCAACACATACAGAAAGGCCGCCAGAAACCAGTCACCCTGATTGACAAGATACAATCCGCCCGTCATCAGCATTCCAAGAAAGGCAAAGGAAAACAACAATGCCTTGCGCCGGCTCATGCAATCGGCAATCGCACCCAATACCGGTGCCAGCATAACGATCAATAAACTTGCCAGGGAATTCGCCATTCCCAGCCTGAAGGTGCTTGTTGTCGGGTCAACACCCATATTCCAGTAGTCCTTGAAGAACACCGGGAAGAAACCAGCCATTACGGTCGTAGCAAACGCTGAATTAGCCCAGTCGTACATAGCCCACCCCCATTTCTGGCGGGCAGAATTTAATTCAGTTGACATCGTTACCAACGCGGCTTTTCATGGATAATGGAAACGGAACGAGGTTGCGTGATGCAATGGTTACAGAAGCCCGGCCATTTTGGAACACAAAAACACTCGAGGAGATGACAACCGAAGAATGGGAGTCACTTTGCGATGGCTGTGGACGATGCTGCCTGCACAAACTGGAAGATATTGATAGCGGATTGTACTTCTATACGAACGTTGCATGCCGTCTGCTTGATCCGGAGACGTGCCGCTGCAAGGATTACCCGCACCGCATGTTGCTGGTGAAGGACTGCCTGGTCTTGTCACCCGCCGATCGCGAACACTACAACTGGCTACCAACTACCTGTGCCTATCGGCGGCTTGCAAACGGTATGGACCTGGAATGGTGGCATCCGCTGGTATCCGGCAATCCTGTCACGGTTCATCAGGCACGTATTTCGGTTCGTAGTCGGACTGTCAGTGAAAATATAGTCCGGACGGAGCAACTTGAAGACCACATTATCAGCTGGATTGATTTCTAGTAGTCAGCTAGTGCTCGCGCGTAGAGTGAAACCTGATATCAGGCCATTTCTCAATCGCCAGATCCAGGTTCACCCTTGTCGGCGCAATATAAACGAGGGCACCACTCTGGTCCTCTCCCAGGTTCTCATAGGCCTTGACCCGGAACCGTTCTTCCATCGCTCTGTCATCACATTCTATCCAGCGAGCAGTCGCAACAGAAACGGACTCAAACTGACACTCGACTCCATATTCAGACTTCAACCGATGCGCAACCACATCAAATTGCAGAATACCAACAGCCCCCAAAATCAGTGCATTGTTTTTCAGGGGCCGAAACAGTTGGGTTGCACCCTCCTCGCATAATTGATCCAGCCCCTTTTGCAAGGCCTTCATCCGCAGCGGATCTTTCAGGATAGCCCGCCGGAACAACTCCGGTGCAAAATTCGGGATACCGGTAAACTTCAGCTCTTCGCCCTGGGTAAAGGTGTCACCAATGCGAATGGTTCCATGATTATGCAGACCGATAATATCGCCCGTATAGGCTTCATCAACATGCCCCCTGTCCGAAGCAAGGAAAGTCACGGCATTGGAAATCTGTACGTCGCGGCCAATACGCACGTGACGCATTTTCATCCCCTTCCGGTAACTGCCCGAGCAGATTCGCAGGAAGGCAATTCGGTCACGGTGGGCCGGATCCATATTTGCCTGTATCTTGAAAACGAACCCCGAGAAGTCCGTCTCTGCAGGATCAACAACCCGGCTCATGGTGCTGCGCGGTAATGGTGATGGTGCGATCTTGACAAACTGCTCCAGCAACTCGTTTACACCGAAATTATTGATTGCCGAACCAAATGAAACCGGGGTCAGCTCACCCTTCAGGTATGCTGCCAGGTCGAACTCGTGACTGGCCCCGGCAACCAGTTCGATCTCATCACGAAGTTCCACTGCCTGATCACCCAACAACTCATCCACCTGCGGATTATCCAGTCCCTGAATTATCCTGACATCTTGACGTTCGGCGTTTTTACCGGATTCATAGAGATGTACGGCATCATTAAGGATGTGATAAATACCCTTGAAACGCTTGCCCATACCAACCGGCCAGGTAATGGGCGCACACTTGATCTTCAGAATTTCTTCTACTTCGTCCAGCAACTCGATCGGATCGCGCCCCTCCCTGTCAAGCTTGTTTATAAAGGTAAATATCGGTGTGTCACGCAGCCGGCAAACATCCATGAGTTTGATCGTGCGATCCTCTACACCCTTTGCACAATCGATCACCATTAATGCGGAATCCACTGCAGTCAGTGTCCGGTAGGTATCTTCCGAGAAATCCTCATGACCCGGCGTATCCAGCAAATTCACGATAGCGTCAGCGTATGGAAATTGCATCACTGAAGACGTGACTGAAATACCGCGCTGTTTTTCCAGCTCCATCCAGTCGGATGTCGCATGACGTGCAGCCTTGCGACCTTTCACCGTACCGGCCAGCTGTATTGCACCACCGTACAACAGCAACTTCTCGGTCAGCGTGGTCTTGCCCGCATCCGGGTGGGAAATAATCGCGAAGGTGCGACGTCGTGCTGCCTCTTCTTCAGAACTGCTCATACTTAACGGGGAATTCAGAAAACCAGAAAGGCGCGTATTCTACCTGATGACGGGCAAAACGTCGTCAGGATTTCACAAAAACCGGAACCGTCTACAGTGTTCGTGCAAGAATCAATGCATCCTCGCGCCCACGACCTGCGGGGTAATAATCCCGCCGGTTACCCAGCTCATTAAAGCCCTCATCTTCATAGAGGGCACGTGCTGCGACATTTGATAAACGGACTTCCAGAAAAATCATTTCAGTATCATGTCGCCTGGCAATAGCCACCAGATGCCTGAGCATTTTTCTGCCGATACCCTGCTGCCTGGATTCCTTCCGTACACAGATATTCAGCAAATGAGCTTCAGCGGCTGCCACACTGAGTATGCCATAGGCCTCGATCATCCCGTTTCTGCCACACACCCAGTTGCTGTAGCCGGCATGCAGGCAGTCGCCGAAGATTATCTGCGTCCAGGGATGCTGATAACTCTGCCGCTCGATTTCGACAATCTCTGGCAAATCCTGCTCTTGCATCGGCCTGAAGTTAAGGGCGGGTTCTTTTAAAATAGCACTCATAGCAGCCGAAGAAACCTGATCACATATAGCAAGCTACTGTTTTATTATGGCTTTTGCAAACTGCAGATCACTCCAGACTTTGCGTTTTTCCAGAGGCGAACGCAACAGGTAGGACGGGTGGTACGTCACAATAACAGGAATACTTGTATCACCATAGTGATGGACTTTCCCGCGCAACCGACCCAGTTGGTCATCCGTCTGCAACAGGTTATGGGCAGCAACACGACCAACCGCCAGAATCAACTGTGGCTGTATCAAGGCAATCTGCTGCTGCAAATAGTCATGGCAACACGCCACCTCATCCGGTGCCGGGTCACGATTAGCCGGCGGCCGGCATTTCAGGATATTGGCAATATAAACATCAGCGCGCTGCAAACCGGTCGCGAACAGCATCTCGTCAAGCAACTTCCCGGCACGACCGACAAACGGCTCTCCCTGCCGGTCCTCCTCCGCCCCCGGTGCCTCTCCGATTATCAGCCAGTCTGCATCCCTGTTACCCGTACCAAACACCGTTTGAGTCCGGCTTTCATGTAACCTGCATTTCTTGCAACTGGAGACCTGCTCCTCCAGTGTCAACCAGTCATGCGCAACCGGCCCTGCCCCTTCAATTGCCGGTTCAGGCAAACTGTTACCGGTGTTTACTCCAGCCTTGTCACGCACAACCCAGCATTGCACACCCATGGCCTGCAGATATTCATGGTGCAGATTTTGGGTCATGCGCGCTCCCTGCTCAGACATCACCCAACTGCGGGTGTGCACGTTCATCTGGCTGAATAATCTTGTTTATGGCATTGATATAGGCCCGGGCAGAGGCAATGACAATGTCAGTATCCGCCCCCTGCCCGTTTACAATACGGCCATGTAACTTGAGTCGCACGGTTACCTCACCCTGGGCATCTGTACCGCTGGTAATGTTACTAACGGAATAAAGCTCCAGCTCGGTACCGCTGTGGATCAGCGCCTCGATCGCCTTGAAAGCAGCATCTACCTGACCACTCCCCGAACAGGACGCCTGCTTCTCTTCGCCATCCACCCACAGAACCATATCAGCTTGCGGCGTCTCTCCCGTTTCAGAGCACACCTTCAGAGATACCAGCTTGACCCATTCATTCTCGGCTTCCAGCCCAGATTCAGTAACGAGAGCCTGCAAGTCCTCGTCAAATATTTCATGTTTCTTGTCCGCCAGGTCCTTGAAGCGCGCAAAAGCATCATTGAGATTTTCTTCGCTCTCGAATTCTATCCCCAGTTCTTTCAGCCGCGTTCGAAAGGCATTACGTCCGGAATGCTTGCCCAGAACGATCCGGTTTGCCGCCCAGCCGACATCCTGGGCACGCATGATTTCATACGTCTCACGACTTTTGAGGACACCGTCCTGGTGGATACCTGATTCATGCGCGAAGGCATTCGCTCCGACAATTGCCTTGTTCGGCTGCACGGCAAAACCTGTGATGCTGGAGACCAGGCGGGAACAGGTCATGATCTGAGTGGTATCCAGACCGGTCTGGCATGGAAAAATATCCTGGCGGGTCCGCACTGACATTACCACCTCTTCCAGCGAGGCATTACCGGCGCGCTCGCCCAACCCGTTAATCGTGCATTCGACCTGACGCGCCCCATTGAGCACGGCAGACAGCGAATTGCCAACGGCAAGGCCAAGATCATTATGGCAATGAACCGAGAATACTGCCTTGTCTGAGTTCGGGACGCGCTCTATCAGGGTACGAATCAGCTCACCAAACTGGTGCGGCAGGTTATAACCCACCGTATCAGGAATATTGACGGTAGTGGCACCGGCCGTTATGACCGCTTCCAGCACCCGGCAGAGGAAATCTGTTTCCGAACGCCCGGCATCTTCCGGCGAAAATTCCACATTGTCAGTGTATTGCCGCGCCCGTTTTACGGCCCGAACGGCCTGTTCAATCACCTGCTCGGGGTCCATGCGGAGCTTCATTTTCATATGAATCGGCGAGGTAGCGATAAAGGTGTGGATCCGCGCCGATGCTGCCGGTTTCAGGGCCTCGCCGGCGCGATCAATATCCTTGTCCAGCGCTCTTGCAAGGCCGCAGACAGTACTGTCGGACACTGCACGGGCCACAGCAGAGACAGCATCAAAATCGCCCTGGCTGGCTATTGGAAAACCGGCCTCAATGACATCGACGCGCATGCGCTCCAGTGCCTTGGCAATACGTACCTTCTCGTCACGGGTCATGGACGCCCCGGGACTTTGCTCACCGTCACGTAGCGTGGTATCAAAGATCGTTAACTTGTCATGAACACTCATTATTCGACTCCATCGGGAATGCCGGCCGCATTCACAGCTACGGACGCTCATCCCATACCAGTAGTACCCAGCATAACAAACCTGCTGCAGATCGGTCGCTGGATGAGGAAATATTCTGTATGTAGCGCGTTTTGCCTCGCCAGGCACAAGGATTATCTGCCCGCAGGCAGCAGTCGCAGGAGGGGCAATAACAGGTGCAGGCCGGTTGACACAGGGGCCTGGAAAGGATCACTGATTGTTTTTCCAACAAAGATCATGACCAGAGACTAGTATAAAGTTGTCTGTTTGCCAACCCCAGCCCGTCTATTCACCCCGTTTTCTTGCCTTTCGCCGGTTCCTGATTCCTGCCAGCGTATAGACAATGCCGAAAATTGAGTACCCCAGAAAACCGAGAAACAGAACCTTGGGCGGATCAATGGATGCAAAGGCATACACCAGCACCACAACCAGAATAGCCACAAAGGAGACCCGGTTCTTGAAATCGAACTCCTTAAAACTGTAGTAGCGAATATTACTGACCATCAACAGCCCCATGGAGATAGTCAATATAAAAGCGAGGTAGACCAGTGCCTCGCCTTGCAGATCAAGGTCCGTGGCGGCCCAGACCATACCTGCGAGCACTGCGGCAGCCGATGGGCTGGGCAATCCCCTGAAGTAACTTTTTTCTGCCGTGGCTACCTGTGCATTAAAACGCGCCAGCCGCAACGCTGCACTGGCCGCATATATGAAAGCTGCCAGCCATCCGAGTTTCGCCCAACCGACACTGACCATGTAACGTAGTGACCATTCATACATGACCAGTGCCGGTGCAAGCCCGAAACAAACCATGTCCGAGAGGCTGTCGTACTGGACTCCGAAATCGCTCTGGGTATTCGTCAATCGTGCCACGCGGCCATCAAGTCCATCCATCACCATGGCAATGAAGATAGCAATAGCCGCCGCCTCAAAACGCCCGTTCATTGCCGCCACAATGGAATAAAAACCGGCAAACAGGCCGGCCGTTGTGACCATGTTCGGCAGCAGATAAATGCCGCGGCGTGACCGTTGTTGATTGTTGTCCGTATCCATTAATCAGGCATCTCGAATCTCAGCCATGCACCAGCGTTGCGAGAGGATCAGAACCGCTATGTACCACGTCACCCTCGGCTACAACCAGACGACTGTTTTCGGGCAAATAGACATCAACACGACCACCCATATGCACAAAACCACAGCGCTTTCCCTGGCCGGTGCGCTCACCGATACGAATATAGCAACGTGGTTCGGTATGCAAGCGTCCCCGGGCCATAACCATCACAATGTCATCACCCTCATCTGTCTGCAACCAGACACCGTGGGGTTTGCCGGCATTATCAGGATTATTCGGCGGTTCCAGCACCTTGCCCTCCACAGGACTGCGGGTGGTAAATACGCCGTAAGGATGCATTTGCACGGTCACCCGGATACTCTGACGCTGCAAATAAGGATCATGTACGTTACTGATTGATATTACCTCTCCATCAGCCGGACTCACAACAGCCAGCGGCCGCGAGGTAATATCTCGCTCCGGGTCCCTGAACAGAACCAGCAGCAGCAGTACCAGTACCCAGAAAGCCAGTGACGGCAGCAGGCCCATCACATGCATCACCACCACCGCCGCCAATATCGCGAGAAGCAGTGGCACCAGCCCTTCACGAGCAATCATGGATAGCAACTCAAGGCTATATCCGTCAACAGCTGCCTGTCGTGACAGAGATACCCTCAGTTAACACTTTTGTCGACAATCTTGCCCTCGTTAATCCAGGACATCATGCCCCGCAGCCGGGCGCCCACTATTTCGATTGGATGCTCTCTCCCGATACGGCGCTTTGCCTTCAACGTGGCAGCACCGGCCTGGTTCTCCAGAATGAACTCGCGAGCAAATTCACCATTCTGGATTTCATCCAGGATGCGCCTCATTTCCTGCTTGGTTTCGTCCGTCACCACGCGAGGTCCACGGGTCAGGTCACCGTATTCAGCGGTGTTGGAAATGGAGTAGCGCATGTTTGCGATACCACCTTCATACATCAGGTCAACGATCAGCTTCAACTCGTGTAAACACTCGAAATATGCCATCTCCGGCGCATAGCCTGCTTCCACGAGTGTTTCGAAACCGGCCTGCACCAGTGATGTTGCACCACCACATAACACGGCCTGCTCACCGAACAGGTCTGTCTCGGTTTCTTCCTTGAAGGTCGTTTCAATCACACCGGCACGGCCACCACCATTGGCAGAAGCATAGGAGAGTGCAATATCTTTCGAACGACCACTGGCATCCTGATAAACAGCTATCAGGCTGGGCACACCGGCGCCATTGGTATATGTCGAACGCACCAGGTGACCCGGTCCCTTCGGCGCAATCATAATGACATCCAGATCAGCACGCGGCTCGATCTGCCCGTAATGAATATTAAACCCGTGTGCAAATGCCAGTGCCGCACCCTGCTTGATGTGCGGCGCGATATTGTCACGGTAAAGTTTTGCCTGGTGCTCGTCCGGCGCCAGCACCATTACCACATCTGCACCGCTAACCGCTTCATCAATCGGCTTGACCGTCAGCCCCGACTTTTTCGCCTTGGCTTCGGAAATAGACCCGGGGCGCAGGCCCACCATCACATCCACGCCAGACTCTTTGAGATTGTTTGCATGGGCATGACCCTGCGAACCGTAACCGATAATGGTCACCTTGAGACCTTGAATAATGGAAAGATCCGCGTCTTTATCGTAGTAAATATTCATGTTCTGCACCTGCAATCTACCTGTTATTGACGTCTCTGATCAGACGCCGTGTTTATAGAAATCATTCAAAGTTTCAGTGAACGGCCGCCGCGTGCAATACCGGAAACACCGGATCTGACCACTTCAACAATGACACCTTTTTCAAGCGCCAGCAGAAAAGCATCCAGCTTGTCACCGGCACCTGTCAGTTCGATCGTATAGGTCTCATCCGTCACATCGATGATGCGTCCGCGAAAAATATCCGAAAGACGCTTGAGCTCATTACGCCGCTCACCCTGAGCCTGAACCTTGACCAGCATCATCTCGCGTTCGATGTGCGGACCCTCTGTCATATCCATCAACCTGACGACATCAATCAGCTTGTTGAGTTGCTTGGTAATCTGCTCGATGACTTCTTCAGTCCCCCGGGTAACCAGTGTCATGCGTGACAGGGAAGGATCTTCAGTCGGCGCAACCGTCAATGATTCAATATTATAACCGCGCGCAGAAAACAGTCCGGCAACCCGTGAGAGGGCTCCCGCCTCATTCTCCATTAATATAGAAATAATATGTCGCATATCAAACCAGGATCATCTCGTTCTGGCCGCCACCTGCCGGAATCATCGGATACACATTCTCGGTCCTGTCCGTCAAAAAATCCATAAAGACCAGCCTGTCTTTCATTTTCAGCATTTCTATCAGAGCGCCCTCAACATCACCCGGCCGTGTGATCTGCATGCCTGTATGCCCATAACTCTCTGCGAGCTTTACAAAATCCGGCAAGGACTCCATATAGGACATGGCATAACGTTTCTGGTAGAAAAATTCCTGCCACTGGCGCACCATGCCCAGATAGCCATTGTTCAGATTGATAATCTTGATGGGCAGGGCATATTGTTTACAGGTAGACAGCTCCTGAATACACATCTGGATACTGCCCTCGCCTGTCACACAGGCCACCGTTGCATCCGGATGTGCAAACTGCACACCCATGGCTGCAGGTAACCCAAACCCCATGGTGCCCAGCCCGCCCGAATTGATCCAGCGACGCGGCTTGTCGAACTTGTAAAACTGTGCCGCCCACATCTGGTGCTGACCGACATCAGAGGTAACAAAAGCGTCGCCCTCTGTGAGCCGGTACAATGTCTCCAGTACGAACTGCGGCTTGATAAATTCACTGTCATGATCATACTTCAGACAGTCTTTTGATCGCCATTCGTCTATCTGCTGCCACCACTCCCCGAGTGCCTTCGCATCGGATTGTACGTCATGGCTCTTGATATCATCGAGCATCGCCTTCAGGACGTTATCGACACAACCAACAATAGGCACATCCACCTTTACATTCTTGGAGATACTCGCCGGATCGATATCAATGTGAATAATTTTTGCATGGGGACAGAACTTCTCGACATGACCGGTCACCCGGTCATCGAATCGCGCGCCAACGGCGACCAGTACATCACAATGATGCATCGCCATATTTGCTTCATAGGTTCCATGCATGCCCAGCATGCCAACAAACAGCGAATCAGTCGCCGGATAGGCACCCAGCCCCATGAGTGTATTGGTCACCGGGAATCTCATGTGCCGGGCCAGTTTGGTCAATGATGCGGACGCACCACCAAGAATCACGCCACCACCGGTATAGAGTATCGGGCGTTTGGCTCGCTGCATCAGCTTTACTGCCCGCCTGATCTGGCCCGCATGGCCGATATGCACAGGGTTGTATGAGCGCATACTGACCTTGTCGGGGTAACTGAATTCAGCCTTTTCGGCAGTAACATCCTTGGGTATATCAACAACCACCGGACCGGGTCGCCCGGTAGTTGCTACATAAAAGGCCTTCTTGATAGTCTCGGCAAGCTTGGAGACATCCTTCACCAGGAAATTGTGTTTCACGCAGGGACGGGTGATACCGATGTTATCCGCTTCCTGGAAGGCATCATTGCCAATCAAATGGGTCGGAACCTGACCGGTAAACACTACCATGGGAATGGAGTCCATATACGCGGTGGCAATACCAGTAACCGCATTGGTAGCCCCCGGGCCGGATGTCACAATGACAACACCGGGCCTGCCGGTCGAGCGCGCATAGCCATCAGCCGCATGAGTCGCCGCTTGCTCGTGGCGCACCAGAATATGCTGGACATCTTCCTGCCTGTAGAGAGCGTCATAGATGTGCAGCACCGCTCCGCCAGGGTAGCCAAAAATGTATTCAACGCCCTCTTCTTGTAATGAGCGCACAAATATATCCGCGCCTGTAAGTTCCACCGTTCCCTACTCCTGATAGAATTACGCCACCTTCCAGCCGCGTAAAAAAAAGCCCGTGCAACGGGCGAGCCACTCGCGATATCAAGGCTTAGGAAAGTACTGATAATCATAGTGAAGGTCAAGGGAATAGCCCATTGTTGCCCAAATGGACGACTACCCGGCAAGATGTGACGTAGTGACTTGTTCTATCTATAAAACAACCATACTATTAGTATAGATTTCTCTTATGGAACCAACACTATGAAAGACTTGAACACCTCTTCGGCAAACCCCAAACTGCTGCTGGTAGCCAGCCTGTGTATCCTGGCAGCATTGTTGCAGTCCCCGGCCCGGGGCGAGATGTATAAATGGAAAGACGCTGCCGGCGAGATCCATTACACCCAGGTCCCGCCTCCAGGAGGGATTAAAACCGAGAAAATTCAAGGCGCTCCGCCACCAGCAGATGACCCTGACAAGATAATCGAGGATTTGCAGAAGCAGGTTGACGCCATGGATGAGACCGTAACCAGACAGGAAGGCGAAGCCAGGGAACAAAGCCTGCGCAAGGAAATCGATGAGGCCTACGAAAAAAACTGTATCGCTTCTCGAAACAACCTTGCCAAACTCCAGGAAGGGGGCAAAAAACGGTACCTGACAGCTGACGGCCAGGTTGTACACCTCAGCGAAGAGGAGCGGCAACAGCGTATTAACGAAGCAAAAGACCAAATCGATAAATTCTGCAAAACCGGAGAATAACGCCGAATCATGCCTTTCCTGAAAATCCAGACCAACCAGTCACTGTCTGCCGGGGATGCGAAGGCCCTGGCAGGCAAGGCGTCTGCCCTGGTAGCAGAACAGCTTGGCAAGCCGGAACGCTATGTAATGACATCCGTTGAAAACAACCCGGCCATGACCTTTGCCGGCACTGATGCACCGCTGGCATTTCTTGAACTCAAAAGTATCGGACTCCCGGAATCCATCACCGCTGAAGCATCCAGGGTACTGTGTGAACTGGTAGCAAGCTCAACCGGAATCGATCCGAAGCGCATCTATATCGAGTTCTCGGATGCACCACACAGTATGTGGGGCTGGAATAGCGGTACCTTTTGATGCGTTTCGCCTGGTTGCTGGTTTTTCTGCTGTTCGCAGCCGGCGTGTATCTGTACCTGAATCCCGAACTGAAGTCACAACTGCTGAACCAGGCTTCCGGTCTGGGCAAGTCCAGCACCCTGCAGGCCTACAAATGGCGCAACGAACGGGGCGAATGGCAGCTCACCGATACACCGCCGCCCGAGGGCGTTGACTATGAGCGCCTGGAACACCGCTCTGATGAGAATATCCTGCCCGTCCCGCCATCACTGAGCCCGAAGAAATAAGCACACAGCCCTGGACATATCCACACAGTATTTGACGACCCCGGTATTCGTTAAATAGTATGCAGCCGCACAACCCGCTACAATCTGCTCCCGTTCAAACGAAACCCTGACAACACCATGCGCCTGTCCCGATTCCCGCTCTCAACCCTGAAAGAAACGCCGGCTGATACAGAGATCATCAGTCATCAGCTCATGATGCGTGCCGGCATGCTGCGCAAACAGGCAGCCGGCCTGTACAGCTGGTTACCACTGGGCCTGCGGGTACTGCGCAAGGTCGAAGCGATCGTGCGCGCAGAAATGGACAGGGTTGGCTCCCTGGAATTATTGATGCCGGCGGTACAACCCGCAGAACTGTGGGTGGAATCCGGCCGCTGGGAGCAATATGGCCCCGAACTGCTTCGCTTCACAGACCGTCACCAGCGCGAATTTTGCCTGGGTCCGACACACGAGGAAGTCATCACCGACATCGCCCGCCGTGAACTCCGCAGCTACAAGCAGCTGCCGGTCAACTACTACCAGATTCAGACCAAGTTTCGTGACGAAATCCGCCCGCGCTTCGGCATCATGCGTGCACGTGAATTCATCATGAAGGATGCCTATTCATTTCATATTGACCAGGCATCGCTGGACCAGACTTACCAGGTAATGTACGACACCTACAGCCGCATATTTACCCGGCTGGGTCTTGAGTTCCGCCCGGTACAGGCCGACAGTGGCGCCATTGGCGGCAGCCTCTCCCATGAATTTCATGTGCTGGCCGATTCCGGGGAAGACGCCATCGCATTCTCATCAAGCGGCGAGTACGCTGCCAACATCGAACGCGCGGAAGCCATCGCGCCTGCGGGAGAAAGACCAGCACCGGCTGCTGCCATGGCAACCGTGGAAACACCCGGGCAGCACAGCATCGAGGACGTCTGTAAATATCTGGATATCACACCTGATCTCTGCGTAAAGACCTTGCTGGTACAGGGGACAGAGACCGAGGTCGTGGCACTGGTACTGCGCGGGGACCATGAATTGAACACCATCAAGGCCGAAAAACTCCCTGCCGTCGCAGTACCCTTGCAATTTGCATCAGAAGAGCAGATTCGTAATGCTGCCGGCTGTTCTGCAGGTTCACTGGGGCCGTCCGGTCTTTCCATACCGGTCATTGTTGACCATGCCGCTGCACACCTCAGTGATTTTATATGCGGGGCCAATGAAGATGGCAAGCACTTCACCGGAGTAAACTGGGGACGTGATCTGCCGGCACCGGACTGCACCGATCTGCGCAACATTGTAGAGGGTGACGCCAGCCCTGACGGTAAAGGCACACTGTCCATTGCCCGCGGCATCGAAGTCGGACACATCTTCCAGCTCGGAAAGAAATATAGCGAGGCCATGGGTGCCACCGTACTGAATGAACTGGGCAAGGAGGAAACCATGATAATGGGATGTTACGGCATCGGCGTCACGCGCATTGTCGCGGCCGCAGTCGAGCAAAACAATGATGACAAGGGCATGATCTGGCCTGCTGCGATTGCACCGTTCCAGGTAGCCCTGTTGCCCATGAACAGGAATAAATCACAACGGGTTCGTGAAGCCACTGATGCGCTCTACGAGGAACTGCAGACAGCCGGCATTGACGTCCTGCTTGATGACCGTCCGGTACGACCGGGGGTGATGTTCTCGGACATGGAACTGATCGGTATTCCACACAGAATCGTTGTTGGCGAAAAGAATCTGGACAAGGATATGCTGGAGTACAAGGCACGCCGGGATGATAGTAATCAGGACATCCCGCGCAGTGAAATCATTGCCTTCCTGACGGCTAAACTGGCTTCTGACTGAGCCGATACATCAGGTATGAACACAGCCATACCACGCTCCGTCAAAGCCTTGTCTGCAGCCATCATTCTGGGCAGCCACTACTGGCTGAGTGCCACCCCCGTCTGGTCTGCCACCCAGGAACGTCCTGATGCGGGCATGCGTACCGCCCTGCTTGAGGCCATCAACTCCAGCGACAGTTTTACAGACCGCTTTGATGCCGAGGTCTGGCTTACAGACATGTCCCAGCGTCTGCAAGGCCGGGTAAAAGACCCGGAAGAACGCCTGACGATACTCAAGCAGGTCCACTACGAGGCCAGCAAGTCCGGACTGGCCCCGGAACTGATACTCGCCCTGATCAATGTCGAAAGCAACTTTGATCATTTCGCGATTTCCAGTGTCGGCGCCCGCGGCCTGATGCAGATCATGCCGTTCTGGCTGGAAGAGATTGGCCGCCCGGATGACAACCTGTTCGACATCAGTACCAACCTGCGTTTTGGCTGTACCATTCTGAATATATATCTCAAGCGCGAAAAGGGTGACATGCGCCGCGCCCTCGCCCGCTACAATGGCAGCGTCGGCAAGAACTGGTATCCGCAGCGTGTCTACAAGGCGCTGCGAACAACGTGGTACCGGCAGTAGATTAATCCTTGGCCCTGCCTGCAGACCGCTAGAAACGTACGGCAGGTGTCTCTATCGCCAACCCGTTACCCCGGGACATCAGATACAGCTCCAGCAATTTGAATTCCTCGGAGCCAGGGTCAAAGGGTTCGGCACGGAACGAGACAAAACACTGACGCAGCCGTGTATGCAGGCTGGTAATCTCGCCCTTGGCCAGCCGGTATACCGGAAAACCGTTTGCCTGTCCCTGGGTAAGTACCTGACCACGCAGCATCTGCCCCTGGTGCTGCACATGACAGTGATGACAGGTCATACCAACCTGCCCCAGGCGGGTCTGATAAAGTACCTCACCCTGCTGTAACAGGGCCTTCAACGGCCCGTCAGTCTGTACATTAATAGGCTCGCCACTGGCCCGGTTACGCACATAGGTCTCCAGCGCCACCAGGTCCGGGGCGTCATACAGCAGCGGGAAGCGATCCATGTTGGTTTCCCAGCATTGGCTGATCTGGTCCTGCAGGGTCACCAGTCCCCCCAGGTTGCGATCATAGCGCGGATAGCTGGCAATCTTTTTCCGGTCCAGTTGCTCACCATTATCACCGTGACAACTGGCGCAGGTGTGTTTCTCTTGTTCGCGATGCTCCCGAAACAGCGCCTCACCCCTGTCCACGGCCACCATACCGGGATTCCCGAACTCGTCATCCTGCATGGCCTGCGTCTCGGGTGCGAGGAAGGCATAGCCCGAGACCGGTTCAAGGGCAATTGCAGAACTGGCCGGCAAGACGATGGCCAGCAAGAGCATTGCCTGCACTGTCTGCCGACTGGCCATCATTGCAGTGTCGCCAGGTAGGCCACAACATCCTCAAGCTGCTGGGCGGTCAGGAAGGTCTTGCCGTAAAAATCGTCAGCCACGCGGTAATCAAGACGCGGGTCACGGTAGAATCCCGGCATAATGGTTGCCGGATTGAACTGGCGCTGATCGACAATATGTAACCGTATCTGTGCCATAGTCATGCGGGACGCAAGCCCGACCAGCGGCGGCCCGACCGTGCCATGCAGGGCCTCTTCCGGAATCGGCATCACGTGACAGGCCAGGCAATTGCCTCCGTGCGTATCAATGACGATCTCGCGCCCCTGCGCAGCATTGCCCACCAGCCCGCACAGGGGCTGTTCAATGGAATAATTCCGTGCTTCCCAGTGGCAATAATCAGCCGGCAGCGGCGGTAACTCGTCGGCCACTGCCAACTGTGCTGCAAGCAGCAGCCACACCGGTATTAGCAATAGCGAAGCATTCATGGTCATGATTACAGAAAACCCGACAGACCGGCGATCTGACACACGTCACTCATGGTCCGGTTATCGGGCAGCAAACAGGGCGATCGATTCGACATGCGCAGTATGGGGAAACATATCCATGACCCCGGCCGACAGCAACCGGTAGCCCTTGTCATCAACCAGCATGCCTGCATCCCGCGCCAGTGAACCGGGGTGGCAGGAAACGTAGACAATGCGTTGTGGCCCGATATTCCCCAGTACATCCAGCACCTCGGCCGCACCACTGCGCGGCGGGTCCAGTAACACCTTGTTATAGCCACCACCCGCCCACGATGTCCCGACATGATCTTCTGCAAGGTTGGCTGTGTGGAATGTGGCATTCCCGATACCGTTCAGCAGTGCATTCTCGCGCGCACGGTTTACCAGCCCCGGCTCCCCTTCCACACCAACCACCGCACCTGCCTGGCGTGCCATGGGCAAGGTAAAATTCCCCAGCCCGCAAAACAGATCCAGCACAGTGTCGGCCTTATCCAGCGCCAGCATAGCCAGCACCCGCGCTATCATTTGTTCATTGATAACCGTATTGATCTGGGTAAAATCCGTCGGCCTGAACTGTATTTCTATATCCTGGGCAGGCAGACGGTAGGACAGGCCGTGTTTCCCGTTCCGAAGTGGCTGCACACTGTCCGGCCCGCCGGGTTGCAGATACACCTGGAACTGATGATCGATGGCAAACTGCCGCAGTTTTTCAGTGTCTGCTTCACTCAGCGGATCAAGGTGCCGGAACACCAGCGCTGCCGCCGCCTCGGTAACCGCAACTTCAATCTGTGGAATACGCGCCCGGGCTTCCAGCTGTTCAACCAGCCCAGACAATTCCCGGATTTTATCACCAACCAACGGGTGCAACACCTCACAGCGCGACAGGTCCGCGACATAGGGACTGCGCTTTTCACGAAAACCAACCAGCACCCGGCCCTTTTTGCTGACGTCTTTCACACCCAGCCGCCCCTTGGTACGGTAGCCCCAGACCGGCCCGGTGAGCGGTGGCAGCACTTCCTCCGGTACAACCTTGCCAATATGTTTGAGATTATCCAGCAATACCTGCTGCTTGGCCTTTATTTGCGCACCGGGTTCCAGGTGCTGCAGGCTGCAGCCACCACAGAGTCCGAAATGCGGACACCCGGGTTCAACGCGATCGGGCGAAGCCTCGATGACCCTGGTGATCCGACCTTCATCAAATTTTCTGTGCACTGCAAGGTACTCAAAACTGACCACCTCACCCGGCAAGGCGCCGTCGATGAAGACAGCCTTGCCGTCCAGGTGTGTAACACCACGGCCATCATGCCCCAGCGATTCGATGGTGACATTGCCTACCGGTTCCGGCAGGCGTTGTTTACGAGTGCGTTTGCTCATGATCGATGTGAAAAGTGTATTCAATTTGCGCAGGAGCGGCGTCCTCGACGCGATTCGCACCGGGGACGCCGCTCCTGCATGCAGTCAAACCAGATTCGCAAGATGGGCAAGATGCAACGTGCCCCGGCTACGATAAACTCCTAACCGACCTCCCAGTTTTCCAGAAACTCGGTCAGATGCGGCTT
>Ga0316194_10000843_pt1 | contig 20867 bp, 20 predicted proteins | sample CroRivsedime1_MG_FD_204936 | JGI IMG/M metagenome (GOLD analysis project Ga0316194, IMG submission 204936) | Coastal sediment microbial communities from Maine, United States - Cross River sediment 1 | ecosystem: Environmental > Aquatic > Marine > Coastal > Sediment | place: USA: Maine...
CACCTTGAATGAGTCAGGGTTTTTGCGATCGCCCGGTGCCATCCTGCTGCCACTGAAGCGGAAAGTGCGTTTTTGCTCCATTTTTTTCATATTTTCCATGGAAGAAAAATTCACTACATCCTGCCTTTCCTCAGGGGTTGCCGGGGTGCCGATGAAATCCAGGATCTGCCCCAATACCCCTGCAGTATCCCTGCGCATATCTTCGTAACGAACCACCAGCAACTGGTCGATTTTCCCAGCCTCTTTCGCCCACAGATTAAGGAAGTCTACAATTTTTGGCAAACCCTGGTTTTGATCCATCGCAAATTCATACTCGCTAATATTCAAACCATGGGCAGGGTACTTGTTCAATCGTTTTTTCCAGGAATTCATGCGGAATTTCCATTGAAAATACTGCGACACGACAACATCCCTGGGATCTCGCACCAGCAATACTACCTTCTTCTGGTAGTAATCCTTTTTGGAATCCGCATTACCGACAAAATCCTTCAGATAGTTATCATGCGTAAAAAATATCAGGGGAATATCCCGGTTCTTCGCATGCAGGTTATCAAAAGCGATCAGGCTATACTCAGGCAAACCATGCTTCAACTGATAAAATCGTGACAACATAACCCTTAGCCAGGTTCTACCGCTTTTCCCGAAAGAAACGATCACGCAATCCGCTTGCTGTAACTTGCGAAACTCTTCACGACCCCGCAGCCGGCGATCGATGGCAATCCTTTTATGCTCAGGCAGGAAGAAAAGTACACCCCTCACCAGTGTTCGTATGATTTTCATTAACATGATGGCTATTTTTAAACCCCTTTATCAATCACAATTGCTTGATCCGCGCTACAACTTGCGAAAGCTGATCTTCGATCGCGCCTCGAGGGCTGACGAATGGCTGCCCAACGGTTGAGGCCAGGCCGTTATCCAGCAGGTATTGGTGGGCCAGGCCGAGGTCTCGGGTGTAACCAAAGTACCCGCCTGGCAAATACCTTAGTGAACGCCTGATCGCCATGATTGCCCGCCGTATCGCGTGGGTAATGCAACCGCCTTGCTCGGGTAGCGGGAATATCGCCAGCGGCTTCCCCAAACGGGCAATCTCCACCATCATCGACAAGCTGTCACCGGTAACAACGAAGTAATCCGCCAGTCCCAACAGCGCAAAGTAGGGGTTATTGCTGTCATCTGGCTGCCAGCAATACAGAGTGCTATCTGACGGCTTGTGCTGCTGCAGATAATCGACGACAGCATCAGGAGTGCGTGGGCTGGTGGTAATAAAAAGGCTCCCACCTGCAAGCTGCTTCTCAAGCTGTTGCAACAGAGTACCAATAACGGCCTCGTCCATATAGTATGGCTTGGTAGGTCCACCAATCAACACGGCCGTAACAGGTTGCTTCAACGCCTGGAACGAAGGTTGCCAGATTTTAACGGCCTTATCAATTTTAGCCGCATCAACCCGCATGAGTGGAAGATCCAGAGACAAGATGTTATTCCGTTTCGGCGTCAGAAATTGCCCTGTGATAATTACCAGTGCAAATTCTGACAGCATTTTTGTTGGCCGGTTCAGCAAAACAACTTTGGTTTTACCCCCGGACTGCTTTCGAATCCACTGCGCTGCCATAGCGGGTCGGCGACCGACAGTCAGCACCAACGCTGGCCAGGGCGGAACTAACGGGTCTGACTTTTCCATGTCCAGGTGGTATAGCGACGGTTTAAAACCTGGCTTGCCATGTGTATATTCCTTGCGAGGAATCACCCGACGCACCTCATAAGGTTGCCCCAGGGCCTCTGCAATAACCATGAGTTGCGCATTATCCCCGGCCTTGTCGCCTGTCACCAGCCAGAGCGGTGCCTCGTTCATCACCTAACGCCTCCGCGTCGTGCAACAAATTGAACTTGACTCCTGGCACGACAGATTCGCCACACATCGGCGCGCGGCCCGAAATATAATGATCGTCGATTGTGCATAGAGTCTATTTATCTCTGACCAGGCCCGTGACTTTATTATCAGGGGCCTGTCGTGGCTTTATTGAAGCAAAGGAAGAAAATGGAAACAAGCCGATCGTCTCCCATCCTGGCATGTTTCTTCTTCCTTTTGCCGCGAGCAGTGTACCTTAATCCACTTTCCGACACATGGAAATAACCGGCCCCAGCCGCGGCAAAGTCCCAGAATTGGTTGACTACTAAATTCCCCAATTAGTTGACCCTGAATCCAGGGATTTTTAGTTATAGCCCCTACCCAATCCCTGCATAAATTTTCTGATCTATACCCTACCGGGTGATGAAAACCGTGATGAAACCTGCCGAATATTTCACCGATATATTTAAATAGGCAGGCTTTTGAGTAACTGCTTGAAATTCCAATTCCCTAAGGTCATGATACGAAGATCAAAAGGGGTTAGGTCATGGTTTCGGAGCGACCAATAGGGTCTTCGAGCCAGGTGAACTCGCTTCCAATTCGAATCCAAAGAGCCGATTATCCATGTCCAGCGCTGAATCCACGTGGTCGAAAGCCGAAATCGAAGACTTGCTGGCACGTGAAAACTTCAAATACCAGAACATAGCATTGCCCTACGGCCTGCAGACGGGGGGAGAGGACCGCTCGGCCACTGCCCGAGCGATTCTGCCGGACGATCTCAGTGGTGAGTCGGTTCTGGATATCGGGAGCAATTTCGGTTTCTTCTGTTTCGAGGCGGCGAAGAGGGGGGCGACTCGGGTCCTGGGAATCGACGTGGATCCCGAGAACATCCGTAAGGCCAGACTTCTGGCGGATTGCCTGGGGTTGGATGTCGAGTTCGCGCTTCTCGATTTTGAAGTCGATTCGCTGAACGAGCGGTTCGATCACGTCCTCTGCCTGAACGTTCTACACCATCTGCGGAATCCGCTCGCGTCGCTCGAACGATTGATCGAGATGACGACCGGACGCCTGGTGTTGGAGGTCGCGGGCCTCGGCAACCACGATCGACGAAAACTGGGTGTGCCTTGGCTTCGATATCTCTCCCTGCGCAACTCCCCTGTAATCTATGTAGGAAAAAACGGCACCTCCGGTCGACCTTCGAACACCCCAAAGCGTGCCGGGTTCTCTGGCCAGAAATTTTTCTTCACACAGGACGCGATTCTTCATCTGCTCCAGTACCAGCGCTGTGTCTTTGCGCAGGTCTCCGCCATTCCCTCCCAGCACAAAGGCCGTTTTACGGTGATCGCCGAGAAGCGGCGGATCGAGGACCTGATCGTGATCGCGGGACCGACTTCATCGGGAAAGAGCACGCTGATCGATCGCCTACGTGGGGGCAAGGAACCCGATCTCGCCCGTTACCTGGGGCTCGACGATCCTGCCTCCATTCCGGCCTACAACGCCTTCGATCTGATCGAGCCCCGTCCACCGCAGCTCGAGCGGCTTTTTTTCCACTATGATCTCATGCGCCCTTTCAAGCGCAGCGCCCACGTTCACGGTCGTGACGAGGCCCTCGATATCCTCGGATCGGGTCGCAGGGTCCGCGTACTCACGATCTACATTCCGCCGGAACGACTCCGGGCTCAACTCGAGGAAGCCGTGATCACACCCAAGACCCGTCGAGGAAAATTTCGAGGCAATCGTCGTAAAGCGGCGATCTACGAGCTGTATGCCGATTCCGACCAGGTCCACGGGTGGTACCAGGATTTCTTCACCTATTGTGAGAGTCGTGGCGTGGAAGTCGAAATCGTGCTCCCCGCGGAATCGATGCGATGTATCAGCGTCGAGGAATGGCAAGATCGGATCGCTGGTGAACGAAGTGGATTCACCGACTGTACCCGGAGCGTGGAGCCTGTACCCCAAAGCTATCGCGACTCACATCTCGATGAAGGCCCTGAATATCACGACAAGTTCTACCACGGTCCCTATCGCAGCGTCATCTGGAAGCTCGAACAGGAAAAGCTGGAGGCGATCCTCGGACGCTATCGACTCCGACGTCGAGAATCCATCCGCATGCTCGACTTTGCTTGTGGCACCGGCCGGATCCTCCAGCTGTTCGAGAATCAGGTCGACTCGGCGGTTGGCATCGACGTCTCGGAATCCATGCTCGCCGTGGCCAAAAGCCATCTCCAGAAGACCGAGCTCCTGCAAGCCGATCTGACCCGAGAGCCCGTCCTCGCCGGGCGTCGATTCGAGCTGATCACAGCTTTTCGATTCTTTCCCAACGCGGAGCCCTCGCTCCGAGAAGAAGTCATGCAAGAACTCGTGGCCTTGCTTGCCAAAGACGGAATCCTGGTGCTGAATAACCATATTCGCTGTAGCGGGTCGAAGCTGCGTCTACGGCGCGCGATTCATCGCTTTGCGAAAAGGGGAAAGGACAAGGACCCACATTGTATGTCGGATGCAGAGGTCGAAGCACTCGCCGAACGTTTCGGCCTCTCGATCGTCGAGATCCATCCACTCTCAGTACTCCCCGTGCTGAAGGAAAAGAGACCGATCATGCCACGTTCGTTGATCTCAGTGATCGAACATTGGGCGGCCCGAAATTCATTGTTGGCGAACCTGGCCAATAATCGGATCTACGTTCTGCAACACCGGGCGGCAGGGGGGCCGCGGGACACGGACGATCGATGATCGTCGAATTCGTGGGCCTGCCCGGTGCGGGAAAGACAACGCTGGCCAAAGAGCTTGATCGTCTCGATCCGCGGCTCGGTGCTCCCTTTCTCGCTTTCGAGGAATACCGGGCGTTCAATCTCGAAATGGGCGAAATCGCTATCATGAGACTGGGGCGAATGGCTTTTTGGCGCACAATCGGACCAGTCTGCTTGCGCCACCCAGGACTGGCCTTTTCTCTCGCCGTGTTGATGGTTCTTCATGGTCGGCCCTTTAAGCGCCGCGCGCGGAAGGCGAGACGCGTCCTGGCCCATGTCCTCTTCACCGAGAGACTGCTCGAGCACTTTCCCGATCGGATCGTGATCCATCAGGATGGCTTCACACAGGGCATCTGGGGAATGGTCATCGATTCACGCCGGTTGCGAGGCCATCGACTGATCCGGTGGGCCATGCGAAATTTCTACGGGTCGATCCCTGTAAGAGTCCTTATCCTGGAAATCGACGATACGACGGTTGTGAAGCGTGTTTTCGAAAGGACTTCGAAGGGTCGATTCAATACGAACTCTTCCCCCTCGCAACGCGCCGAGTTTGGTCGTTGGCTCGACTACCACCGCGAAATCGTCAAGCTGCTCCCAGAGAACCTGGCCGTTTCGCGAATTGACGCATCGTGTGACCCCGCAGCGCTCGCGACAGCGGCACTGGGTGCCCTGGCCAGCAATTCCAATAGAGACGAAGGTCCACCACCCCTACGTTTCGAATGCTGATAGTGAGCCTGAAATCGAGCTAATGAAAGGAACGATGCTTGTGATGGACCCCGACATCATCCTCAACCCGGACAAACTTTTCGATCAATAGTATCAACGGTCATCCTAGGCTGAGACAGGAAATATCACCGCCCTATTTCCACTATTTTCAGCAAGTAAAAAATGAGATTCGCGAAACCGTTCGGCCCCGAGGGCATCCGACATCGGACGGGGTCGTGAATCCCTTTACTTTTTTGGTGGAATAAGGAAGCTAAGATGTTCTTAGCTTGTTATACCTTGGTAACGTATCCCTTTCGAAAGCATCTTTGGATGTTCCCTGGTTTCCTCGGCATCGGCGCCCAAAAAAACCTGGAACGACCTGGCTCTACCAGAACCTGGCGGCTCATCCGCAAATCTGTATGCCGCCGGTCAAGGAGCTTCATAACCTCGGCCACAAGCCGCATCCGCTTCCCGTTAGGCTCGTGTGCCGAATGAATTTTCTCTGCAAGGCGAGAGGCCACCTTCGCCGGAATCTGATCGCGACCTTGAAGAGCCAGGTGGATGCCGATCTCGGTTGGGCGATGCGCTATTGCCTGTGGAGACGAACCGATGAATGGTACGGCGCTCTGTTTCAGAAGATCGAGGGCAAGATCTCCGACGAGGTGTATCCGGGATACGTGCGAGTCGGTCAGGCCAACGTTGAGCGCGTCCATCGGGTGCGAGCGTTCCGTGCGGCGCATGGTAGCTCGACTTCCCCCGCTGCCCTGCAAGCTGGGGTTGAGCGCGGGACGGTCGCCACGACCTGGCCCTATAGCATCCCTACTTCATCTGGGGAAAGAGTGTTAATTCGTATTCTACTCCGCTAATCTGTTTTATACTGTGTTCTTTGGTCTTTGTCGCGCTGGAGGCAACAAGCATGTCGATCTCTGTCTTGGGGACATTTCAGAAGGGGGATTTCTACCGGGACCCCTTCCCGCACCTCATCATACGGGATGCTCTTCCGAATGCGGTTTGCGACCAATTGATCAAAGAATATCCATCGCTCGACACGCTCAAGGTCGACGCGACGCAGAACAACACTCGATGGAATTTTCCGGCATCTCTCGTGAAGAACAGCGAAGGGATCTCCGAGCTCTGGAAGGAGCTAATCGAGTATCATTCTTCGCCTGCGTTCTTCGATGAGCTCGTCGACATCTTCGGCGAGAGCCTGATCGACCTCTACCCAGGCCGCTTCGAGAGCCAGCAACAGCTGAAAGAGCTTGCAGTCGGCGTGCGTGGGGTCGATTCGTTCTCGGACAAAGACGTTCTGCTTGACGCACAGATCGCCGGTAACACCCCCGCCACGAGCACCCGCTCCGTGCGATCCACGCATGTCGACAGTATGCAAGCCCTCTTCGCCGGGCTTTTCTACCTGCGCCAGGAAGACGACGACTCGGTCGGAGGCGACCTCGAGATCAGGAGGTTTCGCCCGGAACTGAGCGACGCTCGGAAACTCGGCTGCTTTCGCAGAGCGATATACGTCGATGATAAGTGGACAGAGCTCGTCAAGACCGTGAAGTACGATAGAAACGTCCTCGTGATCCTGGTCAATGGAATCGACTCGCTGCATGGCGTCACGCCTCGACAGCCAACACCGCACCGACGTCTCTTCATGAACCTCGTCGCCGATATGGACCAGCCACTCTTCCACATCCCGTCCTGGCGGAAATCCCTGAAACGATTCGGCAGGCGGATGGTACAAAGGGTGAAGGGCGCGTGACCGATTCGAGTTCTCGAGAGCTAACGCCCGCTGCCTGAACGCGAATGCTCGTGCCACGAGCAGGCCGACGTCTTCAACATCGGCCTGCGTCTCACGCAGAGTATCGAGGAACTGCCCGGCATCATCGAAGCAGGGTGGGTTCAACTGATCGACGCAACACTTTATCTTTAGATTAAAAGATGGAGTGTAGAAAATGATGTATAGAGGTCGAATATATTACAACGCTGAACAGAAAGCCGAGATGTGGGACCGTTGGCAAAAAGGGGAATCGCTTAATGCCATTGGTCGAGTTTTTGATCGACCTTCGTCTTCGATTTTTAATCAGCTATCGCCGAGTGGTGGTATTCGTCCCCCACCGCGGCGACGTTCCAGAATAACTCTGACCCTGCCAGAGCGAGAAGAGATATCAAGAGGTATCGTTTGCGACCTGTCTATGCGGGCCATTGCCACTCTACTCGGGCGCTCACCTTCGACGATCAGTCGCGAAATCAATCGTAATGGCGGTCTTAAGCGCTATCGCGCGAGCCGGGCCGATCAGGCTGCCTGGGATAGGTCGCATCGCCCAAAACCTTGTAAACTGGCGGTTAATCCAGCCCTCAGGCGAATCGTGGCGAGAAAGCTCAGATACAACTGGTCGCCCGAGCAAATCGCCGGTTGGTTGAAACGCAAATATCCTGAAGACGAGCATCATACCGTGTCACACGAGACCATCTATCGAAGCCTGTTTGTTCAAGCCCGTGGCGTGCTGAAGAAGGAACTGCAGCTATACCTGAGAACACATCGCGCGATCCGTCGATCTAAGTATGCCAGCCTGAAAAGGGATGGCACAGGCCAAATCAAGAACATGATATCCATAAGTGAACGGCCAGCCTCTGTGGAAGATCGAGCGGTTCCGGGCCACTGGGAAGGCGATCTCATTGGCGGTTCGAAAAACAGTTACATCGCGACCCTGGTGGAACGTCATACGCGTTATGTCATGCTGGCGAAGGTCAAGAACAAAGATACTGAAAGTGTGGTGACAGCACTGATCAAGCAATCCAGGAAACTACCAGATGAGTTGTATAAATCACTGACCTGGGATCGAGGCAAAGAGCTCGCAGATCATCAACGCTTCACGCTGGAAACCGATATCGATGTTTACTTCTGTGATCCGCGTAGTCCGTGGCAGCGTGGTTCCAATGAGAACACCAATCGATTGTTAAGGCAGTATCTTCCACAGGGAACTGATTTATCGTTACACTCTCAGGCCAGGCTCAATGCTATTGCTCGTCAGCTCAATGAGCGCCCTCGGAAAACATTAGGGTTCGAGACACCGGCAGAGAGATTTAATGCATGTGTTGCGTCGACCGATTGAGATCACCACCCAAAAGAGACACCCCATAGCGGGCATTTCAATTAATTAATCGACGCATCTTCGAGCTGCCAACCATCGGTTTCTAATTAAGTCGATCTTCCGAAACCTGACAGCAAGTGACGTGCGCATTTTGAACAGTAACCTGTCTATGAGCCGACAAAATTAAAGAATCCGAATCTGATGAGCTGTAACCGATGGTGCTACCGAAGGTATTTGGCGAAAGCAAGCATTTCTTCGATTTGCGACTAAATAAATCGGCCTAACCCCCGATGTATGACATCTCAATCTTCGGTTGAACTCGGGTCCCCAGCCCTCGAGTCTCCGAATAACGATCTTCCCGATGATGCCAGATACCAGTTATATAACCGGCAAGTGCTTCGTCGGAATTGTGGGCGCGTACCCACGCGCGCAGATCATGGCCCTGTGTCGAGAAAAGGCAGGTGTATAGTTGCCCTTCGGCAGATAACCGAGCCCTGTTACAGCTACCGCAAAAGGGTTCGCTGACTGACGCGATTACACCTATTTCACCCGAACCATCGATATGACTCCATCGGCTGGCTACTTCACCGGAATACGATGGTGCCAGAGGTTCCAGGGGAAACTCACTTTGGATAATTTCAATAATCTCTGTTGCCGTGACCACTTTATCGGTGGCCCAACCGTTACAGTTGCCGACATCCATGAACTCGATAAATCTCGGGATTACCGGACTGCCACGAAAACGTCGAAATAATTTGAGTATCTCTGACTCATTAGTGTCTTTTATTACGACCATATTTACCTTAACGGGCGATAATCCTGCCGCAAGGGCATTTTCAATCCCGGCTAAAACTCGATCCAGTTTAATGTTCACATCGGTCAATGAAGTAAACAAAGCGTCATCAAGCGCATCGAGGCTGACGGTAATTCTGGATAATCCGGATTCCTTGAGAGCATTTGCCTTGGCAGGCGTTAAAAGCGATCCGTTTGTGGTCATGCAAATATCCCGGATACCCTTGATTGGACTCAGTTGTGAAATTAGTTTTTCGATATCCCTTCGTATCAGCGGTTCACCGCCTGTAATCCTTAATTTCTCGACACCCAGGTTCGCGAAAACCTTAACTGTCCTGGCAATTTCTTCGAAGCTGAGTAATTTTTCATGGCTGACAAACTGATGTCCCGTCCCGAAGTGCGCTTTAGGCATGCAATATACACAACGAAAATTGCAGCGATCTGTAACGGAGATTCGTAAATCTCTTAAGGGTCGGCACAGGGTATCGACTAGTTTTTTATTACCAGAACCGACAGGGAGCGCTCTGTCAATTTTTGAAAGATTCCCTATGTTATTCGTCATTTTCGGGCTTAGGTAGTTGATTACAAGCACGGAGATCGACATATGCTTGCGCAAAGTTTTGCCCCTGTTTCTTGGTAGCAAAAGACCAAAGTACATAACGCGTAAATCGATTTGTTTGATTCCAGTCAACCGCGTCACATCCTGCCCGCGCTAATGCGCTGGACACCTCCTTCGGAATGGGTCCTGTGTCCTTCCACCAGCTCACCTTTGCAATGGAAGCTTGAGACAGCTGTTCAGGCTGTGTTAGAGATACGTTCATCAAGGCTTCAGCCATCATTTTCTTGAACTCTTGAATATCTGCAAATGTTTCTGTGATGAAATTATGCAATTCGCACTGTGAGTTATCAGGCAATGCTTTCCAGTCTTCAAGACTGATCCGGCAGCCTGCGAGATCCAGTTTCATACGTACTGCCAGGGTAATAAACTCACCGCCGGGGTCTTCCTTTTTCTCCAGTTCGAGACGCGGATATGTCATTTTCAATAAATTAACTGCGACTAGATCAAAAGGCCGTCAAAATCAATTTACTACCAGCGACGACCAGCACCACACCGAGAAGTTTTCGAATATTTGATGAGCTAATCGAGCGCGATCCGAGAGATGCGCCAATGATTGCACCCAATAAGGCGGTGACGATGAATAGGGCGCTAAATGGAGGCAGCGTATTACCACTAGCCAAGTATCCTCCCAGTCCGGCAATCGAATTTACGAACACGAATCCGCCCGAGATAGCGGCGTTGGTGCGCATATCGGTCCAGCGCATCACATAAAGAATCGGGCTTAAGTAGATTGCACCCCCAACCCCGGTTAAACCCGCCACAAATCCCAGTGCGGCCCCGGTAGCCAAAAGAGCGCTAATCGATGGGGTTGAGGGATTGCGGATTTCTATTTGATTTGAGAAAAGTTTTAGCGCTGCCAGCACTAGCGACGCACCAATAACCATTTTTAATAACATTGGAGAAACTTCGGAAGCACCACCCAGAAATGCCATTGGAATGGACATGACTGTCAGTGGAATGAACATTTTCCAGTTGAAATGACGCGCAAAGAAATATAACGCCAGGGCACTTACTGCAATATTCATCGTCAATGCAATAGGTTTGATATCCAGTACCGACAGACCCAATAACGCCATTGCCGCGATATACCCCGATGCGCCTCCGTGGCCCACAGAGGAATAGAGACATGCCATCGCTGTGATCAGCGCCAGCAGGATCAGTAATGATTGAAATTCTAGTGCCATTGCCTAAACTCAGATCGTGAAAGCGGGGTGCACCTAAGCGGCGCACCCCAGATCCTAATACTCGAGGAGAGTGGTTTTAGGTGTAACGTCGGCTTTTGAAACTCACTGTCCTTTTATACTCATCCATACTACCCACTTTACGTATATCCGCCCAGGTGCCCTTGTAGTAAGGCAATATATTTTTATCGGTAGCCTCTGTGGTGACATCACCAACCGCGCCATTCGGTGAGCCAAATACCATGAAAGCCTGGTCTCGCTTTACATCATTTTCAATGTATACCATCGCATTGACCGCGCCATAGTCGTTGTGTATCTCAACTATGTCACCGCTTTCAACACTCAGCCCTTCAGCGTCCTTCGGGTTTAGCTCGATAGGCGGCATCGGGTAACGGTTCGTGCGAAAGCTCTGATAGCGGTCGTGATACTGGGACTGCCATAGCTCATTGAGACGACCATTGCCAATCCAGAAGCGGTACTTGTCTTTTTGCTTCTGGACCGGTTTTAAAAGCCCTTGCCATGGCGATTTCTTGAAATGCGCCTTGCCGTCCGAGGTACCAAATTTTCCATCCATGTATAGCATTTCGGTTCCCACCAACTTGCTATCTTTATACTCCTTGATGGGGAGCTGGACGCCGTTGTTACCCGCCGCGCTAAGCCGGGCATAGGTCGCCAGGCCGCCGGTGCTGCCTCCCTGGGTATCAATGCCTTCCGGTTTCCGAAAACCGTCGTTAAAGGCATCTTCTTCTGTATTCCAGTCGAAACCTTCAAATTGTTTCGCCATTTTGCCATTGCCTTCCTTCTGGTACATCGCTTTTAGGGTGTTGGCAATATCTGCGGCAATCAAACAATCGGCTTTGGCTGACCCTGGTGGATCCATGAATTTTTCGGACAGGCGCAAACGCCGCTCTCCGCTCATTGAGGTCAGATTTGTTTCGCCAGGATGGGCGGCAGGCATCATGATATGACCTGCTTGAGCGATCTTGGTCGGATAAAGGTCGATCGTCGCAAGGAACAGCCCACCTTTCTTGGTCGACTCAAAGATTGCGTCGGCCATGGTATCGGCATTTCCGCCACGAGTTTTGGCCATGGCTTCGCGGACTATATTAGCGCGATGCAAAACTGTTTCCTTGTACTGCTCAGCGTTACAGGTCGTTTGAAAGGCATTACAGGCCCAGACGGTAAGCATTTTGCCTTTGCCCTTGATAATTTCCTGGTCAATATAGATTTTGCTGCCGCCCGGGTACGGAGGCCTTGCATAGCCTTCCTGATGCCCGCCCATGCGCACTACGCCAGTACCTCTTCGTCCAACGTTATGGGTTGCCAAAACGAGGTCAACGAGGGCTACCTGAATATGGTAGTTATCATTACCCCAGATTATGCCTTTCTCGTAGGTATGCATGGTGCGTGGAAAGTGCCCCGACGCCTTTGGCTTGTAAGACCATTCGGCCGCTTTTTTTAGATCGTTGACAGAAACGCCGGTGATCTTGCTACATTCCGAAAGCGAGGTGCGGTTTGCCTCACGCGCCTCTTCGAAACCCGAAGTGTGTTTTTCGATAAATGGCTTGTCAATCCAGCCCTGGTCAACCACATAAGTAAATAGCCCATTAAACAAGGCGATGTCGGTTCCTGGATTAATTTGTAAGTGAAGAACATTCTCCTTACCCGCAGAATACTCCGCAATGGAAACCGAGGTTGTGCGGCGTGGATCGACAATAATCATTTTCCCGCGGTTAGCGGTTTCGTCTGGGAACCATTCTTTTTTCTTGCCGACGGTGGCACCCTGTAAATTGGGTAACCAGTGAACAAGGAAGTAATTGGATTGTGTTTCATAAGGATTACCGCCGATTGCCCACATCACATCCGCTACTTCGGCGTCTTCATAACTGTTGTTTAATTCCCCAATGCCCATTTCCCGCGTCGCATGGCATTCCGAATTATAGGCTGGCCTGTTATGGATGCGTACCATCGGCGTCTTGATTGCGGAAAACATCAATTTTCCTGAACCCCAGGTGTTTTCAAAACCGCCACCGGCACCGCCATGGTCGAAGGCATTAAACATGACGCCTTCGGGTCCATCGGCATCCAGTATGCGTTTGGTCACGCCAGCATACACGGCCAGTGCGTTATCCCAGGTTGTATCCTGCCAGTCGTCACCACTGAATACCCTGGGGTGCAACATGCGACTGGCGGAAGGGCCGTCACCGTTATACATCAGGCTCGCCAGCATCCCGCCACGAGTAGACGACTGCCCCTGGTTAACAACACATTCCCGGTCCGGAACGATCATTACATTGAATTCTTTGCCGTCCCTGTCTTTGACCTGATTGACCATTTGTGGAGTTAGCACACCACTCGATAAGGGGGGCAACTGTCTCCGAAAATCCAGGCCCAGTGCATTCTCGAAAGGCGCCTTTCCGCCCTCTTTATTAGTTGACCATTTATATACTTTGTACCCGCACCCGACGATACAAAAGTGGCAGGTCAAATTGGATTTTTTTGCGTCAATCGGCGGTAAAGCTATTCGGTCTTTACTCATGATCCATCCCCCTAGCTAATAATATTGGCCTGACGGCCGTAGATTAAACCATTCACACCTACGGCGGACACTGAACCTGTAGCGGTATCGAAATTGAGTTCAATTTGAGGTAAGTCGACTGTCGCCTGCCCACATACCATCTGCCCCCCTTTTTCCGGGTCGAATTGGCTAAAATGGCAAGGACATTTGAAGGTGGCAGAGTCAGAATCGTAGTTTACCGGGCAACCCATATGCGTACATAGAGTGCTGAAGGCAACAATGTCCCTGTCCGGACCAACACCGCCCGGAGCCGGGGAGCCGGTTTTCAATAACATGCAGGGTGAGGCATTGTCTGGATAAGTAAAACTAACCGGAACACCAGCCTTCAATTTACCTGCCATTGCTACCGATTTCGACTCGTAAGACAGGTTGGCTGCATTGGCTGCTGTTGGCGCCAGAGCGCTACTAGTAGCCACGGCTGCGGCAACCGCGCTGCCACCCCCGACTTTAAGGAAACTTCGTCGATTCATATCAGTCATTATTTTTCCTCTATGGTTAGGTATTTGTTTTTATGCAAAAAAATTAATGGTCACTGACCATATAGGGCGACCAAGGCAATCTCTTCTTTTTCACGATGAGTCCTCGCATTTCTCATCAAGTCAATTGTATTAAAGCCTTCGATAAACCGTTTTCGTGTAAATTGCGCAATGTTGTCTAAATTATAATTACCCAGACAACCTGAGACGTAACATCCCATGGTGATATTCCTAGTGAAATATCGATTTTGCTATTTTTATGGATTTTAATTATCGCCTTTTTTATTGAATGCTAATTGATGCTAATCAACTAATAACATGATTTGCCACCCACTCTAAGTGAGGGGTCAGCGACTAATAGACGAAATAATCAGGGACAGACCACGGTTTCTGGTCAGAAAAAGGCGCCTTTTTCCCAACCGAATTGAAATATTCAATCGTCCTCTCTGTGCCGTTTGCAGAGGTTAAGGGTAAATCCTGAGTGTCCGTATATGGACTCCTCCTCGTTTGCAAGTAATCGGTTTGTGGCAGCTGGCTCGACTGCATACGTATATCCGGCCTCTTCAGGTGGCATACGTTGATGCCGGGCCATAATGGGTTTTTCGCGCGCCGATTCCCTACTGTTCCTTCGTGTTATTACACACACGGACACTCCCGGGTTTTACCGGCGCCGGTTCGACCTGTTTGCCATTAACCGCTTACTTCGCAATCGTCAATTGAATAGACTCTCCTCGTTACCGGTATTTAATTTACTGATGCTGCCGCTAAATCCGGATCATAATCAACACCACTGGTCATCATCGCCCAGGCCATTCATGCCATCTTGTTGGCTAGCGCCACGGCCACCACATTGGCATGCCGCCGGGACTGAAGATCGATGATCCAGCGACTCAGTCGATCATCTTTATCTTTAGCCGTGCGCATCGCAGAACGGGCACCGTGAACCAGTAAACAGCGTAGATAGGCATCACCCCGTTTACTGATCCCGAGTAACCGATCCTTGCCACCGGAACTGTGCTGCCTGGGAGTTAAACCCAGGGCTGCTGCCATGTCTCGACCTTTACGGTATTGTTTTCCATCCCCGATGGTTGCTACCAGGGCCGTCGCAATCAACGGACCCACACCGCGCAACTGCTGCAAACGTCTGGCCGTGGGATCTTCTTGTGCAACCACCGCGATCTGTTTATCCAGTTCAGTCATCCGCTGATCCAGGGCATACAAGTCTCCCCATAACCCCTGAAGGAGCTGCCTGAACAAGAAAGTTAAACCATTGTCAGCATCTTCCAACCACTCCGGGATGGCTCTACGTAGAGCATGTAACTGTAGCGGGGCTACCAGACCATACTCGGTGACCAGACCGCGGATCTGATTTGCCTTGGCGATACGATGGCTCTTGATCTCATCCCGAATGCGATGCATCGCCTGCAGATCCTGTTGTTCGACCGTTTTTACCTTGATCGGATACATATCGGGTCGGCCCATCGCCTCGCAGATGGCCTGGGCATCATTGGCATCGTTCTTGTTGCTCTTGATAAAGGGCTTCACGAACTGTGGCGGGATGATTTTCACCGGGTAACCCTGCTGCATCAATTGTCTGGCCCAGTGATGAGCACCGGCACAGGCCTCCATGCCGATCTCGGTCCCGGGCTCAACCGTGTCGAAAAGTACCTTTAACCACTTGCCTCTGGATAACCGACGCTTCCAGATGGTTTTGCCTTTGTAATCAGCACCGTGTAACTGAAAAATATTTTTTGCCAAATCAACACCAACTCGATTAATCTTCATCGTGGACTCCTCTTTCTTGTTAACTGAAATGTCACAATCTCAGTTTGGCACATCGATGCCGGTAGAGTGAGGAGGAGTCCATCCCATTGTTCCTGGCCGAAGATTGCCTCCTACCAAGGTCTGACGAGGGTCTGCTTGCGAGAAAGTAGACGCTCAAACTCGATGCACCGAAACTGAACGGCCTGTGAAATATTTACGCGCAGGTTCTGCACTAAATAACATCATGAAGCCATATAATGTCGATCCTCTCAATTGGTACCAATTGGCAGGCCCTATACACACCAGGAATCAGACATGCAATGCTATCAATATCTCGCCGCGACCACATCGATAGCGAACGCACTCGAATCTATTCCTGGTGCTTCGCGCAAGCTGCCATTCAACGTCGTTGCAGACTGGATGGACGAAAACAACATCGAAGCTGAAGACGTTTTACTAGCCACTGGCGACGAAGTCAGGGCTATAGTCGAAAACCTGATTCAGCCAGGGCAACCGGATATGCCGCACGCGGCCTAGACCTACTCCCACCCACCGGGATTACGGTCGCACAATCCCTATAAGCGCACCTATAGGGGCTCTATAGAATACTGTCGCTCCATACCTATAGGCGATTTTTCTATGGGTAAATTTTCAATTCAGATGAAGCGAGCCTTAGAGTTCTGTCAATAACTGTAAGTGATCAAACGTGGTTATCGTTAAGCCTTGATGTTTCTACTCGAAATAAATTTAGTAACTACGATTTAGGTTTATTTGTAACACCAATCTTGCCCACTCCACCAGTAACGCTACCAATAGTATTGGATACATCTGCTACTGCATTTGTGCCCGCCTTTAAGGCCCAAGTATCTTGGTCGCATAACTCGCAACGAGCAGCAAACGCAGCTTCAATTCCTTCCATATGACTCGATTCAAGCGTAACTAAATCCGTTAAATGAGCCTGGCAATTTTTGCACACGATATGATCGAGCTTTAATGCCTCAATTTTTGCTAAAGCTTTCGCTACGCGGGTTGCTCGATTACCTTTTATATCTGCTTGCCCCACAAATTTATCCTCTGTTTATATTTATGTGCCTAGAAATTCTATCACATGGAGATTTTGGATTAATGGATGAATAAAAAGTGGCGTGAGAGACCGCTCCTGGCCGAACCACGAAACTCGGTGCACACGTTTAAGTGTCGGCTTTGGAGAAATTACTACCAACGTAAACTGTTTAGTCTGAAGTTTGAGTATCTTCCAGCGTATTCATCCACTTTCGATCCATTCCTACTTTCTGGCTAGTGAATTCCTCGCCGCCTGTTTTGAAATGAATGTCAGGCGCCTGCTTTTTCCAGTTCGAGCCACTCTTGAGGGGAGCTACCAAAAGCAATCATGGCATGGGTTTGATAAGCAGGTCGCTCGCACAAACGTGCGTACCAGGCCTCGATGTTCGGTAACGATGGCCGCTCAATATCCAGATTGAAAAACTTGTACATTATTGCCCCGAGCGGAATGTCCCCCATGCTGAAACCATCTCCCAGAATATAAGATCGTCCTTGCAGATGCTGTTCCAGTACGCGCAAATGGTTAATGGTCGCCACAGTAGATTGTTCGATGATCACTGGGTCTTGGTCGGATTTTGGCGTGCGCACCAGGTTCCGGAAAACCTTCATCAGATTCGGCGTGATATTGGATTTATACCAATCCATCCACTGGTCCGCCAAGGCGGCCTGCTGGGGATCATCAGGACAAAGTGTGCCCATACCGTATTGTCGAGAAAGGTAACGCGTTATTGCGATCGATTCCCAGAGTACAAAGCCATTATCTCTAATTGTGGGTATTAACTGATTCGGATTCAATTTGCGAAATTCCTCGCTGTCATCACCACCGAAAGACCCGCCTATATTGTGGCGTTGATGCTCTAGCCCAAGTTCGCCAACTGTCCACATTACCGGAATGACATTACTCGAGTTTTTTCTGCCAAAAATTTCTAACATAACTTCCCCCTTAAAAGCCGCCCTTGCAAACACGGCATTGTGCCATTATTCGATTAAGGTTGGAGCATTTCATGTCGATCAATTCGATTCCCGAGTCGTTTGCATAAACCTGGGAACAAATCCTAGGTGTCGGTTGTTGGCCGATTCCTGCGGCCTGGCAGCTGCATTTCAGCGGCAGCTTTGGGGAAAACTGCCCCTAAATTCCACGTAATCAGCGGCGATAGCCGTACCAACTGAGACGCCTAACACCACCCCGTAGCGGGAACCTTGTCCGATTGCATTGAAACACCATCTGTTCCATAGCCCTAGTTTTATAGCCATCTCCAGGGAGAGATCTCAAGCAGGTGGCGCATTCCACCTTCTGGTATTATGCAACCCTGATAAAGGAGATGAAAAGTGACTGATTATTCAGGACAATATTTTATCAAAACCGAACAAGATGGTGGATTCTCGAAGATCTACCGCGCAGATAGGGGTGTCATGAGTGGCGTTTATGAGGCCCACCTGATTGACTCGACCAGCTTCGAGCCTTTGGGACCTAAGCTTATTCGTCGGTCTGCCCTGGAGGAGATGCTCCGAGTCAAAACGCTGAAGCAGTTGGCCAGTACGATAAACACGTGGAACAACGAAGACCGTCTCCTACGCGTGTAATCAACTCCTCACATGTAGATGCGCGTCACGCTATTGCCTGTGTCAGGCTTAGTTACGAGGGTCCGCTCCTGGCTGTTTTCTGAAGCTCCACTCATAAAACTGAGCGTCCGTTATCGGGTAGTTCGATTCTACCCCTAGCACCGATTCATCAATTAATCTGTAATTTACCAGGCTGGAATTACTGTTTCAGCAACTGACTTGTAAATCAGTAGGTCAGGGGTTCGAGTGGACTCGTGCCAGAGCTTGCTCCATGAGCAACGCGAATGCTTTGGGCATCCTTGGCGCTCGCCCAAATCGGCAGTCCTGTCGATTTGTCTCTTGCTGGCACTATTTTTAACCTGCTGCGCTCTAGATAGCTGCGTTATTTTTCGTCGCGAACCGCTCTCGTCCCGCTGTACGCGGTATCACGACGAAAAAAGCCTTGCTCTCGACGGATAAAAATCTGACCTTGTCCGGCTCGGGCATCAGTCCTGATCGAGCATGGCCCTGAGATGGATCTCGACGCTACTCGCCAGGGCCTGCAGGTTATAGCCTCCCTCCAGGCAGGAAACGATCCTCCCGTCCGCGCTGAGCGCGGCCAGCTGCACCAGTTCCCGCGTGATCCAGCCGTAATCATCTTCGACCAGGTTAAGCATCGCGAGGTGGTCGGCACGGTGGGCATCGAAGCCCGCTGAAATCAGGATGAGCTGCGGTGAAAATTGCTGCACTCGCGGCAGGCAACGCTCCGTCATCACCTTGCGGAAGGTGGCGCCGTCAGTTCCCGCCGATAGCGGCATATTGACAATATTGGGGACGTCGGTATCGGCGCCGGTGCCGGGGTAAAACGGGTGCTGAAAACTGGAGCAGAACAGGATTCGATCGTCACCGGAAACGATATCCTCGGTGCCGTTGCCGTGGTGGACATCGAAATCGACGATGGCGATTCGCTCGAGCTGCCAGTGGTTGATTGCGTGGTACGCCGCGATCGCTACATTGCTAAAGATGCAGAATCCCATTGCCCCACGTTTTACGGCATGGTGCCCTGGCGGCCTTACCGGGCAAAATACCTGCCCGACTTCGCCCTGCATGACCAGGTTGACCCCCATTACCGCGGCACCCGCGGCGTATTCGGCTGCCGCCAGGCTATGCTGATTCATCGCGGTATCGCCGTCGAGCCAGACCATACCTTCTTCTGGTGCCACCTCGTAAACCAGCTCGACATAGCGTACATCATGCACCGCGAGTAATTGTTCGCGAGTGACCTTCGGCGCCTCGTAACGGCTGATCGACGCCTCCAGCCCGCTGGCGATCAGCCGATCGTCGATGGCGTTCAGCCGCGCCGGCTGTTCCGGATGTGATGCCCCCATTTCGTGCAATTTGCAGCAGGCATTCGATACTATTCCAAGTGTCATGTAATCCCGTTTCCGTTGTCTGTGCTGAAATTTCCAGCGGCGAACGGGAAGTATAAAGCTTAAGCATGGCCCGGAGTAGTCGTCGCCATTCTCTCAGCGGGATTCGACTCCTCGTGCCGGCACCAGTTTTCGCATCGGTATTTCAATACCAAATCCCCCCCCCGCGGCAATTCTCCTAATTGCATAAGGGTCCGTTTTTGGCCGAAAATTGTCTCCCAGAGGTATTTTGCCAGTGTCAGCTTTGGGGAGTCCCCGAAACGCCCTTGAGGGCGTCTCAGGGCGATTACCAGCTATATTTCGGTCTGTTCCGCCATCTCCAGAGCATCTTCCACCTCGATGCCAAGGTACCTGATGGTACTTTCCATCTTTGTGTGACCCAGTAGTATCTGCACTGCTCTGAGATTCTTGGTTCGTCGATATATCAGCGAAGCTTTTGTGCGTCTCATTGAGTGTGTACCGTACTCGGCCGGATCGAGACCGATATCCCGAACCCAGTTATCCACCAATCGTGCATATTGTCGGGTAGATATATGGCTCGATGATCGATTGCGGCTGCTGAACAGATACTCATCCGACATTAATTCCGCATGATTGATCCAGTTGCTAATCGATTCTCGGGTTTGCTCGGTGATTTCAAATTGAACGGGCAACCCCGTCTTTTGTTGCATCACCATAGCCCTCCTGGAAACCGTCGCACCGTGGGTGACGTCTCGAACTCGGATCTTGACCAGGTCACAACTTCTGAGTTTGCTGTCGAGGGCGAGATTGAATAACGCCAGATCCCGGACCTGCTTGGAGATTTGCAGTCGGATTCGGATTGCCCAGATTTCCTTGAGCTTGAGTGGTGGTTTCTGACCCGTCAGCTTGCCCTTGTTCCAGGGCCCTTTGCTATTTTTATGGCTTAATGCGCCCATTTTGATTCCTGCGGTTGTTTGTCGGAATCAAATTATGGACCCTGAGAATATTTAACGAATTGATCAATGTGGCTTTTCCAATTATCTGGAAGTCAATTGTCGTCAAAGTCACTGAA
>Ga0316194_10000844_pt1 | contig 20866 bp, 14 predicted proteins | sample CroRivsedime1_MG_FD_204936 | JGI IMG/M metagenome (GOLD analysis project Ga0316194, IMG submission 204936) | Coastal sediment microbial communities from Maine, United States - Cross River sediment 1 | ecosystem: Environmental > Aquatic > Marine > Coastal > Sediment | place: USA: Maine...
TGCGCCGCTTTACGCTCTTCTTCGTGAAGTTCTTGTCCCGGCTGTTCACCGCCTTGAACTTGCTGCCATCGATCGCCACCAGCTTCGCTGAGAACAACTCCAGTTCCCGGCACAGCTCTACGAACGAAATGCGTTTTTACACAGCCTCGGCCAGCAGCGGAACTGTATCTGTAGGAGCGCGCCTTGCGCGCGACAGCCATAGCCAACGCGTCGCCCGCAAGGCGGGCTCCTACATGGGAGGCTGGATTGGCTTGTGGTTTCAACCGGTCGACGCAACACATTCATTAAACTTCTCGGCCGGCGAGTAAAATTGTAACGTTTCTCGAGGCCGTTCGTTGAGTTGTCTTGCCACAGCATTCAGTCGATTCTGATGCACGTTCGACAGATCGATTCCCTTCGGGAAGTACTGTCGCAAGAGTCCATTTGTGTTTTCGTTCGAGCCACGCTGCCACGGTTGTTGTGGATCGCAGAAGAACACATCGATGTCGGTCGCCAGGCTAAAGCGTTGATGATCGGCCATCTCCTTACCGCGATCCCAAGTCAGTGACTTGTAAAGTTCCCGCGGTAACTTGTGTGCCTGTTTGATTAGTGCGTTGATCACCGTCTTGGTGTCCTTGCTCGGTACCCTGACCAACATCACGTAGCGTGTGTGGCGCTCTACCAGGGTCGCGATCTGGCTGTTGTTGCTGCCGCAGATCAGGTCGCCTTCCCAGTGACCAGGGACGGCACGATCTTCAACCTCAGGCGGCCGCTCACTGATCGATACGGCACCGACAATACGTCCGTGGTTAGGACCTTTCTGGGTGTGGTGACGCGAGCGACGCATCGCTCGCGTACGCCTCAAGTACTTGATCAGCTCTTTCTTCAAAGCCCCGCGGGCCTGGATGTACAGCGTTAAGTAGATCGTCTCGTGTGACACCTGGAAGCTCTCATCGTCCGGGTAGGTGCGCTTCAGCCAACCTGCGATCTGGCGTGGCGACCAACGGCCCATCAACTTCTTGGCCACGATACGTGCCAGCGCAGGGTTCTGTGCCAGTTTACAGGTCTTGGCACGGTGCGCTCTATGCCAGGCAGCTTCGTCGGCCTTGCTGGCGCGATACCAACGCCGACCCCCGTTACGTTTAACCTCGCGACTGACTGTGGAGGGTGCTCGGTCCAGTTCTGTGGCAATCGTTCGGATCGAGTGGCCAGCAGCAACGCCTCGGGAGATCTCTTCGCGTTCGGCCAATGTCAGTGCTAGACGTGAACGTCGCTTCGGTGCGGGGCGCACGCCACCGGTTCGCGACAGCATGCCCTGAACCGTTGAATGACCTCGCTCCAAACTACGGGCTATCGAGTTAAGCGACTCGCCGCTCTCCCAGCGGTCCCAGACCTCTTCCATCTCGGGCTCAGTAAAGTACCTTCTCTTCCTCATCTGCAACACCTCCTGCTCTAGTGCTAGAGTCTAGGTGTTGCGTCGACCGGTTGAAATCACACTCATTAGCCGTCATTCAACATAGGTTACCTGATCAGCTGCTTCGAAACGCCAAGCGGACCCCGGTCCCGGTCCGAGTTTCGGCTAGCCCGGTGGCCAGGCCAGTGGCCTGCCGCCCAAAACGTGCAGGTGAATGTGAAAGACGGACTGACCCGCGCCTTCATTGCAGTTCATGACAGCACGATAGCCGTCTTCAGCAATACCAGCCGCCGCGGCAATTTCCCGGGCCGCGGTATACAGGCTGCCGACAATCTCCTGATCGTCCGGCTCGATGTCATTGATCGTGGCAATGTGCTTTCGGGGAATGACGAGCACGTGCGTAGGCGCTTGCGGATTGATATCGCGAAACGCGACCGCTGTATCCGATTCATAAACCAGGTCAGCCGGAATTTCGCCGGCCAGGATTTTGCAAAACAGGCAATCGCTCGACATTTCTACTCCTTCAATCGACGGTACGGCGACCATAGAATGCGTGCGACAGCGTTCCGCCATCGACGTATTCGAGTTCTCCGCCCAAAGGTACGCCGTGTGCAATTCTGCTGGCTTTGACACCACGCTGCGTTGCCAGGTCAGCGAGGTAATGCGCAGTCGCGTCGCCTTCTACAGTCGGATTCGTCGCAATGATTAGCTCGGTGACTTCCCCGCCGGCCAACCAGTCGTCGAGTTGGCTCAGACCGAGTTCTTCCGGGCCAATGCCATCGAGCGGGGACAGGTGTCCCATGAGGACGAAGTACAGGCCGCGAAAACCGGTTGCGTCTTCGAGCGCCATGACATCCGCAGGCGACTCCACCACGCACAATTGCGTCGCATCACGGCCGGTCGCAGAACAGATTGAACACAGTTCATGCTCAGTAAACATGCGGCAACGACTGCAGTGCCCTATTCCACCCACCGCATCGGCCAGTGCCGCAGAAAGCGCATTCGCGCCTTCACGATCGCGCTCCAACAGGTGAAAAGCAATTCGTTGAGCCGACTTCTGGCCCACACCCGGCATGCAGCGCAAGCCGTCGATAAGCCGAACAAGTAGCGGGGAATAGGACATCCGAACCTAGAACGGCAATTTCATACCGGGCGGCAAACTCATGCCGGAGGCCATACCGGAGAACTTCTCCTGCACGGTTTTCTCGACCTTGCGGACAGCGTCATTGAACGCAGCGACCGTCAGATCCTCGAGCATTTCCTTGTCATCGCCGATCATGGAGTCGTCGATCTCAACAGACTGGACCTGGTGTTGGCAGGTCATCACGACGCGGACCATCCCCGCACCTGACTCACCCGTTACCGTGATAGATGCCATTTCTTCCTGGGCCTTTTTCATATTGGCCTGCATTTCCTGTGCCTGCTTCATCAGCTGGCCAATACCACCTTTCATCAATGCTCTCCGTCCTTCCTAGTCTGACTGCGGCGGATTGATCAGTTCGATTGAATCCGTCTTGAGTTCTGCACCAAACATGGTCTTCAAAGTCTGTACATTGGGGTCGGCCTCGAGCGATTGCCTGGCCGCCTCGAGGCGCTCGTCCTCCATGCGAGATTCTTCCTGAACCGGCGTTTCGCCGCCGCCGGCACTGAGCGTAATTTCGACCGCCAGCTCTTCGCCAAAATGCGTCGACAGGTGACTGGCGAGTGAGTCCTTGCGTTGCTTTGTGAGAAGCGATTCAGATCGCGGATCAAGGCCAAGGCGAATCGTGTTGCCCTGACGCTCCAGATACGCGCAATTGCTCGCCAACAGCCGTACAGCGCCCTGCACGCCCAACTGACCGACTAGCAGGCTCCAGTCGGGATCAGCCCAGCTTTGGGCCGCCACCACCGGCTCAGGCGATTCCCGGGGCGCCAGTGCTTTCGCCGTAGGCGCTTGCTTGGCAGCTGCTACGGTTTTTGTCGCCGGTGCGTGTTCACCGCCCCCTCCTACGTTACCTGGTACTTCGGCGGCCGCAGCCGGACGAAACGCCAGCATTCTCAGCAACACCATTTCAGCACCGCTGCGCGGGTCCGGTGCCAGGTGCAGGTCGCGGCGACCCATAATGGCAACCTGGTAGAAAAGCTGGACGTCGGCGGCCGGCAGGGCCGCTGACAGTTCGGCATATTCCTGTTCATTCAGGTCATCTTCGCTGTCGCAGGTGCCGACAACCTGGAACACCGCGATACGCTGCAGGTCGCGGGCAAGGTCCTCGAGCAGGCGCGAGTAATTGGGAAACTGCTCATCGATCTCCCGAATCGCGTCAACAATACCCTTGGCATCGTTGTCGCCAAGCAGGCGCAACAGGCGCATCACGTGATCGCGGTCGATAGTCCCCAGCATTTTAGCAACCTGGACCTCCTCGATCGCTCCGCCACAATAGGCAATCGCCTGGTCGAGCAGACTCAAGGCATCCCGCATGCTGCCATCAGCCGCCCGGGCAATTGTCGCAAGCGCCGTCGTCTCGGCCTCAATCGACTCGGCCTCGCAAATGTGAGTGAGTCGATCCGAAATCAGGCGAGGGGTCATGCGCTTGAGATTGAACTGCAGGCAACGCGACAGCACCGTGACCGGCAGCTTCTGCGGGTCGGTCGTCGCGAGCAGGAATTTGACATGCGGTGGTGGCTCTTCGAGCGTTTTCAGCAACGCATTGAACGAGCTCTTGGAGAGCATGTGAACTTCGTCGATCAGGTAAACCTTGTAGCGCCCGCGTGCCGGTGCGTATTGCACGTTGTCGAGCATGTCGCGAGTGTCGTCGACTTTTGTCTTGGATGCGGCATCTACCTCGATCAGGTCGACGAAGCGGCCTTCATCGATTTCGACGCAGGCGCTGCACTCGCCGCAGGGCTCCGACGTAACGCCCTTCTCGCAGTTCAGCGCCTTGGCGAGGATACGGGCGATCGTGGTCTTGCCAACGCCGCGGGTGCCCGTAAACAGGTAAGCATGGTGCAAACGCCCGGTTTCCAGCGCATTGATCAGGGCCTGGAGTACATGCTCCTGGCCAACCGTGTCCGCGAAGTCTTTGGGCCGCCATTTGCGGGCCAGGACGAGATAACTCATAGGTGATCAGCTGCCTGTGGGGCCGACAAGTGTAACGTAAGTGGCCCGCGCCAGCCGCATCCCGGCACCCGGTATCACCGCTACCGTTGCTCCCTTCCGGGCCTGGCGGAGTTCACGGCTGACCGTCGCGGGAAAGCCGACGCGGACCGGCGGCGATTATCGCCGCTGACCGGCCCTAATACAACGGCAGCTGGAAAATGGCGCTCGCTAGCCCCAGAGGTGGCGGTCTTTCTCAATGACTTGCGAGGAAGATCCAACGATTAGCGGATCGGGACCACGCACGACATGCTCATTCTTGCCCGGGTAATCGAGCTGGGAGAGGAAATGCTGCATGCAATTCAGGCGTGCGCGCTTCTTGTCATCTGACTTCACGATCGTCCAGGGCGCATCCGCCGTGTCCGTGTAGAAGAACATGGCCTCTTTCGCTTCGGTGTATTCGTCCCATTTGCCCTGGGACTCCTGGTCGATCGGGCTCAGTTTCCACTGTTTTAGCGGGTCACCCGAGCGTGCATTGAAGCGCCGCTCCTGCTCGGCGTGCGTGACCGAGAACCAGAACTTGAACAGCCTGATACCCGAGCGAACAAGCATGCGCTCCAGGTCGGGAACCTGCCGCATGAACTCCAGGTATTCAAGGGAATCGCAAAATCCCATGACGCGCTCGACACCGGCCCGGTTGTACCAGGACCGATCGAAGAACACCATCTCGCCCTCAGTCGGCAATTGCTTGATATAGCGCTGGAAATACCACTGCCCAGTTTCGTGGTCCGTCGGCTTTTCCAGCGCGACAACGCGCGCGGCACGAGGATTCAGGTGCTCCATGAAGCGCTTGATCGTGCCGCCCTTGCCTGCAGCGTCACGCCCCTCGAAAATAACGACGAGACGCTGACCGGTTTCCTTGACCCAACTCTGCACCTTGAGCAACTCGACCTGTAACTCCTCCTTGTGTTGCTCGTAGACGGCTTTGCGAATCCGCGTTTTGTAGGGGTACTTGCCGTCGCGGAAAAGGTCCCTGATCTGCTCCGGGCTATGGCGCATCTCGCCGAAGACGTGCGACGGCGAGGCCTTCTTCTCCACCGGCATCTTCTTCGCTTCTTCGACCGGATCCTTGTTCTGGTCGATATCCACAACAACGTCGGTTTGGTCTGCTTTCTGGTCAGTCATGAGCGCACTCTGTCAGTTCAAAATTATTTCGGTATTTTGAGCTCCTGAAGCCTACACGAAAATAAGGATTTCACCCTATTGTCAGTAATTCGAAAAAGCAAAGAAAAAGGGGCCAAAAGGCCCCTTTTCAGATCTTCCGAAGTATTCAGGTGCTAAGTCGCAGACGCCGCCACAATGCTGCCGATCGAAGCGTCCAACGTTGCGTCAAACTCTTCTTCACTCTGCTGCGCACTCAGGCCTTCCGACAGCGCGCGTGAGAAGCTTGCCACCATGCCATGCTGGCGCGAGAGGCGGTCGTTTGCTTCTTCGCGGGAATAGCCGCCGGAGAGCGCCACAACACGGGCCACATTCGGGTGCGCCACGAAGTCGGCGTATAAATCGTCTTTTTCCGGCAGCGTCAACTTCAGCATCACGATCTCATCGGCGCCCAGGCTGTCCAGGTGTGCCTTGATATTGGCATGCAGGATATCTTCAGCCGCGGCCTTCTCCGGGCAGTGAATGTCCACTTCAGGCTCGATAATCGGCACCAGACCGGCGGCGACGATGCGTCGTCCGATCTCGAATTGCTGGTCTACCACAGCCTTGATACCCGCCTCGTTCGCCTCCTTGATGACCGAGCGCATCTTCGTACCGAAGATGCCGGCCGCCACGGCTTTTTGCAGCAAGGCGTCAAGATCCGGCATCGGGTTCATGACCTGGGCGCCGTCGACGGCGTCGGCCAGGCCCTTGTCGACTTTGAGAAACGGCACAACATTCTTGACGCTCCAGAGATAGCCGGCTGTCGACTGTCCCTCGACGTCGCGGTCCATGGTGTTCTCGAACAGAATTGCACCCAAAATGCGATTACCGCCGAAAGACGGGCTCGTCATAATGCGCGTGCGCATCGCATGCACGACGCCGAACATCTCTTCATCGTTTGACCAGGCGTCTGGCGTTACTCCGTACAAGCCCAGCGCCTTAGGCGTGCTGCCGCCACTTTGGTCGAGGGCGGCGATAAATCCGGGTGCGTTCTTGATCTTCTCGAGTTGTTCTGCGTTGCTCACAATAGCCTCTGAAATGATGGTTGATGGGATGTCGTGGCGCGATTCTACAGCATTATTCTGCGATGCGGGGCGTGCGAATCTATTCGCGTCGGCGGTTGCGTATTCGGCAAGATACTTCCGTAAGCATTGCGATGATCACCTAGCCCGTATTCGAAGCCCTCGCCAGGCCATATGAGCGCCATTTCGGTGTCCCTGCGGCCACAGACGCGGCGCTTTCAGGGCTTGCTGGCATTCGCGAGGACGCGCGGCTCGATCTGACGCGAACCAGCACCTGACGTCCTTATGTTTATACCTATTTACATGCCCCAGACCGCGTGCAATAACGCCCGCAATCAAAAAGGTACAGTCAGCCGACTATAGGTACGGCAGGGATCGAAGCATGTCACAGTCACAGATTTCAGGCGACACCAAGTACTTGTTCAAACGCGACAAGGTGTGGTGGGTGAAGCTCGCGGTACCGAGGCCGCTACGCGGCGAGTTGGGCTACGACTTGCGGCGCTCATTGCACACTGAAGACGTCGAGGCTGCGCGACTCGCCCGCTGGGAAGCGATCGAGGAATTTCGTGCCAGGTTCAATGAAATTCGCGCCGAACAATCGGGCGACTCTGCCGCGGCTGTTGCCGTACCCATCAAAGATTCGGAGAAAACAATGCAGGCTACGGATGGCGTTCGCCAGGTCAACCAGCACATCGTCGAGATCGTCAGCGATTCCGGCGAAGGCGCTCAGAAATGCGGCCAGGTACTGGGGCTGGTCAGCGGCAAGATGGGCAACGGTGTCTGGACCGTCGAAATCATACCCGCCGAAATTCAACCACCGGCTCGAGAACGCCAGGGCGCCAGCGGTATCCGTGTCCGCATGGGGTCACACTATATGACCAACATGGGCGACGAAGCCGATATCGTCGTCGCCTTTAACGAGCAAGTGCTCTACTCCCGCATTTCGAACCACGCCTACAGGGAAGGCACGGTGGTGCTGCTCGAGAATATGTGGGAAGAGGATCCCGACCCCGGAATTCGCGAGCAATACAAGGAAGCAGTTGCCGACTTCAAGGCCCAGGGGCTAATAGTCGTCGAACTGCCCATTCAGAAGGAGTGTCTTAAGCTTGTACCGGACCCCCGCAAGGGCAAGAACATGTTCGTGCTCGGGATGCTTTGCAGTATTTACCATCGCGATACCGAGATCGCGAAAGACGAAATTACAAAGATCTTCAAAAAGAAAAGCGAGAAGGTCATCCAGATTAACCATGACCTGTTCGACGCCGGCTACTCTTTCGCACGTGAAAATATTGACTACGCGTTCGAAATACCGGCTTCCGAAGAGGATCGCCTTGAATCAGCGGTCGTCATGAATGGCAATACCGCCGCCGGCCTTGGGGTAATGGCTGCCGGCATCGAACTGGTCGCGATGTATCCGATCACGCCGGCGACATCGGCGTCGCACTACCTTGCAGAGGATTTTCATCTTACAGGCGGTTTCGTGCACCAGGCCGAAGATGAAATTGCTGCGATCGGGTTTGCGATTGGCGCATCCTACGCGGGTAAGACGGCCTGCACGATCACATCCGGTCCCGGCATGGCATTGAAGACCGAAATGCTCGGTCTTGCGGTAATGGCCGAAGTCCCGCTGGTGATCATCAACGTGCAACGTGGCGGTCCGTCGACCGGCCTGCCGACCAAGGTTGAACAGGGAGACCTGCTCTCGGCTTTGTACGGTGCGCCAGGCGATTCACCCAAGATCATCATGGCCACGGCCACAATCTCGGAGTGTTTCCACTTTGTGATGATGGCGCGCAAGTTGGCCGAGGCGTTCCGCACACCGGTAATTGTATTAACTGATGCAAATCTCGGCACCGGTGTTCAACCGATTGAGCGGCCGGAAGTCTCGGAAGACTGGTTTGCGAATGCCCTCGACCAATCGGACTGGGACCCGGAGGTTGCGCCCTATGACTGGGACAGCGAAACCGGCCTGTCGGAGCGGCCGATTCCGGGCATGCGCGGCGGCGAGTACATTCTCACGGGCCTGGCTCACAACCGAAACAGCAAGATCGCCTACGATACAGCGTCGAACCAGGAAGGCATGAATATGCGCAGCCGCAAGTTTGCGGCAATGGCTGCGACCATGAAGCCGCCCGAGATTAATGGTGATCCAACCGGCGACCTCCTGATTGTCGGCTGGGGCTCGACGCTGGGCGCGATCGAAGAAGCGGTCGAGCGGGCACGGGCGGAGGGCAAGAAGGTGTCGTCGGTTCACCTCAGGTTCCTGTCACCCATGGAGCCCGGCCTGAAAGAAATCTTCGCCGGCTTCAAGAAAGTGATGACGGTGGAGATCAACTACAGTGACGAACCCGGTTCCTCGCCGCTGATCGACGAGGAAACCCGCCGTTACTCGCAGCTGGCGCTGGTGTTGCGCGCCCACACCCTGATGGATATCGACTGCTGGTCCAAGGTTCCGGGCCACCCGCTGCAGCCGGGAACTATCCACAACGTCATTGATTCTCGACTCGCAGAGATGGAAGGAGCAGAAGCATGTTCGGCTTAAAAGGTGACTGGTCTCTCGAGGTCAAGGATCGTTATTTCACGTTGGACGATTACAGCGGCGCGGAGCCACGTTGGTGCACGGGATGCGGCGACCACGGCATCCTGGCTGCCGTACATCGTGTCTGTCGTGAATCGCAGATAGCGCCAGAGAAGACCGTGGCGGTATCCGGCATCGGTTGCTCCAGCCGACTCCCGCATTACATGAACACCTATGGATTCCATGGCCTGCACGGGCGCGCTCTACCCGTCGCTTGTGGCGTCAAATCAAGACGCCCTGACCTGGATGTCTGGGTCGCAACCGGCGATGGTGATTGCTTCTCCATTGGCGCAGCCCACTGGATTCATGCGATGCGCTATAACATGGATATGACGTTGCTGGTCTTCGACAACGGCATCTACGGACTGACCAAGAAGCAGACGTCGCCTACGACGCCGCTGAATGTGCCAACCAACACGCATCCCTCCGGTGCATTGTTGCCACCGCTGAATCCACTGACCGTCACCCTCGGCATTACCAACATCTCTTTTGTCGCACAGATCGTTGACTGGAACGCCCCGCTCCGCCACGAGGTCATTAAGAAGGCACATGAGCACAAAGGCACGAGCTTTGTCCGCATCATCCAGCGCTGTCCCGTCTACGTGGAATCCATCGGTAAGACATTGCAGGATGAACCCGCTCGACTGCAGCTGCTGACGCACGAGAAAGGCGTACAGGTTGACGATTCGGTCAAGAAACTGTTTCCGAACCAGGCAGAGCATGACCCGTCAGACCTCGCCGGTGCGCGAGCACTGGCCGAGAACGACAGCGTCTTGCCGCTGGGGATTCTCTACCACAATCCCGAGGCGCCACAGTACGACATGATCTCCTCGGTCGGCATGGACATGAGCATCGACGAAAGAGTGGCCGGCATGAACGAAGCGCTCGATCACTTCGCCCTGTAAACAGTATCTGCCATATAGCGGACCGACACGATGAATGCCCCAACGGAAAACAACCAAGCCAAAGTCGACATGGGCGAATCGGAGGGCGATCAGGGCGCAAACGCGATCGACATGCTCCGTCGATTCCACTATGGAGAACCCGCAGCCACAGCGAGCACCGACAAACTCTCGGGTGCCCTGCTACCGGCGTTGCTCAACCCGTATCGGGATGCGTCGGCCATTCGCTACGAGTATCCGCTATACCTGGCTCCGCCCGATGGCACAGAACAGGAAACACTGGCCAAACCGGCGGCTGAGCATTTGTTTGATTCGCTCGAAGCTATGACGCTGAGCGACAGCGACGCCAAAATACTCAAAGACAACCTCCCGTGGATCGAGCGTTATATTCGGCGGCAACTCGAAACCCCCGACCCGGTTGACGCACCCGAGGTATTTGCGGCGGCAGCAGCAGCGCTGCAGGAGCAACTGGACCTTGAGCAGGGAAGTCGCGAAATACTGGCGGGCGATCTCGAACGCCTGGCAGGCGCCGTTGCGCCCGGTGCGAAATTCCTGGGTTACGGACCCCATTCATCGCTGCACCTGATGGTGCATGCCATTCGCCATCGGCACGAACACCAGCGAGAGGCTCTTCGCCAACAGATCAACCAGCACATTCATGGCCTGCGCTCCCTGCTGGATGTCGAAAAAGCGAAGGCGCCTGAAGCAGTAGAGGCTGGTAGTGCGGCATCGCGATACCTGGACACCGGCGCATTGTCAGGAATGCTCGGCCAACGTGCCCAAGGGTCGGTAGAAATGCCAGAAGAGCGGCGCGAGCGCATTGCGGATGCTCTGCAGGAATTACAGGCCTGGCAGGACGATCCCGTGCTGGTCCGATTTGTCGGCAAGCTTGAGGATCCGTCGCTGCTCTGCCAGCCTGTACTTGAAGTGGTCGACAGCAGCGATCCGTGTGCGAAGGCTGCGGAGATTTTCAAGCGGGACGCCGAGAAATTCGCACAGCTCTTCGCTGCGGCACGAATTGCGACGCTGGAGATTAACGACACCTACGATCCGGCTATTCATGATTCCTGGTTCGCCAGTTTTGACTGGCAGGCTTTCTCCGACGAGGAAATGCAACTCGTGACGAGAGTCGTTGCACTGGTGTCGGCAGACTATCTTGCGGGCGATGGCCTACCCTCGTTCTCACACCTGCTGGGCTCACGCCTGCCCGTGCATGTGGTGACCTGGGTTCGTGCCTACGACAATCCGGCGGTACGACCGGGTGAAGGCCCCTTCGATGCCTATCGCTTTGAATTGGCCTATTTCGGTGTCGGGCACCGCCAGGTTGTAGTCGCTCAATCGTCGGCCGCGCGTCACGAGGACCTGTTAGCGGGCTTTCTGTGCGCGCTCAACTGCAACCGGACCAGCCTGCACCTTATCAACCGCGGCACGCAGACCAGGGCTGATAAGCCACTTCTCGACGCCTGGTTCGTCGCCAGCGCAGCACTTGAGGGTCGCGCCCATCCATTCCTGCTTGTAAATCCGGACGGCGGCGACCACGCCGCGGAGCGCATTAGTTTTGGAGGCAACCCACAGGCAGACAATGACTGGCCTGTCGAGACACTCGAGTATCGTGGTGCGGACGGTGAGACGACCCGGATGGATCTCGCGTTCACTTTCGCTGACTACGCACTCTTGATGCCCACGCTTCATGATCATTTCCGCATGGCGCCAGCTGGGTTCGATTCTTCGGACCTGGTGACAGTCGATGAATACCTCGAAACGGACGAAGAGCTCGTCGATCGCCTGGTCCCATTTGTCTGGGGCATCGATGAAGACGGTGTTCTTGCAAGGCTGGTCGTGTCGCGAGCACTGGTATTCGCCTGCCGAGATCGCCTGAACTACTGGCATACACTCCAGGAACTCGCAGGAGTTCAGAATTTCTACGTCGAAGAAGCTGTCGACCGAATCATTAAAGAGCAACAGGCTGCGCTCGACGCCGAACGAGAACAACTAAAGAAGGAACACGAAGAACAGCTGGAAAGCGCTCGCTCCGAAGCGGCTGGCGAGGCCATGGGACAACTCGTCGATGTCCTGATGGGCGCTGACCTCTCTGGCATAGTTGCTGATGGCAATCCCTTGGCCAGCATGCCGGCCACCACTACAACTCCAGTCGAGGCGTCGACCGAATCCACGGCTGAATCCGTACCCGAAACCCAGCCTGACGTCGAGAAGGAGGAAGACGACGAGGAAGAGCTGAGTTTTGACGAGCCCTGGCTCGACACGGCGATGTGTACGACCTGCGACGACTGCATGGGCATCAACAAGATGATGTTCGTCTACAACGATGACAAACAGGCGATCATCAAAGATCCCAAGGCCGGGCCATTCGCCGACCTCGTGGCTGCCGCCGAAATTTGCCCGGCGAAGTGCATTCACCCAGGCAAACCTCTCGATCCAAATGAGCCGGGACTCGATGACCTGATCGCCCGGGCTGAACCCTTCAACTAATGAATAGCTTGCTGCTAGCGCCCGCCATCATGGTTGGAATCGGCCTGTTTTTCGGCACGATCCTGGCGATCGCGCAGCGTTTCCTGAAGGTCGACGAAGATCCACGTATCGAAGCAACCAACGAGTTGTTGCCGGGTACCAACTGTGGCGCATGCGGCCAGCCGGGTTGTCTGCCGTTTGCGGAGAAGCTGGTCAGCGGCGCTGTCGATCCTGGCCAGTGCACGGTCAGTACCGACGAAAATCTCGAACAGATTGCAGAGTATCTGGAAGTCGACGCCGGCCGGGCCGAGAAACTGGTAGCGCGACTGCGCTGCGCCGGCGGCGGCCTGCAGGCACATCAGATAGCGGAGTATCGTGGCTTCGAAGGCTGTCGTGCTGCGGCCGTTGTATCGGGCGGCGGTAAGGGATGTTCCTGGGGTTGCCTCGGACTCGCTGACTGTGAGCGTGCCTGCACATTTGACGCTATTCACATGAACGCGAACGGGCTGCCACAGGTTGATACGGAGAAGTGCCGTGCTTGTCCCGATTGCGTTGCCGCCTGCCCAAGAGACCTCTTTGAACTCATTCCCCTCAACCAGAACCTCTACGTGCAATGCAGTATTCCGTTGGCCAATGAAGCCGCAACCCAGCTTTGTGCGGTGGCATGTGATGCTTGTGGCAAGTGTGCGGCCGATGCATCGCCTGGACTGATACGCATGGAAGGAAACCTCCCTGTCATCGACTATTCCTCAGGCGCCGAACCAAAACCAGATGCTGTTTTTCGCTGTGCGACCCGATCGATTGTCTGGCTGGAACGTGAGCAGTTCCAGGATCAGGAATCCAGAAAAGTGAGGGCCGTCTGATGCCGGGTCTGCGTAGTTCAGCCATTCGCTGGTACCGCAATGTGTTCGGAGCACCGGCCGGGTCCGACATTCGCGAAGAAGGGCTCGATACCGTACTCGATGGCAATACTGCTGTTGCGCTGTCCGAGTCCGCACTGGCCAGCCACCTGGTGCAGTCCGCCGAAGGCCCTCGTGGCGTGATTGCGGCGGCGACGGGTTTGGCGCTGGCCGGTCGACGCGCCACGGCAACCCTCCAGGGGACGGACATTGCTGCAACTCAAGACCTGCTGTTCTCCGCTGCTGGCAAACACGCGCCGCTCGTCCTGCATCTCAATACTCAGGCGGTTGTGACGCACGGCGCCACCCTGGGCAGCGGTCACGAGAGCGTCCATCTCAGTGCTGAGTCCGGCTTCTTCATGCTGTTTGCGGCCAATGTCCAGGAAGCCGTGGATTTCACCCACATCGCCAGGCGCGCCGCTGAAGAATCCCTGGTGCCCGGCATGGTAGTTATGGATGGCGAGCAGACCGCCCTCGCCCCGCAAAACACCCGGCTGTTGTCGCCCGCCCAGGTCAGTGCGTTCCTGGGCTCCGCGCGCGAACAAATCGACTCGCCGACAGCCGCGCAAAAACTCCTTTTTGGCGACACCCGGCGCCGCCTGCCTGCCTGGCACGATCTCGACGAACCGGCGCTCACCGGGGCATTGTTCGACAAGAACAGTTTCGCGCTTGGAGCTGTCGCTCGCGGACCATTCTTCGGTTCTTTTGTCGAGGAATCGCTGCAAAGATCTTTCGAGCAATTTGCGAACAAAGCCGGGCGGCAATACGAGCCCGTGTCACGCTACCGACTGGACAATGCCGATATCGTTCTGCTCGCGCAGGGTTCCGCGATTGAGACGGCAAGAGCCGCAGCTGACGCGCTTCGCGAGCACCACAAAATCAAAGCAGGCGTAGTGGGCATTCATGTTCTGCGACCATTCCCGGCCGCCGCGATAGGCGAAGCGCTGTCCGGTTGCAAGCATGTATTTGTCCTCGAACGCATGGATTCGCCACTCTCCGGCGAACCGCCACTGAGCCGCGAAATTCGCGCCGCCTTCGATCGCCTGGATACGCAACAGAGTCCGCCCTGCTCACCGGTCATCTATGGTATTGGCGGACTGCCGTTGTGTGTGTCTGACCTCATCGAGCTTGCGACCGGGTCGAATCCTGCGACGACGCCTGTGTACCTGGGTGTGTCATTCGACGACACGTCGGCTGAACATCCGAAACGCGAGGTCATGCTTGACGCACTCCGGCGCGCTTATCCAGATTCCGCAAAGCTTGGCATTCGGGCATCGGACAGAAGCGCGGTGCTGCCGGGGAACAACACCTTGACGATTGCGATACACCGCAGGACAGGTGACGAAGAAGCAGGACTGCTCGAGACTGTTGGCGCCATCCTGCAACAACTAGAAGCAGGTCGAATTCGCAGCCGCCCGGCGGTGTCCTGGGGGCACTGGTCCAACACGTGCATTGATTGGCTGACCCATGGCAATGATTCACTCCAGGATCCCGGCGACGAACTCGCCCCCGATATTTCGTTATTTGCAGCGCGGAATGAGGTACTGCTCAACAAGGAGGGCAAGGCCTTTCATGTCCCGCTCGAGCAGGGCCAGGCCGAAGCGTCGGAAACCCTGATGGGCGGACTGTTCGGGGCAATGCAAATTGCCGGGATGGTGGATCACAAACCACGGCGGATTATCGCTGCCCGCAGGACTCTGTTGGAAGGCACACCATCAGATCATCGCGACCGATTGATGGACGCGTTCCAGGCGGGCCTTGAACAGGTCACTGAGGATGATGCTAGTTCGAGTAACGTGACGAAGATCGAGCAATCCTGGGAAGGCGAAGCGCCAGTAGCGGTTCGTCACCTTGGACGCGACGACGATCACTTCGCAAGCCTGCCCCGCTTCTGGGACCAGACCGGAGTGCTCTATCGTGACGGCCAGACTGACCGCCTCACCGCAGACCCGTTCCTCGCAACAGGAACCATGCCGCCCCTGAGCTCAACCTTCCACGACACCAGTAATGGGCGCAGTAAGCTGCCAACTTTCGATCCGACCTTGTGCACCGGCTGCGGCAGGTGCTGGACACATTGTCCCGACAGCGCGATCGGAGTCGTTGCATCGAAGCCGGCCGCGCTTATTGATGCCGGAATCAGCCGCGCTGGCGCCGACGCCGTGCGACAGGTTTCAGGCAAACTCGCCTCTCGCATCATCTCGAGCAACAGGAAAGCGGAAGCGGTGCCGCAGACTTTTGGCGAGATGCTCGATGACGCCTACACATGGCTCAAGGACAAGATGCCATTGCCTGACGAACGCAAGCAGGCGATCGACGAAGGCATCAGAAACATCCGCGCCGAACTTGGCGCGCTGCCGGTCGCCGTGACCAAGCCCTTTTTCCATGATGCCGAGGCATTGAAGAAAGACAGTGCCGAATTGCTGTCCGTGGTCGTTAATCCTGAAGCCTGCAAGTCCTGCGGTCTCTGTGTCAGCAATTGTGAGCCTGAGGCACTGCGGGGTGTCGAACAGGATGCTGACGTACTGGCTAAGGCACGGGATCTCTGGTCCATCTTCTCGTCCACTCCCGATACGGCCTCGGAGACACTGGAGCGTGTGGCGGAGGACCCGGATATCGGCGCGATGGCGTCAATATTGCTGTCTCGCTATTGCCAGTTTGCGATGCCCGGAGGCGACCCGGCCGAAGCGGGATCCGGTGAGAAGATCGCGGTCCGGCTGGCTTTGGCAGCGACCGAATACCATCAACAACCGATTGTGCAGCGCTTCGCAAGCTCCCTGGCAGAGGCCGGTGAATCGGTATCCGCACTGATAAATGAAACGCTCTCGGCGACGCTCGCAGTCGAAGATCTTGACGCGGTAACCGCGAAGCTGAAGAACACATCGAGTCCACGTGTTGATCTGCAGGATCTCGCGGACAGCGTCGGGGATGGCTCGGATGACCATTCTATTGACACCGACTACCTCCTCCGGCTGATCGACCTGTCGAACCGGATTAAGACCTCGCATCATGAACTCGTTGCCGGAGATCACGGTCTGGGTCGTGCTCGTTACGGCCTCACGGTCGCGGGCGGCAGCACAGCAGCCTGGGCCGGCGCATTTCCGCACAATCCGTTCCAGGCACCGGTACTCATCGACATGAGTGGCGACGCGGCTCAATTATCGGCCGGCCTTATCGAGGGCCACCTGGAGGAGACCACAGAACTGATTCGTCTGCTTCGACTTGCGCAAATAGAGGTCGACCAACCTGATGGAGCCGACTGGCAGCGTGAATCGCTCGCCGGCCTGCGCTGGCAGGACCTGAGTGCCGGAGAACTGACGTTGTGCCCACCACTCATACTGGTTGGCAGCGACGAGATGCTCGCCGGACGGGGACTAAGCCAGCTGATCTGGCTCCTGAACTCGGGCCTGCCTGTCAAGGTGCTGGTGCTGAGTGCACTCGATTTCGGGCTCGCTGAGACACCCACCAATAACCCGCGAGGAAGTCTCGGCCTGCTCGCCCTGGCACAGCGCAAGGCATTTGTCGCCCAGACTTCGATCGCCAACTCGGAACACCTTGGGGAGAGCATGATGCGTGCGCTTGCCCATGAAGGCCCTGCTCTCATTCAGGTCTATGCACCAAGCCCTTCGCGGCACGGCTTCGCGACGCGGCAAACTCTTGCGCAGGCACAAGGCGCCGTTGACTGCCGCGCGCTGCCCTTATTCCGTTATGACCCCAACGCCGAGGGAGTTTTTGGGTCGCGCATTACTCTGGACGGCAACCCGAATGATGAAGATAGCTGCACACTCGCCGACTGGGCGCTCGGCCAGGATCGCTTTGCCGACCACGTCGAGACGCCCGCTGCCGAAGACGATGAAGAGCCGCGCTACACGGTATCGCCGGCGCTTGCCGCTGCGGCAGATGAGTGCCTCGCGAACTGGCAAACCCTGCAGGAACTCGCGGGCATCGTCACTCCGTTCACGGAACGACTCGAGCAGGAAATCCGCGCTGACGTCGCCGCCGAACACCAGGCGGAACTCGATGCGCAGAAAGCGGCCTTCGAGACCGAAATCCTTGAGATCGAAAAGAAGACCCAGGCAGAGATAGCGGGCAAGATCCGCAGTCGCCTGTTGCAACTGGCGTCGCAGAAGCGGGACTAGCAGTGATGCGAGCCTTTCGTCGACTACGCCGCAGTTTTGAGCACGGAGTGCATCCGGCTCACCACAAGCAACAGACCGAAAACCTGCCGATCCAGAGAGTGCCGTTCGGCACCGACTACGTTATGCCCCTCGGCCAGCACATCGGCGTTCCGGCAAAGGCCATTGTTGCCGCCGGGGAAGCGGTGCGGCGTGGCCAACTGATCGCAGAACCGGGTGGATTCGTCTCCACCGGCCTCCACAGCCCGGTGACCGGGACAATCAAGGAGGTCGGTGACTTTCGTGGTGTTGACGGCCGCTTTGCTCCTGCCATTGCCATTGAAGCCGATCCCTTTGCCACGCAACAGGTTGATGCCGGCGCTGCCACGGACTGGCAATCGATGTCACTTGAGGATTTCATCGAAGCCGTGCAAATGGCAGGCATTGTCGGAATGGGCGGCGCGGCTTTTCCGGCTCACGTGAAGCTCTCGGTACCCGATGGTGTCCGTATCAGGCACCTCCTGATCAACGGTGCCGAATGCGAGCCCTACCTGACGACCGATCACCGGCTCATGCTCGAACGGCCGGAGGCGCTGCTCGAGGGCGCGGAGATCATGCGGCAGAAACTTGGCGCCGAGGAAACGGTCATCGGCATTGAAGCCAACAAGCCCGATGCGATCGAAGTCGTTAGCAAACATATCCGGCCCGGCGATCCGGTGCGCGTTGTGCCATTGAAGGTCAAGTACCCACAAGGCGCCGAGAAGATGATGATCAAGAGCGTCTTCGATGTGGAGGTGCCCGCGGGTCAACTGCCGCGTGACGTCGAAGTCAACGTCAATAACGTCGGCACAATTGTTGCGATTGCGGACTATTTTCTGCGCGGCTTGCCGTTAATCGAACGGGTCGTGACGGTTGCGGGTCCCGGTGTAACCTACCCCGCCAATCTCATCGTGCCGCTCGGCACGCCTGTACGAGATGTTGTGAAGTTCTGCGGTGGCCTCAAACCCGGCACGCGCGAAATAATCATGGGTGGACCGATGATGGGCCGGCCGATCGCCAGTCTCGATGTCCCGATCCTGAAGGGTTGTTCCGGCGTACTGGTGTTTACCGAGGAGCAGACAGCCAGGCGCAAGGAGTATCCGTGCATTAGTTGCGGGCGCTGCCTCGAAGCCTGTCCGTATTTCCTGAACCCGTCCCGGCTCGCACGTCTCTCCAAGTCCCGTATGTTCGACGAGATGCAGGCCTACAATGTCTTTGATTGCGTCGAATGCGGTTGCTGCACGTTCGCCTGCCCTTCAAACATCCCGATCGTACAGCTCATTCGCACCGCGAAAGACGACCTCGCCAATCGCAAGGAACCAGAGGCGTGAACAAACGCGACCCGGATCTGCTGCTCTTTCACGCGCCGCTTCTGCGTCAGGGAATGACGACGCCGAAGGCGATGCGCGACGTGCTGATTGCATTGGCACCGGCAACGGCCGCATCGATGTGGTTCTTTGGGCTGAGCGCTCTTCTGGTTCTGGGCTCGTGCATTGTCGGGGCGATTGCCGCTGAATGGCTGTTTGCGGACAAGCAGGCTCGCGGCGACTCCCTGCGAGATGCCAGCGGCATACTGACAGGACTCCTGCTCGGCCTTACTTTGCCGCCGGGCCTGCCATTGTGGATGGCATTCCTCGGCGGATTTGCCGGTATTGCATTCGGCAAGGTCATCTGGGGCGGATTAGGTCACAACCTCTTCAATCCCGCATTGCTCGGTCGTGCATTTCTGCTTGCGACTTTTCCGATTGCCATGACGACCTGGGTCCCGACGGTCATCGACGGCGGGTTCCTGGATATCTACCCGGGCAACCTCGCGCTACCGTTCATGCAGGCGCAGGTCGACGCCATGAGTTCGGCCACACCGCTCGGAATGATGAAATTCGAACAGGAGGTCACCCCGCTGGCCAACCTGATGTTTGGCAACGTTAGCGGGTCACTTGGCGAGACCAGCGGACTCCTGCTATTACTGGGTGGAATCTATCTCTGGCTCCGGCGAGACCTCGACTGGCGTATTCCGGTGAGTATCTTGCTTACCGTCGTTATCTTTTCGGCTGTACTTGGCCTATTTGACGAAACACGGTTCCCGACGCCACTATTTTCCGTCTTCTCGGGTGGCCTGCTGCTCGGGGCCATCTACATGGCAACCGATCCTGTTACATCCCCGGTCACACCAAAGGGTGCGTGGATCTTCGGCATCGGCACGGGGGTTCTTGTCATGTTGATCCGCGTGTTTGGTGGGCTTCCCGAAGGCGTGATGTACGCAATCCTGCTGATGAACGCAGCGACGCCGCTAATCGATCGCTATACGCAGCCCAGGGTGTTTGGCCGCGGAGTCGACGCCGAATGAACGCTCCCGTGAAGCAGGAATCGGCAAGTCCGAGCTCGATGCGACTTGTAATGACGCTGGCCATCGCCGGGCTGATTTCGGGGATCGCCATCATCGGTATCTACGAGTCGACCTTGCCCACGATTACCGCGAACAAGGCTCGCGAACTTCGCGAAGCCGTTTTCAAGGTATTGCCTGGCGTCAGCCAGATGCAGGCGCTGGTGTATAGAAACGGCGAACTCGTCGCCGTGGACGAGCCGGGAAAGGACGAACCGGTTATTTACGGAGGCTACGACGAGTCGCGTGAATTCCTGGGCTACGCGGTACCGGCGGCCGGCCCGGGTTTCCAGGACACCATCGCCATTCTGTATGGCTACGAGCCCAGAGAAAAACTGGTAGTAGGTATGGAAGTGCTCGAGAGCCGGGAGACGCCGGGACTGGGTGACAAAATCTACAAGGATGCCGTATGGGTTGCCGGTTTCAGTGCGCTGTCCATTGAACCCGAGATCATCGCTGTAAAGAAAGGCACTAAGAGCAATCCCAATGAGATCGACGCGATAACAGGCGCAACGATTTCGTCAAAAGCCGTGGTCCGGATCATCAACGAGGCGCATGCCGCGTGGGCGGCCCAGTTACCGCCCCCTGGCTCAGAGCCGGCGATCCGCGAGACAGATACAGCGAGTACCGAGGCGGGACAATGAAGAAGAACGAGTCCTACGAAGAATTTATCAAGGGAGTCTGGCGAGACAACCCGGTGTTTGCCCAGGTGCTCGGCATGTGCCCGATGCTCGCCGTCACAAACTCCGCGATCAACGCGGTCGCGATGGGAATGGCGACGTTTTTCGTCCTC
>Ga0316194_10000845_pt1 | contig 20861 bp, 18 predicted proteins | sample CroRivsedime1_MG_FD_204936 | JGI IMG/M metagenome (GOLD analysis project Ga0316194, IMG submission 204936) | Coastal sediment microbial communities from Maine, United States - Cross River sediment 1 | ecosystem: Environmental > Aquatic > Marine > Coastal > Sediment | place: USA: Maine...
CTGGGCGAGGACACGATCCACACCGCCCCTGCCGAGCCTGGATAGAAACTGCTGTACAACCCGCTGGCGCTGGGGCGGGATCCGATCACCGCGGGCAAATCTTCTCAACTGGGAAGTGAGCGCGCCCACAATCGCAAAAAGCGCTACCCCTTCTGCGCGCAATCCAACCACCATGCGGGCAACCCTGGCTGCATCACCGGCGAAAACCGCATCAAGCAACTCAAAGGTATCGTAGTGGGAGGCATCTTCCAGCACCGAAGCCAGCATTTCTGCATCAATGGGCTGCGGCAGATCGGAAAGCTTCAGCTTGCCGATTTCCTGCACCGCGGCCAGCAGATTGCCTTCCACCCGCTCACAGAAGTACTGCATTGCCTCGCGATCCAGACGCAGACCGGCGGCTTTCAGACGCCCCTCCAGCCATCGCGGCAGCTCAGCTGCGCTCACCGGCCAGATCAGCACCATGACACCGGCGGCATCCAGCTGCTTGAACCATGCGGTCGAGCGCTGTTTTGCTTCCAGTCGCTTGGTTCTGATCAACAGAATGGTGTCTTCGAGCGGCTCTGCCGCATAGGCGCGCAGCACTTCAGAGGCTTCCCGGTCAAACTTGCCCGACACAACCCGCAAATCAACAATCCTGCGGGTCGCAAACAGCGACATGCTGGCCGCATCCTGGGTGACATCGTGCCAGCGGAATCCAGCTTCAGCGTGCAGGACAGAGCGTTCGCTGAAACCCTGAGCTGCGGCGGCGGCCAGGATTGCATCACAGGCTTCCTCCACCAGCAGGGTTTCGTCACCAGAAATGAAGTAGATGGGCGCCAGACCACGCTGCAGGGAACCTGTCAGCGCGGCGGCTTTAACCTGCAACCGCCAGCTCCTGAGTCGCCGCGTCCAGCGCTCGGACAATCTGCTGAACCAGGTCATTGATCATTTCGCGCTCAAGCAGCGCCTGCTCTTCGCTGGTACCCACGAGATTGACCCTGTCGACCCGATAAATGCGCGAGGTTTCCGCCCAGCGAGGCTCAATCAGTACCTCGCCGTCCGGTTTCTGCACTGAATACTGCACCGCAAGATCAAGTTCATACTCTGCAGCCTGAGCCTGATCGGTTACCGCAACGCTGCGTCGGTCGCGGCGCTGATTCAGTAAAGCCACAGCAATCTGCGCTTCATCACGGACCGGCACCAGTTCAACTCCCGCCTGCTGCAGGCCAGCGCGCAGCGGCTGCTCGACAAAATTACGGCCGTTGCTGCTGATGTGAACCGAGGACACGGCAGTGTTGAGATCGAAAGTGCGCAGGTGAAAACCACAGCCGCTTGACAGGAAAATCGCGACCAGAAGACTGAGCCACCAGGCACCTGATTGCACAGGCTGCAGGCGGCCGCCCATTCGTCTGAGGAGTTCAGACATCAGCCACCTCAACCAACAACAACGTTGATAAGTTTGCCAGGCACCAGAATAAATTTTCGGACCGTCTTGTCACCAATGTTCCGAACCACGTTTTCATGCTGCAGCGCGAGCTCGCGGGCATCCGCCTCGCTCACATCTGCAGGGACCTCGATACGGCCACGTACCTTACCATTGACCTGCAGAACCAGCTCCACCTGATCACGCACCAGGGCTGTCTCATCCACCTCAGGCCAGCGCGCATGCACCAGCAGACCTTCTTCCCCCAGTTCATTCCACAGGCTCTGAGTGACGTGGGGTGCAATCGGGGACAGCACAAGTACAGCCATTTTCCAGGCTTCATGAACAACCGCGCGGTTTTCCGCAGCAGTACCATCGATTCGCGTGGCTGCATTCACCAGTTCATGGACGGCAGATACCACAGTATTGAACTGCAGGCGGCGTCCGTAGTCGTCGTCCGCGCGCTGCAGGGTCTCATAAGTCTTACGGCGCAACTCTTTACCGTCCAGCGTGAGCTTGTCGACGTCGAGCGCTGGTACTGGACCTGCGGCCAGATGCTCCTGGACCTGAGTCCACAGCTTTCGGCAGAAACGCGCCTGACCTTCTACACCTGCTTCGCTCCACTCGAAAGACTGATCTGGCGGTGCGGCAAACATCATCGCGGAACGGACCGCATCTGCGCCGTACTTGTCGAGCAGATGCTGCGGGTTCCCTGCATCGCCCGCAGACTTGGACATCTTCTTGCCGTCTTTGAGCACCATCCCCAGCATCAACAGGCGGGTGAACGGCTCATCAGAATCCAGCAGCCCGTGATCGCGCATCAGCTTGTGGTAAAAGCGCGCGTAGAGCAGGTGCAGAATGGCGTGCTCGATACCACCCACATAGTGATCCACTGGAGTCCAGTAGTTGGCGCGATCATCCACCATCGGCGTGTTGGCATTAGGCGAAGCAAACCGCGCGTAATACCATGAGGATTCCATGAAGGTATCGAAGGTATCGGTTTCCCGACGGGCATCAGCTCCGCAAGCGGGACACTGGGTCTGATAAAACGACTCCATCGTGGTCAGCGGTGAACGCACGCCTTCGAAGCGCACATCAGTTGGCAGCAGCACGGGTAAATCTTCGTCGGGTACCGGAACAACACCGCAATCCGGACAATGGATCATCGGTATCGGACAACCCCAGTATCTCTGCCGGGAAACGCCCCAGTCGCGCAGCCGATAGTTGGTTTTGCGCAAGCCCAGTGAGCGATCTTCTAACGCCTCGGCAATCGCGGTAAAAGCATCAGCCGAACTTAAGCCATCATATACCCCCGAGTTGATCAGGCGACCTTTGACAACAAACGCTTCGTGGTCCAGATCGCAGGGAGAATCATCAACGGGCTCGATGACCTGCTTGATCTCAATCCCGTATTTGCGGGCAAACTCCCAGTCGCGCTGATCGTGACCGGGCACAGCCATCACCGCACCTGAGCCATATTCCATAAGCACAAAATTCGCCACCCAGACCGGCAGCGCTGCGCCGGTAAGGGGATGAGTCACCTTAATGCTGGTCGCAACCCCGGCTTTCTCCATGGTGGCCAGATCGGCTTCCGCCGTGGTCGCCTGTTTACATTGCGCAATGAAGGCAGCCACGGTGTCATCGCTGGCTGCTGCAGCCGTTGCCAGTGGATGCTCTGCCGCAACGGCCACATAGGTTGCCCCCATCAGGGTATCCGGGCGGGTGGTGTAGACGTCTAAAGCGTCTTCGCCGCTGGCAAGCGGAAATTGAATTTCCACACCCTCAGACTTGCCGATCCAGTTGCGCTGCATGGCTTTAACCGGTTCCGGCCAGCCATCCAGCTCATCAAGATTGCTTAACAGCTCGTCCGCGTAGTCGGTGATGCGGGCAAACCACTGTTGCATTTCCCGTCGCTCCACAACAGCACCCGAGCGCCAGCCGCGACCGTCGACCACCTGTTCATTGGCGAGTACGGTCTGATCAACAGGATCCCAGTTTACGACTGCACTTTTTCGATACACCATGCCTTTGGCGAACAGTTTGGTGAAGAACCATTGTTCCCAGTGGTAGTAGCTGGGATCGCAGGTTGCAAACTCCCGACTCCAGTCGATGCCGAAGCCCAGCTGCTGCATCTGCCCGCGCATGTATTCGATATTGTCTTTCGTCCACCGCGCTGGTGGGATCGCGTTTTTAATTGCGGCATTTTCTGCCGGCAGACCAAATGCATCCCAACCCATGGGTTGCATGACATTCAGGCCTTTGAGCCGATGGTAGCGATTGATGACATCACCCAGCGTATAGCAGCGCACATGGCCCATATGCAGTTGACCACTGGGATAAGGAAACATCGCCAGGCAGTAGAACTTCTCGGCGTCTGCGTCTTCACCTGCTTCGAAGCAGTGGGATTCGTTCCACACCTGCTGGACTTGGGTTTCCACCGTACGTGGGTGGTAGGGCGCGCTCATAGGATGTGCTCTGGTTCTGTGTAAATTCGAAGGCGCGAAAGGATAGCAGCTATTCTACGCGCTTTCGAAGGGTCAGGGCCGCCGCGGCCAGACCGGCCAGCAGCGCCAGAAATGGCCAGTTTCCGAACCGGGAGAAGGGCGTCTGACCCTCCATGGTGTGGTATTCACCGGTCAGCACACCAGCGCGAAACTGCGGCAATCGACCGCGCACCGCACCTGCCGGGTCAACGATCGCCGTCACCCCGTTGCTGGTGGCTCGCAACAGCCACCGGCCGTTTTCAAGCGCCCGCATACGCGCCATCTGCAGATGCTGCTGTGGTCCAAGGCTGTCGCCAAACCAGGTGTCATTGGAAATGGTCAGCAACAGTGCTGTGGGTGGGTTGCTGACCAGCAGCGGATAGACCACTTCGTAACAGATGGCCATTTGAGCCGGATTGCCTGCCACCTGCAGCGGCGCCTGCTGCCAGGGACCGGGCTCAGCCCGCGACATCGGCAGGTTGAAAAACTCGATCAGCCCCCGCAGCAGCCCTTCCAGCGGCACATATTCACCAAAGGGTACCAGGTGTCGTTTCACGTACCGACCCTGGGCGTTACCAATCCCAATGGCCGTGTTGCGAAAGATCACCCGATCGCCCGAAACAACGTCTACCGCAGGAATGCCCAGAATCAGGCCCGTACCGGTTTCCCGACCACGGCTATCCAGGTCTTCCAGCAGCCCCTGCGCTTCATGCTCAAAAAGGGTGATTGCCGCCTCGGGCCACAGCAGCAGATCGACGCCCCAGTGCGGTTCTGACAGCTCAAGATAGGTGCGAACGATGGGCCCCTGACTTTCCGGAAGCCACTTGATGCTTTGATCTATGTTGCCCTGGACCAGTGCAGCCTGATGAACGCCGGTACTTTCGGTCCAGCGTGGTAGCGCCGCGGGGAAAAACAACAGCCACGGCAGCAGCACAACCGCAAAGGTGGCCAGACGGACCCGCAGCTTCTGTCGCTCGAGCATCAGCACAACCACAGCCGCAGCGCTTCCCGCCACAATCAGGTTCATCAGCTGAACGCCGCCGTAGGGTGCAAAGACCGCCAGCGGCGTATCCAGCAGCGCATAACCCGAATACAGCCAGGGAAATCCGGTCAACAGCCAGCTCAGCAGCCATTCGACCAGGCAATAACTGAAGACAAACCACAACGCTGATGCAGACACGGCATTGCCGCGAAAGCGGCCAAACAGCCAGCCAGTAAACGCCGGAAACAACGCCAGCCCGGCAACAAACAAGCCCACGAGACCCAGCGCCAGCGGCACCGAGGCATTGCCATGCTCATGAATACTGACATACACCCAGGACGCACCCAGCGCATATTTGCCTACACCAAACCACCAGCCGAGCAGAAGTGCGCGCTGAGGATTGCTGTGTAACAGATAGAACCAGAGACCGAGGGAAATGAAAGCCAGCGGCCACAGATCAAATGGCGCCAGCGCCAGCGGCAGCAGAGCGCCGGCTAACAGGGACGCCAGCGGGATCAAGACACTGTAACTTGCAGCAGCCGCACGCGCCGCGAGTCGGCATTCAGAACTTTGAATTCCAGTGCCGCAATTTCGACAGTTTCACCCCGCTCCGGAAGATGGCCGAAGGCTTTAAGTACAACACCGCCAATGGTGTCAAATTCTTCTTCGTCGATATCCAGATCGAAATATTCGTTGAAGTCTTCGACAGTGGTCGTGGCTTTGACGTTGTAGGTTCTGTCATCGATCTGTTTGACGAAGCTGTCGTCATTGACGTCGTGCTCGTCTTCGATTTCTCCGACAATCTGCTCGAGCACGTCTTCAATTGTCACGACACCGGAGACGTGACCATACTCGTCGACGACAACCGCCATATGATTACGGGTAGAGCGAAAATCCTGAAGCAGCACGTTGAGCCGCTTGCTTTCCGGAATCACGGCCGCGCTGCGGATCCAGTCTTTGATATCAAAGTCCCGATCACGATCCAGCACCAGACGCAGCAGGTCTTTGGCATGCAGAATACCTTTGATGTCATCGATGTTGTCGCCGATCACAGGATAGCGGGAATGCTGAGATTCGATGATCTTTTCGAGCAGTGCATCTGGAGACTGCTCGTCATGCAGATACACCAGCTGAGAACGTGGAATCATGATGTCCCGCGCCTGCATCTCTGATACCTGCAGAGCGCCGAAAATGATATTCAGCGCCTCGCCATCCATCAGCTGCCGATCCGCTGCATCACGCAGCATTTCCATCAATTCAGTGCGGTCAGTGGGTTCATCAGAGAATAGATCCGACAACCACTCGAACACACCGCGCCGAGGAGCGGCACCTTCGTGAGTTTCACTCATATTTCCTGATAAGGATCGTTCACCCCGAAACGATCCAGTATCTCCCTCTCAATTGATTCCATCTCATCTGCAGCAGCGCGGGTTTCATGGTCATAGCCATATAGATGCAGCATCCCGTGGACAACCATGTGAGCAAAATGATCCGACAGACTCTTACCCTGCTCTCGAGCTTCTGCAGCGATCACGCTGGCACAGATGACAATGTCCCCCAACAGCTCCAGCTGCGTCTGCTCGAGCATCTGCGCGTCGAGTGCGGCCGGAAAACTGAGCACGTTAGTCGGTTTATCCTTGCCCCGATAGGTTGCATTGAGTTGCTGTGATTCCTTTTCATCCACAACTCTGATGCAGACTTCGGGATCTTTAAAGCCCGGTGTTTTTGCCGCCGAACACGCCAGCGCCTTTTCTCGAGTGACGACTGCCTGCGCCCAGGCTTCTATCTGCGCGCTCAGCCGGTTCTCTTTTTCGTCTTCTAACTGCTCAGCTTTTATCTGCTTTGTTTTTTGCTCTAGGTTCTGCGCAGTTGAGCTTCGTCCAAGCCATCCATCAACATCCCGAATTTGATCATGGGCAACCGCTATTTGAACGTCAACCGGCATTGCGCCCTTTATCGTCCGAGCTTGCAGGCTGGCCACGCTTGGCTCCAGGCCCCGGCACCGCAATGTCGTTACCACTGACATCCTCATTCTGAAAAGCAGCGTAAGCATCGACGATTTTCTGCACCAGAGGATGACGAACCACATCTTTTGAACCAAAGGTAGTGAAGCTGATCCCTGGGACGCCGTAGAGCACATGCCGAACATTAATCAGCCCGGAATTCTGTCCACGGGGTAAATCGATCTGGGTCACGTCACCGGTAATTACCGCAGTGGAGCCAAAGCCAATACGGGTTAAGAACATTTTCATCTGTTCGACCGTCGTGTTCTGACTTTCATCCAGGATAATAAAAGCATTGTTCAAAGTGCGCCCACGCATGTACGCAAGTGGTGCCACCTCAATCACGTTACGCTCTATGTACTTGTTGACCCTCTCGACACCCATCATTTCATAGAGTGCGTCATAAAGCGGGCGTAAGTACGGGTCGATCTTCTGAGCCAGATCGCCCGGAAGAAAACCCAGCTTCTCGCCCGCTTCTACCGCCGGTCGAACCAGCAGGATCCGGTTAACCCGCTGGGATTCCAGTGCTTCAACCGCACAGGCGACGGCCAGATAGGTTTTGCCGGTCCCGGCGGGGCCAATCCCGAAGTTGATGTCGTGTTCGCGAATCAACCGGGTGTAGGTCAGCTGATTAGCGCCTCGAGGTTTGATGGTCTTGCGTCCGGTACGGATAACGTCACGATCAACCGGAGTATGGTTCTCCTTTGCAAGCAGATCATCCACACCCGACTGCTGCAGAAACAGATGAACGGTATCTGGTTCGATCTCGTCCTGCTCGAGCGTTTCACGGTACAGCTGAGACAAGAGCGCGCACGCAGCTTTGGTACGCTGATCAGACCCGCTGACCTGGAACAGATTGCCGCGATTGCGGATGTTCACATTGAGGCGCTTTTCCAGATGTTTCAGGTTCTGATCGAAGGGGCCGCAGAGTGCAGCCAGACGGCGGGTATCGTTGGGTTCCAGGGTGACGCTGCTGGTCAGCGCTACCACTGCGGATTCATCACTCAAATTGCTGCCTCAATTGTTTGTCGGACCCCCTCACAGGTACTCTGTCCACAGCATAAGACTCCCGAATCGGGAGTCAAATGAACTTTGTATCACCCGCTGATCAGGTCGCCGCGCAGTGAATTGGGCAGGGCTTGGGTAATCTCCACCTCAGCAAACTGTCCAACCAGTTCAACTGGTCCAACAAAGTTGACGACCCGGTTATTTTCAGTCCGACCCTGAATCTCACCCGGATCTTTCTTTGATACACCCATCACCAGCAGCCGCTGGCGGCTGCCCACCATCGCTCTGGCGATACCTTCAGCCTGATCTCTGAGCAGTGCCTGCAGTTGAGCAAGCCGCTCTTTTTTTACGGCCATCGGTGTTTCATCCGCCAGAGCGGCCGCAGGTGTCCCGGGTCTGGCGCTGTAGATAAAGCTGAAGGACACATCAAAGACCACCTCTTCTATGAGATTCATGGTCTGCTGAAAATCTTCGTCCGTCTCGCCGGGAAAGCCGATGATGAAGTCCGAAGAAAGGCTGATCGCGGGGCGTAGCTCACGCAGGCGGCGCAGCTTGGCAGTGTAGTCGGCTATCTGATGGCCGCGTTTCATCAGCCGCAGAATACGGTCTGAGCCAGACTGAACAGGCAGATGCAGATGATTCACAAGTTCAGGAACATCGCGATAGGCTTCCAGCAGCGAGTCGCTGAACTCCACTGGATGAGAGGTGGTATAGCGGATTCGCTCAATGCCGGAGACCTCGGCAACATAGTGGATGAGTTCCGCGAGATCGGCCTGGTCAGCGTCAATGCTGCCGCGATACGAGTTGACGTTCTGCCCGAGCAGGTTCACTTCCCGTACTCCCTGCCCTGCCAGCTGCACTATCTCCCGCATCACATCGGGAACCGGGCGGCTGACTTCTTCGCCACGGGTATACGGCACCACACAGAAACTGCAGTACTTACTGCAGCCTTCCATCACCGACACAAACGCACTGGGACCTTCCGCCCGCGGTTCCGGCAGACGGTCAAATTTCTCGATCTCCGGAAAACTGATATCAACCAGCGGCACCAGAGTCGCCGAGCCGGCCGCCTGGCTGTTGCTGGCAGAGACCATTTCCGGCAGGCGGTGCAGAGTCTGGGGTCCGAACACCATGTCCACATAGGGCGCTCTTTTCTGGATCGCAGCACCCTCCTGACTCGCCACGCAGCCACCAACGCCAATCTGCAGATCCGGATTACGGGCTTTCAGAGCCTTCCAGCGACCCAGCTGGTGAAACACCTTTTCCTGGGCTTTTTCGCGAATTGAGCAGGTATTCAACAGCAGCAGATCAGCCTGTTCCGGGTCATCGGTCAGCTCATAGCCCTGCTCAGCACCCAGCAGGTCGGCCATTCTGGACGAGTCGTACTCGTTCATCTGGCAGCCGTGAGTTTTTATGTATAGTTTCTTGCTCAAATTATTACTCAAAAGGAATCGTAAACCTTAACAATGAGGCCCGGGTATCAGCGCGAAAGGAATTCCGAGCCAATTACGGGGGCGGCGATTATACTGGCTTGAATTCACGCACAACACCTCAACATAAGACAGCATGAGCGATAGCCAAGAACACATCTATAAAGTGCTTTTTCACAACCAGGGCCAGGTCTACGAGGTCTATGCGCACAGCATCTACCAAAGCGACCTGTACGGTTTCATCGAGGTCGAAGACTACATATTTGGCAAGAAAGGTCAGATGGTCATCGATCCAGGTGAAGAGAAACTACGCAACGAGTTCGAAGGCGTGCAGCGCAGCTTTGTACCGATGCAGAATGTGATTCGCATCGACGAAGTTGAAAAAGAAGGCGTCGCCAAAATCATCGACAGCAAAGGTGACAAGGTGACGCCGTTTCCGGTACAGATGCCCCGCGACTGAGGCCCGTGACCGGAGCTCTGCATCCACTGATTCAAGCGGAGCGTCAGCCGGACAAAACCGCTTACCTGTTTGCTTCCGATGACTCACCCGTCACCGTCAGCTATGCCCTGCTGGCCAGCCGAATCCTCAAAGGCGCACAGCTGCTGCGCAAACTCGGACTGAAAACCGGCGACGGGATCGTCGTGGTCAGCGAAAATCATCCCGATCTGTTGTGCCTGTACTGGGCAGCACAGATCTGCGGCCTGTACTGGACCGCCATCAGCGCTCAATTCCAGCACCATGAAATCGCCTATATCCTCAACGACTGTGACGCCCGGCTGCTGGTCACGACCACGACTCAACGAGAAAAAATCAGTGAACCGCCTCAGCCTCTGGAGCTGTCACTGGACGACTGGCTCAAAACGATTTCCGCAGAGCCTGAAACTCTGATCGCCGACCCTGCTGAAGGCGCCGAGATGCTTTATTCTTCAGGCACCACGGGGCGCCCCAAAGGCGTTCGCGCCAGCAAACCCGGGGCTCCGCTGGGTACGGTTTCCGAACTGTTTGCCAGGCGCCTGGAGCTTCACCAGGTTGACGCCAGCTCCGTCTACCTGTCCACCGCACCCCTCTATCACTCTGCTCCGCTACGCTACAACGCCATGATTCACCGCAGCGGAGGCACCTCGATCATCATGCCTCGCTTCGCTGCAGAACCCTCGCTGGCCCTGATCGAAGCACACCGCATCACCCATAGTCAGTGGGTACCAACCATGTTTGTACGCTTGTTGCGACTGAGCGAGCAGGTCAAACAGCAATACGATCTATCCAGCCACCGATTCGCCATCCACGCAGCCGCCCCCTGCCCGGTCGGCATCAAAGAACAGATGATGGATTGGTGGGGACCGATCCTTTACGAGTACTACTCCGGCACCGAAGGCAACGGCCAGACGGCCATCAGCCCCGAGCAGTGGCTGCAGCACAAAGGCTCGGTCGGTCTATCGATCCTCGGTGAGCTGAAAATCGTCGACAACCAGGGTGACCTGGTAGCGGAAGGTGTCACCGGCATGGTGTACTTTGCTGACGGTCCACGCTTCGAATACTACAAAGACCCCGAGAAAACCGCGTCAGCCTTCAATACCCATGGCTGGTCTACGCTCGGAGACATCGGCCACGTGGACACAGAAGGCTATCTGTACCTGACCGATCGGGCCTCACAGATGATCATCACCGGCGGGGTCAACGTCTATCCACGGGAAGTGGAGGACGTTCTGCTGATGCACCCGGCCATCCAGGACGCCGCAGTATTCGGTATCCCCAATACGGAATTTGGTGAAAGCGTAAGGGCTGCAGTTGAACTCAGCCCTGATTCGAGCGCCACTGAAGCCGAACTGATCGATTACTGTCGGTCGCACCTGGCGCATCTCAAGTGTCCCAGACAGATTGATTTCCACACCAATCTGCCACGCCATCAAACCGGCAAGCTCTATAAACAGGCCCTGCGCGAACCCTTCTGGCCGGACTGAGCCCGAGCTATTTTCTACTGCGCATGACCCTAACCTGCGCCACTGAGCAGTTCGGCGAGCGTCAACCCTGTGCCACCGCCGGATTCTGTCCGACAAATTCAGCAAACAGCGCCGCAGGTCACGGAATCCGTGTGATTCACATGTTTTATTGACTCGGTTGTATTCGAGCTCAAAGGACAGAATGAACAAGCGACCGGGATGGCGCCTGACCCGCAGTCTGATCAGCACGATCAGCGTCTTTGCGCTGATCCCTATAGGCGCGCTGGTGTATCTGGGTAGCGGACAGTTCAGCGCAACCGGAGACTCAACGGGCACGAATACTCTGCTGCTGTTCGCCCGAATCAGCGCCGTGGTCAGTGCTGTCGCGCTGATTGTGACCATGATGCTGATCCGCGATCAGACCCGCCGCAGTCTCAAGCCGCTACAGGCATTCGAAAACGCGATTAAACGCCTGAGTAGAGGCGAGTACGCCCACCGCCTGAAAGTGATTCCAGGCAACGAGTTCAGCAAGCTGTTCCAACGTTTCAACCTGATGACCAACCAGCTGGAGTCGTCGGTACGCTCCAGTCAGTCTGTGGCTGACATTGATCGACTGATCCTGTCATCAGCCGATCTGGAAACGGTACTGCTCAAAGTGCTGCTCACTGCCCAGATGAGCACAGTGGAAATTGATCTGGTGCTGCGCCGGGACATGAGTACCACCGGTCTGTCGAAATACCATCTGAACAAACGCAGCCTCCACGAGGAGCCCATTCAGCAGCTGGACATCTCTGAGGACGCTCTGAAAGATGTGGAGGGTTATCACCAGATTGCCCTGCAGGTCTGCGGCGAAGATATAAAAGCCTGTCTGCCTATTGCTGCTGAAAGCACCGTCACCGGTGTCCTGGTAGCACGCGCGCGACGACCGCTGGAAGCTGCCGAGTCAAAACAGCTGACAGATCTGGCCGACCGGCTTTCCGTTGCGTTCACCAACATCAAACGTTCTGAGACTCTGTATCAGAAAGCCCACTTTGACGATCTCACCGGGCTCATCAACCGCCATGCTTTCGAAGACAAACTGCGTGAACAGATCTCCAGATCCTGGCGCGGTGAGCAGGGCGCAGTACTGTTTATCGATCTGGATGGATTCAAGAAGGTCAACGACACCGAGGGCCACAAAGCCGGTGATCGACTGCTGGTGGAGATCAGTGAACGCCTGAAACTCTCGCTGCGTGACGTCGACACCATTGCCAGACTTGGTGGCGACGAATTCGCTGTAATCGTGCCTGGCTGTGAGAGTGAAAAGTCCGTCTCATACCTGTGCGAACGGCTCATTGCCTCGATGATCAAACCCATCGTCGTCGATCGGATGGAACATACTGTCGGCGCGTCTATTGGCGTAGCCATGTTTCCCGATGATGGCCAGAGCGTCGAAGAGCTGGTGATGAAGGCCGACTCGGCCATGTACCGTGCTAAAGAGACTGGACGAGCCCGCTTCGAGTTTTTCGATGACACCTTGAACGAAGCCAATCGCCACCGGGTGATGGTGGAAAGCCGTCTGCGCGGGGCACTCAAGCGCGGCGAACTCAGTCTGCACTTCCAGCCTAAACTGCGGCTGGAGGATCACCGCATCGACAGCGCCGAAGCGCTGCTGCGCTGGACTGATGATGAGCTTGGGGTGGTCAGCCCGGATATTTTCGTGGCCATCGCTGAAGAGACCAATCTGGTTCATGACTTCACCGCAGTGCAGGTCGAACATACCGCAAATCTGTTTGCCGCAGCCGACACAGCCGGTGTGATTCTCGAAAACATTGCGTTGAACGCCTCCACCAAGCAGCTGATGACGGACGGCTACGCGATGACCCTGCTGTCTCAACTCGATCGCCGCGGACTGCCTCATCACTGTATCGAAATCGAAGTCACCGAATCAGTTTTTGCGGAAGATACCCGCACTGCCATCCGCGAACTGGAGATCCTTCAGAGCGCCGGCATACGTGTTGCCCTGGACGACTTCGGCACCGGTTTTTCTTCACTGAACATGTTGCGTGAGCTGCCTCTGGATGTGGTGAAAATCGATCGCTCGTTCATCACTGAGCTGGAGACATCCGATCAGGCCCGGATTCTGGTCCAGCACCTGATCAGCATCGCGACAACGCTGGGCAAAGAGGTGGTTGCAGAAGGCGTGGAAACTGAAATCCAGCTGCAGCATCTGCGCGAAGCCAACTGCCACTATGTTCAGGGCTATCTGGTTGCAAAAGCCAAACCAACTAAGGAGTTTCTGCAGATGATCGGAGACTGGCAGAGCGGCAAAGAATCGCTCGTTCTTGTCAACTGACCCGACCGAATAGATCCGTCCTCAGTAGTCTTCGCTGAGCAACTGGAACGCTGACAGCACGCCGGGCGCAATGACCGGTGTGGTCTTTTCCACCATGGACGGCGACAGGCTTTCCAGGCTGTACGCACCAAGCAGCGCCATACTGATGTGAATCTCACGTTCAATGATCTCCAGCGCCTGCACCAGAGCCCGGCTGCCCCCTGCGGCCATTGCCAGCCCTTCGAGTCGGCCCATGCCCACTGCGCTGGCACCCAGACACAGGGCCTTCACCACGTCCGCTCCGCGCAGGAAGCCGCCGTCGACAACCACTGGTTTGCGGCCATCAACCGCGTTGACCACCTCGGGTAACGCATCAATACACGACCGGGTGTGATCAAGCTGGCGGCCACCGTGGTTGGAAACGTAGACCACATCGACGTCGAGCTCCACACAGCGGCGGGCATCCTCAGCGACGTTGACCCCTTTGACCACCAGCGGTATGTCAAAGTCACTTTTGATGTGAGCAACCGTATCCCAGGTCATCCGCGCCTGATGGGCAAAATCCGCGTTGCCGGGTCGGCGACCGGAGGGCGGCGTAAAACCTTTAAGCAGATCCCGCTCGCGGCGGGAATAAGTCTGGGTATCAGCAGTCAGACAGAAGCCCGTATAGCCGGCTTCAATGGCACGGGAGATGTTGTCATCCATCCAGCCCTGATCGCCCATCAGGTAGAGCTGGTAAATCCGCGGCCCCGGCACTTCGGCAGCCACTTCTTCGAAATCCGGCAGGCACGATGAGCTGAGAATCTGCAGCACACCGAATTCCGCTGCCGCCCTGGCGACGCCGGTGCCACCGAGGGGGTCAAAGACCTGTACCGAACCGATGGGTGGCAAGACCACTGGAATCCGCAGCGGTGTACCCAGCAATTCAGTGCTCGCCTGGATCTGACTGACGTCATTGAGAATTCTCGGACGAAACACCCAGGAATCAACGCCGGCACGGTTGCGCACTACGGCAGTCTCAGTGTCGGCACCGCCAATCAGATAGTCCCAGTGGTTGCGCTCGAGATTCTTCTGCGCCGCGCGGACGATTTCATGAAGGGTACGAAATTCCTGCAATGTCTGCTCCGTTACCGCTGTTCTCAGCTCGGTCATTCCTTATCCCCACATGCTATCACGCTCTAGTAGAATGCCAGGATTGAAGGACTTCGGAGAGCAACTCAATGGCCATCGTCATCGTCGGAGCCGGGCATGCAGCCGGTCAGGCAGCAGCAAGTCTGCGTCAGGAAAAATACGAAGGTGAGATCATCATCATTGGTGACGAGCCGCACATCCCCTATCAGCGACCGCCATTATCCAAACAGTACATGTCGGGAGAACAGGGTCTGGAGCGGGTCTATCTGCGGCCGGAAAAGTTCTACGCTGACAAAGACATTACAGTCAAAGTGAATACCCGGGTCGAGAACATCGACACTGCAGCCAACACGGTGACCACCGATTCTGGTGAAACGATCAGCTATGAGTACCTGTTGATCAGCACCGGCGGGCGACCCAGACACATCAACGTGCCGGGAGCTGATCTCAAAGGCATCCACTATCTGCGCACCATTGCCGATGTCGACGACATTCGCGACGAGATGACCGAAGGTCGCAGGCTGGTCATCGTCGGCGGCGGTTACATCGGGCTCGAGGTGGCCTCGGTGGCAGTGGAGGCCGGTATGAGTGTTGACGTGCTGGAAATGGAAGAGCGGATCCTACAGCGGGTCACCACTCCGGAGATGTCCAGCTACTACCACAACCTGCATACCTCACGCGGCGTGAATATCCATACTTCCACCATGGTCAGCGGGTTCGACGGCGACACTCGGGTGAGCAAAGTCGTCTGTGGCGATCAAGCGTTCGACGCTGATGTTGTCATTGTCGGTATCGGCATCATTCCCAACGTTGAGGTTGCTGAAGCAGCCGGCATCAAAGTCGACAACGGTATTGTTGTCGACGATCACTGCCATACTTCGGCAGACAGGGTCTACGCCGCCGGTGACTGCACTAATCACCCCAACGAACTGCTCAATCGCCGACTGCGGCTGGAGTCAGTACCGAATGCGATGGAACAGGCCAGAGTAGCAGTGGCCAACATGTGTGGTGGCGACAAAGTCTATGCGTCCATTCCCTGGTTCTGGTCGGATCAGTACGAACTGAAGCTGCAGATGGTTGGATTCTCTTCAGATGGCGACACTCAGATCATTCGCGGCGACATGGCTGCCAATACTTTCGCGGTGTTTTATCTGAAGGACAATAAAATTGTGGCCGCCGATGCGGTGAACTCACCTAAAGAGTTCATGATCTGCAGACAGCTGATCGGCAAACCCGTCGACCCGGCAGTACTGGCCGATCCCGACAGTGACCTGAAAACACTGCTGGCTAAGTAAAATCACGGATATTGAATTTCTCTAAAAAGGCCATACTTACTTAAAAGCGGGTGGGAACGTCTCCTCCTCTCCTCTCTCCCACCCGCTTCTTTAGAGCGCCGGGTCTCACGATCCGGCGTCTCCTTTTAGCAAATCCGCCACACCTCTTCGATCTGTTTGCCGTTTGTCTCCATCAAGCGCTGCACAGGCAGATCGGTGTCTGCCTATCAGGGCTGAATCGATAAGCGGCCAGCGAGCTGAATCGACTAGAGCCCGAGCACCTGCTTAGCGATGATATTGTGCTGCACCTCGCTGGATCCGCCGGCAATGGTATAGCCGCGGTGATGATACCGCCCGGACGCAACGTACTCGGCATAATCCGGCCCGATAGCAGCGTCGCTCTCGGCAGATCGATCCTGCGGTAATGCCCAGTAGCCAACGGCTTCAAACAACAGTTCGTCCATTGCCTGAACCAGCTCGCTGCCTTTGAGTTTCAACATTGAGGGTTCAGCGCCAATGGTGTGGCCACTGTCAGCCTGACTGAGGATCCTCAGACTGGTCATCTCCAGCGCCTGCAATCGAATAGAGAGTGCAGCCACCTTGGCTGACAGGCTCTGCACTTCCAGTCCTTGGCCATCAGCCTGATGCAGAACGTCCTGTATCCGCCCCAGCAGGCGTTTGTTTTCTGACACCCGTGACACCATCAGGCGCTCATCGCCAAGCAGACTCTTGGCGACCGTCCAGCCACGGTTTTCATCGCCCAGCCGATTGACTATCGGCACCCGGACATCGTCAAAGAACACCTGATTCCACAGACGTTTGCCATTAAACGCATACAGCGGCTCAACCTGGACACCCGGAGAATTCATGTCGATCAGCAGAAAGCTGATGCCTTTCTGCTGTTGCGCCGCAGGATCTGTACGCACCAGACAGAAGATCCAGTCGGCAATTTCAGCAGCGCTGGTCCAGATCTTCTGACCGTTTACCAGGTATTCATCACCATCACGCACCGCGGTGGTTCGCACTGATGCCAGATCCGATCCTGCCTGGGGTTCTGAATAACCCTGGCACCACCACAGTTCCGCATTGCGGATCGCCGGCAGAAATTGTGCCTTCTGAGCCTCATCGCCGTAGCGGATGATCGCCGGGCCAACCATGTTGAAGCCAAAGCCGGACAGGGGCGGTGCGTGAGCAGTTCGGCATTCCACATCAAAGATATGCCGCTCAACCAACGACCATCCGGTACCGCCGTATTCCTGCGGCCAGTGCGGTGCTGCCCAGCCCTGTTCATTGAGAATTCTCGTCCACCGGATTAGATCGTCTTTACTGACGCTCTTACCGAGTTTGACGCTCTGTGCCAGTTCTGGCGGCAGCTTCCGGGCCAGAAAGTCGCGCACCTGCGCCTGAAACTCCAGCTGTTTTGCAGTCAACTCAATGTTCACGATTATCTCTCCCCTTTATCAGTCACGCGCAGTTATCAGTCGCGCGCGATACCCCTGTCAGGCCAAATCAGTTCAAACACTCATCGCCAGCACCCGGGAAATTTGTGACAGATCACGACCGCTCTCCTGCGCCCAGCGATTAAAAGCCTGTTGAACAGCTGCCAGCGACTTTTTGCTGGCAGGCGGTTTGTCAATGACGCCCTGGCCAATCAGCGCAGCCACCACGTCTGCTGACAATACCGGCGTTGCCTTGCCCACAAAGCGCAGAAAGAAGCGTCCGGTCTGACCCCCGAGCCGATCACCGCGCACTTTGAGTTCATCCCACAGTCCCACAATCTTTTCTTCCGGCCAGTCAGCCAGATAGCGGCCGAAACTCCCGCACTGCTCACGAACCTCTAAAATGAAAGCCGCATTGCGGCGGACGCTCCTGATCTTCATGCCATTGCGGACAATAGCCGCGTCCGTACTGAGCGCTTCGAGCTTTTCGTCAGACATCATCGCATTACCGGACACATCAAACCCGTCAAACGCCGTCTCAAAATTAGCCCATTTGCTCTCGATGATTTTCCAGACGAATCCGGACCGAAACACACACCGGGTCATTTCCGCCAGATAGCGATCGTCAGGAATTTTCAGCAGGTCAGCCGGATCAGCCGCAACCGGCAGCAGTGCCTCAATAGCGTCAACACCGCCCTTGCGCTCGGCTGCCCGCTGAAAGATGCTATCGAAAGATTCCATCATTCGTTGTCTGACTCAGGTGCTGCCATGATCGACGTGCCGGACAAAGAGCGTCAAGCCCTGGACCCGAAACTGCAGGAACTGCTCAAAGATGCCGAAGACCCGGGAGCTGGGTTTATTTTCTGCGCCAGCTGCTCGCACGTGGTTGCAAAATCTTCAGACCGCATCGAAGTGGCTGGCAGATTTGTCCATCATCTGACTAACCCGCACGGCTTGCGCTTCCGCATCGGTTGTTTCAGTGAGGCGCTCGGCTGTGCGCTGTCCGGACAGCGGGAAGCTGCTGACAGCTGGTTCGCCGGGTTCTGCTGGCGGATTGCCAGCTGTGAGCAATGTCAAAGTCATCTGGGCTGGTACTTCGATCGCAGTGAACAGTACTTCTATGGTCTGATTCTGGACAACGTGCAGAGTGACTGACCCAGAACGCTGATGAGGTCGCTGCCGCGCGGCTCGCAAGGATGGTAGCATGCACTGATGGCTGCAACTCCGCCCCTAACCCGAATTGAAATCAGCAAAGAGTATCTGCACTTCAATTCGGGACATTTCACAATATTTTCAGATACCGACAGAGAAGATCTGCACGGTCACACTTTTTATGTGAAAGCGCTTATCGACAGCGCGGTAGACGTGACCGGTCTGGCCTTTGACTACAACCTGGTGAAACAACGACTGAAAACCCTCTGCGAGCGCATCGACGAGAAAATCCTGCTCCCCGAACGCTCGCCATTTCTGTCACTGGCAGAAGAAGACGGCTATCTGGTCGCAACGTTCGCCAACGAGAAGCTGCCTTTTCTACCACGTGATGTGATCACGCTGCCGGTGGCCAACATCACCGTAGAGGAACTGGCGCCCTGGTTTCTCACAGCGCTGCTCGACGATCCGGCGATCTGCGGCCTGCGTCTGCCGCGGGTGGAAGTCAGCGTTTCCTCCGGCCCAGGACAGTGGGCGTCAGCTGTGCAGACAAACAACTGACCCCACAATGCGTGCCCCAGTAAACCAGCAACGGGAGTCCTCTTCATGAAATGTCTGCTCATTACCGGCGCCAGTGCCGGCATCGGTCTGCACACCGCCCAGCGTTTTGTTGCTGAGGGTTACACGGTGATCAACCTGTCACGACGGCGTTGCCCGCTCGAGCAGGTCAATCACATCAACTGTGATCTGGCGGCATCCGGTTTTCTAGAGCGGATCAGCCCTCAGCTGAACGGCCTGCTCCAGCAGGCTGAACAGATAGTGCTGATTCACAACGCGGCCCGAATGAACAACGACAGCGCGGTAGAAACACCCAGCAATGCTTTCCGCGACACGCTGGAAATTAATCTGGTGGCACCAAATACCCTGAACTACTACACAATCCCATTCATGAAGCCGGGCTCCGCTGTGCTCTATGTCGGCTCCACGCTCTCCGAAAAAGCCGTGCCCGGTTCCTACTCCTATGTAGTCAGCAAACACGCGATGATCGGCATGATGCGTGCCACCTGTCAGGATCTTGCCGGGCGCGAAATCCATACCGCCTGTGTCTGTCCTGGATTCACCGACACCGAGATGCTGCGCTCTCATGTTCCCGCAGAGGCCATGGACAGCGTTCGCTTGATGTCTGCTTACGAACGTCTGATAGATCCGGATGAGATCGCCGAATGCCTGTTCTGGGCGTCCGCCAATCCGGTGATCAACGGCTCAATCATTCACGCCAATCTCGGCCAGATCGAACGCTGAGGACGCGTGGCGACGCCACCAGAATCGATCAGCCGAAAACCATCTCGTCTACTGCCTCTTCGTTCTCTTTAAGGCCGAGGTAAGGCCGCAGCCAGCCAACAAGCAGGTAAATGGGTCCGGTGTCCATCGCTGCGATCAGCAGCTTGAACACATATCCTGAAATAATGAAGGTCATCAGTTGACCGAAGATCGGCTCGTCCGGGTTTACCGGCAACGCATGGGCATAGTAGTGAGTGATCAGGATGACGGCAGTAGTGTCCACCATCTGACTGGTCATGGTGGATGCATTGTTGCGTATCCACAGGTGACGACCCTTGGTGAGCTTTTTCCAGAAATGATACAGCCGCACATCACAGAACTGCGCGACCATGTAGGCGACCATCGAAGCAGTGACCGCGCCGAAGGCAAGCTCCCTGATCTCGAAGAATACGGGTAAACGCCCTGCCGAATCAGGCTCTGGCAGACCAGAGACCGGGTCCATGTTCTCGAATCCGGGAAGCACGCCACCCAACCAGAGCAGAAAGATTACCCAGAGGTTCAGAATCACGCCGACCCACACCATGTCACGGGCTTTTTTCTCGCCGAACAGCTCGCTGATCAGATCCGTGCAGACAAAGGTGACCGGGTAAGGCAATACGCCAACCGCAACAACCACGGGAATAGTGATGCCGAAGACCTCAAACGACATGTCCAGGAATCGGCTGATGCCAAGGACATTGAGCAACGCCAGGGTGCCCAGAAATACACCCGAAAGCACCAGAAAAACCCTTTGCCGACGCTGATGATAAATCAGCTCCAGCGTTTTTACTTCGGTCGTCATTGCTACTTGCCGGCTGCGTATATGGGACGCATCAGCGGAACTCACCAATGAAGTCACCGTTAACACAGTTCTGCAATCGCCCTTGCTGCAGATAGGTCAGCGCAACCTCACCACCTTTGAAGCGCATGTCATAAACACTCTCAGGAGTAAAAAAGGCTGAATGCGGTGTGAGCAGTAAGCGGT
>Ga0316194_10000846_pt1 | contig 20847 bp, 26 predicted proteins | sample CroRivsedime1_MG_FD_204936 | JGI IMG/M metagenome (GOLD analysis project Ga0316194, IMG submission 204936) | Coastal sediment microbial communities from Maine, United States - Cross River sediment 1 | ecosystem: Environmental > Aquatic > Marine > Coastal > Sediment | place: USA: Maine...
GCGCAGATCGAGCAGTGGGAGGAGCAGGAGCAGCGTCTCGAGGACGAGGCCCGCTCGCCGATACCCGGCGAGCTACCACCCGGACCGCTCAACTGAGGTACTGAAAATGAGACGATCTCTTGTCGTTCCGTCGCTCGCCTTTTGCGCAATGGCCCTTGGTGCATTGGTTTTGATCTCGACCCTCTTTGCCAGGCCGACCCTCGCCGGCTCGGCTCGCTCTTCCGATCTGGTCCAACAGGCGATCGCTTTTCACGACCCGCAAGGCGCCTGGCAGAACGGCGTCTTTCGCCTCCACTTGGACGAGACCAGGCCCGACGGACCGTCGCGCGAGACGACGCTTCTCATCGACAACGCCGGTGGTCGCTTCGAGATCGCGACACAGCGCGACGGTGCCCAGATCGACGGCGTGCTCGGCCCTGAAGGCTGTGAGATGCGCCTCAACGGCTCCACCCAGTTCAGTGATGAGGAGCAGGAGAAGTACCGCCTCACCTGCGAGCGCCTGGAGTGGCTGCGAAACTACTACGCGTATCTCTGGGGCCTACCGATGAAGCTTCACGACATGGGCACGGTCTTAGATCCCGAGGTGTTGGAGACCACCTACCAGGACCGATCCGTGCATGCGGTGCGCGTCACCTACGAAGAGGAGGTGGGCTCGGACATCTGGTACTTCTATCTGGACACCGAGACACATGCCCTGTCCGGATACCGGTTCTTCCACGATGAGGCCAAGGGTGATGGTGAGTACATCACTTTCGAGGGCGAGGTCGAGATGGGCGGGCTACGTCTGCCCAAAGCCCGTGCCTGGTATACGAACGCCGAGGATCGCTATCTCGGCACGGACACCCTTATCTCCTTGGAGATTCTGTCGCCCTGAGCCTGCCTTCATCGGGTTTGGACCTGGACAGCAAGATCCGGGTTGCCGGTTGGCTCGGCTCCAGCTAGTTTCCGACCATGCAAGAGATCGAACGCCATCTGTCATCGGCTTCTCGAGACTACGACCGCATCGAGGTCGCCATTCGCTATCTGGAGGAGAACTTCCAGCTTCAGCCGAATCTGGACGAGGTCGCCGCGGCCACAGGCTTGAGCCCTCACCACTTCCACCGGCTCTTCAGCCGTTGGGTCGGCACCACGCCGAAGCGCTTTCTCCAATATCTGACCGTGGAGTACGCCAAGGATCGCCTTCGGGAGTCGACCAGCGTCATGGAGGCGGCCTGGGATGCCGGCCTTTCCGGCAGTAGCCGCCTCCACGACCTCATGGTCACCGTCGAAGCGGTAACACCGGGCGAGTACAAGCAAGGCGGTGCCGACCTCCAGGTGCGCTGGGGAGTCCACCCCAGCCCCTTCGGCGCGTGTGTCCTCGGCATGACCGACCGGGGCCTCTGCGCCCTCGAATTCCTCACCGAGCGTTCACCGCGCCAGATCGAGGAGGAGCTGATGCGGCGCTGGCCCGGAGCAAACCTCGAAGAGGATCCCACCGGGACAGCACCCTATCTGGCGAAGCTCTTTCCGGCGCCCGGAGTCGGCCCCCGTGGGCCGTTCACTCTGCTCATCAAGGGGACCAACTTCCAGCTCCAGGTCTGGCAGGCCCTGCTCCAGATTCCGCCGGGATACCTGACCTCATACGGTGCGCTCGCCAAACATCTCGACCGACCTGGAGCTTCCCGTGCAGTGGGACAAGCCGTGGGCTGGAACCCGATCTCTTACCTGATCCCCTGCCACCGGGTAATTCAATCGGCGGCTGGGCTCGGCGGCTACCGCTGGGGCCTGCCCCGCAAGCAGGCCATGCTGGCCTGGGAGGCCGCCGCGGCCCGAGCGGCCGAGATCTGACTCCCGCGGCTCAGGAGTCGTTTGGCGAAGAGCGCGCCTCATCTAGCCGGTTGTTCATGATACGCAACCGGTTCATAGGCAACCGCTGCAGGCGGTGATAAGGTTTGCCCGCAACTGCTACGGGTGATCACAGATGTTGTCGAATGTGACGCGGGGAGAATCGTGAATTCCTCAGATGAGCGCCGTAAGGGTTCCCCGGTTCGGGTTCAACGACCCCTCGACGCGACCTACTCGGCCGACTCCCCTCCCATGCAGGCCCGAATCGAGGACATTAGCGAGAGGGGTTGCTTCATCGACGCCCAGCACCCACCACCGACCGGTACCCAGATCCGACTTCGGTTCTCCCTGCCGTCCGACCCCTCCGGGGAACCCGTCGAATGCGACGCCCTCGTCGCCTGGATGCAGCCAAACGTCGGAATGGGGGTGCAGTTTCTGGATCTGCCGCAGGAAACCAGCGACCGACTCCGCTTCTTCATCGCCTCGGTCTACTTCGGGCACGACACCGGCCCCTGATTGGATCCCAGCCCACCCCTACTCGGCTGCGGCTGCCTTCTGCTCCGCAACCCACTCATTCATGTGCGTCTCCAGCACGTTCAGTGGTAGAGCACCGTTACCCAGAAGCTTCTCGTGAAATCCGCGGATGTCGAAGCTCTCGGCATAGGCCTTTACGGGGCTGACGCCATACGGCAAGACCTCAAGACCTCAAGACCTCAAGACCTCAAGACCTCAAGACCTCAAGACCTCAAGACCTCAAGACCTCAAGACCTCAAGACCTCAAGACCGGCAAGATGATACTGTCTCCCCCCGTTCAACCAACATCGATCAAGGAGTCTACGATGCGCGGAATTACCCTCTGGGTGTTGCTGTTTACCACCGTCTCTTCTCTCTGTGTAGCACAGCAGAGCAACGAGGAGTACGTCTCCAAGATGGAAAAGGAGCACGCCACTGATGAGCCGATCGCCAGCCCCGCTTCACAAGTGGACCCCGAGATCGAGATCGTCGCCCAGGAGGGGACCTACGCAGGGATCGACGGCAAGGACATCGTCGGCTACATGGCTCACCCAGAAGGGGAGATTCCCAAAGCGGGCCTGGTGGTGATCCACGAGTGGTGGGGGCTCAACGACAACGTCAAAGCGATGGCCCGACGCCTGGCTGGGGCAGGCTATCTGGCGTTGGCCGTGGATCTCTACGAGGGCGAGGTGGCCGAAGATCGGACCGACGCGAGTCGACTCGCTCGCGCCAGCGGTGAGCGTACGGAGCAGATCCTAGACAACCTGGGGCAGGCCATCGAGCACCTGCGAAGCGCCGGCGTCGAGCGGATCGGGGTGATTGGATGGTGCTTTGGTGGTGGCTGGTCCCTTCGCACCGCCCTTGCCTTTCCCGACCAGGTCGATGCCACGGTGATCTACTACGGGCGCTTGACTACCGACCAAAACGAGCTTCAGAGCCTCTCGAGCCCGGTTCTGGGGATCTTCGGAGCCCTGGATGAGGGAATTCCGGTGGCGACGGTGCGGGAGTTTCAGGCTGCTCTGGAGGCTCTCGACAAGGAGGCGGCCATCCACATCTACGAGGATGCCGACCACGCCTTCGCCAATCCTTCGGGGACTCGCTACAACGAGACGGCGGCCGAGGACGCCTGGGCCAAGACCCTGGCCTTCTTCACCCAGCACATGAATTGAGCGAAAGGGCTCTGTGCGCTAGGGCCCGACGCCGAAATCCTCGGCGGGCAGTCCGATTTGCGAGCATAGGGCTTCGATGTCCGAGGGTGCCAGTTGCTCATTGCGGCCCACTCCGGCCGAGAGCAGCACGCTGGTATCCAACCTACCTCCAAACTCGTGCTCCAGTTGGGCGAGAAACTCACCAAAGGTCGGCCGCTGCCAGGGCCGGACGGCGGGGGCCGTCGAGCGCCCGAGCGTGGCCGCTCGCTTGCGGGATCGGTTCCTGCGCTGCCGCTGGGTCTGTTTCATGATGGCCTCAAGCCTCCTCGTGACTCCCTCCTGACTTCTCTGTACGTAGTCTCCGGGCGAATCGTTCTGTTACGGGCTCGTCACTCATTTCTTTCCCAGCTGGAAATCAGAGCAAGATGCACGCCAACATCCACTATTTTCCCACTCGAAAAGGCGAAAGGCAAGCGTAAGTGGTGCCGAATTCACACCCGGCGAGCCCACTATCAGCTAATTGCGATACAAATCCTCCACCCAGGTGCGGAACCACGGTGGACGGACCAGGAGGATGTAGGCGGCAAACAGGCCTGTCAGGGGAATGGCGAAGATGACCAGGTCGATCACCACCAACAAAATGGCCAGGATCCAGCGATCCGTCGGGCGCATCAGGGCTTCTCCTTCGCTTCAGAGTGGGATTCGGCTGGCAGCGTCGACCTCCAATGGATCGTCGACAAGACCTCGTTCGTCACGCAGCAGAGCCGCGTGAGCGATCATGGCTGCGTTGTCCCCGGAGTACAGCAGCGAGACAAGGCGCAAATTCACCTCGTTCTCTCGTGACCAGGCCTCGAGGGTGGGTCTCAGCAGTCTGTTTGCTGCGACACCCCCGGAAACCGCGAGTTGTCGGACCGGGCGTTCCCTTCGGAGTCTCTCCAGGCGATCCACCAACTGTCCCACGGCGGCCTTCCGAAAACCGGCCAGCAGATTCAGGACAGGGCTCGGCACATCGGTGGCAGCTGTCTCTCCCAGGTGGGTCTCCACGCCGGCGGACTCCAACTTCTGGATCTCGACCAGCGTCTGGCTCTTGAGCCCGGAATAGGAAAAATCGAGACTCCCGTCCGAGCAGCGAGCGATGGACAGTGGGGATCTCTCACCGTCACCGTTATCTGCCAATTCGTCCACGAGGGGTCCCTGTGGGTAGGGGAGTCCCAGGCGCTTGCCCACCTTGTCGAAGACCTCACCCATGGCATCATCCCGGGTCTCAGCCAGGGTAATGATCTCATCGCCCTTCACCTCGAAAAGAGAGGTGTGCCCCCCCGAAACGACAAGGCCGATGAACTCCTCGGGCGGTCGCTCCGCCTTCTCTCCTGCAGCCCGCAGAAACGGGGAAAAGAGGTGGCCTTCCAGGTGATGAACGGCGTGAAAGCGATTGCCCTGGGCATAGGCAATGGCTTTGCCCAGAGAGAGCCCCACGAGAAGGGAGCCGATCAGACCCGGGCCCTTGGTGGCTGCCACGACATCGATACCGCCCAGTTCGAGGCCAGCCTCCTGCAGTGCGGTTTCGCAGACCGCCGGCCAGTTTCGAAGATGTTCCCGCGAGGCGATTTCGGGAACCACGCCACCGAAGGGTCGATGCGCCTCCAATTGGCTCGAGATCACCGAGGACAGCACGCGGCCATCTCCATCCACCACTGCGCACGCCGTATCGTCGCAAGAGGTTTCGATCCCCAGGGCTATTGGTCTCGTCAGGCTCATCACTGCCGAGAATAGCCTAGCACCGCAGTCTTCAGGTGCCACTAAACGTCAGGGATGCTGATAGAATTTGCCTCTCGCCGACGGGTCCGCCAAACACCATGTCCATCCCTTTTGTCCTCAACGGAGTAGGTCGCATAGGCCGCGCGCTGCTGCGCATCGTGGTCCACAGACCCGGGCTGGAGCTCGTGGCGGTCAACGACCTCGCACCGGCTCCCCAACTGGCGAACCTGTTAGCCCACGACACAATTCACGGGCCTTTCGCCGGCACAGTGGAGCCTAGGGAGGACTCGCTGGTGGTCGACGGCCGGCGCATCCCGGTTTTCAACGAGCCCGACCCGAACCGGATCCCATGGCTCGATCTCATGCCCCGCATCGTAGTCGACGCCACCGGCACCTGCGTCGACCGAGAGTCCGCGGCAACACATCTGCGCGGATCGGTGGGGAAGGTCGTAGTCTCCGCCAACGCCAAGGGAATGGACCTGACGCTGTGCATGGGGATCAATCAGACCGCCTATGAACCCCGGCATCACCATCTCATCAGTGGGGCCTCCTGCACGACCAATTGCCTGGCCCCCATGGTCAAGGTCCTCGATGACGGATTCGGCCTCAGCCGGGGCCTCTTCAGTACGGTCCACAGCTACAACAACGACCAGCGACTCCTCAGCTACCCGCACCCCGACCCCCGGCGGGCACGCACAGCAACTCTCAACATGATCCCGACCACGACGAGTGCCAGCCAGGCCATCCATCGGATCTTGCCGGGCTTCGAGGGCCGGCTCGACGGCATAGCCGTTCGGGTGCCGACTCCAAACGTCTCTCTGATCGATCTCGTGGCGGACCTCGAGGCTCAGCCCGGGGCGGCCGACGTCAACAGCGCTTTCTTGAAGGCCGCAAAGGGTGAGCTGGCTGGAATCCTGGCTGTAACCGAGGAAGAATTGGTTTCCAGTGACTTTCTCGGCGACCCCCACTCGGCCATCATCGACTTACCCTTGACCTCCGGGGTCGATGGTGGGATGACCCGGGTCGTGGCCTGGTATGACAACGAATTCGGACACGCAACTCGCCTGGCCGACAGCCTCGAGTTCCTGGGAGAGACTCTTTAGCCTCCCTGCGGTTCGCGCCCGACCGGAAATGGAGAAGCGACGATGATGGACATCCTGACCCTCGACGATCTGGATCTCGACAACCTCGAAGGCGTCCCAACTCTCGTACGAGTGGATTTCAACGTACCTCTCGAGGGGGGCAGGGTCATGGACGACACCCGGCTCCGGGCCGCTCTGCCTACCCTCCGCGAGCTCAAGGCCGCCGGTGCCCGACTCCTGCTCATGTCTCACCGTGGCCGACCCAAGGGTCAGGTGAATCTCGATTTCTCGCTACGCCCGGTGGCCGTCGCGCTGGGAGAGTTGCTCGAAGAAGACGTAGCGTTCGCCGAAGACTGCGTCGGACAATCGGCCCGCGACCAATTACAAATGCTCGAGCCGGGCCGAGTCTGCCTACTGGAGAATCTGCGCTTCCACCCTGGCGAGACAACGAACGATCCGGGGTTTGCGAGTCGGCTGGCCGAGCTCGGAGAGGTCTACGTCAACGACGCTTTCGGCACCGCCCACCGGGCCCATGCTTCGGTCGTTGGCGTCGCCGAGCGTATCGAGCGCAAAGCGGCCGGCCGTCTCATGGTCAACGAGGTCGTGGCGCTCGGCAGCTTGTTGGGCGAGCCAGAGCGCCCGTTCACCGCCATTGTCGGTGGCGCCAAGATCGGTGACAAGGTGGCTACCGTCAGCAATTTGCTGGATCGACTCGATATCCTCGCTCTAGGAGGAGGCATGGCCAACACGTTTCTCGCTTCTCTTGGCTACGACCTCGCCGACTCGCTCGTCGAGAACGACAAACTCGACTTGGCCAGAGACATCCTGCATCGCGCTGAGGCGGCTGACATCCGCGTCATCCTTCCCTCTGACCTGGTGGTGACAGACGACCTGGACAACCCGCAAACAATCGAGACGGTGGCCGCTGGAGAGGTTGCCGAGGGTTTCAAGGCTGTCGACATCGGGGAACAGGCGCGCATTGCCGTCCGTGAGGCTCTCGAAGACTCCAAGACCGTTCTCTGGAATGGGCCGATGGGTGTGTTCGAGAAGCCCCCGTTCGACGCCGGGACCGTCGCGGTGGCCCAGGCCCTTGCCGAGTGTGACGGCTTCACCGTTGTCGGCGGCGGCGAGACCGTGGCGGCGGTTCGGCGAGCCGGTGTGGCCGATCGAGTGAGCCACATCTCCACCGGCGGAGGAGCCTCTCTCGAATTCCTGGCCGGCAAGCCATTGCCTGGCCTCGTAGCTTTGGAGAAGAAATCATGAGCCCCAATCAACGCCGGCCTCTCGTGGGTGGCAATTGGAAGATGCATTTTGTTCGCGACGACGCGCAGCGGTTTTGCGGGACTCTTCTCGCCGGGGGTGTACTGCCGGCCGATGTCGTCATCTTCCCCTCGTTTACCCTGCTCCAGACAGTGGCCGACGCTTTGGCGGACAGCGAGGTGGGCTGCGGCGGACAGGATATCCACCCGGAGGAGAGGGGCGCCCATACGGGCGATGTCTCGGGACCCCAATTGGTGGACGCCGGGTGTAGTTGGGTTCTCTGCGGTCACAGCGAACGGCGCCAGGATCACGGCGAAAGCGACGACCTGGTACGTCAGAAGGCGCTCACCGCTCAGCGCTACGGGCTCACCCCCCTAATCTGCGTCGGTGAGACGCACAGCGAGCGGCAGGCCGGCCGCACCTTCGAGATCCTCGAGCGCCAGCTCCGCGCCGCGCTGACCGAGGGCCCGGCGACTTTCACGCTGGCTTATGAACCGATCTGGGCGATCGGGACGGGCGAAACAGCGACTCCGGAGATCGCTCAGGAGGCGCACGCGTTCCTGCGCGGCCTGCTTGCTGAGATGCTGGGCGACACCGCCGCCGACGCCAAACGAATCCTCTATGGCGGTTCGGTGAACCCGCAGAATGCCGCCGAACTGATCTCGAAACCGGACCTGGACGGTTTCCTGGTGGGAGGCGCCAGCCTTGACCCGGAGAAATTCCTCGCTATCATTCGCAGCTGCGGCTCAGACTCTTGAGCCCGGGAGGTAATGTTTGTGATCTATGTTCTCTACACGATTCACGTCGTCATCTGTCTGTTTCTGATCCTCGTTGTCCTACTGCAACAGGGCAAGGGTGCGGATCTTTCGGTCTTCGGAGGCGGTAGCACGCAGGCCGCCTTCGGGGCACGCGGTGCCGCCACCATCCTGCACAAGATGACCGTGGCCGGCTTCGTCGGCTTCATTCTCACCACCATGGCCATCGGTTTCCTGCAGACCGGTAGCAGCCAGAGCTCCGTCATGAGCACGGTGGAGGAGGCCGCCGAACCGATTGAAGTACCGGCATCGGACGCTGGCATGGCGGCAGAGGAAGTGGTCGAAGAGGCAGCTGCGGAAGCAGCCGCCGAAGAGGGGGCCGCCATCATCGTGGAAGAAGAGGAACTCTCAGAGGAGACCCCGCCACCACCCGAAGAGCAATAGCGGTTTCGTGTTGTTCTGCGCTGCAAGAGGTCACCGCGGTGGTCCCAAGATCTTGCTAGAATCTCTGACTGCGCCGAAGTGGCGGAATTGGTAGACGCGCACGCTTGAGGGGCGTGTGGGGCAACCCGTGCCGGTTCGAGTCCGGCCTTCGGCACCATCTCCTACCATCATGACCGAGAGCACAGCCAACGCTGGCAAGCCGCCACCCGCGGAGTCGCCGGCGGAGAAGGCTCGAGCGCTTCCCTCTCGAGCAGAGATCGCCCGGTGGGCAAAGGGCGAGGACCTGTCGACTCTCGGCGCTCTTTTCTCGGAGCTGTCCGTGGCGCGCTTCGACACCCTCATGATGCAGGTTCGCAAGGAAGAGCTCTTGCCCCAGCACTGGCAGGTCATCGGCGACCGCACGGTGCCGGACCGACAGGTCTTCGAGTCCTACCCGGAGATCCGTAGTTTGCGGGCGGTCTCAGCCCACTCCGAAGCGGCTCAAGGACAGATGGAAGCGCTGCACATCGGTTGGCAGGAGCTGGCAGGCAAACAGCCGGCTCTGTGGACGACCAGCGATCTGTTCGTGGTCGTGCGACGAATCATCCAACGCAACCTGCCCGTAGACTTCAACGAGCTGCTGTCGGCGACTCGCGACGTCTGGAGGGGCCTGTCCCTGCCTCATGGCAAGGACCAGTTGGAGACCCTCTGGGCCTGCCTGGACCTCATCCGCCAGAAGACCAAGAAGTAAGCCGCCGCGGCTTCCCTGCCCCGAACTCCAGGGCCGGTATTTACTCCGACCGCTGAGCGGAGACGATGACTACCGTCTCGCTTGGAACATCGCGAAAGGGTCCCACCGTGCCAGTAGGAGCCTTGGCGATGGCGTCGACCACGTCCATGCCCTCGACCACTTTGCCGAAGACCGTGTAGCCCCATCCGCGAGGCGTCTTGTCTGTGTGGTCGAGAGGCGCGTTATCCACCAAGTTGATGAAGAACTGAGAGGTCGCGCTGTGGGGTTCCGTGGTGCGAGCCATGGCGACTGTGCCGCGCGAATTCTTGAGCCCGTTGTCCGCCTCATTGGGCACACCGTTCTTCGTCGACTTCTGCGTCATGTCGTCCGTGAATCCGCCACCCTGGATCATGAATCCGTCGATCACCCGGTGAAAGATGGTGCCGCTGTAGTACCCCTCATCCACATAAGCGAGGAAATTTCCGACCGACTGTGGCGCCTTGTCGGGATAGAGCTCCAGGATGATATTGCCGTGATTCGTCTCCAGCACTACACGGGGTGCCTCTCCAACGTTCTCGCCGCGGGCGATCTGAGTCAAACCGACAACTCCCAACAAACAAAGAACCATGGCTCGCATTCCTGCTCCTTTCTTTTCCTGCCCAGCGGCTGCTCAGACACCGTCTCCCCTCTCGGCTCGACAGCTGTCACAGGGACAGATGCTGCGTAGGAAATCGAATCGATAAATGCCGGTGGAGTGAGCGTCCGTCCAGTGGAACGAGATGGCATAGTTGCCGACCGGGCGGATCGTCAGGGGCTCCACCGGGCTCTCGGGCGCCTGGAACTCGACCTTGTGAGCTCCGTGACCCTGGCACCCAGCGCAAGGACAGAAGCCGCGCAGATAGTCGTACTCGTATTCGGCCTCGTGACCGTCGCTCCAGAGGATCAGCAACGTGCGCGTTTCGGGCTGCCGCCGGATCTGGGTGGGAAGGACGCTTTCCATGGCGTTTTGTGCCGGGTTGCTTCGGGCGCGGCGTATGCTAGCACCAGCTTCCACCTCGCGGTAGGGCAGGGTCGACACCCTCCCTCACCTACCCACCCCTCCGTCCTGGGGCTTGGGTCCTGGGTTTTGACGTCTTCGACACAAGTCCGGCCGCTACACGACCCACGCCACGCACAAACCCTCGGTCCCGCTGCTTCACGGTGGATCCAGGGTTCCGGCCGCTGTCCATGGACCGCAACGCATCAGGCGCCGTGCGCTGCGCCAACCCCCTATCAGGGCACCTCCCTTCTCGATCGACGCAACCGCATAGCGAGAACACGTAGGCTCGAAGCGGCATCGAACACCGGCCTTCGAGAGCCCCGAGGAGACTCGCTGCTGGTAGAAGCCGAGGCTTTGCAGCATCAACCAGGCAGACCATTGCTTCGTGGGCTCCCGAGTGAAATCCCAGCCCAAAGCCAGGAGCAGGGCTATCAGAACAACGGCTTTGATCCGCCGTCTTCCAGGACGGGTCGGTCGGTCGCTTGCGGTGGGCCGAGCCGAAGAAGAGCGATCCAAGGAAAAACCTCGGCCGGCAGACCTCAGATACCCCTCGAAACGAGGTAGGCCCAATTTGCGACGATCACGATCACCAGGCCGAGCCTTTCGACAGGACGAAGATTCCAGCGCGGCTCCCTCAACGACCAGCCCCCGAGAGCCGACAACCCGGCGACCAGCCCACCGCCAACGAAAGCCATCACCAGGAGGGTTGCGAGGGGGTTGATAAGCAGGGCCACCCGCAGGTCCAGGTCGGCGAGCGCCAACGTTGCTCGGGTGACTCCACAGGTCGGGCAGGGGATCCCGACCAGCGCCTTGAAGGTGCAGGCCGGAAGGGTCTGAGCGAGGCGTTCTGCGCGTGTCGCCAACATCAAGAGTACGACGGCAACCGTTCCCCAGAGAAGACCCAGCTGTCGCCGACTGGTCGCCGAATCAGCAGCGACCCGAGATCCTGAAGAGAACCTCGGGCCACCACCTGTGAAACCAGTTTTCGTCTTCGCCAAGGTCGTCTTCGCGCAACGGTCTCAGCCCTGTGTTCCGAATGCCGCCAAGAGCCCGGCGCCGATCGCCATCATGAAAAAGACGACACACAGACAACAGAGGGCTAAAGGGATGAGCAGCGCCGCGATGGCCTGTCCCTGGGAGCTCTTGTGCAAACTGGTGATGCCGATGACCCCCAGCACGATTGTCCAGACAAAGGTGATGAGACTGCCGAATACCGGCACGAGGCTGCCCAGTTGTGCAACCGACGCATACGAGACCACCCGGAAGGTTCCTTCGAAGCCTGCCGTCGATTGTTTCAATCCCCCCACCAGGACCAGGCACAGATGAAGCAGCGCACTCCAGATGAACAGACCCACGAGAATGTAGATCGGCGCTAGAACCAGGGTGAGAACCAGGCCGAACGTCGAACCACCGACCAGGAATGGGAGTTGCTCCCGCACCTCCGGAGGGAACGCCGACAGGACCGATATGCCGAAGAGGGTCTCCCAGACCTTAGCGACCAGGACGCCGACACACCCCAAGACAATGGCGAATAGCAGGGGACTCCCGTAGTCCCCCTGAAGCCGAGTCTGGGCAAAGGCTTCGCTTGGCGAAACGACAAACAGCTTCAACGCCTCCAGGAAACCTTGGCTAGCTCCCAACTCGCCACGACGCTCCCAGGGGTTGCCCTGGTGCTCGTCGCGCACTGCTGGTGGTTCCGGAGGCAGCGAGCCGGTAGTCCCGATCGGTTCACTCATAGACAAGACCCTCGCGCAGGTTCTTCGACACGTCTCTACTCAGAACTTATCTACGTACTGGCTGAGCCCGGGAATCACGAATCGTTCGCCCTTGAGCCCCTTGACGATTGCAACGACGCGGATGACCGTGAAGACGAGGAAGATAATCGGCAGGAAGACGAGGAAGACGCAGCCGATGCCAGTGGCGGCCAGGAGGTTGAAGACAAGCCACAGGGCGAACTCGGCCGCGGTCAGAACCAGGCCGTTCTTGGCATGCCACTGCACCTCCTTGTCGTCCTTGTCGACCAGCAGAGGTATCAACGCGAGAATCCAAAGATAGGAGAGGACAATCATCACTCCCCGATTAGACGAATCCGAAGAGCCCGTGGTCGGTGGCGGCGTTGGCGGCGGCGTTGGCGGCGGGGTCTCTTCCTGAGGTGCATCGCTCTGCGGGGTATCCTGATCGCTCATCGCACTTCCTCCTTCTTGTAGAACCGGTAACGCGTTGTCACGTCGAGTTCAACCGTTTGCCCGTTGGGCTGGTGGTCCCTTCCGGGCGCTTGACAGATCGTAGCCGAAGTCTACAGGCCCAGCGCTCTACTCGCCAGGGGAAGTCGCTTCGGCGCCCAGGCTCGCAAGGGTCTCCCTGAGCCAAGCCAGTCGGTCGACAGCGACCTCGAGCTTCAGCTGAACAGTCTCGTCCGTGTATCGCTCCTCCGCGATCACGACCTCGGGAGGGTGGACCACCCGCTTGATCTCGCCGAATCGGGCGTAGGGGATCAGTACCTCCAGCGAAACGGTGGGTATGCACTCCACCGTTGGTAGTTGCTCGAGAGCTTGGCGCACGGCTTGAGCGTAGGCTCTCGCCAAGCCCCCCTTGCCCAGCTTCACTCCGCCATACCAGCGGATCACGGCCACCAGGACATCTGACAACTCGGAGCCGCGCAAGACCTGCAACATTGGAACTCCAGCGGTTCCGGTGGGCTCGCCGGCATCCGAACGCCTTTCGCGCGGTGGTTGGCCGATTCGCCAGGCCCAGCAGACGTGGGTCGCGTCGGAGTTCTCCTCGGCCAGACTCTCGAGGCGCCGACGAGCCTCCCGCTCGTCGTCAACCGGTTCCACGATCGCCAGAAACCGGGAACCCTTCTCCCGAACCTCGGAACGAGCGGTCCCAGCCGGTGCCAGGTAGGGCTCCCCGGGGGGGGTCATTCGGTCTAGTCCTCGAGAACCCGTCGGTAGATCCTTCGATACTGCCGCACGACGGAAGCCTCGTCGAAGCGCTCCACGGCCCATCGCCGCCCAGCCTCACCGAACTGCCGACGCAACGAGTCGTCTTCCAGCAGCTTCATGGCCGCCGCCGCCATGCCCTCGACATCTCCAACCGGCAGCAGAAAGCCGTTTTCCGCCTCTCGTACGACCTCCGGCAGCCCTCCCACATCCGTGGCAATCACCGGCACTTCGCAGGCCAGGGCCTCCAATGCGGCCAAGCCGAAGGACTCGGTCTCCGACGGCAACAGGAACAGATCCGCCCCCACCAGGACCTCTTCCACCAACGGCAGGTTGCCCATGAAGGTGATGGAGTCGCAGATTCCGCACTCGCGACAGTGTTGTTCGACCTTGGGTCGATCCGGGCCATCACCGACCAACAGCAGTCGCGCCGACATCTTCCGCCGCACCCGGTGGAAAATCTCCACGACATCGAACACCCGCTTCACGGGTCGGAAATTGGAAATATGAACCAGGACCTTTTCATCCTCCCGGCTCCACCGCAGGGCTCCGGGATGGGCTCGCGCCTTGTCGTAACGCGTCGGATCGATGAAGTTGGGAATCACTTCGATGTGATTGCTGATGCCCAGTTGCTTCTGGGTCGCCTCGCGCAATGCATAGGAGACCGCTGTCACGGCGTCGCTCTTGACGATTCCAAAGCGGGTCGTCTCCAGATAGTTGGGGTCGTTGCCCACCAGGGTGATGTCCGTGCCGTGCAGCGTGGTGACCACCTTGAGTGGCTGTGGCGCCAGAATCTCTCGTGCCAGCACCGCTGAGACCGCGTTGGGCACCGCGTAGTGGACGTGAATCAGATCGAGGCGTTGATGCCGAGCTACTTCGACGATCTGTGTGGCAAGCGCCAGGGAGTAGGGTGGAAACTCGAACAACGGGTAGTGAGGGACCACGACCTCGTGGTAGAAGAGATTGGCGTTGATGAACGACAAGCGGGACGGCAGCGCATAGCTGATGACGTGAACCTCATCACCGTCTGCCGCCAGAGCCATCGCCAGTTCGGTGGCCACGATGCCGGAGCCGCCGAAAGTCGGATAGCAACTGATGCCGATCCTCAACGCAGACCTCCCGGCAGCAGAGCCCAGGGGTCGGCCACGGCCAGGGGCAGCCGACTCCAGAAGGGTTCTCCATAGGCGGCGCCCACGACCAGGCCGAAGTGCTGCGCCCGACCCACGACGGCCGCTCGAAACTCGGGCGATGCGACTTTGGTGAGCGGTTCGTCGCGGCAGCCTCCGGGTTGATGCAGCTGACTCGTGTAGGCCGCCAATGCTTCCAGCTTTATCTGCCAGGTAGAGCTGACATCGACGATGAAGCTCGGCTCGAACGGATCGTGCTGCATGTAGGAGAACACCGCGGCCGGCCGGTGGGGTTCGGACTTCCCTCGGCCGGCGAGGCCTGCATAGTAGCTCGCTGCAGCCACGAGTCGATGGGCCCGCCCATGATCTGGGTGGCGATCGGAGGGGCTCGGGCCGAGAATCAGATCGGGGCGATAGCGCCGCAGCACAGCGATCAGGGCGTCTTCTTCTTCAGGGCCGGTCCGCAAAGCGCCGTCTCCACAATCCAGAAGCTCCAACTCTGCGGCTCCCAACAGAGCGGCCGCTGCTTCGGCTTCAGCGCGACGTTCTTCCACCGTGCCCCGGGTTCCGGCCTCGCCGCGGGTCAGATGGACGATTCCCACATTCAATCCGCGCTCTGCCAGGAGTGCTACCGTGCCGCCGCAACCCAGTTCGACATCATCCGGATGGGAACCGATCGCCAAGATGTCTAGCTTCATGCTCTGCTCCAAAGACTATTCAGGTCATGGTCCACACCAGCTACGGACGAACCACCTGCAGGGTTATGGGGTCCTGCTCGTCGAGTTGCTCCAACATGGCTTCTGAGAAGCCTCTACCGTACTTACCAGGGTAGTGCCCGGTAGCGATGACACGCTCCTGTAATTGGTTCATGGGTCGAACGGTGTCGCGCAGGGTCTCGAGGCGCTGCCTCGCCATCTGATCTCGTCTCGCCGAAGCGGCTTTGACCCTGCCGCTGAAGGACTCCAGGGCCCGCTCCATCTGCTCACCGGTCTTGAGCCACGGACCTGCGAGGCCGGCGTCCAACTCCAAGGCCGGAGCCTCCATGCCAGCCAGCAGCGTCTCTAGCTGTTGTCGTGCAGGACCGAGAAACTCCTCCCCAACGCTGCCTGCCAACTGTTCGTCCAATTCCAGATCCGGATCCACCAATGCCGACAAAAGGAGGCCACCACCTTCCAGTTTCTTCAACAGGTGCTCCTCGAGCACCAATACCTGGGGGCGAAGTGCAACCGATGGAGCCTCGATCTCCAGCAGAGTGTACAAGGGTGCGACCTGCGGCAGGTAGGCCAGTTCCCCAGGGCCCAGGATCTGTAGACCGGTACCGAACACCGCATCCTGAATCGCTGAACGGGCCAGGACTCCGGCACTGACGATCTCCGGCTCTCGGTCGATGAGAGCCAAGAGCCACTCTACATCCCTTTCGACCTCTGGCGTACCTCGAAGCCTCAGTCGGTCCTCTCCCTGCCACTCGATCCGCCGACGCTGGCCCTCGTGGAGCACAAACAGGGGGCTGGTACCCGGCTGGGGTCGAACCTGGAGAGAGAAACCAGCTGCCTCGATCGCTCCATCCCGCTCGGCTGATGCCGCCGCGACCTGGTGTCGCTCAACCACCAGGCGTCTCATCCACGGTGCCTGGGCCTGTTTGAGCGCCGGCAGCAGGGAGTCCACCATCAGTGGCGCGCGGCGGCCAAGCAAATGCACCATGAGACCTGCGAACGCTTCTCCAAAGCCGTTATCGGGTCGGTACCACTGACCCAGTTGATCGGCCCAGCTTCCGAAGCGATCGCCCGGGATGGCTTCGCGCAGGTCCGCCAGAATTCTGTCGACCTCCGGCCCCAACTCGCGCAGTCCCATTGGCCGCAGGGGCGAGCGATCCTCGCCGAGATCAAAGGTCTCCGGTCCGTTCCGGGTGAAGAAGGTGGCACGGGAGGATTCCCTGAAGTCATGGTCCTCCGTGGCAACCCAGAACAGAGCCACCGCCGGCTGGCCGGCCTGCTCCAAGCGCTCGGCCCAGCGCACGGCCGCCACCGCTTTCGAAAGACCATAGAGCGGCCCACCGAAGAGGCCCGGCTGCTGCCCGGTGATCACCACGAGCGTTGCCGGGTCGGCCAGTTTTCTGCCCAGGGCTTCGGCCTCCGGATGCCCGAAGATGTCATTGGCTGTTGCCAAGGCGGCGCCAAGCTCTCGGCGATCGCCGGCCGGGGTAGGAGCCGTGGGTGGCGGACCACCGGGTGATTGAAATTGCAACGGCGAAAACAGCTCGGCTCCAGAGCCTTCGAGAAAGGCCTTCGCGAGGGGTGGTAGCAGGCCGGCGTCGACAAGGTTCACGGTCATGGCATCAACCGGATTTTGCGCCGACGAGAATGAGTCGCTCGCTGTCACTGTTGAATTCCTCTCCCTGGAAGCCGCCGTAGAGGGCCGTGACCTGCAAGCCTGCCCGCTCGAGGCCCTGCAGCACTTCTTCTTTCTCGTAGGCTCGTACGCTCTCGACGAAAGTCTGAACCGGACGATTCGGCGAGTGGACACGAATGCGCTTGTTCACCCTTTGTGTCGAAGCATCGAACCAGCGCTGAATCTCAGCCGAGTAGCCCTCCAGCCGCCGATGTTCCCGTTCCACGAGGTTGGCCACAACCTGTTCGCGGTTGAAGAGATCGACCAGAAAACCGCCCCCCGGTTCGAGGATCCTGGCGATCTCCTCGAGTACCCTGAAGTTCTCTTCCTCGCTCTCGAAATACCCGAACGAAGTGAAGAAGTTGAGCACTCTGGAGAAGATGCTGTCCGAGAACGGGAGGCAGCACATGTCGCCCGCCACTCTGGGCAGATGGGGAGCCTCGGTGAGCAGGGTCAGGGAGAGGTCGAAGCCCAGGGCGCGAAAGCCCCTTTGCCTCAGGACCTCGGTGTGGCGGCCGGCCCCACAGGCGAGATCCAGCACGGCCCCCACCCGATCCGCTCCCATGACTCTCTCGACAAAGTCGACATGGGTCTCAGCCTCACCCCGATTGCGGTGAGCGTACAGCTCCAGATACTCCGCCCCGAACCACTCCTTGTACCAGGCCACGTGCGAATGATACCGACTTGGCCAGGCTCGCGCCTGTCGATGTTCACCTTGTGGTTGAATGCCCCTTTCGAACTGCCTGCGTATCTGTCGCACGAAATGAGAAAGTACAATGACCCCATCGTGTTGACCTACGGCACTGGGAGCCGATCAGTAACGATCGACCCGCCCCTCATCTTGGCGCCGATGGCCGGCGTGACCGATCGGGACTTTCGGCTTATCGTCCGTCGTATCGGAGGCATCGGGATGGTCTCGATGGAGTTCGTCTCCTCGCGAGCCATCGTCGGTGGGCACCCGAAAGTCGGCGAACTGATGGTCTTCTCCGAGGAAGAGAGGCCACTGGCTGTTCAGATCTATGGCTCCGATACAGAGACCATGGCTCGGGCGGCCGATTTCGTGGAGCAACTAGGAGCCGATGTCTGTGACATCAACATGGGTTGTCCGGCGAACAAGGTCCTCAAGGGCTGTGCGGGTGCAGCTCTGATGGGAGACCTGCAGCTCGCCGAGCGGATGATCGTCGAGGTCCGGAAGAGACTCACCGTTCCCCTTACCGTGAAGTTCCGGCTGGGGCTCAACGACAAGAGCAAGAACTACCTCGAGCTGGGCAGGATCTGCGAGGCCAACGGAGTGGCGGCGGTGGCCCTGCACGGACGAACTGCCAAACAGATGTTCCGCGAACAGGCCGACTGGTCGGCGATCGCCCGTCTCAAGGAGAGCCTGTCGATACCGGTCATCGGCAATGGCGACGTCAAGGAGCCGGAGGACGCCATTCGCATGTTCGAGGAGACAGGCTGCGACGGCGTGATGATCGGCCGGGCAGCGACCACGAATCCCTGGATCTTCCATCAAGTAGCAGCGCGGATGTCGGGTGGCAAGACTCCGCAGGCCACCATTGCCGAACGTCGGGATTTGATCCTCGGGCATTTTAGAATGGTGGCGGAGAGAGACCCATCGAGAGTCGCCCTCCACAAGCTTCGGAAGTTCACGGGTTGGTATACCCACGGCCTGCCCCATGGTCGAAAGCTACGCCAGCAGATCAACAGCCTGCCGGACGTGGAGAGCTTCCTTGTGGCGGTGGAGGGATTCTTCGACGAGATTCTGGAGGACCGAGCCGCTTGACAACGAAACCCCTGTGTTGCCTCAACGGCCGAGTCCTGTCCCTCGAAGAGGCTCGAATCGATCCTCTGGACCGTGGCTTCCTGTTCGGTGACGCCCTTTATGACGTCGTGCGGGTTGTCGAAAGAAGGATTCTGCGGCTCGACTCTCACCTGGCCAGGTTGCGCGGTGGACTAGAACGCGTCGATATCGATGCACCCGCCGGCCTCGATGACGACTGTCGACAACTCGTCACCGCCAGCCACCTCGAGACCGGCTACCTCTACTTACAGGTCTCTCGCGGGGTGGCACCCCGAGCGCATGAACCCCCTTCCGATATCACTCCAACCGTTCTCATCCTGGCTGTGGCCCACGCTTTCGCCGCGCCGGCATCTCGTGCCATGCGCGCCATCTCCAGACAGGACTACCGCTGGGAGCACTGCGACCTCAAGACAACCAGCCTTCTCGCCACCGTGATGGGCAAGATCGACATGCGCGACGCAGGGGTCGACGAGGTGCTCTTCGTAGGAGCCGGAGGCCAGGTCAGGGAGGGTGGGAGCAGCAACCTCTTCGTCAGACAGGGCGATGTTCTAAAGACCCACCCGGCCGATGGTCGAATTCTCGAAGGGATCACCCGCGGTATCCTTATGACGCTGGCCGAACAAAGCGGGTTACCCTGCAGTGAAACGCCTCCTTTGCTCAAGGAGCGAGACGACTGGCAAGAGGCGTTTCTCTGCGGCACCCTGACGGGGGTTCAGCCCCTGGTGGAACTGGATGGCGAACCGATCGCCGACAGCGTTGTCGGACCCTGGACACAGCGGCTCGCTGAAGCGCTCGAGAAGCGAAACGCGGAGAGCTCCTGAGGAATCGCGATGGAGAAGACAAACCAGCATCGAGTCGAGCTCGACGCGAGCCCCGAAGCCGTTCTCGAATCAGTGGCCGCGGCGGCCGATCTCTGGGGAGCTACCTGGCAACCCGAGTCACTGGGTGGCACGCTGCGACTTCCGGTGGTCCGCGGGCTTTGGCGCGGGGTCGAGCGATGTCACGTGGCCATCTCGGCTCGGGGCTCCGGCACGACACTCGAGCTGACAGTGGAGGAGAGTCGACTGCAGGTCAATCGCTCTGCTGTGGTGGTGCTGCTCTTCGGTGGCGCGGGGGGGCTGATCGTGGCCTTGTGGCCGTTCTTCCCGGGCTTGATGCCCCTGCTGCCGGTAGCGGTGGTTCTGGCACTGGCTGCCTGGCTCCTGGTGGTCGCACGCCTGCGCAGCTCTAACCCAGGAGATTTCCTGAAAGTGGTCGCTGAAATCGACAACCCACCCTCAAACGCGAACGAGGACAACGAGCAAGGAGGAGTGAATGAGCAGCTTGACTGAACGCATGATCGGTGCCGCGAAACTGGATGCCGCCATCTACGAGGAGGTCGAGGCTGATACCACCGCTACCGGCCAGGCTCTGCTGGTCGTCGTGCTCTCCAGCGTTGCTGCCGGTCTGGGGTTTGTCACGATCAACGGCATCCGCGGTGTCATCTGGGGCACTCTTTCCGCCATCGTGGGCTGGATCATCTGGGCAGGGATCACCTATCTCGTCGGCACCAAGATGCTTCCAGAGCCGCAGACCCAGTCCGACATGGGGGAGCTCTTGCGTACCATCGGCTTCGCCATGAGCCCCGGCATCTTGAGGGTTCTGGGCATCATCCCGGTCGTCGGCTTCCTGGTGAACGTGATTGTCTTCTTCTGGTTGCTGGCAGCGGTTGTCGTTGCCGTTCGGCAGGCGCTCGACTACAAGAGTACCGGCCGGGCTATAGGCGTCTGTCTCATTGGTTTCATTGTCTATATCCTGGTGGCCTTCCTCTTCGGCACCATGTCTGCCGGCATCAGCGGGTTGATGAACTGAGCTCCACCGGGAATCTTCGCTTCGGCGGGGATGTTGTGAGAGACTGAAGGACAGTTCTTTGCCAAACCCCGGGGGCGCCTTGGCTTCGACGGGGAACAGAGCGGCTAGGAGGCTGCGTGTCGAGTTTCGCCTCGTAAAAGCGAAATAACACAACTGCCAACGATAATCTGGCATTGGCTGCTTAAGCAGTCACGTCCCGACAGAAG
>Ga0316194_10000850_pt1 | contig 20795 bp, 20 predicted proteins | sample CroRivsedime1_MG_FD_204936 | JGI IMG/M metagenome (GOLD analysis project Ga0316194, IMG submission 204936) | Coastal sediment microbial communities from Maine, United States - Cross River sediment 1 | ecosystem: Environmental > Aquatic > Marine > Coastal > Sediment | place: USA: Maine...
GAACGGCAGGTCGGACACACTCAAGGTCGTACACGTCGTGACAGACGGGGTCATTCGCGAAAAAGTGGTCGTTCAGGAAGGCGATGGCCTGGAGATTATTCGTAATGGCAATGAGGTGCATTGCATTCTGCCCGACAAGCAAACAGTGCGAGTGGAAGAGTGGAATGACCAGAGCACGCTATTTTCCTCGTTGCCATCGACAGACATACAATTTGGCAGCGAGTACGACGTCTCGATCGTCCGCGAAGAACGCGTTGCCGGTCGTAAGGCTGTCTTGCTCGCTATTCGACCGCACGACCACTATCGCTACGGGCACCGTATCTGGCTTGATATCGCAACCGGGTTTCCACTCCAGACCAAGCTGATGCGGGATGATGGCGAAGCCATAGAGCAGGTGAAGTTTGCCGACATCACGCTGGATGAAGAGATCCACGCCAGCGCACTGACACCATCGACAAGTATTGAGAATTTTCGCTGGTTCACGCAGCCGCAGCGCAAGATCAACCGTAGCGTTGACAGCCCGTGGAATAGTGTTGAGTTGCCGTCCGGATTTGCGGTTATGTCGACGCATGAGGAAGACCTGCCTGGCAGGGATATGCCAGTTGTTCACATCCTCTACAGCGACGGCCTGGCCAATGTGTCGGTTTTTATCGAGCCAGCTAATGGCAAGAAGTTCGCGCGTCGTTCTCGCGTCGGTGCGTCAAATTCCTACAGCGTAGAGTATGGTGGCTATCAGGTGACGGCTGTCGGCGAGGTGCCGGCGGCGACTGTCGAGAAGATCGCGACCTCTATGCAACCCAACTGAAACAGGCCTCAGAGGCCTCATTGATGCAGGTCTGTCAGGCCTCCTACAATCATCTGAATGGATAACCCCAAGGGCAGAGTCTTGTCACTCGTTGGCAGCGCCGACGGTACGCGCGCAATTATTTCCGTCGATAGCGCCCAGGCGTGCCCGCGCTGCGCAGCAGGGAAAGGCTGCGGTGCAGGAATTTTTTCGGCTGGCGATAGCGAGCGCAAGGTGGAGGCCATCGTGCCTGAAGGCCTTAGCCCGACGGTAAATGACATTGTCGAGTTATCGCTGGCCCCCAACAATCTGTTGCGAGCTGCGCTGATTGTCTACGGAATTCCAATGCTCGGTGCCCTTGCCGGCGCCGTGATGGCGTATGCTGCCTCACTGGGTGATGCGGGCGCAGCTATGGCGGCCTTGCTGGGCCTCGGTTTCGGGCTGGTAGTCAGTCGCTGGCGGGTGCGACAGGCGAGTTGCCTGCGACGCTTCACGCCAATAATTGAGAGACTTTGTTGAAGACCATCGATATATACAGTCGGCAGGGATGCCACCTCTGTGAGGTAATGATAGAGGAGCTGCTGCCACTCGTGCGGGGCCGCTTCGAGGTCGTTGTCCACGATATTGACACTCGAGACGACTGGAAAAAGGCGTATGACACGCAGATCCCCGTCATCGAATATGACGGCGAGCGCATCTGCCAGTATCATCTCGACCGCCAAGCGCTCACACGGATTCCGGGCTTTGATGAACCGCATACGTAATTTCTCGATCATTGCACATATAGACCACGGCAAGTCCACACTCGCCGACCGGTTTATTCAGCACTGTGGTGGGCTGGCGGATCGCGAGATGGCTGAACAGGTGCTTGATTCCATGGACCTGGAACGCGAGCGAGGCATCACAATCAAAGCGCAGAGCGTGTCGCTGAACTACAAGGCCCAGGATGGTGAGGTCTATGAGCTCAATTTCATCGATACGCCGGGACACGTCGATTTCTCGTACGAAGTATCGCGTTCACTGGCGGCGTGCGAAGGCGCGCTGCTTGTTGTCGATGCAGCACAAGGCGTCGAGGCGCAAAGTGTCGCGAATTGCACAACAGCTATCGACCAGGGCCTTGAGGTTCTGCCTGTACTGAACAAGATTGATCTGCCCGCCGCGGAGCCGGACCGGGTGAAGGCCGAAATTGAAGACATTATCGGTGTCGATGCCCAGCATGCGGTCGAGGTTAGCGCCAAGACAGGCGCCGGCGTGCCGGAGCTTCTCGAAGCGATCGTGCGAAATATTCCCCCGCCCGAAGGAGACGATGACGCGCCGTTGCAGGCATTGATTATCGATTCATGGTTCGATAACTACGTCGGCGTCGTTTCGCTTGTGCGAGTTGTCAACGGCAATCTACCGAAGCGCAGCAAGATTACGATTATGTCGACCGGCGATACCTACAGTGCCGACCGTGTCGGTTGTTACACACCAAAGATGAACGACCGCGACGTATTGCATACCGGGCAGGTGGGATTCGTGATCGCGGGTATCAAGGATATTTACGGTGCGCCGGTCGGAGACACGATCACACTTGCGCGTAGCCCGTGCGATAGTCCCTTGCCCGGATTCAAGCAGGTGCAACCACGTGTGTTTGCCGGGCTGTTTCCAATTCAGTCGGATGACTACGAGAATTTCCGTGAGGCGTTGCAAAAACTTCGTCTCAATGATGCTGCATTGCATTTCGAGCCTGAAACATCAGCGGCACTTGGCTTCGGTTTTCGCTGTGGTTTCCTTGGCATGTTGCACATGGAGATCGTGCAGGAACGACTCGAGCGCGAATATAACCTGGAGCTGATAACCACAGCGCCAACCGTCATTTTTGAAGTCGTGAAAATTTCTGGCGAGCTCGTGTATGTTGATAATCCATCGAAGCTACCGCCAGTTAACGAGATCAGTGAAATTCGCGAGCCCATCATTACGGCGAATATCCTCGTGCCAGACAATCATGTCGGATCTGTGATCAAGCTGTGCATCGAAAAGCGGGGCGTGCAGAAGCAGATACGGTATCTCGGTAAACAGGTATCGCTTGAGTATCAAATACCACTTGCCGAAGTCGTTCTTGATTTTTTTGATCGCTTGAAGTCGGTAAGCCGTGGCTATGCGTCCTTCGACTATCACTTCGAGCGGTTTGAACCGGCCAAGCTGGTTCGGCTGGATGTCTTGATCAACAGAGAACGGGTAGATGCACTTTCGATTATCGTTCACAGGGACAATGCTCAGACGCGCGGGCGAGATCTTGTCGAACGAATGCGGGAACTTATTCCACGGCAGATGTTCGATGTAGCAATACAGGCGGCGGTTGGCAGCCAAATAATATCCCGGAGTACAGTTAAGGCATTGCGCAAGAATGTAACCGCGAAATGCTATGGTGGCGACGTATCGCGCAAGCGCAAACTCCTTGAGAAACAAAAGGCCGGCAAGCGCCGTATGAAACAGGTAGGATCCGTTGAGATTCCGCAGGAGGCGTTCCTGGCTGTCCTGCGAGCAGAGAAGTGAGAATACGAATTTGAGTATTAATCTGGCATTGATATTGACGGCTCTGACGGTTCTTACCGGCATCGTCGTAGCTCTCGACAAGTTCGTCTGGGGTCGTGGCGAAGAGGTGAGTGGCAGACCCTCAGGGATGAACACACTCGTCGAGTACTCACGGTCGTTTTTCCCGGTACTGCTCTTCGTTCTTGTAATCAGGTCATTTATTTTCGAGCCCTTCCGGATTCCGTCCGGGTCGATGATGCCGACCTTGTTGCAGGGCGATTTCATATTCGTCAAAAAGTACTCGTACGGTCTTCGTCTGCCGGTGTTGGAAACGAAGTTCCTGGAGACAGGCGCGCCGGAGCGCGGCGACGTGGTGGTTTTCCGGTTGCCGTCGGAACCGAGCATCAACTACATCAAGCGCGTTGTAGGCCTCCCAGGTGACCAGGTTGTCTATGAGCGCCACCGACTGTTGATCAATGGCCAGCAGGTCGCTCTTGAACAGCATCCTGACGCGACGACGCAGAACCCGCGGTTTGTTGAGCAACTCGGCGATCGCGAGCACGAGATATTGATCACAAATGCGGCTTACACGGTGCGAGACGGAGTCTATACGGTTCCTGAAGGCCATTATTTCATGATGGGCGACAACCGGGACAATAGCCGTGACAGCCGCTTTATCAACTCGATCCCGGAGACGCATCTTGTTGGCGAGGCAGTGCGAATCTGGATGCACATGGACGGTGCCTCATGGCCGCGCTGGGAGCGGATAGGCAACAAGATCCAATAATGTGGTGCAAGTCACTGAATCTAACGTTAAAATCGCGTTAAATTCGGTGTGATATTGGTGACAATGGACGCCCCTTGAGGGGTGAGTGAACTATGGTCCGCAGTAGAAAAGCACGATTCGGAATGGCCAGGCGCCAGGTGGGCGCCACGTTGCTTGGGTATGTCATCCTGGTGCTGTTCTTTGGTCTGTTCGTTTTCGGGGTGCTTCGCCTGGCACCGATGTATCTGAACTACATGAAGGTTGCTGGCGTCGTTGATGGCGTTTTCGAGGAATTCGACGGACAAGCTCCTACGCGTCCTGCAATTCGTACTTCGATCTCCCGTCGTTTCGACGTGGACAGCGTGTCGGTCATCACTTTTCGCGATGTAACGGTCACGCCGGTCGATGGCGGGTTCGAAGTTGCTGCAGTTTACGACCATACGGCGCCATTCATTGGTAACATCTCGTTCACAGTGCACTTTGACAAGACACGCGTTGTGCGCCGCTAGGGCAGATTCCGGCCGTGGCGCGCCCGCGTCACACAATCTATGCATGAGCTGGTTAACAAAGCCGCGACCTGGCTAAAGAACTCCCTCGACTACGAATTTTCGGATGCGCAGCTCCTTGAGCTTGCGCTGACCCACCGCAGTGCGCCGGGCGACAACAACGAGCGTCTCGAGTTTCTCGGCGACGCCGTCCTGGACTTCGTAGTATCGGAGGTCGTGTTCAGAACACATCCGGACGCTCCCGAGGGAGATCTGAGTCGGCTCCGGGCATCTCTGGTCAATGATGTAACTCTCGCGGAGATTGCCGCGCAACTCGGTCTTGGTGAGCATCTTCATCTGGGTGGCGGCGAGCGCAAGAGTGGCGGACACCGGCGGGAATCGATACTGGCCGATGCACTCGAAGCAATCTTCGGTGCTGTCTACCTTGATGCGGGTTTCGAAGCGGCTTGCCAGGTCATTGAGCGAACCTACGGCCAGCGCCTGCATGTTTTTCCGGATGTCGCAGAATTGCGCGATCCCAAAACGCGACTGCAGGAATGGATGCAGGCACGACAGATGGGCCTACCGGAATATGAATTGGTGAACGTGACGGGCAAGGCGCACAGACAGACTTTTGAAGTCAGTTGCAGTGTCAACAAAGCGGTTACCAATGGCCATGGCACGACGCGCAGGAATGCCGAGCAAAGCGCTGCTGAAGACATGCTTGTAATACTCAAATCAGGTGAATTCTAATGAGTGAAACGCGCTGCGGTTTCGTTGCGGTTGTTGGCCGTCCTAACGTGGGCAAGTCGACGTTGATCAATGCCCTGATGGGAATGAAGGTGAGTATTGTCACCGCAAAACCGCAAACAACCCGGCACCGAATTCTCGCGGTACTTACGACGGCCGATTCACAGATCATTTTCGTGGATACGCCGGGACTGCATCGCAAGGCAGGTAAGGCAATGAATCGCATGATGAACCGCACGGCCGCCAGCGCACTTGCTGATGCCGAGCTGGTGTTATTTATGAGCGAGGCGGGGCGCTGGACGGAGGAAGATGGCGACGTATTGCAACGAATTCAGTCGGTATCCGCGCCTGTCATCGCGGTTCTCAACAAAGTCGACCTGGTTAAACCAAAAGAGAAGTTGCTGGAGATCATCAGCGAGACGGCGGCCCGACACGAATTTGCCGACATCATCCCGGTGTCCGCGAAAAAGAACGACAACCTGGCGACCCTGCTGTCCCTTATCCCGGGCTACCTGCCGGAGTCGCCGCAGTTATTTCCAGAAGACATGCGAACCGATCGCGGTGTCGAGTTCCATGCGGCTGAGACTATCCGGGAAAAATTGACGTTGTCGCTGCACCAGGAAGTTCCGTATGGCTTAACCGTACAGATAGAACGTTTTGAAACAGAAGAAAACAGAACGACAATTAGCGCCATCATCTGGGTAGAACGAGACAGCCAGAAAGGCATCGTCGTGGGCAAAGGGGGCAGTGTGCTCAAACGCGTCGGCAGGGAGGCCCGCCTTGAGCTAAAAAAACAACTGCAGCGACCAGTGCACCTGGAGTTGTGGGTTAAGGTCAAGGACAACTGGGCAGACAGCGAGAAGGATTTACTCAGTCTCGGCTACGAGTCCACGTAGCAGGGTCGCGCGGGATTCATGTCATCACAACGGCGAGTCCAACAACAGGCCGCATTCATTTTGCATCACCGGCCGTTTCGGGATTCGAGCCAGATTCTGGACGTGCTGAGTCGTGATCACGGCAAGCTTTCGGTCGTCGCGAGAGGTAGTCGCGGGGCGCGGTCTCGTCTCAAAGGCGTGTTGCGTCCATTCATGCCTTTGTCGATGTCGTGGGTCATCAAGTCGGATCTTGGCACTTTGACAGGCGCCGAAGTTCGCGGAGCGCCGCTGAGCCTTTCCGGAGATGCACTTCTGTCGGGTTACTACGTCAACGAACTCATCCTGCATCTCCTGCATCGCCACGATCCGCAGCCCGACATATTTGAGACCTATGGTCAGACCATTCACGCGCTTGCAGGAGCGGCATCCGATGTCGCGCCCGTGCTGCGTCAGTTCGAAATGGAATTGTTGCGGTTCTCGGGCTACGCCCTGAACCTGAATCATGAGTCGGGGACGACACAGCCTCTCGATCCCGGGCGACACTATGAGTACCGCATGGAACAGGGCGCTGTCGCCGTCAGTCGTGATGATGGCCCCCTGGTATTCAGCGGCGCGATGCTGACAGCGATAGCCGAGCAACAATTCAGTGAGCCTGGTGTCCTGCGTGCGGCGTCGAGGCTCATGCGTGAAGTCATCTCGTTTCACCTTGGTGGCAAAGAGCTTAAGAGCCGGAAGGTGCTACTCGAGATGCATCGGCGTTAGAATACCCGCATGGAATCCAACACACTTAATCTTGGCGTCAATATTGATCACGTGGCGACGCTGCGCCAGGCCCGTGGTACGCCGTATCCGCGTCCTTTCGAAGCCGCCATCGTGGCGGAGCAGGCGGGCGCCGACAGCATTACCGTCCACCTTCGTGAGGACCGCCGGCACATACAGGATCATGACCTTAAGCAGATTCTCGAGACCATGCGGACACACATGAATCTCGAACTGGCGGTGACCGACGAAATGATCGGTATTGCCGAAAAGCTCAAGCCAACTGACGTGTGCCTGGTGCCTGAAAGTCGCCAGGAACTCACTACCGAAGGTGGCCTCGATGTGCTGCGCCACGCCGAAAAAGTAAAACATGCCTGCGAGCGCCTGGCAGCTGCGGGTATTCGCGTGTCTCTGTTTGTCGACCCGGATCCGACGCAGCTAGATGCTGCGGTTGCTGCAGGTGCGCCTGTTGTCGAACTGCACACCGGCAGCTATGCCGATGCTGAGGGCGATGCGCAACGAGAAGAGTTTGATCGGCTGGCTACAGCTGCGAAACATGCGGCGGCTATTGGTTTGGTCGTCAATGCTGGTCACGGCCTGCACTACGGCAACGTCACGGAGATTGCCCGCATTCCGCAGATCGTCGAGCTCAATATCGGACATGCCATTGTGGCGCGTGCGATATTTGACGGGCTTACGGTTGCAGTTCGGGAGATGAAAAACCTGATGATCCAGGCACGGGCGGGTAACTGATGCATTGCTTTTCGTTTGATATCGAGACGGTACCCGACGTTGAGTTTGGGCGCCGCATGTGGAATCTGGACGGCGTTGCCGACGAAGACGTGGCGACAGCCATGACGTTCAAGCAACTCCAGAAGAGTGGCAGGGAGTTCCTGCCCCTGCACCAGCAGCGCATTGTGGCCATTTCGGTTGCCCTGCGTACCGGCGACACCTTTCGCGTGTGGAGCCTGGGTGACGAGGATTCAGATGAGGCAGAGCTCGTACGACGCTTCTTCGACGGTATTGATCGCTACACACCCGATCTCGTTTCCTGGAATGGTGGTGGTTTCGACCTGCCGGTACTTCACTATCGTGCACTTCGGCATGGCATCCAGGCACCACGCTACTGGGAGAACGGTGAATCCGATCGTGATTTCAAATGGAATAACTACCTGAGTCGCTTTCACTCCCGCCACACTGACCTGATGGACGTTCTGGCCGCATATCAGCCCCGTGCCAGTGCGAGTCTCGACCAGATTGCCGTGATGCTCGGGTTTCCAGGCAAGCTCGGCATGAGCGGCGCTAAGGTGTGGGACAAGTTTCTTGAAGGTGGCATTCAAGAGATACGTGACTACTGCGAAACGGATGTATTGAACACATGGCTAGTGTATCTGCGCTACGAGTTGATGCGCGGCAATCTCGATGAACGCGGCCTTGCACGCGAATTCGAGCTCGTAAAATCGACGCTCACGTCGCTCGATCAGCCACACCTGAACGAATTTCTCGAAGCCTGGACCGCGTAGTGGCCGGTCGTAAGCGCCGCCGCGAGCCGGAAACGGCCAGGATCGAGTCTGCGTCGCACGATGGGCGCGGTATTGCGGCGATCGATGGCAAAAAGGTCTTCGTCGCCGGCGCCTTGCCCGGCGAAGAGGTACGGTTCCAGCGTCGCAAATCACGACGAAATTTTGACGAAGCCGAGTTGCTCGAAGTGCTCGAAGCGTCGCCCGAACGCATCGAGGCGCGCTGCGAGGCCTACGGACGTTGTGGTGGCTGTTCGCTACAGCATGTCAGCGAAACACAGCAACGCCAGATTAAAGAGCAGGCACTAAGGGACAATCTCGAGCGTATTGGTCGCGTGGCACCTTCGACCTGGTTCGAGCCGATGACCGGGCCTGGATGGAACTATCGTCGTCGAGCCCGGCTCGCGGTCAAGGATGTGCACGCAAAAGGCCGGGTACTGGTCGGGTTTCGCGAGCGGCATGCGCCGTTCATCACCGACATGCATCGCTGTGAGGTACTCGCGCAACCCGTTGACGGCATGATCGATGCGCTGAGCGAACTGGTTGGAGCACTGTCGATCAGCGCGCGCCTGCCGCAAGTCGAAATCGCCGTTGCGGACAATGCCACGGCGATGGTGTTTCGAGTGCTCGACGCTCCGACAGCAGAGGATGAGGCGCTCCTGCGCGCATTCAGCGAAGATCATGATATTCGTGTCTATCTGCAACCTGGGGGTCTCGATTCCATATATTTACTGGCGCCAGACTCCATTGCTGATCCGCTGTATTACGATCTGCCGGAATTCGACGTTCGAATCGCATTCGATGCGGTGGGTTTCGTGCAGGTCAACAGTGAGATAAACCGGCGCATGGTGCATCAGGCTGTGGAGTTGCTTGATCCGGGACCCGAGGATCGCGTGTTGGATCTCTATTGTGGTATCGGCAATTTCTCCCTGCCGATTGCGAGGCGAGCAGGAGAGGTACTCGGTGTGGAAGGCGATGCGATGCTCGTCAAAGCGGCTGCTGCGAACGCGGAGCTGAACGGCATCAGCAATGCAAAATTCAGGCAGGCTGACCTGAGTGCCATCGATGGTTCTGAGGGCTGGCTGCGCGAGGGCTGGGATCTCTTGCTGCTCGACCCTGCCCGCAGCGGCGCGCAGGAAATCGTCGAGCACATCGAAAGGATAGGCCCCAAGCGGATCGTGTATGTGTCCTGCCACCCGGGGACGCTTGCGCGCGACGCAGGTACGCTGGTCAATGAAAAGGGTTACACGTGCGAATCAGCGGGTATTATTGACATGTTCCCGCACACGGCTCATGTAGAGTCTATCGCGGTGTTTGTTAAGTAATTTCAGTAATTTATCGCGTTTTTGTAGAATCAGACTATGTCTCTCGGACCGGTGATGCTCGATGTGGAAGGGGTTGCGCTAACGCCAGCCGACCGCGACTTGTTGCGTGAACCTGCCGTCGGTGGCGTCATCCTCTTTACCCGGAACTATGAATCACCGGACCAGATTGCTGATCTGGTCAGCGAGATTCGGGCACTTCGCAGTCCGCCGCTGCTCATCGCTGTCGATCATGAAGGTGGGCGCGTGCAGCGCTTTCGCGAAGGATTCAGCCCGATTCCCGCCATGCGCCATTTCGGCATTGAATACGACGTCGATGCGGAGTCGGCAACGGTTCTCGCGCGGCAGGCAGGCTGGCTGATCGCCTCCGAACTGCGCGCGGCCGGCATCGATCTTTGCTTCGCGCCCTGCGTAGATCTTGACTGGGGCGTTAGCGAAGTCATCGGCGACCGCGCATTTCATCGCAATCCCGATGCGGTCGGCGAGTTGGCTGCGGCCTTCGCGCGTGGGCTGCGCAGCGCTGGAATGGCTGCGGTCGCCAAGCATTTCCCCGGTCATGGGGCTGTCGTAGCGGATTCGCACCTGGATTTGCCGGTCGATCGGCGGGACTACGGCGATATCCTCGATGACATGCGTCCGTACGAGAAGCTGATTCGCAACGGGCAGATCGCGGGCGTCATGCTCGCACATGTTGTGTATCGGGAAATGGATGACCTGCCTGCAGGATTTTCGAACTACTGGATTGAGCGCGAGTTGCGTTCACGGCTCGGATTCGGTGGCGCCATTTTTTGCGACGACCTGAGCATGAAGGCTACAGATGCTTATGGCTCGATGCGGCGGCGCTCGCAGCGCGCGCTCGATGCCGGCTGCGACATGATCCTGGTTTGCAATGACCGGCGTCGAGCCGAACAGGCGGTAGAGTCACTCAGCGATTACTCAAATCCCTTGTCGCTGGTCAGGCTTGCGCGACTGCATGGCACGGGGCACGTTCTACGCGAATCGTTGCGCGCGAGCGAGCTCTGGCAGCAGGCAAATTCCTCACTGTTGCGCTGGACCGAGCGTCCGGAACTGGAGTTGGATGCATGAGCGAACAATTCGCCATCATTATCGGTAGCGGTTTTGAGTCCTTTGTCGCGAGCGGCGAAATTCGCCACATCGACACTCGATTCGGAGAGCCTTCCGCCCCGGTCCGGCCGGTCGATTTCGAGGGCAGTAATGTACTGGTCCTGCCGCGCCATGGCGACGATCACTCGCTGCCACCCCACGTCATCAACTACCGCGCGAATCTTGCCGCCCTGCAGGAATTGGGCGCGGACGCGGTGATAGCGCTGAACACTGTTGGGGTTGTTTCGGACGTGCGCGAACCCGGACAGGTCGCGGTACCGGATCAGATCATTGACTATACCTGGGGTCGCGCGCACACAATCTATAACGAACCCGGATCAGGATTTGACCATATCGAATTTACCCAGCCATTGTCACCGACGCTGCGCACAGCGCTCCTCGCGGCGGCCGGGGCGGCCGGTGTCGATTGCCTCGATGGCGGTGTCTATGCGGCGACCCAGGGTCCGCGACTGGAATCAGCGGCTGAGGTTGATCGCCTGGAGCGTGATGGCGCGGACTATGTCGGTATGACCGCGATGCCGGAAGCCAGCCTCGCGATGGAGCTCGGCATGGATTATGCGTGCCTGTCACTGATCGTCAACAAGGCTGCAGGTCGTGGGGAAAAGCCCATACACGATGACGTTGAATCCAGTACCCTGTCGGCCAGATCGCAGGCAATGCGGGTTCTTGCAGAGTTTTTCAGGTCGCGCTGATGTCAATTAATCGCAAAATTCTGGAACAGGTTATCAAGGCGACCGCCGAGCCGCTTGTCATCGTGCGCGTAGACCATTCGGACTGGCCCGTTGAACTTAGCAACCAGGCGTTTGAGTCCATCACGGGTGAGGAAATACGCGAGAAACCTTTTGCCGATGTCGTCGAGCGGCTTGTTGGGCGTGAGCTCGCGCTCGAGATTTCCGAGACCGTGCGCTCCAAGCAGGAGACCAGCTTTCCGGTTGAATTGGGTGGCAAGGAGTATCTCCTGGCCCTGAAGCCGTTGCAGCTTCCGGACGAATCGGACGCACGCTACTACGTGGCATTCTGGCGCGGTGACGCTTCGGCTGTAGGTGGCAGCGATATGCACCATGCGCTGTTGAAGGCCAAACGCCGAATTCACGATCTGTCGCGCGATGACCCGGTTACGGGTCTGACGAATGAGCGCGCCTTTCGCGAGGTCATGGAGCATGACTGGGCCGTCGCCGCGAGAGAGAACAGCGCTTTGTCGCTGGTCGTATTCACCCTTGACGAATTCGATGCCTACATCGAAGTCTTCGGCCGTCATGCGGCGGATTCCTGCTTGCGACGGGTTGGGCGGGCGATTCGGCGGTGTCTCAGGCGAGCGAGTGATGTAGTAGGCAGATTTGACGGTGCCGAACTCGTCGTGCTGTCGCACGCATCGGATGAAGATGGTGTGCGTGAGTTTGCATCGCGCATCTCAGCCGCGGTTCGCGAGCTCGGCCTGCATCATCCGCGTTCGACGGTTTCGCGATTTGTCACCGTGTCGTTCCGGATCGGTGTTGGCACCGCGGACAATCAGACGGCGGCTGAATTCCTGGATGACTTACTGAGTAGTCCGCCCGGCTAGCGTCGCAGTCTCGTCGACGACGTCTTCGTTTTCTTCCTCGGGCTCCTCAACGCGCGTAACTCTTGCGAGAACACCGAATTTCGGGTGATCGAAGTAACGCAACTCACCATTCTTGAGGATGCGGTTCTCCTGAATACGGAACCGCACGGGCATGGGTCCGAATGCATAGTCATTGCCATATTGTTCCCTGGCGTCGCTGAAGCTGAAAAATGAGTCGTCATCGACGACTTCTGTCTCAAACTCATTCGGCGCATCGAGCGCGAGGTCGACAACCAGGTGCAGGTAGCGGCTCAGGTACAGGGTTAATGTGCCATTCAGGCCCTCAGGCGGCTCTGCCAGCAACCGAAGTTCGATTGCCGGCGTCTCTTCTTCAGGAAACGTCGGCTGTGTCCAGCCGAAGTGCATCATTGTCTTGTAGGCATCCAGCAATTCGAATTGCCGCGCTGCGTCACCGAGTGTGAATTCTTCCTCGGGCAGCAGAACGAGTTCGAACGGACTTGAATTACCGGCGTCTTCACTCGCAGGGGTGCTCGCAGGCAAAACCACGGCCCATGCGGGTGGCGCCTCTTCCTCGACGACCTCATCGCCTGCTTCTGTCATATCATCGCTGAACACCGGGGCCGGTCCTTCATCGGCGATAATCGGATTGCCATCTTCGTCGAGGAGCAGTTCCTCTTCGGGCGGCGGCTCGTCCGGGAGAAATATCTCAGAACCGACCGACACATTCTCTTCGTAGGAGAAGACGATGACTTCCACTGTGTAGCGGCGTACCGGTTGTTCCTCGACCAGTGGGTCGTCGATGTCCTGCTGCGCAGCTGCCGTCCCAAGGAACAGCACTGTCGTCAGTAAGGTGGCAATTCTATTCATAGGCCTATTCTCGGAGTTCCGGCTATTTGACCGCAAGCTTTTCAAGGAGTTTCTCGATGTTCTTGAAACGGATGTCCAGATTACTTAGATCCTGGCGAAACCGCAGCCTGTGCGAGCCCTGTAATTTGTACGTCTGGCCATCATTTTGCACTAAGTCAATCAATTCAACAGGGTCAACCTTGCTCTGCTCGCCAAAAACAATGTAGCCACCGGCGTCTGCGGCATCGATCTTCTCGATGCCGAGTGTCGTTGCCCGTTGCTTGATCGATGCCATGCGCAACAAGTTCTTTGCGGCCTGCGGAAGCAGGCCGAAGCGGTCGATGAGCTCAACCTGCAATTCGCGCAGGTCTTCCTGCGATTTACAGCCCGAAATTCGCTTGTACAGGATGAGTCGCAGATGAACGTCCGGCACATAGTCATCGGGCAGCAATGCCGGCACATGCAGGTTAATGTCGACACCAGTATCCAACGGACCGTAAAGATCGGGTTCGCGGCCATCGCGCAAGGAATCGACAGCTCGGCCGAGCAGTTCGGTGTACAACGAGAAGCCGATCTCCTGGATTTGTCCGCTTTGCGTATCACCGAGCAATTCGCCCGCACCACGAATTTCGAGATCATGTGTTGCCAACGTGAATCCCGAGCCGAGGTCCTCGAGCGAATCGATGGCTTCGAGTCGTTTGACAGCATCAGCTGTCATTACCGCCTTGGGAGGTGCAATAAGATACGCAAACGCGCGATGGTGCGAGCGGCCGACGCGACCGCGAAGCTGGTGCAGTTGTGCCAGGCCGAATCGGTCTGCGCGGTTGATGATAATCGTGTTGGCGGTCGGTACATCGATACCGCTTTCAACAATTGTTGTGCAAAGCAGGATATTGAAGCGCCGATGATAGAAATCGAGCATGACCTGCTCAAGCTCACGTTCGGGCATCTGGCCATGACCAACCCGTATCCGTGCCTCCGGCACGAGCTTTGTCAATTGCTCACCGACCCGGCCAATGTCCTCAACGCGATTGTGAATGAAATATACCTGACCGCCGCGCTTGATCTCGCGCAAGCAGGCTTCGCGAACCAGGACATCGTTCCATTCGGTAACGAATGTCTTGACCGCAAGCCGGTCGGCCGGTGGTGTGGTGATCAGAGACATGTCACGAATACCGCCCAGTGCCATGTTGAGCGTTCTCGGAATCGGCGTAGCAGTCAGAGTCAGCACGTCGATCTCGCTGCGCAGCGATTTGATCGCCTCCTTGTGGCGTACACCGAAGCGATGTTCCTCATCAATGATCACAAGCCCGATATCCTTGATGTCTTTGACATGCTGCAGCAGTCGATGGGTACCAATGACGATGTCGACTCCGCCCGATTTCAACCCTTCGACGATTGATTTGACGGCTTTGACGGACTGGAAGCGTGACAACACCTCGACGCGAACCGGCCAGTCGGCGAAACGGTCATTGAAGGTCTGGCCATGTTGCTGCGCGAGCAATGTCGTCGGCACGAGGATTGCAACCTGTTTGCCACCGTGCACCGCGGCGAAAGAGGCTCGTAGCGCCACCTCGGTTTTGCCGAAGCCGACGTCGCCGCAGACGATGCGGTCCATTGGACTGTCCGACGCGAGATCCGCCAATACCTCGTCAATCGTGCGTGCCTGGTCCTCCGTAGGTTCGAAGGGGAAGTCACTCTCGAATGCGCGATAGTCACCTTCAGGCCATCTGAAGCTATGCCCGGGCCTGGCGGCGCGGCGCGCGTAGACATCGAGCAGCTCTGCCGCGGCGTCGCGAATTTTGCTGATGGCACGTTTACGCGCCTTGGCCCACTGGTCGCTGCCCAGACGGTGCAGAGGTGCGTTGTCAGCAGATGCGCCGGTGTAGCGCGAAATCAGTTCAAGCGCATGCACGGGCACGTAGAGCTTGTCGCCGTCCGCGTACTGTAGTTCGAGGAACTCGGCAATGATGCCGCCAGCTTCAAGCGTCGTCAGGCCCTGGTAGCGACCGACGCCATACTCGGTGTGCACAACCGGTGATCCGGCTTCCAGGTCGTCAAGCTGGCGAATGATCGTTTCGGGATCGCGCTCAATGCGCCGCCGCCGTGTCTTTTGCCGTACGCGTTCGCCGAACAGCTGCTGTTCACTGATGATCGCGATGTTCGCGGCGGTCAGGACAACGCCATTCTCAAGCGGAGCAATGGCAACGCCAACACGCTGACCGGCTGTGCTGAACGAGCCCCAGTCGTCGACGCGCACCAGGTCGAGATTTCTTCCTGCAAGCAACTCGTAAATCTGTTCGCGGCGGCCAGCAGAATCGCTGGTAAATAACACACGTCCGTCAAACTCGTCGAGAAAGCGCATCAGCGCGCCGGCTGCATCTTCGTAGCGTGCTTCGATCTTCAGTGCAGGTGGCAGTCGGGTAGGCAGGTTGAAGTTATTGCCGTGATCCGCGAGGGATTGCGCGGAGTAGCGAATCTGGCGCAAGTCGCCCATTTGAGCCAGCATGTCTGCGGGTGAATTGAACGTTTCCTCGGTCGAAAGTATCGGTCGCTCGGGATCCAGTCGACTCAGTTCGTAGCGTTCTTCGATCTCATGCCACGTCTGATCGAGAGTGCTTTCGAGTCCTTGCGGCGCCAGTACAAGGCAGTCCTGCGGGAGGTAGTCGAGCAGGGTGGCGGTCGATTCGAAAAACAAAGGCAGGTAGTACTCGATGCCACCGTGCGCAATACCATCGGATATCTCGCGATAGACGCGGGACTTGGCAGGCTGGCCCTCGAACCTCTCGCGATAGCGCTCGCGGAATCCGCGTATCGAGTCAGCGTCCAGTGGAATTTCCCGCGCGGGAAGAACGTCGACCTGATCGATAATCTCGGCGGACAACTGGGTTCCCGGGGAAAAGTAACGCAGGGACTCGATGTCGTCGTCAAAGAAGTCGATACGGATCGGCCGCGCGGATCCCATCGGATAGATATCGATCAGGGAGCCGCGGACGGCAAACTCACCGTGTTCACTGACTTGTGGTACGCGCAGGTATCCTGCTGCGATAAGTGAGTCGACAAAGGCATCCCGCGGCAATGCCTGTCCGCTTCGCAAGGACAGGGACCGTGCGGCGACATAGTCGACGGGCGGGAGCTTTTGCAGCAGGACCGGTGCGGATGCGATAAGCACCCCGGTCGCCATGTCGCTCATCGTCGCGAGAACCGACAGTCGTTCCGAGATGATGTCCTGATGCGGCGAAAAATTATCCCAGGGGAGTGTTTCCCACTCGACGAAATGATGCACTTCCATATCGCTGCCCGCGAAAAAGCGGATGGCCGCTTCGAGCTGGTCGGCCTGGCGTGGATCCTCGGTAAGCACAACGACGGGATTGTCCTGCGTGGCAGCCAGCTCCGCGATTGCCAATGCGGCGCTCGCGCCAATGAGCTGGCCCCAGCCGAACGGTTGCCCGGGCTGCGGCAGCTTCTGCGTCGCGCTGATGAGGAAGGGTTGTTGAGCCACTATTTGCGGTTAAGAGCAGAACGGGCCGCGATTATCACACATTCGCCTGCACAATCGCCCGCTGCGGCGGGCCGCAACGAAAAAACGCCCGGGCAGTTTCCTGCCCGGGCGTTTCCTGAAAAACTCTAGCTGGACGCCTGACGCTTGATGACGGTGTGAATCACGCGGTCATACTCGAAGAACACAACAAAATTCTTGTATTCCCAGCGCGCGATGGGCGGATCCCCAACCGGAGCGACTTTCGCTTCCGGAGCACCAAACTTTGACTCGACGCTAGCGGCCGTCATGCCAGAACTTGGCCGTGCACCGTCAGATCCAGATGCCACACCTTCCATACCCAACGTCTGGGCATTTGCCATCCCTAGAACGCCGAATAACAGGGCCAATACAGTGAAAATTCGTAGCTTCGCCATGACAGCTTCTCCTTCAAGTGAAATCGACTATATCACTCAAAGTCTGGTCAAAAAACAGTTGATTTCAAAGGTTTTTAAGCGATTTTCGTTTTTGTGAATCACGTCACGATTCTAATGTGGTTTAATGCGTTCCGATGATCAATCCCGTCGAATTCCTTGTCGGGCTTCGCTATTTGAGGGCGAAGCGCCGTACCCGGTTTGTCTCATTCATTACGCTAATTTCTCTGTTGGGAATAGCACTGGGTGTCGCAGCGCTGATTGTCATCCTCTCGGTTATGAACGGTTTTGAGGGCGAATTGCGGAATCGCCTGCTGAGCATGTCGGCCCACGGGAATGTGACGGGCCCGGCTCGGATCACCGAAGACTGGCGGTCATTGCGTGACGACGTCGCGTCGGAGCCGGGTGTTGCCGCTGCCGCACCGTTCGTGCACATGGAGGGCATGATTCAATCGGGTCGCGACCTGCAAGCGGTCCTCGTGCACGGTGTGGATCCGGACTACGAGGCGGCAATGTCAGGAGATCTGATTAATCTCATTGAAGGCTCATTAGATAGCCTGCAGCCCGGTAGTCGTAGCGTGATTCTTGGTCGCTTACTCGCGCTCGACCTCGGTGTTCGCATCGGTGACGGTGTTGTGCTCCTGATACCGCGCCCGGTGGGTGATGGCACGCTTGAGCCACGACTGGAACGATTCATTCTGCGCGGTGTGTTCGAAGCCGGACTGCAAGAACATGACAGTGTCCTTGCCCTGGTGAATGCGCGCGACGCTGCCGCGGTCCTCGACATCGGCGACGAGGTGACTGCCATTCGCTACCGTGCCGATGATGTCATGCAGGCGCCTGCAATTTCGGCTGGATTGCGGAACAGAATGGGTGATGCCGTCATTACGAGCGACTGGACCATCGAAAACGCCAGTTACTTTCGCGCCATCCGTCTCGAGAAAATGATGATGTCACTGATCCTGTCCCTGATCATTGGCGTGGCGGCGTTCAATATCGTGGCGAGCCTGGTCATGGTCGTGACGGACAAGACCAACGATATCGCCGTGCTGCGCACACTCGGCATGAAAGCGGGTGGCGTCGTGCGCATCTTTTTCATTCAGGGCGCGATCATTGGCTGGGCGGGCGTGATCGTTGGCGTGCTGCTTGGCATCGTCGTTGCGATCAATGTGCCGGTTATAGTTCCGCTGCTTGAACAGTGGTTCGGTTTCCAGATCATGCCTGGCGATGTCTACTACGTGACGCGCATTCCTTCAGAACTCGAGTCGGCAGACGTAATCACGATAGCGGTCTCCGCATTCGTACTGACGTCGCTGGCGACGCTTTACCCGGCACGGCGTGCGGCTATGGTGAACCCTGCCGTCGCGCTGCGGTACGAGTGATCATGAGCAGAAGCTTCGAAACCTGGATTGGCAGTCGCTATGTGCGCTCTCGCAGCAGCAATAGTTTCGTGTCCCTGATTTCAGCGATCTCGATGCTGGGCATCGCAATTGCTGTTGCGGTACTGATACTCGTACTGTCAGTCGTCAACGGGTTCGAACGCGAATTGCAGGAACGGCTGCTCGCGATGACGGCTCACGCGAGCATAGAAGGACTCGAGGGCGAGATCGAAAACTGGCGGGCGCTGCGAGAAGTGGCCGACAAGAACGAACGAGTCCAGGCATCGGCGCCGTATATTTCCGGCCAGGCGTTACTGGTTTTTGGCGATAGCCTGAGCGGCGTGGAGCTTCGCGGCATCGATCCCGTTGCTGAGGATGCTGTATCCGGCGTCGGCGCTACGATGCGCGAAGGTGACCTTGGCAGCCTGGAGGCCGGTTCCTTCAATGTTGTGATCGGGGTCGAGCTTGCTGACGTGCTGCAGGTCGGCCTTGGTGACAAGGTCACAGTCACGCTGGCGGAAGGCATCGTTACGCCGGCCGGAGTGGTGCCGCGGACCAAGCGCTTTGTGGTCAGCGGGATCTATCGTGTAGGTATGTACGAGTTCGATCGGCGCCTTGCTTTCATCAATCTGGCCGATGCGCAAAAACTATATCGCATGCGCGATGCCGTTTCGGGCGTGCGCCTTGCGGTTACGGAAATTTATGCGGCCAACGAGATCGTGCGTGAGGTTGCGCTCGAACATGGTGAGGTTGTTCTCGTCGGTGACTGGACACGCCGCCATGTGAATTTCTTTCGTTCGATTCAGATTACGAAATCAATTTTGTTTGTGATCCTGCTTCTTGTGGTTGCTGTCGCGGCATTCAACATCGTTTCAACGCTGGTCATGGTCGTAAAGGACAAGCAAACGGATATTGCGATTCTGCGCACCATTGGTGCGCGGCCTGGAAGTATCCTGAAGATATTTGTAACCCAGGGCAGCGTAATTGGCATCATTGGTACTGCAGCCGGCGTGCTGTTTGGTATTCTGCTGGCCCTGAACCTGGAGAGCATCGTTGGCGGTCTTGAGGCATTATTTGGTATTAAATTTCTTGCCGCGGATGTGTATTTCATCAGTGACCTGCCGTCGGAATTGCGGCTCGCGGATATCGTCGTGATCAGCTCGATCGCACTTGCCCTGTCCCTGGTTTCCACGATTTATCCGTCCTGGGTTGCTTCCAGGACGGCACCCGCTGAGGCACTACGTTATGACTGAGCCGACCAGATCGGTATTGGAATGCCGCAAGGTTGTGCGCAAGTTCCGTGAGGGCAGTTCCGAGCTCGTCGTTTTGAGTGGTGTCGATCTTGACGTACGAGCTGCAGAGCGCGTTGCAATTGTCGGCGCGTCCGGTTCCGGCAAGACAACGCTGCTGCAGATCATGGGGGGTCTCGATGATCCGTCAGAAGGCGAGGTGTTCGTCGACGGCCAGCCGATGCACGGCAGCAATGAACTGTCCAAAGCCGACCTGCGCAATCGCTACATCGGATTTGTCTACCAGTTTCACCACCTGTTGCCCGAGTTCACGGCGGCAGAAAATGTCGCAATGCCCCTGTTGATTCGGCGCATGCCGAAGGCCGAGGCGTTGGCAAAGGCGGGCGAAATCCTTGCTCGCGTCGGGCTGGGCGAGCGGCTGACACACAAGCCTGGTGAGTTGTCTGGCGGTGAACGCCAGCGCGCAGCTGTTGCACGCGCTTTGATTACGCGCCCACAACTCGTATTGGCCGATGAGCCCACTGGGAACCTCGATGCCGGCAACGGCGAGCATGTTTTGAAGCTGATGCTTGAGCTGAATCGCGAGCTCGAAACCAGCCTTGTGGTGGTCACCCACGATCAGTCCATTGCCTCGCGAATGGACCGCGTGCTGGTCCTCGAAAACGGCGTGCTGCGCAATCAGTGAGTTCGTTTGTTGCGCTTCTTTGTCTTGTAATCGTGTAGCGAGTATCGCCACAGTGCATCAAGCCCGACGAACCCGATAACAGCTGCTGCCGAACCGAGTAACACGCAGCCAAGTGACAGTGGCAGCCAGACTGTTGCAAATACGTTTTGCACCCAGTCGAGCGAAAGCTCGAAATAGAATGGGCCTGGCTCGATGCCGAGCAGGGCGTTGCCAAGTGCGTACGCGGAATAGAACAGCGGGCCAATGGTCAGCGGGTTGG
>Ga0316194_10000851_pt1 | contig 20781 bp, 19 predicted proteins | sample CroRivsedime1_MG_FD_204936 | JGI IMG/M metagenome (GOLD analysis project Ga0316194, IMG submission 204936) | Coastal sediment microbial communities from Maine, United States - Cross River sediment 1 | ecosystem: Environmental > Aquatic > Marine > Coastal > Sediment | place: USA: Maine...
CGGTTCGATGTTTTCACCCACCCAGATACCACACTGGCCAATACACATATCAAGGAAGTCTTCCCAGGCTTCCGCCTCGAGATGCTTCACTTCGCGCGGTGTCAGCGTTTCACGCAGAGCGGCAAGGGCAGAGACGGTGTCCATCCAGATAGGACCACGACCTTCCTTCATCTCTTTCAGCATGAGGTGGTTACGCAGGCAAGAGGCCGGAACAGCAGCCTGGCCATAGGGAGGATAGTCGTCCAGCATCTCCTTGTTGCGGTCCATGTAAATCTCGCCCGTGGCGTTGGTGGCCTTGGACTTGAACAGCAGGAACCATGCACCAACCGGACCGTAACCGTCCTTGAAGCGGGTCGGTACGAAGCGGTTTTCCATGAGTGTCATTTCAGCGCCGGCTTCAGCAGCCATTGCATAGGTAGAACCGGCATTCCAGACCGGATACCAGGCACGACCTGTGCCTTCACCAACAGAACGCGGGCGGAAGATGTTCACACAACCACCGGCGGCCAGCAGAATGGCCTTGGCCTTGTAGACAACGACCTTGTCTTCACGAGTTGAGAAGCCCACAGCGCCGGCAATACGGTTGGGATCATTCTTGTCGTTAACCAGCTTGACGATGAAGATACGTTCCGTGATGTTATCGGTACCCAGCGCCTTCTTGGCCGCCTCGGCAACAATCCACTTGTAGGATTCACCGTTGATCATGATCTGCCACTTGCCTGAACGAACCGGCTTGCCGCCGTCTTTCAGAGGTGTCATACCCTTGGAACCGTCAAAACGCTCACCGTTCTCGTCGGTCTTCCAGATAGGCAGACCCCATTCCTCGAACAGATGCACAGATTCGTCCACGTGGCGGCCGACGTCATAAGCCAGGTCATCACGGGTGATACCCATCAGGTCGTTGGAGACCATGCGGGTGTAATCAGCCGGGTCCTGATCGGGGCCGATGTAGGTGTTGATAGCAGACAGACCCATGGCCACAGCACCTGAACGGTCCATAGCGGCCTTGTCTACCAGCCTGATTTTAAGATCGGTACCATCTGCCCAGCGCATAACTTCATAAGCAGCGCCGCAACAGGCCATACCACCGCCGATGAGAAGAATATCAACTTCTTCTTCGACGACTTCCGGGTTTCCAAATTCACCAGCCATGTTAATTTCCTCTTGACTTGAATTGATTGAATGGGTAGCAGATTAAGCCCTGATCAGTTCGCTGCGATCGCCTGGACGGAAACCGTTGCACTGAACGAAGAAGCCTGGCTCCTCGATCTTGGACAGATCAGCTGCCGGCTTGCCGCCGTAAGGATCAATGGAACCTTCCGGAGTGGTGCGAATCGGGAACTTGAAGCGTTTCAGCGTGCCGTTGCGGAACTTGATGGTCCACATGATGGAATCGGAACCACGCAGCGGCTGCACCGAGCCACCCAGAGGCACGATATCTGCGTAATGGCGGGCTTCAATAGCCTGCTGCGGACAGATTTTAACGCAGGAATAGCACTCCCAGCACTGCTCGGGCTCCTGGTTATAGGCTTTCATGGCATGGCCGGTTTCTGAACCGTCCTTGTCAAGTTTCATCAGGTCGTGCGGGCAGATATACATGCAAGCAGTCTTGTCCTGACCCTTACAACCATCGCACTTTTCTGTACGTACAAATGTTGGCATGTTATTTCTCCATCTGTTTTTAGTAATTACTGCAGTTAACACCCCGCTGCTTCCTTGCGGTTACAGCGGCCTCTAGAGTCGTTGCCTATTTGGCGGAATGACCGCTCATCTTGATCTCAACCTTGTCCTCGTCCTTGATGCTGCCGTAGTACTCGCGCAGAATGGTGAGCACTTCCGGGCGCGAGAACTTGTCGGAAACTTCTTCACCCTCGGACAGCGCCTTGCGCAGTTTCGTACCGGACAACAGGATGCGATCGCCACCTTCATGCGGGCAGGTCTTCATGGAAGCCATGCCGTCGCACTTGTTGCACCAGAAGGTCCAGTCAATCTTCAGCGGCTGCGTTTCCAGGGAACCGGCCGGGATCTCATCGAAAATGTGATGCGCATCGAACGGGCCGTAGTAGTCACCGACACCGGCATGGTCACGACCCACGATCTGGTGGGAACAGCCATAGTTCTGGCGGAACACGGCATGCAGCAGGGCCTCGCGCGGACCGGCATAGCGCATGTCCAGCGGATAGCCTGCCTGGATGACGGTGTTGTCGGCAAAGTACTTGTCAATGAGGGTACCGATGGCGTTGCTGCGCACGTCGGCAGGGATATCACCGGGCTTCAGCTTGCCCAGCAGGGAATGAATCAGCACACCGTCCAGTGTTTCGATAGCAATCTTGGCCAGGTATTCGTGTGAACGGTGCATCGGGTTACGTGTCTGGAAGCAGGCAATCTCGGTCCAGCCGCGTTTTTCGAATTCAGCGCGGGTCTGCGCGGGAGTCATGAACTGGTCACCGTAGGCTTCCGGGAAGCCGCCCTGGGACAGTACCTTGATCGGGCCTGCAAGGTTAACCTCGCCTTGCTCCATGACCATCTTCACGCCCGGATGCTCGGCATCGGTGGTCTTGTAGACCATCATGCATTCGTGTTTCTTGTCGATGCTGTACTTTTCGGTAACCGTCATGGTGGCGATAATCTCGCCGGATTCGGAATCGGCCAGCGCGATATCATCACCTTCGCTGATCCCCCTGGCACTGGCCTCATCAGCAGACAGGGTAATCGGAATCGGCCAGAACAGGCCATTGGCCATTTTCATGCCATCACACACGCCTTCCCAGTCGGCGTGGGTCATAAAACCGTCCAGCGGCGTAAAACCGCCAATGCCCAGCATAATGATGTCGCCGGCTTCCCTGGATGACACGCTGATTTTAGTAAGACCTTCTGCACGCGCCTGTTCGGCAGCCAGTGCATCACCTTCGAGTAACAGCGGTTTCAGTTCATCACCGCCGTGCGGATTGACTAATGTAGACATGAGGCTCGCTCCTGCGACGTCGCAATCTTGGATTTTGAATTTTCTTGCGAACCGTTGGTATCACAGGTACGCATACGCCTGCTTGTAGCAGGGCTGGTAACAATACCGACTTGCCCCTGAAAATCCAACCAGAAATATCTTGCCAAGAATAAACCCAGCTTATCCCCGATGATCTTCCGTCAGCAGATCATAAATGATTGTTTCAATGCGACTAATTCTTATTCAAGAATATCGGCATTTTGTAATTTAATCATGCTCTTTCCCCACCCGAACAGGGGCAATCTGGAGTACTGCGTACGACCTGGGCACCTCATGCCCCGAAGACAATTATCAGGTCGATCACCGTCGACAGCACGGCAAATACCCGTTGCGCGGGTTTTCTTGACTGGTGGTGTGCCCGGCAGGCACCGATCGATAACGGCAAAGGTGATTGGTTTTGCCCATTCGGGCGAGGTCCTTTCTCTTGTGTGCCCAAGAATTAGCACCCGAAGAGAAGGGCACCCGGAGCACTCATCGGCTGCCGCCGATCCCCTGCGGTACCCGGTGAGTGCCACGGGACCGGGGGTGGCATTCCCCAACCCCGTTGGCGCCGCCGAACAGCGCAGGGATTTTGAGGACAAGCGAACCACCCTGCCGAGCTGTATTTGCTAGCCGCAGGCGCGGCAAATGCTGCGAGTCTGGCGAGCGCTCAAAATACCGGGAAGCACAGGGAACCCGCGGCAGCGGGCAAGCCGTCGGGCCCGCGTTTCTTTTGGGTACTTTTCTTTGGCGACGCAAAGAAAAGTACCTCGCCCTTCAGGGCGAAACCAGATGTAAAAAACAGAGAGAACACATGCAATCGCGGCGAGAACGCCGCGCCTACAGGATTATAGGGAGATCCGTGGGAGCGCGAATGCGCTAGCGAATCCAGATCGTCTTGGCGTTGACAAACTCGTGGATACCCAGTTTCGACAGTTCCCGGCCATAGCCGGAATGCTTGATGCCACCAAAGGGCAGGCGCGGGTCGCTCTTGACCAGTCCGTTGACAAAGGCACAACCACACTCCAGCTGCCGTGCAATTCGCTCGCCGCGCTCACTGTCACGCGTCCACACACTGCCACCGAGGCCAAAATCGGAATCATTGGCGATACGCACGGCCTCGTTTTCATCCGCGACACGGATGATACTGGCGACCGGCCCGAACAACTCTTCATTATATGCACGCACACCGGGCTTGACGTGATCCAGGACAGAGGCCTGATACCAGCAACCGTCACCCCCCTCGGGACTGCAGCCGGTCACCGCCACAGCCCCCTGGGAAATACTGTCCACCACCTGTTGATGCAATTCTTCCCGCAGGTCAAATCGGGCCATGGGTCCCAGTTGGGTGGCGTCATCCAGTGGATCTCCGATTACCAGTGCCTCGACAGCCGTCCTGAAGCGCCCGACAAACTCATCGGCAACGGCATCGACTATGATAAAGCGCTTGGCAGCGATACAACTCTGGCCGGTATTCAGAAACCGCGATACGACTCCCTGCTCGACCGCCAGATCCAGATCGGCATCCTCCAGCACGATAAACGGGTCGGAACCACCAAGTTCCAGCAAGGACTTTTTGATCTGGGCACCGGCAGTTGCCGCCACCTGGCGACCGGCCGGCTCACTGCCGGTCAGCGTCACTGCCTGCACGCGCGGGTCCTGTATGACGGCTTCCACCCGCGCAGATGGAATCATGAGAGTGCGAAACACACCTGCCGGGAAACCCGCCTCCAGAAACACGGTTTCAATGGCCTGGGCACACTGCGGTACATTGGAGGCATGCTTCAACAGTCCGGTGTTGCCGGCAATCAGCGCCGGTGCGGCAAAGCGGAATACCTGCCAGAAGGGAAAATTCCATGGCATCACGGCCAGCACCGTACCCAGCGGCTGGTAGGTCACCAGACTGCGTCCGGCATCCGAGGTAATGTCCTCGTCAGCCAGAAATGCCGGCCCCTCAGCAGCATAAAACTCACAGCCCCACGCGCTTTTTTCGATCTCGGCGCGCGCCTCCCTGACAGGTTTACCCATCTCCAGTGTCATCATGCGGGCAAAGTCTTCCGCATTGTCTCTTAGAACGAGCGCTGCCTGCTGCATCAGCCGGCAGCGTTCGGCGAGCGCCAGCCGACGCCAGTGCGGTGCAGCCATGGCCGCCTGCTGCAGGGCAGATTCAAGCTCTTCCGTGGTAAACGACGCGATTTCGGCGACGGTGTTACCATCCGCCGGATTAACAGATTTAAATGTCATTAAAATTTCCTTCTAGGAGCCCGTCAGGTTTTCTGTAACTATAGCGGACTATGCAACAAACCATCAGATTGTTTATCTGCATCGCCGGCCTGCTGACTGCTGCCACCGGCATCGCCAGCCTCATTGACAGCGACCCCTACAAGCAGGACCGCGCCCTGTTTCTGCAGGCCAGCAAGGCGCTGGATGAAAACCGGCAGGACGCTTACCGGCAGCTGGCAGGACAACTGCAAGACTACCCGCTGTACCCCTACCTGCAATTTCAGGAACTGCAAGGACGCCTGAGCAAAGCTGACACTGATGAAATCAGCGCTTTCATTACCCTCCACGAGGGCGACCCACTTGGCTGGCGCTTGCGCCAGGCGTGGCTGTACGCCCTGGCGAAACAAGCTGACTGGCCACAATTCCTGGAAGCCTGGCGTGACCAGCAGCCGGTAAAACTGCAGTGCTACAAACTACAGGCACAGATACAGACCGGGCAGACAACAGGCCTGGTGAAGCATGCCCTGAAGCTCTGGATGATCGGAAAATCACAGGAACAGGCGTGCGATCCGGTATTCAGTTACCTCGAGGACAATGACAAGATCACCAGGGACCTGTTATGGCAGCGCATCCGCCTGGCCATGAACAGCGGCAATACAGGGCTGGCACGCTACCTTGCAAAACGCCTGCCCGAGCGCGATGCGGCCTGGGTCACCCTGTGGCGTGCAGCCCATGCAAAACCGGCGAGAACACTGGCGTCTCCAGAGCTGAAAAAAGACACCCCTGAGGCACGCGAAATCATCCTCCATAGCATCCATCGCATTGCCCGTACCGACGCGGAGCAGGCACACAAAAAATGGGCTGAACTGAAACCGAATTACCGCTTTACGCCGGAAGAAACCGCCCAACTTGAAAAAAATATAGCCATGTCGGCAAACTGGCAGAAAAATCCGCGCGCACACGAGTGGCTGGTTGCGGTACCGGAAACCGCGGCCGATACCAGTGTTCGCGAATGGCGCGTGCGCACGGCCGTGGCAAACAGGGACTGGAACGCGGTACTGCAACACACCACCGAGCTGCTTGATAATACAGCCAACCGGGAAGAGTGGCAGTACTGGCAAGCCGTGGCACTGGAAAAGACCGGCCAGCAGACACAGGCAGAGAACAGTTTTGCCGTACTTGCAACGCAACGCGACTACCACGGCTTCCTGGCCGCCGACACGCTGAAATGGCCATACCGGATGGGCGACAAACCCCTTGAATATGACGATGCAGCGCTCGAAAAATTGAGCACGCAACCGGGACTGGTACGCGCACATGAATTATTCCGGGCAGCCATGTACACGGACGCACGCAGGGAGTGGGCCTTTGCGACCCGGAATTTTTCCAATGATGAACTGAAACTTGCGGCAGTGCTTGCAGACCGGTGGGGCTGGCATGATCGCGCCATTCTTACCGTTGCCAGTGCGAAAGACTACAGCGACCTGAAACTGCGCTTCCCGCTGGACTATGAAAGCGATATTAAACAGATTGCACACAGCAAGCAGCTGGAGCCTGCGCATGTGTATGCCGTCATCCGTCAGGAAAGCGCCTTTAACAAGGATGCACGCTCACCTGCAGGTGCCATGGGACTGATGCAGCTAATGCCGAAAACCGGAATCGCGACAGCCAGAAAATACAATATCCCGCTGGGCAACACCAGCCTGTTGTACCAGCCCGACAAGAACATCACTATCGGCTCGTCCTACCTGCAACAGGTCATGGAACAGTATGACAAAAACATCGTCCTCGCCTCGGCGGCCTATAATGCAGGGCCACACCGGGTAGATCGCTGGCTCCCCAAAAACGAGGAGCAGGCGGCAGACAGCTGGATTGCCCAGATACCCTATAGCGAGACGCGAAAATATGTACAACGCATACTCGCCTATATCGCCATCTATGACTGGCGCCTGGAACAACCTGAAACACCGATACTGCAACACATGCCTGTCATAAGACCATCAGGCTCTTATGCGGACAAGCAGTAGAACAGCCACAATCATGCTCGCAGGTATAGCACATGCATAATGAAACAGTCTGTCTGACAGGCGGCACCGGCTTTGTTGGACAGCACCTCGCCAGCCGCTTGACGCAACACGGCTACAAGGTACGCATCCTGACTCGCCGGCGTGAACGCCATCGCGCCCTGAACATTAATCCGGATATCACCCTCGTGGAAACCGATGTGCATGATGCCGATGCCCTGCGCCAGCAGTTTAGCGGCATTGACGTGGTGATCAACCTGGTGGGCATCCTCAATGAATCCGGCAAACAGGGCGCCGGCTTCAGACGGGCACATGTCGAGTTGCCGGAGAAAATAGTCGCCGCCGCGGCCGCCAGTGGCGTCTCCAGGCTGTTGCACATAAGCGCACTCAATGCGCATGCCGGCGAACAACACAGCCTGTATCTGAAAACAAAGGGCGAGGGCGAGGATCTGGTACATGCAGCGGCAGACAAGGGCCTGGTAGTCACCAGCTTCCGCCCCTCGGTCATCTTCGGAACCGGCGACAGTTTTTTCAACCGCTTCGCCGCCTTGTTGAAAATTGCCGGGCCGGTGTTCCCGCTCGCCTGTCCCGACAGCCGGTTTGCGCCGGTTTTTGTCACCGATGTAGCCGAAGCCGTGTGCCGCTCGATTGGTGAGGCGACCGGCGGCGAGCGCCTGGACCTCTGCGGTCCGGAAACCTACACCCTGGCCGAACTGGTTGGCTACACCCGTGACCTGCTGCAGTTGAAGTGCCATGTCACAAAATTAAACGACTCGCTGTCACGCCTGCAGGCAAAAGTGCTCGGACTGTTGCCGGGCAAACCTTTCAGCATGGACAACTATTACTCGCTGCAACATGACAGCGTATGCACCGACAATGCCTTGCCCACACTCGGTATCACCCCCACACCGATTACTGCCGTGGTGCCCGCCTATCTTGCCGGACGAAATGCCCGCGGTCATTACCCGGAATTTCGGCGGCACTCCCGACGGGACTGAGCCGCTCCGGAGACAGCACAATGGAAATCTACCTGGTCGGTGGCGCGGTGCGTGACAGGTTGCTGGGACTACCGGTCGCAGAACGTGACTGGGTAGTCGTCGGCGCGACGCCGGATGCCCTGCTGAAACTGGGTTATACGCCGGTGGGCAAGGATTTCCCGGTATTTCTGCACCCGCAAACCAAAGAGGAATACGCGCTGGCACGCACCGAGCGTAAAACCGGGCCGGGCTACACCGGCTTTGAGACCCGTGCCGGCCCCGACGTCACCCTGGAAGACGACCTGTTGCGTCGCGACCTGACCATCAACGCCATGGCCGAAACACCGGCCGGCGAGCTGATCGACCCCTATGGTGGCAAGGATGACCTGGACAATGGTGTACTGCGCCATGTCTCGTCCGCCTTTGCCGAAGACCCGGTGCGCATACTGCGCATTGCCCGTTTTGCTGCACGCTTTGCAAAACAGGGCTTCCATGTGGCCCATACCACCAACACGCTAATGCGCACCATGGTGCACAATGGCGAGGTCGAATATCTGGTCCCGGAACGTGTCTGGGCAGAACTGGTCAAGGCGCTCGTAACGGAGACCCCTGCGCGATTCTTCAAGGTCCTTGCTGCCTGCGGCGCACTGCACACGCTGTTCCCCGAATTTGCAGCACTGGAACCGAACCACACTGCAGACGAACACGGACATACCGTTATCAGGCTGCCGGTCCTGGAACAGGCCGTCGATCTGAGTAACGATATCGCCGTGCGCTTCGCCGCCCTGGCCTGCGATATCGACCGGGCCACCAGCAACGGTCTTCGCAGTGATGAACTTGAGGCACTGTGCGAACGTTACCGCGTGCCAGGCGCCTGTCGCGAACTCGCCAGGCTGGCACTGCAGCAGCGCCGCCAGGCACAGAGCGCGGATATACTACCTGCCGCAGAATTGCTGGAATTATTAAACAGCCTTGACGCCTTCAGACGGCCCGGGCGTTTCGATCAGTTCCTGCTGGTCTGCACGGCCGATGCCAATGCAGAGCAACGTGGCTTCACCGGAGAACATCTGCAACAGGCACTCGCAGCAGCCCGTTCAGTCCGCGCCGATGACCTGGCGCAACAGGGATTGTCCGGCAAGGAAATCGGTGCAGCCCTGCAGCAGAAACGTATCGCGGCAATAGAAAAATCCCCGCCCCAGGGTTAACACGATCATTGCAAAAATTATCATTGCAGGAGTGCCGTCCCCGGCGCGAATCGCGTCGAGGACGCCGCTCCTGCAGGAAGGGCTGAGCCTTAACCTCACCAGCGGGGCACTGCGCCCTAGACAAACAACAACAGCAGCAATACTCCCAGCAACAGCCGGTACACCACAAACGGCAGCATCCCCACCTTTTCGATCAGTTGCATGAAGAAATGAATACTCAGGTAGGCACTCACCCCGGAAACCACCGTGCCCAGCAGAATAGCCCCCCAGGCAACCGGCTCTGCCTGCTGCAGCAATTGCAGCGATTCATAGCCACCGGCCATCAGGATGACCGGTACCGACAGCAGGAAAGAAAAGCGCGCCGCGGCAGAACGCGTCAAACCCAGGGCCAGTGCGGCCGTCATGGTTATGCCGGAGCGCGAGGTACCCGGTATCAGCGCCAGTGCCTGCGCCAGGCCAATCCACAGCACATCGGTAACACCCAGGCTGGCTTCGCCGCGAACTTTTCTGCCACGCATATCTGACAGGCCCAGCAACACACCGAAACCAATCGTCGCTGCCGCAATGACCAGCGGCGAACGCAGGGTGTTCTCGATGAAGTCATGCAACAACAGACCGGCTACTGCAACGGGTACTGTTCCGAGCACGACCAGCCAGGCCAGCCGCGCATCGGTATTCAGTTGCAGTCTTGCGCAAGACCGTATCCAGGCAGATAGCAGGGTCATGACGTCATGGCGAAAATAGGCAATAACCGCCGTCAGTGTCCCGATATGTACTGCCACATCAAAGGCCAGACCCTGGTCTGTCCAGCCGAGCAGACGCGGTAACAGAATCAGGTGCGCAGAACTCGACACGGGCAGGAATTCAGTCAGTCCCTGTACCAGCGCCAGTATAGTGGCGTGTAAATAGTCCATAGATTATGTTTCTCTAAAACGCTGTTGTTCAGCCGGGAGTCACAGGCGCTCGCGCTGGTCCTGCAGCCGGAACCCGGGGACCGGAATATCTGTATCCCGCGTCAGTCCGATACATTTGAAACGCTCGCCCATCTCGCCCGGCAGTATGAGGGTCTTCGCCTGTTGCGCCGCCTGCAAATAATCCATGCTATCAGTCTCTCCGGACTGCAGCAGATAATCCTCCAGCCCGCAGTCCAGCAAAAAATAGGCCTGTGTTGTGTAGCCGGCCACGTCAAGACCGGCGGTGACGGCCGCTTCTGCAACTGCGGTAAAATTCACATGCGCCGTGATGTCCTGCAGGCCCGGCCATAATAACGGGTCAGCATGCGCATGCTGCCGATAATGGCACATTAAAGTACCGCTACTGCGCTGTTGATGAAAAAGTTCATGCTGCGGGCAGCCATAATCTATCAGCAGTACCATTCCCTGTTCCAGGCAATCGGCAACCGTTTGCAGCCAGGGCCGCAGGGACGTATTGAATTCCGAAATATAGCCGGCACTAAAATTACAATCGCCACAGCAGCTTTCAATAGCTGCTGTGGCAGCACTCGTTTCACCTGCCTGCAACTGCCATGCAAAGCCGTCACCTTCACTGCGCACATGAAATAGTACGGCGTTGTTACCGTCCCACTGAAAACGCTCAACAGACATGGCGTCCAGCACCTCGTTGGCCAGCATCACACCCCGAAATCCGGCAGCGGGCAAGGCATCAATCCAGCTGACCCTGTCCAGCAACTGTGGCAAGCACCTGCGGATGGCCTGCTGTTGTCTCTCCCTGAGCTCGGCACTGCGCTCCAGCACCAGGTAGCGGTCAGGCAGGCAATCCATAGCCTCCAGTTCACCCAGCAGGTCAATGGCGAGCTGTCCACTGCCGGCACCGAATTCCAGGATATCCCCGCTACCCAGCGACTGCAGCAGCTCGCCGCAGGACCGTGCCAGGCAACGCCCGAACAAGGGTGATATTTCCGGCGCAGTGACGAAGTCGCCACCTGCACCAAACTTGCGTTGGCCCGCGCTGTAGTACCCCAGGCCAGGGGCATACAGGCACAGTTCCATGAATCGTGAAAACGGGATTGAGCCACTGGCTGCAGCAATTTCCCGGTGAATGAGACTGGCAAGTTCGGCGCTGAGTGCAAGCTCAGGCGGTGACGGCAAGGGGAGTTCATTCATGGCCTGGATTATGCCAGCATCCCGCCGGTATTCATTTAACAGTCGCTGGCCAGTCTACCCTTGTCAGGACTTCCCGGCCGTCATCAAATGCCGCCCACATATCTGCATAGCTGATACCGGTCACGGGGTGATGCGAGGTACCGGCTATCTCTGCCAGTGGCGCCAGTACAAAGGCATAGCGTTCAATATCGCCACGCGGCAACACCAGCTTGCCGGCACTCAGCACCAGATCATCGTAAAGCAGCAGGTCCAGATCGAGGGTTCGCGCCGACAGGTCGGTTGTACGCATACGACCATGGCGATTTTCTATCGCATGCAGGCTGTCCTGAATGACGCGCGGTGATTCATCCGTACTGAACCCGACCACCAGGTTGTAAAACGGTGCACTGTCAAAACCAACCGCGTCACTCTCGTACACTGATGACTGCTCCAGTTCCCGGTAGGCTGCCGACAATTCCCGCAATGCCGCCGCAATATTCCGTTCGCGATCAATATTGCTGCCGATACTGACATAAACACGTGCCATGCAACCCTACTCCCGGCTGCCGCGTTCAATGATGACACCCACATCCCGGGAACCACGCACCGCTCCCGGCTTGTGCACTGTCAGTTTCAGCCAGGGCACCTTGAACTCTGTCAGTACAATCCCTGCGATTTTTTCTGCCAGGGTTTCAACCAGCTGGTATTCGCTGGCTGCAACAAAGGCGATCAGGCGTTTCGCAACCGCCTTGTAGTTCAGCGTGTCATCGATTGCATCGGTGGCCGCGGATTTCTCAATATCCGTGCCCATTTCCAGATCCAGGCTGATGGTCTGCTTGACCTTGCGCTCCCAGTCATAGATGCCAATGATGGTTTCGATGCGCAGATCATTGATAAAAACGATATCCATAAACTGTCTGTGACCCTGTTGATGTGCGGCCTCAATATAGAGCCTCAACGTGCTGTTGACCAGCACCCCGCTGAAAACCTTGACCTTTGGGTAGTTAACCATTCCAATGGTTCGCCATGAATATTGATTATCTGCTGGTACCGGGCGGCTATCTACTCGGCTCGATTTCCACCGCCATCATTGTTTGCAAACTCATGGGCCTGCCGGATCCGCGCACCGAGGGTTCGGGTAATCCCGGGGCAACCAATGTGGCACGTCTGGGTGGTAAAAAGGCGGCCGCATTGACACTCGTGGGCGATATGCTGAAAGGCCTGATACCGGTATTGATCGCCCATGCCATGCAGGCAGGGCCGGTCATACTTGCCGCCACCGCGCTGGCAGCCTTCCTGGGACACCTCTATCCGGTCTTTTTCGGTTTCCATGGAGGCAAGGGGGTAGCTACGGCACTGGGAGTCATTTACGGCCTGTACTGGCCGGTGGGCCTGCTGACCACGGCAATCTGGCTGGGCATGGCCCTGCTGTTCCGCTATTCCTCACTTGCTGCACTCACCGCGATCCTGCTGACACCGCTCGGATTCATCTGGCTCTGGCCGGAACCGCCGGTCATCATCGCCATGGTGGTGATGACGGTACTGCTGTACTGGCGGCACCGCAGCAATATTGCCAACCTGCTGAGCGGCAAGGAAGGCAAGATCAGTTTCGGCAAGCAGGACAAAATATAGGCTCTCGCATTCCTTAGTAGTTGTTGCAGGAGCGGCGTCGCCTACAGGGATGTAGGTGAGGGGCGTGAGCGAAGCTTCCTCGCCGCGATCATGATTTATCGCGGCGAGGGCGCCGCTCCTACAGCTCCGGATCAAGCGCCGGTAATTCCTCCAGTGACCAGCGCGGCATGGCCCTGATGCTCAGGCATTCATGCTGGCCCGCCTGCAAGCGCTGGCATCCCGCATAGGCGATCATGGCGCCGTTGTCCGTGCAGAACGCCGGTCGCGGGAAGCTCACACGCCCGCCCTTTTCTGCCATTAACTCACCCAGGCGTTCACGCAGGCGGACATTGGCACCCACGCCACCGGCGATCACCAGTGTCTGCAGACCGGTCTGGTCAAGTGCGCGACGGCTCTTGATCACCATGGTATCCACCACTGCATCCTCGAAGGCACGCGCGATATCGGCACGGTCCTGTTCAGTCTGGTCCGATTCACGCCAGGCATTCAGTGCAAAGGTCTTCAATCCGCTAAAACTGAAATCCAGCCCGGGCCGGTTCGTCATGGGCCGTGGAAAGGTAAACCGCCCGGGATCGCCCGCCAGCGCCAGTGCCGCCAGTGCCGGCCCACCTGGATAGGGCAGACCCAGTACCGTCGCGGTCTTGTCAAAGGCCTCCCCCACGGCATCGTCAATGGAATCTCCCAGCACCCGGTATGCGCCGATACCGCCGACCTCCACCAGCAGGGTATGCCCACCCGAGACCAGTAGCGCCAGAAACGGGAACCCGGGTGGATCGGCCTCCAGCATGGGTGCCAGCAGGTGGCCTTCCATGTGGTGAATACCGATAGCCGGCACCCCCCAGGTCCATGCAAGGCAGCGACCGGCCGTGGCGCCGACCAGCAAGGCACCCACCAGCCCGGGGCCGGCCGTATAAGCCACCCCATCAATGTCTTTTAAAGTAATTCCAGATTTTTCAATGGCTTGATTAACCATTGGCAGCAGCTTGCGGACATGGTCACGGGACGCCAGCTCCGGGACCACGCCCCCGTATTTCGCATGTACATCAATCTGGCTGTACAGGGCATCTCCCAGCAGACCACGGACGCTGTCGTAAACCGCCACCCCGGTTTCATCGCAGGAGGTCTCTATGCCCAGTACAATCATGGTCTGTATGGTAAACCCCGGCGCTTGTTACACAAGGAATTTTTTGCCTTTTCCCGCCGACGTGTATAGAATGCGCAGCCCCATTAACAGAGCTGGTCAGTTGGAACTTGTATGCCAAATGTACGTGTAAAAGATAACGAACCCTTTGAAATCGCCATCCGCCGTTTCAAGCGCGCCTGCGAAAAAGCCGGAATCCTGGCTGAAGTCCGTCGCCGTGAGTTTTATGAAAAACCCACGCAGGAACGCAAGCGAAAAATGGCTGCTGCCGTAAAACGCTCGCAGAAAAAAGTTTCCCGCGAGCTAGCACGTCGCGTCCGCATGTACTGACCCCCCAGCTGTATTTGCAAGGATGTCACTCAAGGACCGGATATTGCAGGATGTCAAGGACGCCATGCGTTCCAGGGACAAGCCGCGTCTTGCAACCCTACGGTTGATCACTGCGGCCATCAAACAGCAAGAGGTCGATGAACGCATCGAGCTGGATGAAGCACAGGTACTCGCCCTGCTCGACAAGATGTGCAAACAGCGTCGCGAGTCCATCAGCCAGTTTGAGAAAGCAGGCCGTGACGACCTCATAGCCCAGGAAGCCAGTGAACTGGAACTTATCAAGACCTATCTGCCTGAACAGCTCACTGAGGATGAAATTGCAGCGCTCATTGAAGAGACAATGGCCACTACCGGTGCCGCCTCCATCAAGGATATGGGCAAGATCATGGGGCAGCTGAAGCCCAGACTGCAGGGCCGGGCTGACATGAGCGCAGTCAGCGCCATGATCAAGGCCAAACTGGGCTGACAGCAATTTTACATACCAGCCCGGCCAGTAGCGGCGCTTCCCGAGATAGAGAGCCTCACCCGGAAAGAACACCACAAGGTAAACGTCGTAACAGGCAGTTACCGGCTAACTTTCACGGTTTTCATTGCCATTAATCAAAAATATCCGGCGCCCGGCCTGACTTGAAGCACCACCCTGGATACCGACACCCCGGAACTTTCCCGCCTGCACCTTTCATTCAGCACCTATCCACTTTAACCTTGCTGGTATGTCCGGTCGTATTCCCCAATCATTCATCGACGAGGTGCTCAACCGCACGGATATCGTTGAACTCATCGACACGCGTGTCCCGCTCAGGAAAGCCGGCCGGGAATACAAGGCCTGCTGCCCGTTTCACACCGAGAAAACACCATCCTTCACTGTCAGCCAGGTCAAACAGTTTTACCACTGTTTTGGCTGTGGAATGCACGGCACCGCGATCACGTTCCTGATGGATTACGAACACATGGAATTCGTGGAAGCGATTGAAGAGCTGGCACGCCGTGCCGGGCTGGAGGTGCCGCGCGAGACCGATGCCGGACAAGCCCGGACACCGTCAACAGTGCCTCACTATGCCCTGCTGGAGCGTGTTGCCGCTTACTACCAGGAACAACTGCGCACACACCCGCAAGCCGGTCGGGCGGTTGAATATCTGAAGCAACGGGGGCTTACCGGTGATATCGCGACACGCTTCACTATCGGTTATGCACCGCCTGGCTGGGAAAATCTCGCGACTGCACTCGATGCAGACAACACCGTTAAGAAACAGTTACTGGAACTCGGCCTTACCATTGAGCGCGACACCGGTAACAGTGCCTATGACCGTTTCCGTGACCGTATCCAGTTTCCCATCCGCGACCGGCGCGGTCGAACCATCGGCTTTGGCGGCCGCGTACTGGATGACAGCACACCCAAGTACCTGAACAGCCCCGAGTCGCCGGTCTTTCATAAAGGCCAGGAACTGTACGGCATGTTCGAAGCACGCAAGACTGTACGCAAGCTGGAGCGCATCCTGGTGGTTGAAGGATACATGGATGTGGTGGCGCTGGCGCAGTTCGAGATCAACTATGCCGTGGCAACACTGGGAACAGCAACCACCCATGAACACCTCGAAACACTCTTCCGCACCGTCCCGGAAGTGGTGTTCTGCTTTGATGGCGATCGCGCCGGACGCGAGGCTGCCTGGCGCGCACTGGAAAACACCCTACCGGTCCTGCGTGATGGTCGTGAAGCCCGGTTCCTGTTCTTGCCCGACGGGGAAGACCCGGATTCACTGGTACGCAAATCAGGTAAAGCGGCGCTTGAACAACAGATTGCCTCGGCGACCCACCTGTCGGACTTTTTCTTTGAGCGTCTTGCTGCAAAACTGGATACCAACAGCATCGACGGACGTGCGAGGCTGGTGACACTGGCCAACCCCCTGCTGGCCCGGCTGCCAGACAGCATCTTCCGGCAACTCATGGTTGAACAACTTGCAACACTGACCCAAACCACGCCCGACCGGCTCGCCGATCGCCTGGAAATACTGCCAGCGGCGACTGCCAGTCGGCCACCCCCAAAGAAGCCGATGCAAAAATCAGGACAACGAAGCCCGGTACGGCAGGCCCTGGAACTGCTTCTGTACCAACCATCGCTGGCCATGGACATAAACCAGACAGCGATACTGCAACACTGCGATGTGCCCGGGGTTCCTCTGCTGCTTGAAGTGATAGAACTGCTGCAAAAGCAGCCTGAACTCAGCACTGGTGCGCTGCTCGAACACTGGCGTGGACGCGAGGAGAGCCAGTTTCTGTACAAGCTGGCCCACTGGGCACCGCCGCTGGACGATCTTGAATTACTGGCCGACCTGCAGGGGCACCTCAATGAGATTCAACGCCAATATATTGAAAACAGGATAGAATTCCTCGATACCGAGCAGAAACACAGGCAGCTCAGCAGCGCAGAAAAGCGGGAATATGGAGAACTGCTGATCCAGAGCCATGCCGTGCGTCAGCACTGACAGACCGGAAATTGTCAAGATTCCGCCTTGTTTTTATTATGGCTCGCCTCCATACATTAGTTTATAATGGCCGATTAATTTTGCTCCCCTGTGTGGGTACTGTTTACGGGTACAATTCTGCCTGCGGATGACTATGGACAAAAACCAACAATCAAGACTGAAACTGTTGATAGAAAAAGGTAAGGAGCAGGGCTTCCTCACCTATGCCGAAGTCAACGACCACTTGCCGGAAGATATCGTCGATCCTCAGCAAATTGAAGACATCATTGGCATGATCAATGATATGGGCATACTGGTGCATGAAGTGGCGCCGGACACCGACTCACTGTTACTCGCCAGCACCAAGAATACTGCCGATGAAGATGCCGCCGAGGAAGCAGCTGCCAACCTGGTTACCGTTGACAGTGAATTCGGCAGGACAACCGATCCGGTCCGCATGTACATGCGCGAGATGGGCACCGTTGAACTGCTCACACGAGAAGGCGAAATCGTCATTGCCAAACGCATCGAGGATGGCCTTAACCAGGTACTGAAGGCACTGGCGGTTTTTCCGGAAACGGCTGCCACACTGCTACGCGGCTATGAACGTGTCGAGGCTGGTGAAATGCGCCTGACCGACCTGATCACGGGCTTTATTGACCCGAACGCTGAAGAACCTGAAATCCCTGCGCCGCAAGCCCCGCAACCAGCCGCCACAAGTGATGCAGACAATTCAGATGACGACGATACGGAAGAAGCACCCGTTGATACCGGACCGGATCCTGAAGAAACGCGCGCGTGCTTCGCTGAAATTGATAAAATCTACACAGAGCTTGTTGCGACCATAGCCAAGGGTGGAAAGAGTACGGCACGAATAGAGAATCTGCGTTCACAGCTGGCGGAACGTATAATTACGCTAAAACTGGTACCACGCATTCTCGACATACTGAACACGAATCTGCGTCACATTATCAAGCGTATCCGTACCCACGAACGCAACATTATGGATATCTGCGTCACCAGAGCAGGAATGCCACGCAAGGATTTCATTACCTCGTTCCCCAATAACGAGACCGACCTTTCCTGGATCAACACGCAGGTCACCGGCGGTCAGAAATATGCAGCGCAACTGGCACAGTACAAGGATGAGATACTGCGCGCGCAGAACAAGCTGATCGCCTTGCAGAACACCACACACATGAATATTTCTGAAATCAAGGACATTAATCGGCGCATGTCGATTGGCGAGGCCAAGGCAAGACGCGCCAAGAAGGAAATGGTCGAAGCCAATCTGCGACTGGTTATTTCAATTGCAAAAAAATACACCAATCGAGGCCTGCAGTTCCTTGACCTGATCCAGGAAGGCAATATTGGCCTCATGAAAGCCGTCGATAAATTTGAGTACCGTCGTGGTTACAAGTTTTCTACCTACGCGACCTGGTGGATTCGCCAGGCGATTACCCGATCGATTGCGGACCAGGCACGTACCATCCGCATACCGGTGCACATGATCGAGACCATCAACAAGCTCAACCGCATCTCCCGCCAGATGTTGCAAGAGATCGGACGCGAGCCCACTCCGGAAGAACTGGCCGAACGCATGGATATGCCGGAAGACAAAGTGCGCAAGGTACTGAAGATCGCCAAGGAACCCATTTCCATGGAGACACCCATTGGTGATGACGAAGATTCACATCTGGGTGACTTTATTGAAGACCAGAACATCGATTCACCGATTGACTCTGCCTCCATGGAAGGCCTGAAGGAAGCCACCCAAGGGGTTCTGGCAGGACTCACACCGCGGGAAGCCAAGGTCCTGAGGATGCGGTTCGGGATCGATATGAATACCGACCACACCCTGGAAGAAGTCGGCAAGCAATTTGACGTAACCCGCGAACGTATTCGCCAGATTGAAGCCAAGGCACTGCGAAAACTGCGACACCCGACCCGCTCGGAGCCATTACGCAGCTTCCTTGAAATCGATTAATAAAAACGGCGTTGCCGGATTCTGCAACGCCGTTATATTCTTCAAAAGTATCGGGGCCTGTAGCTCAGTTGGTTAGAGCAGGGGACTCATAATCCCTTGGTCGAAGGTTCGAGTCCTTCCGGGCCCACCACTTCCCATAAGAATCATGGCGTTATGTCGTTGAGACCAGGGGATGCATAGTCCCCTGGTGAAAGTCTGTCCGCCTTTTTTACCAGCGGTAAATAATGCTATGGTGTTTCCCGGCTGGTTGCTAACCTGATGCCAATCGGCCCGCGCGGAAGATAGAAATCAAGCTGCTGCTCATCCCGCTGCACACGCACCAGTACCAGTGCGCCGGCGTCACCCCCTTGGGCAACCAGCTCATTCAGTTCCTGACCGGTGAACACCCGCTGGCCGTCATACTCATATACCCGGTCGTTGGCTTGCAAGCCATACTGCTCAGCAGACGAGTTCTGAATGATGTCGCGAACCACTACACGGTTGCCCTGCCCGAGGGCATAGAGCATGCGGTCGTAGGCATCATCCCCTATCTCCGAACGCAACTCCCGGTACTTAGTTTGGGCTTCACGCTGTTCCTTTCTGTAGCGTGCAGTGTTGAGCCATCCCTCTCGGCTGGCGCGGTCCTTAATGTACAACTGCTTCAGGTCGTACTCGTCGAGACGCGATTGGATCAAGGCCGCCTGCTCAGTCGGTATGCCGGTCGCGATCAGGGCTTCAAGGCTGGTGCGGAAGGTCTGTACCGGTGCAGGATGTTCTGATTCCTCGATTGTTTCTGTTTCCGGTATCCCGGTTCCGATATCCGGAAACGCCCCGGGCTTCCCGATCACCGCTTCCAGCACCGAGACCCGTTCAGCCAGCGATAACTGCACCTGCTCGGCTTGCGCAAGCCGCTGCTGCAGTCGGGCGATCGTATCATTCGGGTTGTCATTACGCTGGAGGACAATCTCCGGCGGACCCGATGGCGCATTGGCATTCGAACCACCCTGGTCGATAACAGCGCCGCGCGAAAGATAGTACCCGGCGAAAACACCTAGACACAGCACCACAACCAGAAGAATCTTTGCCTGCATAATAGAATAGAGACTACAGTTTTCATTGTTAATTCCACTACTGTCCGGTTAAGTTATCAAACAAATTCAGTTGGTTATCCATATCGCACTCTTCGCTTTTGTAATCACCGTTTGCAAGCATTTGTTCCAAAGGATCTTTTTCGAAAAGTGCAAGGCTCAAAATCTGTAAAATTGTGTAGAGATCGGTGCTGAGATTGAGTCGCTTCTTGATGATGGCGACCAGCACATAAACGGAGATGGCAATCCATATCTGAGTCTTCACCGCATTCTCGCACGTGCCGAAAAAAGATTTGATGCGCAGGTGCTGTTTGATCCATTTGAAGAACAGTTCTACCTGCCAACGGTAGCGATACAGGTCGGCCACTGTTTGTGCCGGGATGGCAAAGTTGTTGGTCAGAAAGTTGAATGTCTTGCCGGTGTTCTCGTCGTGATACTTGATGCGACGTAATGGCTGCGGATAGTCCGGTCGCGGTATTCACGCCCGTCAGCACAATGGTCTGGTCGCACTTCACGCCAGTCAATTTGTCCACCGGCCCGGAATAGCGACGTTGGTACCGGGTGTTGGATTTGGCACGGATGACGAAGAAGGCGCTTGCCATGTGTAATGTGAAGAGCCGTTCGAAATCCACATAGCCCCGATCCATG
>Ga0316194_10000852_pt1 | contig 20768 bp, 17 predicted proteins | sample CroRivsedime1_MG_FD_204936 | JGI IMG/M metagenome (GOLD analysis project Ga0316194, IMG submission 204936) | Coastal sediment microbial communities from Maine, United States - Cross River sediment 1 | ecosystem: Environmental > Aquatic > Marine > Coastal > Sediment | place: USA: Maine...
GTATGCCGTGAGCCCGAAAGGTGACGTCGTCGAATTGCCCGCAGGCGCGACGCCGCTCGATTTCGCGTACCACGTGCATACGCAGGTCGGGCATCGCTGCCGCGGCGCGAAGGTCAACGGCCGCATAGTGCCGCTGACCTACCAGGTTCGTAACGGCGACAAGATCGAGATCATCACGGGCAGCCAGCCGCAGCCGAGCCGCGACTGGCTCAGCCCCCGGCTCGGTTACCTCGCAGGCAGCCGCAGCCGCGCCAAGGTGCGCAGCTGGTTCCGCCACCAGGACAGGGACCAGCATCTTCGGCAGGGCCGCGAGATCCTGGAACGCGAACTCGCGCGCCTCAACGTCAAAGACGTGGCAACGGACACGATCGCGGCGCAACTGAAATTCAACAGCGCCGACACGCTGTGCGTCGCGCTCGGCGCGGGCGACGTCACGCCCGCTGCGGTCGCCACCGCGCTGCAGCATATGCGCGGTGTGGATACGGCCAGGAATCTGAAGCGGCGCAGGCCCGCAAAACGCGCGACCGGCGAAGCCGAGGGGGTGGCCGTCAGCGGCGTCGGCGACCTGATGTGCAACTTTGCCCGCTGCTGTCGCCCGGTACCGCCGGAGCCCATTTCGGGCTACATCACCCAGGGCCGGGGCGTCAGTATCCACCGCCAGGACTGCGGCAACTTCCTCGGTCTCAACAGGCGCCACCGGGAACGCATCATCGAGGTGGACTGGGGCCGGTCGGAATCCGCGACCTACCCCGTCGACCTGACGCTGCGCGCCTACGACCGCAGCGGACTGATCCGCGACATCAGCACCGTGCTCGCAGACGAGGCGGCGAACGTAACTAACCTGAGCAGCAAGACGGATAAGAAAACGCTGGAAACCGTAATGGAGATCAGCGTGGAAATTCGCGACCTGCCGACGCTCAGTACCACGATCGCACGGCTGGAACAGCTGCCGAACGTGATCACCGTGCAACGACGATCTTGATTTCGGTTACTATTCCGGGGCGCCGGAAAACAAAACAATAAATAAAGGACAGGGGAATGCAGGAATTCATCGATCTGATCAATAGCTATGTGTGGAGCCCGGTGCTCGTCTACCTGCTGCTCGCGGCGGGACTTTTCTTTTCGGTCCTGACCCGCTTCGTACAGGTCCGGCTATTCCGCGAGATGATCAAGCTCCTGTTCTCGGGCAAGGAATCCGATCGCGGCATCTCGTCCTTCCAGGCGCTCTCCGTATCGCTGTCGGGCCGCGTCGGCACAGGCAACATCGCAGGCGTTGCCGCTGCAATCGGCTTCGGCGGCCCCGGCGCCGTCTTCTGGATGTGGGTCGTTGCGTTCCTCGGCGCCGCGACCGCCTATATCGAGTCGGCGCTGGGCCAGATTTACAAGGAAGAGGACGAGGGCCAGCTCCGCGGCGGACCCGCGTATTACATCGAGAAGGCCATGGGCCAGAAATGGTACGCATGGATCTTCGCCATCACGACGATATTTGCCGTCGGCCTGCTGCTGCCAACCGTGCAGTCGAACGCCATCGGCAATGCGGCCGAACTCGCCTTCGGAGGAACCGACGTCCTGGAAACGTCGCTCGGCACGGTAACCCATTCCAAGCTGATCACGGCCACCGTCGTCGTCCTGCTGCTCGGTTTCATCATCTTCGGGGGCGTCAAGCGTATTGCGCACTTCACCCAGGTGGTGGTGCCCTTCATGGCCGTCGGCTACGTCCTGCTGGCAGTCGTGATCATTCTCATGCACATCACGGCACTTCCCGGCGTGATCATGCTGATCATTTCGGATGCGTTCACGCCAATGGCAGGCGTCGGGGCGGCGATAGGCTGGGGCGTCAAGCGCGGCGTCTATTCGAATGAAGCCGGCCAGGGTACGGGACCCCATGCGGCAGCAGCCTCCGAGGTCGAGCACCCCGCCCAGCAGGGGCTTGTGCAGGCGTTTTCGGTCTATGTCGACACGCTGTTCGTCTGCTCCGCGACCGCGTTCATGATCCTGATCACAAACCAGTACTACGTGACGGGCGTCGAAGCCACGGAGAGTGGCGGTATGCTGCCCACCGACGTGCTCGCGAACAGCCCGGCATTCACGCAGTACGCGCTCGAGAGCGTCGTCGGCGGCTTCGGCAAGACGTTCGTGGCGTTTGCCCTGTTCTTCTTCGCGTTCACGACGATCCTTGCCTACTACTACATCGCGGAAACCAACGTCGCGTACATCCGGCGCACGATACGCATTCCCGGCGAGATCGCCGCGCTGAAGATCATGATGCTCGGCGCCGTTTTTTACGGCACCGTGCGCACGGCGGATCTCGCCTGGGCGCTCGGCGACATGGCCGTCGGCCTGATGGCATGGCTCAACATCATCGGCATCCTGATCCTGTTCCTGATGGGCAAGCCCGCGCTGAAAGCGCTCGCCGATTACGAACAGCAGATGCGCGCCGGGGTTACAACGTACACGTTCGATCCCGAGAAACTCGGGATCAAGAACGCGGACTTCTGGAAACGCGGCAGCTGATGCCGGCGGACTAGTTCATGTAGTTTAAAGCGCGCTTGTCGACGGCGAGCGCAGCCTCGTGGACGGCTTCCGCGAGACTCGGGTGCGCATGGATCGTGCGTTGGATGTCTTCCGTGCTGGCCGAGAATTCCATGGCGAGCACGGCTTCGGAAATCAGCTCGCCGGCCATCGGGCCGACAATGTGCACGCCCAGCACCTCGTCGTCGTCTTCGGCCGAGATGATCTTGACCATGCCCGACGTCTGTTCCATCGCCTTCGCACGGCCACTCGCGGCAAACGGGAATGAGCCTTTCTTGTACGGCCGCCCGCTCTCCTTGACTTCGGCTTCGGTCTTGCCGACCCAGGCTATCTCCGGCGCGGTATAGATGACCGACGGGATGACGCCGTAATTGAGCTCCGCGACCTCGCCGGCAATCAGGTCGGCAGCCATGACTCCCTCTTCCGAACTCTTGTGCGCAAGCATGGGGCCGCGCACCGCATCGCCGATCGCGAATACGCCCTTGACGCGCGTGCGGCAATGTTCGTCGACGACGATAAAGCCGCGTTCGTCCAGCTGGATGCCCGCGTCGTCCGCGAGCAGGCTCTCGGTATAGGGCTTGCGGCCGACTGCGACGATGAGCTTGTCGACCTCGATGGCCTGCGAGCCGGACTTGTCGTCGTACTCGACCTTGACACCTTTCTTGCCCGCCTTGGCCGCGGTCACTTTCGCACCGAGATGGATGTCGAGGCCCTGTTTCTTGAACTCGCGCGCTGCCGTGTTTGCCACGTCGCGATCGGCCATGAACAGGAAGTCCTCCATCGCCTCGAGAACGGTTACCTCCGAACCGAGCCGTGACCAGACGCTGCCGAGTTCGAGACCGATGACACCCGCACCGATGACGCCAAGGCGCTTCGGCACCGCCTCAAGTTCCAGGGCATCCCAGGAATCGATGATCGTCTCGCCATCGAATTTCGCGAACGGCAATTCGATCGGCGCCGAGCCGGATGCGAGGATCACGTGATTCGCTTCCAGCACTTCGGGATCGCCATCGGCGGGCGTGAACTCCACTTTCTTGCCGGCAAGCAGCTTGCCATGGCCCACCAGCCCTTCGACCTTGTTGGCCTTGAACAGGCCGGCGATGCCGCCCGTCAACTGGCGCACGATGCCTGCCCGGCGCTTCTGCATCGTGCCGAGATCGAGGCCGAGCTTGCCGGTCTCGATACCGTGCTTCTTGAACTCATGCCCGGCGCGATGGTAGAGCTCCGACGACTCCAGCATGGCCTTCGACGGAATGCATCCTGCATTCAGGCAGGTGCCGCCGAACGCATGCTTGCCATCCCTGTTCTTCCATTCGTCGATGCACGCGACGCTCATACCGTGCTGCGCAGCCCGAATCGCGGCGATGTAGCCGCCGGGGCCGCCCCCGATGACTACGACATCAAATTTTCTGCTCATCGTTTACCTGTTTCCTCAAACCTGTAACAGCAACCTGCCCGGATCCTCGAGCTGCTGCTTGATCGTGACGAGAAACTGTACCGCCTCGCGACCGTCGATAATCCTGTGATCGTAGGTTACCGCCAGATACATCATGGGCCGAATCGTAATTTCGCCGTCGACGACCATCGGCCGCTGCTGGATGTTGTGCATGCCGAGGATGGCGCTTTGCGGCGGATTCAGGATCGGCGTCGACATCATGGAACCGAAGATACCGCCGTTGGTAATCGTGAAGGTCCCGCCGGTCAGATCGTCCATGCCGATAGTGCCGTCCTGAGCCTTGTTCGCCATCGCGGCCAGTTCCGCTTCGAAGCGGGCAAAACTCATCTGATCGACATCGCGCAGAACCGGCACCATCAACCCTCGCTTCGACGAAACGGCGATGCCGATGTCGTAATAGTTGTGATACACGATGTCGTTGTCCTCGACCGACGCGTTGACGGCCGGGAATTTCTTCAAGCCCTCGACGGCGGCTTTCGCGAAAAACGACATGAATCCCAGCCGCACACCGTGCTGCTTCTCGAAAGAATCCTTGTAGCGGCTGCGCAGCGCCATGACCTCGGTGAGATCGACCTCGTTGAAGGTCGTGAGCATTGCCGCTGTCTGCTGGGCGTCGACCATGCGCTCGGCGATGCGCGCGCGAAGCCGCGTCATCGGCACGCGCTGCTCAGTGCGCTCGAGTCCAACGACCGCTTCTTCGTCCTCGTCCGCCGTGGCGTGGTCGCCGGGCGTTACGTCGCCGCTTTCTTCGCCCTTCAGGAAGCTCATGACATCACCCTTGGTGATGCGCCCGTCCTTTCCGGTACCGCTCACCATCGACGCGTCGAGGTCGTGTTCCTCGAGAAGGCGACGCACGGCCGGGCTCGTCTTCCCGCCCTTCGCCGAGCGCTCTTTTTCTGCCGGCGCTTCTTCTTCAGCCGACGACTCTTCCGTCTCCTCCGCTTCCGCCTCGTCCTGCCCGGACCCGGAGGCTTCGGATGCGCCCTCGCCCTCCGCGAGCACCGCCAGCACGTCGCCAGCGGTCACGGTGGCGCCGTCTTCGACCTTGATTTCCTGCAGCACGCCGTCGGCGGGTGCCGGCACTTCGAGCACGACCTTGTCGGTCTCGAGGTCGACGAGATTCTCGTCGCGGCTGACCCGATCGCCGGCCTTCTTGTGCCAGGCGACCAGGGTTGCATCCGTTACCGATTCCGGCAGTGCTGGCACTTTGATTTCGATACTCATTTGGATTTCCGTTTCGACTTGCGCGGCTTGGCCGACTTGCTCGCCTTGATTTCGATATCAAGCGCTGCGTCGACCAATGCCTTCTGCTGTTGAAGATGAACTTTGAATATACCGGACGCCGGTGCAGCAGACGCGGCGCGGCCCGCGTAGTAGAGCTGCTGGTGATCGCGCAGCGGTTCCTGCAGGCGGTGCCGAATCTGGTACCACGCGCCCTGGTTCTGCGGCTCCTCCTGGCACCAGACGATATCCTCGACGTGCTCGTATTCCTCTATTATCGAGGCAAATTGCTCGATGGGGAACGGATAGAGCTGCTCGATGCGAATCAGCGCGACATCGTCTATCCCGTGCACCTGCCGCGCCTCGAGCAGATCGTAGTAGACCTTGCCGCTGCAGAAAACGATGCGCCGCGTGGCCTTCGGCTTGATCTGCTCGATTTCGGGAATGATGAGGTTGAACCGGCCACTGGACAAATCCGAGATCGGCGACACCGACATCTTGTGCCTCAAGAGGCTCTTCGGCGTCATGACAATCAGCGGCTTGCGGAATTTGCGCAGCATCTGGCGCCGCAGCATGTGGAACATCTGCGCCGGCGTGGACGGCACGCAGACCTGCATGTTGTGTTCGGCGCAAAGCTGCAGGAAACGCTCGAGCCTTGCGGACGAGTGCTCCGGACCCTGGCCTTCGTATCCGTGCGGCAAGAACAGGGTCATGCCGCACAGGCGACCCCACTTCGCGTCGCCGGAACTGATGAACTGGTCGATAACGACCTGCGCACCGTTTACGAAGTCGCCGAACTGGCCTTCCCAGATGACGAGCGTTGTCGGGTCCGTGGTCGCGTAACCGTATTCGAAGCCCAGCACCGCCTCCTCCGACAACAACGAGTCAATGACGCGAAACGCATTCGGCCGGTCGACGATGTGCTGTAGTGGCGTGTATTCGCGATTGTTGACCTGGTTGTGCAGCACGGCGTGACGGTGGAAAAACGTGCCGCGGCCACTGTCCTGCCCCACCAGGCGGCAGGCATAGCCGTCCTCGATGAGCGTCGCGTATGCCATCGTTTCGGCGAAGCCCCAGTCCATGTCGATCTCGCCCGCGGCCATGCGCGCGCGCTCGTCGACGATGCGCTGCACCCGGCCGTGCAGCTTCAGGTCGTCAGGAATATCCGTGAAATACTTGCTGGCCCGTTCGGCGCGCGCCGGCGTGATCGTGGTGTCTACCGGCTCGTCCCAGGTCGCATCGAGGTAGGGTGTCCAGTCGACAGTGAACTCGTTGCCGATCATGCCGAGCGAGGCTTTCGGCACGGGCTCGCCGCGATCCAGGCGGTCGCGGTACTCTTCCTGCAGCTTGCTGACGCCGTCCTTGCTGATGAGTTTCTTCTCGACCAGCTTCTCCGCGTACAGGTCTCGCGTGGTGCGATGACTGCGAATCTTGCTGTACATCACCGGCTGTGTTGCCGCCGGTTCGTCGGCCTCGTTATGGCCGTGCCGGCGATAGCAGACGAGATCGATAACGACGTCTTTCTTGAACGTCTGGCGATACTTCAACGCCAGGCGGGTCACGAGAATCACCGCTTCGGGATCATCGCCGTTGACGTGGAATATGGGCGCCTCGATCATCTTCGCGACGTCGCTGCAGTAATCGGTCGATCGCGCATCGGAAGGCCGGTGCGTCGTGAAGCCGATCTGGTTGTTCACCACGATATGCACGGTGCCGCCGGTCCTGAAGCCGTTGGTCTGCGAGAGCTGGAAGGTTTCGGTGACGACGCCCTGCGCCGAAAAGGCCGCATCGCCGTGCACGAGCACAGGCAGGACCTCGACACGTTCGCTGTCGTCGCGACGCTGCTGGCGCGCGCGCACGGAGCCCTCGACGACCGGGTCGACGATCTCGAGATGCGACGGGTTGAATGCGAGCGCAATGTGCACATTGTCCCCCGACGTTTTCATGTCGGCGGAGAATCCCTTGTGATACTTGACGTCGCCCGAGCCCCTCAGCTCTTCGAGGTCGTAGTTGCCCTCGAACTCCTCGAACAGTTCTTCGGGCGATTTGCCGAGAATGTTCACGAGCACGTTAATGCGGCCGCGATGAGCCATGCCGATCACGATCTCGTGAATCCCGCCGGCGCCGCCCCGATGAATCAGGTCGTCCAGCATCGGGATCAGGCTGTCGCCGCCTTCGAGCGAAAAGCGCTTCTGCCCCACGTAGCGGGTGTGCAGGTAGCGCTCGATGCCTTCCGCGCTGGTCAGCTGCCCAAGGATCGCGAGCCGCTCCTCATCGCTTAGCGACGGGCTGGCCATGTGACGCTCGAAATGCTCGCGCAGCCAGAGACGCTCGCGTGCGCGCGAGATGTGAGCAAATTCGACCGTCGCCTTGCCGCAATAGATGGACTTCAGGAGCGCGATGATGTCGCGCAGTTTCATGCGGGCATTGCCGGAGCCGGCGAGTCCGCCCGTGTAAAACTCCGTGTCCATGTCGGCCTCGCTGAGGCCCAGGTAGTCGAGCTTCAGGACGCCGGGGACGCGCCGCTCCATCAGGCCGAGCGGATCGAGATCGGCGATCTGGTGGCCGCGAAGGCTGTAAACCTGGATGAGTCGCGCCACCGCAGCCTGCTTCTGGGCCGAGGATGTGGCCGGCTTGCGCCCCCCGGGCCTCAGTTGGCGGGTTCTGCCGCCGTCGCGGGCCGACTCGAGCAGCTCTTTGCGTATGCCCGAATGAGCGACTTCGGTTTGCGGATCCCCCAGCGACTCGAAATACTCGCGCCAAACGGCGGGAACCGAACCGGGATCGCCCAGATACTGCTCATACAGCGCTTCTACGGCGCTGGCGTTGCTGCCGAACAGGGGTGTGGATGCGTATTGGTCCTTGAGAGAACTGCCCATGAGACTGGATTTGGGGACGATTTGCCCCGTGAGTACCCGCTTATTTGTTCAGGCTGCCAAAAAGGCCCGCTAGTGTAGCCCAAGCCACCCGTATTGGAAACGATACGATAGTCAAAGTACCGCCAGCAGGTGGACGATCTCGTAGCACACGAGGCAGCAGTAGACGACGAAGAAAAATGTCAGGAAAAGCCCGGTCCGGAAGCGGTTCATGAAGCGGGATTTTGCGAGAAACACGAGGATGAGAATGCTCGTGCCGGTCATCACGATCTTGCTGACGGCGAAGGCGGCGCCGCCCTGGTTTAGCATGCCGGCCATGAACGGATTTGCCTCGATCATGCCGTGCTGCATCAGCGTCAGCGTCAGGAACGCGTCGGCGCAACTGAGCAGCATGATGCCCACGGCGAGAAAGAACAGCCACGGGTGATGCCAGTCCAGGAAGATCACGTCGCCGTCGTCGTCGCGGCGCAGAGCATGTCGCCGGGACCGCAGGAAACCGAAGAACACGGTACGCCAGGTGAATTCGCGGCGCCCATCGGCCAGACGCCGCTCAGTCGCATTACTCGTCTCGCCCACAACGTCATCCATTTCCATCAACGTTTCGCTTCCTGCTGTCATCGTGTATGTCCTGATTGTGGCCAGAATATCTCAGGCGACGGCCCGCCCGCTAGTCGCCATCCTGCCGGCTCGTGGCCTCGAGCAGGTACGCGATCACGTCCGCGCGATCGCTCGCGCTCGAAACCCCCGGAAAACTCATGCGGTTGCCCGGCAGAAACCGCGCGGGACGGGCGAGCCACGCATCCATCGCCCTCGGCGTCCAGACGAAATCGGCTTCCTGCAGGGCCGCGGAATAATTGTAGCCCTCCGCCGAGCCCGCCGGATTGCCGAAGAACCCGGACAGGTTCGGGCCAATCATATGCACGCCGCCCTCCCCGAGGGTATGGCACGCCTTGCACATTTGCGCCAGGCGCTGGCCATTGGCCCGGTCGGCCCCGGCATACGGCGGCTGCGCCAGAAAATCCGCTGTCGCAAGCACCGACTGTTCGCCAAGCGTCACAGCTGTCAGCGGCGGCGTGCCGCCATCAGCCGCGCCCGGCGATGAATCCGATTCACCGCTGCAGGCCGCAACAAGACACGCCGAGGCCGCGAGCAGGGCCACGATATTCCGATTCACTCCGAGCCAACCCTTATGTATTCGAACGTCCGGTAAAAACTATAAGGCAATTTGCGTACCAGCGCCCGCTACACGTGCATTGGCGCCGTTTTACGCAGCCGCCGCCGGCAGTGTTTTCGAAATATGTATAATTTTTCGACGCCGGAACCCGGCGAGTTGGAGCCTACCTGTCAAAATAGGGGATAATTCGGGACCGGACACGATCGCGGGCGACACGATGACAGGCTATACGGGAACGCTGCCGAACGGTGAGGCAATTCACTACGTCGACCGCAAGCGCCGCTTCTGGTTACTCTCCGTCCTGTACCCGTTGCAGCCGTTCCTCGGTATCGCGCTGCACGCGGCGACCGGCAACGAACTCTGGCTGCTGCTGCCTTTCCTGCTCAGTTACGGCATAGCGCCGATCCTCGACATTATCGTCGGCGAGGACGAGAACAACCCGCCCGAAGAAATCGTAATGCAGCTCGACCGGGATCCCTACTACCGGCGCCTTACCTTTATCGTCGTGCCGCTGCATTTCCTGACGCTGATCGGCACGGCATGGTATGCCGGAACGCAGGATCTCAGCGGCTGGGCGATTCTCGCGCTTGCCGTCGTCGCGGGCATGACCGCGGGGCTTGCAATCAACACCGGTCACGAGCTGGGACACAAGAACTCCAGGCTCGAGAAACAGCTGGCAAAGATCGTGCTTGCCGTACCGGCCTACGGGCATTTCACGATCGATCACAATCGCGGCCATCACCGCGACGTCTCTACCCCCGAGGATGCGGCCAGCGCGCGCATGGGTGAAAGCATCTACAAATTCGCTGCGCGCGAATTTCCGGGAGCATTCAAGCGCGCCTGGAGTATCGAGAAAGACCGGCTCAACCGGCGCGGCAAGTCCGCCTGGAATCCCGGCAACCAGATTCTGCAATCCTATGTACTCACCGCGGCGATATGGATCGGGCTCGTGCTGGCATTCGGCTGGGTGATGCTGCCGTTCCTGCTAGTGCACACCCTGTTTGCCTGGTGGCAGCTGACCAGCGCCAACTACGTGGAACACTACGGCCTGTTGCGCACGAAAGACGAGAACGGCAAATACGAACGCTGCGAGCCACACCACTCCTGGAACAGCAACCACGTGTTCAGCAACCTGGTCCTGTTCCATCTCGAACGGCACTCCGATCATCACACCCACCCGCTGCGGCGCTACCAGTCACTAAGGCACTTCGAGGACCTGCCGCAGTTGCCGAACGGCTACTTCGGCGTTTACCTGCTCGCCTACGTGCCCTGGCTCTGGTTCCGGGTCATGGACAAAAGACTGCTGGCGCTGCCGCATATCCAGCGCGATCTAGACAAGATCAACATCGATCCCGACGCACGCGGCCGGATCTTCCTGCAGTACGGGCGCGACAAGATGACGGAGCCGGTGATCTCGTAAGCGCGCCAAAACCGGACGTTTTGCCCGGATAATCGCGCAGCGGGCAGCGGCCCGCGGCTGATAGTCTGGCGAAACCTCGGCCGACTTCAGGACGAAAATGCAGGCAGCGGCCCTCCGCATCCCCATTCGACACCTGCTGTTGATCATTCTCGCGCAGGTGCTCGCGCTGTTTACGCAGGCATGGTTGTCACAGGCGCTGCTCGCGCAGGGCTATGGGGAACTCGATGCGCACTACCTCGCGTATCTCGCGGTACCGCCGATTCTGCTGATAACGCTGGCACCCGTGCTGCTCAGGCACCGCGCATTCCTGCTGCGGCTGTTCAGCATGCATCGCATCAGCGTACGCCTGGCGCTTGCCGCCGTGGTGCTTGGTATCGTGGCTCGCATCGCGTGGTGGGCCCAGATGACCGCCCGCGTGTCCCTCGGCATCGCCGTCAACGAGGACCCGCAGGCTATCGCCGGGCCAGCCTTTTCCTGGGCGTGCCCGCCGTTGCCCTCGCTGATGCTCGGCTTCCTCGTGATGGCAGTAGTGATTCCGATCATCGAGGAAACCTTGCATCGGGGCGTGCTGCAATCCGCATTCGTGCACAAGGGACCGCTGCCCGCCATCCTGATCTCGGCGCTGGTCTTCACCGTGTTCCACCCGCCCGCGTCCTACTGGTTCGTCTTCTTCATGGGTATCGTGCTGGGCGTGCAGTTCTGGGTGACCGGCTCGCTGTGGCTGACCATGATCACGCATGCGACCTTCAACGGCCTCATCCAGTTCGACTGGCGTTGCCTGCAAGGACAGTGGAATCCACCGCCGGAGAGCCTGCCGCAAATTGTGCCCGCCGCGATTTCTCTGGCCGTCCTCGCGGGGGCCCTGGTGTTGATCGCCGCGCTCCTGCGCTGTCAGTGGGCCGGGACCCGAACGGCCCCGGCCACAACCGACACTACAACGCGTTCGCCACCCGCTCGATGACGTACGAGGTCGCTTCGACGAGACCTTCGTAGATCTCGATGATGTCCTGACCAAGTGAGGCGGTGTCCGTAACGCCGCCGTAATTGTTGCCGCCCTGGTCCGACGAACACTGCTCGGCGCCGCCGGCGACAAACCCGATTTCGCTCATTGTAAGTTCACGCATGATTCAATCTCCTTATCGATCATTGCCTGGTGGTATGCGCATCCTGCGCACTGTCACCTTAGCCGCGGCCGTATGACGCTGCGCGCAGCGAAACCCGCGATTTCATGCGGTTTTTAACATAGTCACGCCGGCCACGGCCCGGCAGGGTGTGATGCGCCGCACGGAACCGCCCGTGATCCCTGTCTACGCTGAGGGTCGACATTTCGCTCGGGCACAAAGGACGGGAACGATGAAGACTCATTCGCTCAGGCTGTGCGCGCTGCTGCTCGCGCTCACGGCAACAGGCACAGCCGCCGCAGACCACAATTTCGGCGTCGGCGTCAAAGCCGGCACGCTCGGCATCGGCGTCGAGGGCACCTGGCGGCCGCTGCCGTATATCGACCTGCGGCTGGGCGCCAACCAGTACGACTACAGCGACAGCGGGCTTTATAGCGGCGTCAATTACGACGCCGAGATCGATCTCGATAACTATTACGTGACCGGAAACTTCCGCTTTCCACTCAGCCCGTTCCGGCTCACCGGCGGCCTGTACTCGAACGGCAACGAATTCAACGCGGTGAGCGGCGATAACGGCGCCATCATCATTATCGGTGGCGACCCCTACCCTGCTGACGCCGTGGGCACGCTCTCAGTGGGCGCGGCCTTCGACAGCACTTCGCCGTACTTCGGCGTCGGTTTCGACTTCACCGTGTTCGGCAAGGTCGGCATGAACCTGGACTTCGGTGTGCTCTGGCAGGGCTCTCCCCAGGTATCGATCGCCACTGACGGGCTGCTCGCGGGCGATCCGACGTTCGAAGCCTCGCTCGATGCCGAGCGCGCGGAACTCGAGGACGAACTGAGCGACTACAAGGCCTGGCCCGTGGTCAGCCTCGGCTTCGTGTTCAACTTCCTCTGATCAGAAACTGTCGAGCCAGTTCGCCACCATGACGCCCGTGCGCAGGTAGGCGCGCCGCAGCGCCGGTACGGGATAGCGCCGCGGCAATTGCCGGGCAAGCCGCGGGAGATCGTCGGGGGCACGGCCTCGCCCTATCCAGTCTGCCAGCTGTTTGCCGGCCCACGTCGCCGTGTTGACGCCGTTGCCGTGGTAACCGAAACCGAAGAAGGTGAACGGGTCGTTCGTCAGCCGCCCGACGGCGGGCCGCAACGATGCCGTCATGCATATCAGGCCGTGCCAGCGGTATTCGATTTCTACATCCGCCCAGCCGGGCCAGGTTCTGCGGAACGCATCGATGATCCTCCGGTAGTTCGCGCGCTCGCCTTCGCGCGTACCGCGCGTGTGCCCTCGTGCACCGAACAGGAAGCGATTGTCGGGCAGCAGCCTGAAGTAATTCAGCAGGTGCCGTGAATTGATCGCCGGGTGCTCGGTCCGCCAGCCCTGCTCCAGGCGCTCGTCATCGCTCAACGGGCGCGTGACGACGATCGCACTGACAACCGGCAACGTGCGGCCATGGAACTCGGCCCGGAGCCGCTCGGGCATGAACCCGTTGGTTGCGAACAACACGGTCGAGGCACGCAACGTTGCGCCGGCGGTCTGCAGCCTGTGCGCGCCGTCCGCGGTCCTCGACCAGTCGAGTACTTCGCTGGACGAATGCAGCGTCGCACCCCGGCGGCTCGCTGCAAGTGCGAGCCCGCGGCAAAGCTTCAATGGGTGCAGGCCGAAAGCCGGCCGGGAAACGAGTGCGCCATATTGATCGGCGGTGTCGCAAATGCGCTCCCTGACCTCGTATCGCGTCAGTAACGCGGCATCGAGCCCGAGCAGCTCGGTCAGTGCCCGGTGCTCGGATTCGAGACCGGCGAACGCGCGCCGCGAATGTGCGATTTCGACTTCCGCGGCGCCAAACATCTCGACGTCGATATCTTCGTCATACGCCAGGTTGCGCACGAGTTCGACGGCCTGCACCTGTGCCCGATACCAGGCCCTCGCGGCATCGATACCGAAATGGCGGATCATGCCGCGCGGCTGCAGCCCGGTACCGCCGATACAGCAGAAACCGCCGTTGCGGCCCGACGCGCCCCAGCCGATATGCCCGGCTTCCAGCACGCGCACGTCGACGCCGTAATCCCTGGCGAGGTGGTAGGCAGCCGAGAGTCCCGTGTAGCCGCCGCCGATGATCGCCACATCGCAGGATTCGTCCCTCTCGAGCGGCGGCGAGGCGAAGGCCGGCGGCGGCGCCGTGGCTTCCCAGTAACTCGGCTGGGGCGTGGCGAAATCGTAAAGGTTGTCGTCGTACAGACGCCGCATGGTGCTCACGCCCGCGTGACGCGCTCCGCACATGAGAGCATCGCCGCGAGGCTGGCCTCCACGTCGGCCTCTGTCGTCGACCAGTTGCAGACACTGATGCGCATCGCGCGGCGCCCGTGCCAGACCGTCCCGCCGCACCAGCAGGTACCGTCACGCTGAATCTCCGCGATGACGCGTCGGGTCGTCTCGTCGTCGCCGAACGACACCAGCACCTGGTTCAGCACGACGTCGTTGAGAATTGCGTAGCCGGCTTCGCGCAGCCCCCCCGCGAAGCGCGTCGCGTGCGCACAGCAACGCACGATGAGATCCTCGACGCCGCTTCGGCCGAGCGAACGCAACGCGGCCCAGATCTCCACGCCCCGCGCCCGTCGCGAGAGTTCGGGCGTGTAGTCGGACGGGTTTCGGTTGTTCGTCCCGGTCGGCAGGTAATCCGCGGTGATCGCCATCGCCGCTTTCAGCGCCGCCGCATCGCGGGTGATAGCAACGCCGCTATCGTAGGGCACGTTGAGCCACTTGTGCGCGTCCGTGGCCCAGGAATCCGCCGCGTCGAGTCCCGCCACCAGGTGACGCATCGCGGGCACCGCGGCAGCCCACAATCCGAACGCGCCGTCGACGTGCACCCAGGCGCCGGCCGGGCGAACGACACTGCAGATATCGGCAACGGGATCGGACGCACCCGTGTTGATATTGCCGACCTGGGTGCAGACGATCGTGGGTCCGTCGACCGCGGGCACGGCATCGGCGATCATCCGACCCTGGCCGTCAACCGGCACGCGCAGCGCCTTGTCACGCCCCAGGCCGAGCAGGCCGAGCGATTTGGTCAGGGTGGGATGCGCCTCCTCGCCCACGATGACCGTAAGTTCGGGCGCGCCGATCAGGCCGTCTTTCTCGACGTCCCAGCCGGCATTGGCAAGCACCCTGTGCCGTGCCGCCGCCAGCGCCGTGAAATTCGCGATCGTTGCCCCGGTCACGAAGCTGGCGGCCGAGTCGCGCGGCAGGCCGAACAGTTCGCACAACCAGCGCCGCGATACGTCCTCCATCGTCGCCAGTGCGGGCGTGACTTCGCTCATCACGGAGTTCTGGTCCCAGGCCGTCGCAAGCCAGTTGGCCGCGACGGTCACCGGCATGGAACCGCCGATGACGAAGCCGAAGAAACGCGGCCCGGCCATCGCCACCGATGCGGGCGACCCGATCTCGTCAAGCATCGCCAGCGTCTCGGTATCGTCGCAACCCTGTTCCGAAAGCGCTTCGTCGAACGCGGCCACTGCAGCGACCGCCTCCGGCGAAGGCGCGACGCTGCGATCAGCAATCGTTTCGCGGTAGCGGATGCCGCGCTCCGCCGCGTCACGCATGATCTTGGTGTCGTTACTCATACCGATTCCGCCAATGCAACAGTGCTTCCCGGCACACCCGCATTGTCACACATCCGGGGCGCGACTTTGCTGCTCCCGGCGAGTCCGTATAATGCCTGCGACGTGATCTACGACCTCCATTCTCACAGCACCGCCTCCGACGGCTCGCTGGAACCCGACGCGCTCCTGGTGCTCGCCGCCGAATGCGGCGTCGACGCGCTCGCCATCACGGATCACGACACATTGTCGGCATTCGACCGGGTCGATACGTCGGTGTCAGCAACCCGGCTGATTCCCGGCATCGAGTTCTCGACAACCTGGCGCAAATGCGGCGTGCACATCGTCGGTCTCGACGTCGATCCGGCCTGCGCGACTCTGCGCGGCGGCGTGCACCGGCAGCAGCAGTCGCGCCAAAAGCGCGCCCGGCTCATTGCGCAGAAACTCAGGTCAAAAGGACTGCCCGACATGCTCGACGACGTATTGCAGATTGCCGAAGGAGAACCCGTCGGCCGGCCGCATTTCGCCGAGCATCTCGTCCGTGCGGGGATCGCGAAGGACACGCGCACGGCGTTCCGCAAATACCTCGGCGACGGAAAACCCGGCGACGTCCGGCGTTACTGGGCATCGCTACCGGAGGTGGTCGGCTGGATCGTCGGGGCCGGCGGCACGGCCGTGCTTGCGCACCCGGCCAAGTACCGGCTTACGAAAACAAAGTTGCGCGCGCTCGCGACCGATTTCCGCGCTGCGGGAGGCGCGGCAATCGAGGTCGTATGCGGCCAGCAGGCGGTCAACACAACGGCTCACCTTGCGAGACTCGCGAACGAACTGGACCTGGCCGCGTCCTGTGGTTCCGATTTTCATCATGCCAGCAACAGCTGGTCGCGGCCGGGCCGATTCCCGCCATTGCCGAACAACGTGCGGCCGGTATGGACGACATGGCAGACGCACTCGAGATAAGTGACAACATCGCCATCCCGATGGGCGAGATTGCGCTGAGCGCGGTTCGCGCGGGGGGCGCCGGCGGCCAAAACGTCAACAAGGTCGCGACGGCGATTCACCTGCAGTTCGACGTCCGATCGAGCAGTGCCTTGCCCGAACGCATTCGCGAACGGCTGCTGGCACTCGACGACCGCCGCATTTCGCCGTCCGGCGTCATCACCATCAAGTCGCAGGAACACCGGACCCAGGCCCGCAACAGGGACGCCGCCCTCGAGCGCCTGCGCGACCTGGTGAATTCGGTTCTCGTCGAAAGCAAGCCGCGCATTGCGACCCGGCCGAGCCGCGGGTCCGTACGGAAACGTCTCGACGAGAAACGCCGGCGCGGCAATATCAAGCGCTCACGCGGCCCTGTCGACGACCCCTAGACCGCCTCGCAGACGGCGCTCGTGCCCGTCCAGGTGCAGCCCCGCGCGCGCCAGTAATCCGATATGCCCAGCGTATCGAGCAGGTTGCCGAACTCCGGGTGTTCGCGGAGCGGTTCGACCTCCGGAATGAACAACAGGTCCATCTCGAATACTTCGCCCTCGCTTTCGAGGAGACGAGCGACGCTCATGGCGCCGTCGAGGTCGCCGAGCACGGTGCGCACGATGAACTCGATCTGCCTGCTGATGCCGTTTCGCGATACCGCCTGGTCGACGGCGTCAAGCGCTGCGTCTCGCCCGGTTTCGTCATCCAGCGCCGCAAATACCGGATCGATCCACGACTCGCTGTCGCCTGCCACCGCCACGGCCTGGTGTGTGACGTCATACGCCTCCGCGCTGCGGCCTTCGCGAAACAGGAACAGCGCATAACCCATCATGTGCGTCGGCCCGCTCGCGCCGAACTTCGTCGAACGTGCAAAAAAGTCCTCGGCATTGTCCGTGTCCCCCAGCCACAAATAGGCGAGCGCGACGCGGCTGTTGATTACCGCCGATGTCGGGTCCATTTCGAGCGCGAAGAGCGCCTGCTCCAGCGACGCGTCGAGCCTGCCGACCGATGCGAGCATGCGCGAGTACCAGTTGAACGCATTCGGGTCGACGACGTCCGCGGACGTAGCCGCGCGGTAGGCCTCTTCCGCCTTCAGCCACTGCATCTGCTGGTGGTAGACGAAGCCGAAGATGGCATTCGCGGCATTACGTATGCTTTCGTCGACGCTCATACCCTCCTCCACCGTCGCGATCGCCGCCTGGCTCATTTCGTCAGCAGGCGCGTCGCGGTAGGTCGGCAGCAGGAGATAGGCGTTCGCCAGCATCAGGTAGGCCGGCCCGAAATTCTCGTCCAGCCGTATCGTTTCCTGGAACAGTTCGATAGCCTCTTCGAGACTGCTGCCGCTGTCCTGGCGCTTGTCGAAGGCATACAGGCCGCGCATGTAGCGGTCGTAGGCGCCGAAACTCGCCGGCCGGGTCCTGCTGATCAGCTGCTGCGACGATTTTCCGAACAGGTCGCGGCGCACCATTCGCGCGAGATCCTCCTGCAGCTGGAATATCTCGCTGACCGGTCCTTCGATTTCGGCCGTCGCCACGACGTCACCGCTGCGTCCGTCTTCGACGGTATAGAAGATCTGCAGGTCGTCGCCGACACGATGCACGCGCCCGGACAGGACGGCGTCCACGCCCAGGCTGCTCGCAATCTCGGTCGCCTCGTCGCCGGTGTGACCGACCCGGCTGCTCTTTACCGTGAAGTCCGGGATGTTGTGCAGCGTATTCACCAGTTCGTCCTTGAAACCGGCGACCAGGTAATTGTTCGCGGGATCCTGGCTTGCGTTCTCGAACGGCATGACGCCGATGGAGCGGAAATCCCCGGGCGGCCACAGCGTCCACACCAGCCAGGCCAGCGCCGCCACGAACAGGACAGCAGCCAGCGGTTTCCAGCGTGCGGCCGGCGCTTTGCCGGGCACCTCGGCGGGCGGCGGAACGTCCGCCGCCGGTTCCAGCAACTCCACCGGCTGCATGAGCCGGTAACCCCGGCGGGTCAGGGTTTCGACGTAACGGTGCGGGCGGGATTTGTCGCCGAGGTGCCGGCGCAGCTGCGACAGGCAGCGATTGATCGGCTCATCGCTCGTGGGACGGCCGTCCCAGAGTTCGTCGACGAGTTCGTCGCGCGTGACGAGATCGCCATCGCGCTTGGCCAGCGCGATCAGGACGCCGAATACGCGCGGCTCCGGCTTTTCCTCGAGGCCGTCCTTGCGCAGCACGCCGCGCAACGGCAGCACCTCCCAGTCACCGAGCCGGAACCCCTGACGTAACTGCTCTTCAGTCGGCATCTGACGCTCTCTGACGCCACCCCCGCGATGGCTGCGAACCGATTGTACGGCATAGCCCGGATCGCAGGCGATCAACGAAGCGAGCTTGCGCGGCAGATGTTATATTGCTACCTATTTACCAATATAACCTTTGAGGTACAGGAACATGGCAAAACGCGTCATACAGCGCACGCAGACCGGGGTGCGCATCGAAACCTCGTTGTTGAAAGTCCTCAAGGGCCTCGCCGAATACACCGACCTCTCACTCGGCGACCTGCTGGAGGGCATCGTCCTGCACAGCTTCGAGGGTAAGGCGCCCTTCTCGTCCGACACCCGGGCCGTCATCGAGAAACTCAAATCCGTCTATGGCTGCACGCTCACCGCAGCGGACAGCCACCAGCTGGAAGAAAACGCGCAAGGGACGGAGCGCTAGAACAGGCCCTCGATTTCGCCATCGCTGTTGACGCGGATGCTGTCGGCCGCGGGCTTCCTCGGCAGTCCCGGCATGGTCATTATGGCGCCGCAGATGACGACGACGAATTCCGCACCGGCGGCCAGGCGAATTTCCCGCACCGGCACGACATGGCCGGTCGGCGCCCCGAGCAGGTTCGGATCCGTCGAAAAGCTGTACTGCGTCTTCGCCATGCAGACCGGATACTCGCCGTAACCTGCCTTGTCGAAGTTCGCGAATTCGTCGCGCACTTTCTGGTCGGCGATGATGTCGTCGGCGCCATAAAGCTCACGGGCCACGAGACGCGCTTTCTCCCATAGGCTCAGGTTGTCCCTGTAAAGCGTGCGGAATTGCGCGCTACCGCTGTCGCACAAATTGGCGACGTGCTCCGCCAGTTCCGTCGTGCCCTTGCCTCCATCGGTCCAGTGCGTGCAATCGATCGCGCTGACGCCGAACTCCTTGCAGTAGTCCTTCACGACCGCCGCTTCGGCGTCGGTATCCGCCGTGAAACGATTGATCGCGACGACGCACGGCACGCCGAACTTGCCGAGATTGCGAATGTGGCGGCCCAGGTTCCTGCAGCCTGCCGCGAGTGCCTCGGTGTTCTCCTTGCCGAGCTCGTCTCTGGGCACACCCCCATGCATCTTCAGCGCCTTGATCGTCGCGACAAGCACGACCGCGTCCGGCCTCAGCCCGGCTTTGCGGCACTTGATGTTGAAGAACTTTTCTGCGCCGAGATCCGCGCCGAACCCCGCCTCGGTGACGACGTAGTCCGACAACTTGAGTGCCGTCTGCGTCGCCATCACCGAATTGCAGCCGTGGGCGATGTTGGCGAAGGGGCCGCCGTGCATAAAGGCGGGGTTGTTTTCCATCGTCTGCACGAGATTCGGCTGCAGCGCATCCTTGAGCAACGCGGTCATTGCGCCCTGCGCATTCAGTTGCCTGACGGTAATGGGCTCGTTCTTGCGCGTGTAGCCGAGCACGATGTTGCCGAGACGATTCTCGAGATCCGCCAGGCTCGTCGCGAGGCAGAATATCGCCATGATCTCGGAGGCGACCGTGATATCGAAGCCCGCCTCGCGCACGACGCCGTTGTGGTACCCGCCGAGACCCGAGGTAATCGAGCGCAGCGCGCGGTCGTTCATATCGACGACGCGCCGCCAGGTAACCAGCCGCGGGTCGATGTCGAGTTCGTTGTCCCAGTGCATGTGGTTGTCGATCAACGCGGCAAGCAGGTTGTGCGCCGCACCGATGGCATGAAAATCGCCGGTGAAGTGCAGGTTGATATCGGTCATCGGCACGACCTGCGCGTAACCGCCGCCCGCCGCGCCGCCTTTCATGCCGAAGCACGGCCCCAGGCTGGGCTCGCGCAGGCAGATCGTGGTCTTCTTGCCGATCAGGTTCATCCCGTCGCCGAGACCGACGGTCGTGGTCGTCTTGCCCTCACCCGCCGGCGTCGGCGACACGGCGGTTACGAGGATCAGCTTGCCGTCTTTCCTGTCACGGTTCGATTCAATGAAGTCGGCGCTGATCTTCGCCTTGTCGTGCCCGTAAGGAACCAGCGCCTCGGCGGGAATGCCGAGCTTTGCGCCGATCTCCTGAATGGGAAGCATATTTGCCGCTCGCGCAATCTCGATATCCGATTTGACCGTCACTGTGCACCTCGAAGAATCTGCAGCCGTGGTAAGTGGCTGAGGATT
>Ga0316194_10000853_pt1 | contig 20758 bp, 18 predicted proteins | sample CroRivsedime1_MG_FD_204936 | JGI IMG/M metagenome (GOLD analysis project Ga0316194, IMG submission 204936) | Coastal sediment microbial communities from Maine, United States - Cross River sediment 1 | ecosystem: Environmental > Aquatic > Marine > Coastal > Sediment | place: USA: Maine...
GCCAACCCTCTTCAACGGCTACCGTCTGGAGCGAGGGCACTTCGTCTGGGGATTGACCTACCGGATGCTGAAGACGTTTTTCACCGTTCTGAACCCGGACTGGGAAGAACCGCCGGAGCGCTGAGGAACCGCGGTGCCTACCAGCCGTTATGGTTGGCGATGGCGAGCCCGGCGGCAACGCTGGTGAACGGGTCGTGTTCCACCACCCTTCCCGGGAAATGATCCTCGAGAATACGGCGAACCGCAGGAATCAGACTCGAACCGCCGGTGCAGAGAACGATGTCGATCGCGTTCCGATCAAGTCCGGCCCGAGCCAGCGTGTCATCCAGTGCTTCCTCCACCTGAGCCAACTGATCGGCGATCAGCGATTCGAACTCGGCTCTCGTCATGCGGATGTCCACATCCAGCTCAGGGATGTCGAGCACGGCTTCCGGCGCCGAGGAGAGCTCTGCCTTGAAGTCCTTGATCGCCTGGAAGACGACGTAGGAGAGATTCTGCGTGATCAGCTCACGCAGACGCTGGAACTTCACCGCGCCCGGGCCGCCCTGCTCGATACAGTCAAACACCGGGGTCGTGTACTTATTCTGGTTCAGAGTGTAGGTCACCGCCCAGTTCAGCAGCAGGTCTTCATAGTCCTCGAACGGGAAATGGGTTTCGATCTCCCGGTCCATGCCCCGCCGCTTCCAGCGCTCGCCCTTGCCGAGTAGCGGGAAAAGCAGCGTTCTGAACAGGCGTTGATCAATGTGGTCACCACCGAGGGCGATGCCATGGGTGGTGACCACGTCGAAGGTCTGACCCGTGCGCTTCAGCACACAGAAATCCAGGGTGCCGCCGCCGAAGTCCAGGGTAAACAGCAGCTCACCATCCACATCCGGGTTGGCGTTGAGAAAGCTGACGGCGGCCGCGATGGGCTCCGCATAGAAGTGCTGCTCCTGCACACCGGCGTACTTGTATGCCTCGCCGAGGCGGGTGAGCGCCGTCTTGTTCTTGAATTCATCCCTGCCTTCGAAGTTCACCGGATGGCCAAGGTGCGCGCTCGAGAAACGGCCTGACGATGCGTTCAGCGCTTTGACGATGTGCAGCAGAATCGGCGTGATCAGGGCGACCAGCCGGAACGGATGATCGAAGACCATGAGGCGGCGCACGCGGCCATCGCCGAGCAGCCTCTTGGTGCCTCTGAACAGCCTGCCCTGCAGGCCGCTGTCGATCACGGCAGCGCCGTAGATCTTCTGGGTCACGGTATCGACGGGCGCTGGATTCTCCGAATCACCGTGCTCCACGAACTGGCTGGTCTCACCGATCACTTCCGGGATCATTTCCACCGTGCGGCCGGTGTTGTCCTGGATGTAGTGATCGATCGCGTTCTGGCCAGTCAGGGTCTGCAGATCCCGGTCGATGTAGGTGGCAGACGGCATGATGGGGCCGGCCGGCTCCAGATCGACCAGCACCAGCGTCTCGCCATCGTAAACCGCAGCGGCGCTGTTGGTGGTGCCGAAATCGATGCCGATGCCCGTGCGGCTCACGCGCGAATCTCCGACTCGCGAATTCCTGACTCGAGAGGCGTGCTCATGCGGGCGGCGTGTAGTCCTCGATGTACGCCGGGGTCTCGATACCCGGCTTCAGATCCGGATTGGGCACCAGCTCGCCCACTGCCGTGCACAGAGGAATCACGCCAGCCCAGACATCCGCATCCAGGTCCTCGTCCGCGTCGTTGGCAGGGCCATTGCGGATCTTGGTGGAACCTTCATTGATCGGGATCCGGACCGCCGCCGTGGCCGCCAGTTCCTGCTTCGTGGCCGGTCGTACGGCGGCCGCGTGACCGGGAATCAAGGTCTCCACGAACGCATCGAGAATTTCCTCGTGCTCATCGGCGGGTACCGCTTCGCCCTCCCCGAATATCACAACGGAACGATAGTTCATGGAGCAGTGGAACCCCGAGCGGGCAACCACGATCCCATCGGCGGACATCACGGAAATCGCCGCCAGGCCACCCGCGCCCAGATGCCTGAGGAACGCCGCCTGACGGTTGCCATGCAGGTAAAGATTGTCACCACGGCGCATGTACAGCGTCGGTATCACACGCGGCTCGCCGCTTTCGACGTAAGCGACGTGAGCAATCTGATTCGCATCCAGCACAGCGCGGATGGACTCGAGGTCATATCGACCCCGATCCCGGATTCGCCGAACCCGGGTCCGCTCGGTACCCGCCTGCCCGCTCATTGCCAAGCGTTCACGAGGCCGCAACCAGCCCCGTAACGTTGCAGCCGACACCGGTGCCACCCAGGCCGCAATAGCCATTGGGCACCTTGGCGAGGTACTGCTGATGGTAGTGCTCGGCGTAGTAGAAAGGCACAGCAGCCGCAATTTCCGTGGTGATCTCACCGTAGCCAGCCTGGGTGAGGGCCTGCTGATAGGCCGCTCTGGACGCCTCAGCAACGCCTGCCTGCTCGTCGTCGGTGGTGTAGATCGCAGATCGGTACTGGGTGCCGATATCATTGCCCTGGCGCATGCCCTGAGTCGGGTCGTGAGACTCCCAGAAGACTTTCAACAGGGCCGCATAATCGACCCTGGCGGGATCGTAAACCACCAGCACCACCTCGGTGTGGCCGGTCCGGCCCGAGCAGACCTCTTCATAGCTGGGATTGGGCGTATGGCCGCCGGCGTAACCTGCCGCCGTGCTGAAAACACCGTCCGTCTCCCAGAATCGCCGCTCCGCGCCCCAGAAGCAGCCAAGCCCGAACACGGCTGTCTTGAGATTCCCTGGAAATGGGCCTTCTAGAGGGTTCCCATTCACGAAGTGGGCCGGCGGCACGGGCACGGCCTCACTGCGACCGGGCAGCGCTTCGTTTTGTTCTGGTAAGCGGAGCTTTTTGCCCAGCAACTGGTCCAACGACATGTCTGACTCCCACGAATTTCAGGAGGCTGGAAATCATACCCTTCATCCACCCCCGCACAAGTGCTATAAGTGCGCGCATGGTATCGCGCCCTCTCCTCCTGATTGCCTCGCTCTGCCTGGCAACGCTCACGGCTGGCTGTCAGACAGCGCCCCCCGCACCATACGGCGAGCTGCATGACAAAGTAGCCAACGGTGAATCAGTCCCGGTCGCCGATCTCCGCGAGGCATTCAGGCGGGACATCGCCCTGCCTGAGCGCATGGAGCGCCTCATGGAGCTCGAAGCCCAGGCCCTGCAGCTGGTGGAAGACGAGCCACTGAAGCTCGGTTCCATTGGCAGCGCGATCCTTGACACTTATCAGGCCAGCATCACCGGGCACTATGTGATGAGCCGCTTCTATGAGCACGTGGAAACGCCAGATGCGGCCGCGTCGCACCAGGACTGGCTGGCGCGGATCCGGGAAGACATGGCAAGCATCGGCGATGGCAGCCGCGCAAGCCCGTACCCGACCATGACCAGCGTGGAGGCTCAGATGTACGCCATCAGCCTTGGCATGAGCCCGGTCGGTGCGATCTACCAGACCTCAGACGAAGGCGCGCGATTCGGGCTGATGATTCAGGCCCGGCCGGAGTCCGGCCCGATTGAGAGCTTCCATTTCGATCTGGGCGCGGTCTACGACGCCATGCGCCAGGACTTTCAGGCCACCTCGGCAGACGATGGTGAATTCTCGCCGGTGAGCGTGATCGGCTATCTGGCAAAGCGCGGCGATACCGCGGCTCAGGCAGCCATCGGCGCCTTTCTCGCTTCTCAGAACCGAACGCAGGACGCCATCGACTGGCTCCGGGCGTCTTCCCGGGCAGGCAATCTGATCGCCAGCAGCGTGCTGGCGCAGCTCTACTGGCGCAAGGCCACCACCGCTGAGACGCCACAGGAGAAGGAAGCGGCCCTGGCCGAGGTGCTGGAAAACTACCTGCACGCCATCGCGCTCGGCTCCACAGATGCCATGTACGAGTTGGCCGTGCTCTATCTGAACAACCACTACGGCGAGGAAAATCGCGCCTCCGGCGTCACGCTGCTGAACCAGGCAGCCAGCGCCGAGCACAGCGATGCCGCCATGTTCCTCGCGCATCTCTACTACACAGGCGATCTGGTGGATCGGGATCTCGACCAGGCCCGGGTGTATTACGTGCAGGCCGCCGAGCTCGAGAACGATTTCGCGCGCAGAAGCTACGCCCGTTTTCTGCTCGACCGCTCCATCGAGCAGGAAGGCGATCCGCGAGCCATCGATTGGCTGGAAGAGCTGGCGGAGAATGAGGACGCCGAGGCCATGCTGCTGCTCGGCAATCTGCACGCCCGGGGCATGGGCACGGACCAGAACTTCCGCCGCGCGGTCGCCTGGTACAAGGATGCCGTCAAGGCCGCGCCGCAGGACGCCAGCATCGTCAACGAGGTGGCCTGGACCCTGACAGTCAGCCACTACGAGGCGCTCAAGCGTACCGAATATGCGAGGGACATCATGGATACCCTGATGACGGGGAACGAGGCCGCGCGGGCGCGACCCGAGTATCTGGACACCTGGGCCGCCGCGCACGCAGCCAACGGCGACTTCGACCAGGCGATTGCGCTGCAGGAAGAAGCCCTGGCCGCGGCGGAAGCGCTCGAGTTCGAAGGGGTCAAAGGCATTCTTCAGACTCATCTGGACGCCTTCAAGGATGGCCAGACCATCACCGAAACCGCACCCTGAGCCTTTGCGCGGTCCCGATCGCCTGCTGGCAAACCGCGGCCCGTTCATCGACCTTCGCTCGCCTGGCGAGTTTTCAACCGGCGCCGTGCCTGGCGCGGTAAACCTGCCGCTGCTCAACGACGACGAGCGGCATCAGGTAGGGCTCACTTACAAGGCCGAGGGTCAGGCTGCCGCCATCGCGCTGGGCGAAACGCTGGTCTCCGGACCAGTGAAGGACGCGCGGCTCGCCGCCTGGCTCGCCTTCATCGAAGACCACCCGGATACCTGGCTGTATTGCTGGCGCGGGGGCTTACGCAGCAGGAACGCGCAGGGCTGGCTGCGCGAAGCGGGCATGTCGATCGAGCGAGTGCCGGGCGGATTCAAAGCGCTCCGCCAACGCTGCCTGGAAGTTCTCGATGCCGCGCCAGGCACCAGGCCCTGGCTGGTTCTCGGCGGGCGCACGGGCACCGGCAAAACCGTCGTGCTGAACGAAGCCTCCGGCAGCATCGACCTGGAAGGCCTGGCCAACCATCGTGGCTCCGCCTTCGGTGCCGCCCTTTCGCCCCAGCCGACACCAGTGACCTTCGAGAATGCCCTGGCTGTCGACTGGCTGAACCACGACCACCCCTACCTGCTGCTCGAAGACGAAAGCCGGACCATCGGCAGGCTGGCCGTGCCGCCAGCCTGGCATGCACAGATGCAGGCGGCACCCGTCGTCATTCTCGAAGCCGATCTCGAAAGCCGTGCCGCGCACATCGCCGAGGAGTACGTGGCAGAGCCGCTGGCGCTCGGCATCAGCGAGACCAGCCTGGCCGAAAGCCTGCAGGGTTCTCTGGACCGGATTCAGCGTCGGCTCGGCGGCCTGCGCCATCGGCAGGTGAGTGAACAGCTGGCCGATGGCTTCCGGACGGGAGAGCACGGCCCATGGATTCAGAGCCTGCTCAGCTGGTACTACGATCCGATGTATGACTATCAGCTGGAGAAGAAGGAAGCTCGGGTCATTTTTCGTGGAGACCGGCAGGCAGTTCGTGAGTTTCTGGATGACTATGAGCCGGAGGGCAGGTCGGACCAAGTGTGCTAGCGACACACGGCGTCTAGTGATCGTGACCGTGCGGTCGTTCAGCAAACGCCTGGTGTCGAACCTCCACCTGCGAGTCATCCAGCAGGCCTTTCTCGGCGAGCAAAGCCTGGAAGGCTGCCAGAAAGTGATCGTAGTAGCGGTAATCCTCGCCGGGATCTTCGGCGGCCGCTGAGCGGTCCCAGTCTCCGATCTTTTCGATCAGGTGGGCGCGGAACTCGTCCCAGGTGTAGTGGCCCTGGTCGGCGAGGAGCCGGGCCATACCGAACACGCGGCCCTGCCAGGGCGCGTCGAAGACCACTTCGCCATTGGCCGTTGGCGGGGCGATGGCGCCATCGAGCAGGAGCTCGTTAAGCGTTTCCTTTTCGACGGGTTTCCTAATTTCTTCCATTTCGCTGCAAAGGCTCGCCGCTCAGAGGACGGCGACGCCGATCATGGCCTCCCGGGGAACCAGCGCGGCGAGGGCTTCTTCATCGAGATCCTCCGTCCCGGCCGGGCGCTCCGGCAGCACCAGATAGCGCACCTCGGCGCTGGAGTCCCAGACCCGAACTTCCTTCCCGGCGGGCACGTCCAGGCCGAATTCGGTGAGCACCTTGCGCGGCTCGCGAACGATGCGTGAACGGTAGGCCGGGTCCTTGTACCAGGTGGGCGGCAGGCCGAGCAGCGCCCAGGGGTAACAGGAGCAGAGGGTGCAGACCACGGCGTTGTGCACCTCAGGCGTGTTCTCAACCACCACCAGCTTCTGCACCTCACCACCCTGAAAATCGAATGGCTCGATGGCTGCCGTTCCGTCCTCGAGCAACGCCGCTTTGAAGGCCGGATCGCACCAGGCCTTCGCCACCACCCGAGCGCCGTTGAGCGGCCCGACGCGGTCATTGAACAGCGCAATGGTCTCGTCCACTGCTGACTCGGACAGCAGGCCCTGCTCGATGAGCAGCGATTCCAGGGCTTCTGCTCGAATAGCTTGCGGGGAATGTTCGCTCATGATGTCGCCGCCGTCAGATAGGATTCGAACAGATCCAGATGCACGCTCTGACCCGGCTCCGCTTCCGCGCCCCAGAGCTCTTCACCCTCGAAGCGCACACAGTACAGTTGCTGAGGCTGCTCGCCACGGCCGTGCGCGTTGCTGTCCGGATAAACCCAGCCGCCTTGCAGGCGAACGATGGTACCCGTGCGCCCTCTGGCATAGCCGGGCAGCCGGGTGTGGCCGCTGACGGACGTTGCAGCGGTCCTGACAGGTTGGCCTACAGAGAAACGTGGCGCTTCCTCAACCTGCCGGCCGGCACCCCGCACTTCGGCTGGCGGCACCTGATCAGGCTGGCTGCTTGGCCGTGCTGCGACCGGGTCGCGCCTGTCCCCACCCCGAGCCTCGACGGCTTCAGCCATTCCCTCGGCATCGACTACGCCCGCCTCGGTGAGCAGATTTTCCACGCCGCCCAGCCAGCGTCCATAGTAGCCGTGGGTCAGATAGGCGACCGGGTCGGTACGCTCGATGGCATGACGGAACTGATCGACGTTCCGGATCACACCCTTGCCGATCATATGGTTGGCGATGGTGAAAACGCAGGCTTCCCAGCGACCATGAAAAATGGGTTCGTCTTCTTCCCGCTCCACCGGGCCGAAGCCCTGGCGTCCGCCGAGATCGTGCATCGAGTCCATCAGGACACCTCCCGCAGTATGGGGATGCCATCACCGGCCTCGCCGAAGGACATGCTGAACGTATGCCGGCCTGCGTCCACCATCTGGCTGGTGCCATCCGGCAGGATCACCTCGGCAGTGCAGTTGCCAGGCACCAGAACCGCAAGCTCGAAGGCCGCTTCAGTGAGCCGCCAGCTCGATTCATAGCGGCCGTTCACCGTCACCAGGGCGGCCTCTACCGCTCGCACCGGCGGTTCGCCCGCGGCACCGCCGAAGCCGACGCCAAGCGGCGGCTTCGGCTCGAGGATGACATGACGATAGGCGATATGGTGCTCGGAAAGGTCCCGGCTCGGATTGAATCCGGCCATGGTGCTCAGCAACCACTCCATCACGCCGGCGCATATCAGCCGGTTCAGGTCTCTGCCGCCCTGCTCCGCTTCCGGATGCACCGGGGTTTCCAGCAGCAATCGGTACGCCAGATCCAGCCGGCCAACCCCATTCAGGCTGGAGAGGAGCCAGGGAACCTCCAGCAGCCGGCGCCGCGCAGCCACAGCCTCGCTGCCATCACTCAACGTGGATTCAACGGCGTCGATCAACACCGTTCTTGCCCGCCGCTGCTCTGCCCGATCGAGCAGGCCGAAATGCAGGGTCAGCGCGCAGACGTGGGCGCCGTCCCCGACCAGCCGGCCATCCGGCGTCACGAACCGCCGGCGGAAGGCATTGCGGATGTTGCCCGCCAGCTCTTCACAATTTTCCAGATCCGAAAGGTTGCCCAGAACACCGGCAATCCGTGCGGTCATCCTCGCGGTTCGATAAAGCCAGGCCGTCGCCAGCAGATCCGCCGGATAGGCCGGGTCCGCATCAAGGTCTTCCCGAACAAATTCTTCTGCGGCGCCAAGGCCGCTGGCCAGCACGCGCCGGGCCGCCGGGTAGTGGCGGCGCAGCAGGCGGCGATCGCCTGTGGCGCGGAAGAGATGCCAGAGACACTCCACGAACGCGGCGCTGGAACCCGCCGGGCCCTCGGTGCACAGCGCATCTTCCGCCGGCGGCGCCGGCACGGCAGCAGGCAGGCTGCCGTCTGGAAACTGCGCATCCGCCATCTTCTCCAACCAGCCGGTCACTCTGGGTATGCCGTCGAAGCAGAGCAGCAGCGTGGCCGCCGTTGGTCCGACTTCATCCAGCCGGCCTATCCGAGCGGACGGAGACAGCCCCGGCTGGCTGATGCCCGCCTGGACTCTTCCGAGGTGCCCGAGCAGCTCATCGCTGAGCTGATTCAGCCGCGGATGATCTGCATTCAGTGTGGCCTGCAGGCGTGGCTGTTCGGGACAGGACACGGCGAAAGCGCGAATCGCGTCTTCCCGGTAAAGGTCGCCCCGCACTTCGACGTAGCGAAAGCCGTGCACGGAAAACTGGCCCTCGAAGGTCTCGCCGTCTTCGTCGCCACGGGCCACATAAACGTCTTCACTGAGCACCTTCGGTGCCCCACTCTCATCCAGAGAGAGCGCGTAGCCGATCCGGAAAGCGCCGCCATCCGGCGCGGTCAGCATCAGCCGCACATGGCCAAGCACCGGTTCAGGGAACTCGAACAGCGCAGCTGCGCCATCCGCCTGCCAGCGCACCATCTCCCCCTCCGGTGCTGCTTCCTGCTCGCCCGCATCCTGGCCCGGCAGGCCGCCAACCGGGCGGAACAGGATCTCTTCTTCCTCCGGCCGGGCACCCTGGTTCACCGGATACCAGCTGAACGTGCCGGGACCATCCCCCAGCCAGTCTTCCCGACGGCGCATGCCATCGACGGCCTCACCAGCCGCGGGATCCGCCGCCAGAATCCAGGACGGCTGCCAGCGCCAGCCGCTGTCCGTGGACAGCCACCACTGGCTGCCATCGTCCAGGCCCGCCTTCAGCTCAACGAGAATTTCCGGCCGGTCACCGTACTGCTGCCGTCCGCCCGCGCCAGGATTGCCCGCGTAGTAGCCATCCGCGAGCAGAACCGCCAGGCGGTTCTCACCGGTACGCAGCTGATCGGTGACATCCAGCGTGTGGTAGGTAACCCGACGGCCGTATTCGACCCATTCCGCAGGCAGGGTGGACGAACCAATCGGCTCACCGTTCAGCTGTATTGCCGCCTGGCCACGGACGGCCACATAGAGCCTGGCCCGGCGCACCGGCTGCTTGAGCATGAAGGTGCGACCGAACAGCGGCACGGGCACCGAGTTGATCCGGGAACCAACCTGACCAGCGCTGATCCAACGGCCCGACCAGTCCCTGGCTTCCAGCAGTCCCACCTCGAAACTGGCCTGTTCGCTCCAGGGGCTCGGCAGACCATCGCTGTCGAAGCTGCGGACCTTCCAGAAAGCCTTGCGGCCGGAGATCAGCGGCTTACCGTCATACTCGAGCTGAACGGTTTCCCGACCTTCCACGCGACCGGAATCCCAGAGATCTCCCTCGTCCATGCGCAGCAGTTCCGGGTGGGACGCTGCCAGCACCTGATAGGCCGTTTGCAACTCCGCGGGGCGATCGTCACCGGGCCACCAGGAGAGCTTCGGCTTGAGAACGTCGATGCCGAGCGGTTCGTGCTGATACTCACAGCGAAGTCGTGTTGGCTTGCCGGCGGGTTCAGGAGCAGGCTGGACGATTCCGCTACTGGAATCGCTTTCCAGATCGTTGCCGGTGTCTTTTCCGCTCGGCTCGGTCCGGGTTGTCCCGCCCGGTGTGTGATCGCTTGTCAGGTCCGTCATGAGACCGCTGTTCGGACACCCTTTCCAGATATTTCAAGTTTGCTTCAGAAATTTCTTCGTGGCCAGAACTACCTCGTCGAGCTGGTCGTGATGCACCCAATGGCCCGCGCTCTCAACATCGATGAGCCGGCCCTGACGGAAGTGCTCGAGGGTGCCCTCCTGGCCGGTGCGATGCGGGTAACCCTCTTTCGCATTGACCAGCAGGGTCGGGCAATCGATAGCCTGCCAGAGCGCCGTCGTTTCCTCGACCGGCACCCGATAGGCGGGGTAGGCATGCGTGTAATTGTCGTACTTCCAGCTGAAAGAACCATCTTCGTTCTGATTGCTGCCGTGGACGGTCAGATGCCGGGCCTGATCATCGTTGAGGTGTGCGTTCGCCTCCCGCATCCGGGCATAGGCGTCCTCCAGCGTCGGGTAGCGGCGCGTCTGCCGACCGGCCAGGGAGCGGGTATTGTCCACCCAGGCCCGGATCCGCTCTGCCGGGCCCTGATCATCGAACAGACCAGGCCAGAGGCCGACCCCCTCGAGCAGCACCAGCGAGCGCACCATCTCCGGAAAGGCGCCGGCGAACAGCGCAGCCAGGCTGCCACCCATGGAGTGACCGACCACGACCAACGGTGCCAGCGACTGCTGGCGAACCAGCTGCACCAGATCGTAGACATAGTCCACATGGTGGTAGCTCGAGCCGCGCACCCATTCGGAATCGCCGTGACCGCGCAGATCGGGTGCGACGATGTGGTAATCATCGGCGAAGTGCTCGGCAAACCAGTCCCAGGTGCGGCAGTGGTCCTGACTGCCGTGCACGAGCAGCATATTGGGCGATGTGGTGTTGCCCCAGTCCAGGTAGTGCAGGCGGAGCCGCTGCGAGAAGTAGCTGTGCGAGGTGGGGTTACGATTCATCTTGTTCGTGTCTCTCGTGTTCATGGTTCAAACCCAGCAGGCGGGACTCGATCCGGGTGAAGGCGGATTGTATGTGGTCTGACAGCGCGCGGATTCTCGGCACGCCGCGCAGGTCCGGGTGAAAGAGCAACCAGATGGGCTGTGCCTCCAGGGCTCCCAACGCTCCGATCCGCTCGAGCTTGGGATCGGCGTCACCCACGGCACAGGGCAGGAGCGTGATGCCCATGTCCGCTGCCACCGCCGACTGCTGCAGCAGAACGCTGTTGCAGCGAATGCGCACGGGCACATCTGCGAAGTAGCGGTTCTTGAATTCCGGCGCCCTGATGCTCTCGATGCCCGACTCGATCCACAGGGCGCCTTGTGGCGCCGAGATCGGATCGTGCCGCGCCAGGTAGGAACGGCTGCCGTAAACGCCGAGTCTGGACTCGCCGAGCTGGCGGCCGATCAGCGTATCCGGCGGTTGATTCGTGACCTGGATGGCCATGTCCGCCTCACCACGCGCCAGGTCCAGCTCCCGGTAGTTGGGAATGAACTCCAGGCGCACATCCGGATGCGCCGAGGTGAAGCCGGCGAGTTCCGGCATGAGAATCAGGGCCAGCACATCGGGCAGGGTCAGTCGCACGGTGCCGGCGACCTGCTCGCCCCAGCCGGAGAAGGTGGCCTCCAGATCGCCGAGTTCAGCCGCCAGCGGGGCCAGGCGCGCGAACAGCTGATCGCCATCGGCGGTGAGCTGAAGGCCCGAGTGGCTGCGCACGAAGAGCTTCACCCCGAGCCGGCCCTCGAGACCATCCAACCGGCGGGTGACCGTTGAGGCATTCACACCCAACCGATCGGCACTGGCTCGCACAGAGCCGGATTGCGCCAGGGTGGCAAAGAAGCGATAGTCGTCCCAGTTAGCCAATGCGCGCAACACTCCTGGCAGATTCGCTCGAATACGTTGCAATTATGCAACATCACGTTGCGTTACCAAAGGTTGCATTTCGTGTTACCTAAAGTAACATTGCCCCCAGATTTGTTGAGGGATACCCGAAACCTCCCCTCCCCTCCCCTCCCTTCGGGTATCCCTCTCAATCTATCCCTCCCCTACAAGTAGGCGGGGTTAGCGATCTCCAGATCTCTAACCTCGCCACATTTTTTTCGGCCGGGCATTTACCTACCATCCAACCTTCCACTCAGCAGGATGGGCCCGGCCAATGGACTACCAGCATCTCCGCATCGATCACGACGGGCACGTGGCGACCGTCACCTTCAATCGACCGGGCAAAGCGAACGCCCTGAACTTCGAGCATCTGGCCGAAATCGAGGCGGCGGCGCTGGCCTTCCGCGACGATCCCGAAACCCGGGTGATCATCTTCACCGGCGCCGGCAGGCACTTCTCATCCGGCGCCGACCTCACGGACCCAGGCAGCGAGTACCAGGGGCCGCTCACTCTGCGCCGACGCCGTTCCCGCATCGGCGAACGGGCCATTCGAGCGCTGCATGAGATCGATCAGATCACCATCGCCGCCTGGAACGGGGCAGCCATGGGCGGGGGCGCCTGCATCACCACCGCGCTGGATTTCCGGATCGGCGCAAGCGGCTGCTTCATGCAATACCCGGAGGTGGACATCGGGCTGAATCTGATGTGGAAGAGCCTGCCGCTGATCACTCACCTGGTCGGCCCGGCCAGAGCCAAACGTCTGGTTGCAGGCGGCGAGCGGATCTCCGCCAGCACCCTCCTGGATTGGGGTGTGCTCGACGATCTGGTGGCAGCGGACCAGCTGCTGCCGCGGGCCAGAGAAATGGCTGAGCATTACGTGCATAAGCCGCCCGTGGCCGTGCAGATGATCAAGCAGAGCGTTAATCGCATCGTCTCGGCGCTGGACCAGAGCATCATGCACATGGACGTGGACCAGAATCTGTTCAGCAGCACCTCCGAGGACCGGGCGAAGGCCGTGCAGGCCTATCTCAACGGGACGACCCCGGAATATTCAGGTAACTAGGCAAATTTATTGCACCTGTCCGCGGCCAGGGCGTACTATGGGTTAACTGTTCGATTGGGGGATTGAACGATGGATCTTCTGGGATACGCAGCACTCGGTGGGCTCGAGCGACTCACCATCGTCGCCGGCGCCGTCATCATCGGCTACTGGGGCTACCGTCTGTACACGGCCGAAAAAAGTGCGGGCCTGATCTTCATGGGTCTGGCCGTACTGGTACTGGTCGGCGCGCTCGCGACCGGCGGCAGCTATCTGAAAAGCGTCGGTGAGGGCTATCAGCTGGCGAGTCTGCCGGCGGAGTCTGCTGCCGATGATTCTCCTTTCGTGGCGCCCGCTGAGCCGGAAGACGCCGAACTGCCAGCTGCTGACACGCCGCCTGAGCCGGGTGCTGCCGAAACGCCAGCCGCAGCGCCGGTCGCCGCCCAACCGCCGCCAGCGCCGGAAGCCGCAACAGAGCTTCCAACGCCCGAGGACACGGCGATCGCAGAGGCGGCTGACGCTGACGCAATTGCGGCGGAAGTCGCGGCGCGCAGTTCGGATGAGCCACGGGTGAGGCGGCTTGCTACTGGCGCAGAACTCGGCGGCCGGATTGTTTCCGTGAAGTCGGAGAACGTCTCGCTGGAATGGTCTGCGGACGCCGAAGAGCCGGAATCAGGCTCCGAGTAGGCGGCAAAGCTGAGTCAATGGCGGGCGCGCACCAGCACCCGCCCCTCACGTTCCTCGATCTCAGGCAACTCACCGAACCGGCAGGTCTGCCCTGTCAGGCAATCTCCCGTGCGCACATCGAACGCATAACCGTGCCACGGACAGGCGACAGCGCCGTCCACGATCGGCGCGTCATTCAGTGGCCCCAGCTGATGAGGACAGAGCGCCGGATAAACGACCAAATCTTCCCCGGCCTCGTTCAACACGAAGGATCTGCCGGCCAGTTCGATGGTCTGCGGCAGGGACAGGCCAGACCGTAGCCCCATATCCAACTCGCGGTTTTCCGGTCCGCCCCGCTCGATCCGACGGTCTAGCTGGTGCTGACGTTCCACCATCATCGCCACGTCTTCGTCATAGAGCCGGCTGTAAAGACTGGCATAGACGTTGCCGACTTTCTGCCGGAACTCAGGGGCGACGCCGGGCACGAAAAAGTCGACCACGATATCGACCCGCTCTTCCCCGATCGGAAAGGCATGGGTCCAGATCTCCGCCCCTTGATTGCGCCCGGACAAGGTCCGGGTGATCCAGCGCCGGCAGGCGCGATCCAGACGCAGCTCGATCTCGTTCTCGTCCCCACCAGGGCTCACGGTGATCGCCCGCCAGCCCCAGGGGCCGGCATCCAGACACTCGATGCTCCTGAAGCTCGACTCGTGGACGTGCGGCAGGTGTTCCCAGTCGAGCGTGTTCTCGTACATGCGCACCAGGCTCACCGGCAACACCCGGCGGTAGGTGCCCACGTGAGGCAGCTGCGAGCTGGGGAAGGCTTCGATGATTTCGTGGTCCGGCATGTCATCTCTCAACACTCTTTGAGTCGCATGAAACAACGAAACTCACCTGAGTTCATTGCGCAGTGCACGATTGACAGGCGCGGTGCGCTGTAGTGATATCCGTGCAGGGGAGGAAAGGGAGCGATACCGCGCGACCTTTTCGAGGGACGGCCGAGCAGCGCAGATTCTAGAAATAGATGGGGAGCTGTTCGGCCGTTTTCGTTCCAGGACAACTGGACCTGCACTTTCGCACTTCCCTTCTTTTCGCTACCTTTCCCTCTGAAGAGACATCAATTAGAGAGGCCGATCATGGCTGAAGCCGTCACCGAAAAACCCGACCTGCTCACCGCAGACCCGTACAGCGTGCCGCTGGACGCCATTGACGTCAGCCAGGCTGCACTGTTCGAACAGAATAAGTTCTGGCCCTACTTTGAACGGCTTCGGGCCGAAGACCCGGTCCACTATTGCCCGGACAGCATGTTCGGACCCTACTGGTCTGTGACCAAATTCGACGACATCGTCTACGTGGAGAAGAACCACGAGCTCTTCTCCTCCGCGCCAGGCATCACGCTGGCCGATCGGCAGGAAGACTTTCAGACGGTGAACTTCATCGCCATGGACCGGCCAAAACACGACGACCAACGCAAGGCAGTGCAGGGCGTGGTCGCGCCGCGCAACCTGGCCGAGATGCAGGGGCTGATCCGACAGCGTGCCGCCGATATTCTGGACAGCCTTCCCCTGAACGAAACGTTCAACTGGGTGGACCTGGTTTCCATCGAGCTGACCACCCAGATGCTGGCGACGATTTTCGATTTCCCGTTCGAGGACCGGCGCAAACTCACCTACTGGTCAGACATGGCTACGTCCGGCGAGCTTGCCGGTGGCCCCACACCGGAACCCGTCCGTCGCGCTGCCCTGCTCGAATGCCTGGAGGTGTTCACGCAGCTGAAGGAAGACCGGGTCGGCCACGACGGTTTCGATCTGGTGACCATGCTCGCCAACGACGAGTCCACGAAAAACATGGCGCCCATGGAGTACCTGGGCAACCTGGTCCTGCTCATCGTCGGCGGTAACGACACCACCCGGAACTCCATCACCGGTGGTGTGGTCGCACTTAACGAAAACCCGAAGGAGTACGACAAGCTCCTCGCTAACCCCGACCTCATTCCGAACATGGTCTCCGAGATCATTCGCTGGCAGACACCGCTCGCCTATATGCGTCGCACGGCGACTCAGGATGTGGAACTCGGCGGCAAGACCATCAGGAAGGGCGACAAGGTCGCGATGTGGTACGTCTCCGGAAATCGCGACGAAGATGCCATCGACAACCCGAACGACTTCATCATCGATCGAGCGAATGCGCGCCATCATGTGTCATTCGGCTTCGGCATTCACCGCTGTATGGGTAACCGCCTGGCGGAGATGCAGCTCAGGATCATCTGGGAAGAGATCCTGAAGCGCTTCAGGAAGGTGGAGGTCGTCGGCGAGCCGGTGCGGGTACAGTCGAGCTTCGTTAAGGGCTACTCAGAACTGCCGGTCCGTCTGCACCCGGTCTGAGCCATTCGGCCGGGAGATCTCATCGATCTCCTGGCAGAACGCCTAGCCATAACTCCTAGCCATAACTCCTAACCATAACTCCTAACCATAGTAGGGCTCAGAGCGCCGGCGCCTGCTGGTGCAGCTCGCCGTGCGAGACCCGTTGTTCCATCGGTTCCAGAATGTCGTCCAGCGTCCGGCTGATCATCGTGCAGTTGCGGATCATCTCGATCTTCGGCCAGGTGGCGGCTTCGCCCTCTGAAATCAGGTAGCGGGTTTCCGCTTCCGAGAGCACGGACAGCAGCTTGCTCGGATTCCAGAACTTCCGTCGCGGCAGGATGTTGATGTCTGCCGTGTAGTCCTGCGTCGCCAGGCCATACATCATCCGCGTCATCACGTTCAGCGGGTAGATGTTGCCGACCACACCCATGGCCATGGGATAAGTGGCCTTATAGAGCTCTTTCGCCGCGCTCTGATAGATGGCCATGGAACGGGTGAACAGATTGTCGTTCTGATGATGATCGCGCAGCGCCCAGAGCACCACAGGATTGGTCTGGCTGCTGATGAAGTGGTTGACGCCATAGAGCCGGGTCAGTCGGCGCACGGGCATGTCGTCCGTCATCGAGCCATCCACCCACTTCCGGGATGGCACGTAAGGTTGGCGCTGCCCCTGGTTGTTCTGGGCGGCCAGGGTTACCGCTGGAAATATGCCGGGGATCGCACAGGACGCCAGCACCGCCTCGCGGATGTAGACGTTCGGCGAGGTGATGGCGTTGAGCAATCGGGACCGCTGGTGAAACTCCCGGGGCGATACGGAAATATTGATCTTGCGACCCGTTTCCTCGAAAGCCTCCTCGAAGGTCATGTCCGGAATCAGGCCGGCAACGATATCCCGGACGTTGTCGATGCTCATCCGGGAGCCGATGGAAGCTTTGCGGGAGCTTTCCGAGAACGCGTCGAACGACTCGACCAGCACCTTGGGATCAAACAGCTTTTCCAGCTCTTCATCGTCGTGGGTGCCGACGAAGGCGGCCATCATGGAGCCGGCGCTGGCGCCGGAGATCACGTCCGGCAGCAGATCCTGCTCCACCAGCGCCTTGATCACGCCGAGGTGGAACGGCCCCAGCGCGCCGGCGCCGGACAGCATGAGCGCGGAACGGCCGAAGCAATGGCTGGCACGGCGGAAGAACTCGAGTTTCTCGCCGAAGGGCACCTCGCTTTCGGGCGCATCGGCCACCTGCTTGAGCGCATCGCAAAGGGCGTTGATGTAATTGGTGATCAGATCCTTGGTGCCGAATCGGGCCCGATTATAGAGGGCCGGATTGCCCATGCCGCCCATGTTGCCGTGGATGCCTTCGTTGAGATAGAAAAGCAGCCGATGCGCGTCGCCGCTGGCGCTGATTGTGCTCACCTCTTCGAGCCGCCGGCGGATCACTTCGTGATCGTAATGGGTGCTCTTGTCGGTCTTCCGCCACTTCGCACCGCCCATCTTTTCGTCTTGAGCCATCGCGGCGGCCTTCCACTCATCGTAGGTGCTCGCATTGATGGGGCGCATGGAAGCGGAGGTGACATTCGAGGCCCCTTCCAAGGCCTCCTTGGGTGACGGTGCGTTCATAGGACTCTGGTCTTTTGACGTTTAGCTATTAGATAGCATGTTGCAGCGCATCATGCCACCGTGGCTGCCACGGACTTGACCGAAATCAGCCACTCCGGTAACTTTCCGCCAATCTTTTCACTGTCAAGTTAGCCCATGAAGAGGAGACGAGCATGGCGGCACAGATCAGCGAGAACGACGTGGATTACGCGACATCGGAGCAGATCATCGAGGACCGGGTCACCGCCCGGGTCGAGCGGGACGAGTTTGTCGTCTTCCTGATCGGCATGCGGGTGAACAAGCCCTGGAAGGTGCATCGGTGGCTGCCGGTCGCAAAAGCCATGGGTCGCATGATCGACGAACTCTACGCCGCGCCGGACATGGGTCTCAGGCATCTGGAGAGCTGGTTCGGGCGCACGAGCATCATGGTGCAGTACTGGGACTCCTTCGAGGCGCTCGAGGACTACGCCACCAACAAGTCCGCCGAGCACGTGCCCGCCTGGGGCGAGTTCAACAAGCTGGTCGGTTCGAACGGCGATGTGGGCATCTGGCATGAGACCTATGTGGTCAAACCCGGCACCTTCGAGTGCGTGTACAACAACATGCCCCGCTTCGGGCTCTCACGGGCCTTCGAGACTATTCCAGCCGTGGGTGCTTACGCCCGGGCACCAACGAGGATGGCGGAACAGGGCAAGGACAAGCGGGAAGCAGCGTAAAGCGCAACCAGCTTGCAGACGCGCCTTGTCCAACGGTCCGTTGATGCTCTGGTCGCCTGCGCGACCAGCTAGCGCGTCAGCATCTGACTCAGACGAATGCCCGCTTCGGTCACGGTGCGCTCAACGAACGCATCCTCACCCTGCCCCGAAGCAAAGCCATCAAACTGACCTTCCAGCAGCAGCATCGCGTAGCCATGAATCTGGCTCCAGGCAAGGAGCACGTCGTCCTGCAAGCCCCGCTCGCGGATCCGCTGATCGAGCGTGTCTGAGGTAACGTCCGAATCACCTCGCTGCACCGCCACGCTGCTGGTCATCTCCGCATACGTGCGAGACGCCGCAGCCGCAAGCGCTGCGTTCTCCCGATCGATTTCCCGCCAGCGGAACATCAGGCGGAAGTGATCCGGATGACGCCGGGCGAAGTTCACGTAGGCACGGAAAACGCTGATGATGCGCAGCTCAGGATCCAGCTCGGCGCCAGCCGCGCGGTCTTGCCGCAGCGTGTCCGTCAGCCTGTCGAAGGAGCGTGCGGCCACCTCTGCCAGCAGCCCCGAGGCGTCTTTGAAGTGGTGCTTAGGCGCGGCGTGAGAAACGCCGGCCCGTCGAGCACAGGCCCGCAGGGTCAGTCCGGCCACCCCCTCCTCTTCGAGGAGCGCCTCGGCCGCGCCGAGCAGGGCTTCCTTCAGATCGCCATGGTGGTAGCTCGATCGGGCTTTCTGATCGGAGACCACTATAAGGTCTTTATCCGGCTTTGCGCAGCAGGAAGACGAAGGGCCGACCGTCGATCTCAGCCTCAACCGCATCAGCCGTGGCCACATCCTGCTGCTCGAAGCTGACGGCCAGCGTCGACTGCATGATGTTGTCGCGATGCTCAGCAGCCGCTCGAATGAGCTCGGCGTCGCCCTGATAGGCCACCTCGATCCTATCCGAGACGTTCAGCGCCACTTCCTTGCGGCGCTGCTGAATGCGGTTGACGATCTCCCGACCGTAGCCGCCGCGGACGAGCTCGTCGTCCAGCTCGCAGTCGAGGTCCACAGAGATGAACCGGTTGGACACCGTGGTGGTGCCCGGCCCGGGCTGCTGCAGCACCTGAATTTCCTCGGTGCTGAAAGATTCACCGCCGAGCTCGATCTCGCCGTCTGCCTGCAGGCTCGCGATCTGCTCGCCGCTGAGGCTAGAGATCAGACCCTGAAATTCCTTCATGCGCTTGCCGAGCCGCTTGCCCAGCACGGGGAAGTTCGGCTTGGCGACGAGCTGGATGAATGCCCCCTCGTCGGATTCGTACTTCACCTCCAGCACGTTCAACTCGCTCTTCACGTAGTCCTCGAGGCGCTTCATCTCCTCGAGCAGCCCTTCATCCCGGTTGATGATCGTGAGACAGCGCAGCGGGGTCCTGATGCCCACCTTCACCTCTTCACGACGCTGCCGTCCGAGCAGCACCACCTGCTGCATGCGGTCCACGGCAACCTCGAGCTCCGCCTTGATCCGATCCGGCTCAGCTTCCGGGTAATCGCACAGATGCACGGACGCCGGCGAGGCTTCTCGGCCGCCCAGCGTGGCAAGCTGCAGATACAGGTGATCGGCAAGGAACGGCGCGAACGGCGCCATCACCTGGGCCAGCTCGTAGAGCGTGGTGTAGAGGGTGGAATAGGCGGCGATCTTATCGGCAGTGATGGCTTCGCCCCAGAACCGCGACCGGTTCAGGCGGATATACCAGTTGGTCAGATCTTCGATGAAGTCGAACAGCTGCGGCACCACGTTGTAGAGCCGGTACGCCTCCATCTGCTCCGCGACGTTTGCCTTCAGCGTCTGCAGCCGCGACAGGATCCACTGATCGAGGATGTTGTCACCTTCATGCAGGCCCTTGTCCGGCGACCACTGATCGATCTCGGCATAGGTCTTGAGGAAGGAAAAGGCGTTGTACCAGGGCAGCAGCGCCCGTCGGGTCATGTCGCGCACGCCCGAGTCCGCGAAGCGCTGTTCTTCACCCCGAACGAGGCCCGAGTTGATCAGATACAGGCGCAGCGCATCGGCGCCGTAAACCTCCATCAGCTCGTCCGGCGGTGTGTAGTTCTTCAGCCGCTTGGACATCTTCTTGCCGTCTTCCGCCATCACCATGCCGTTGACGATCACGTTGCGGAACGCGGGCTTGTCATAAAGCGCGGCGCCTAGCACCGTCAGGGTGTAGAACCAGCCCCGGGTCTGATCCAGGCCTTCGGCGATGAACTCAGCCGGAAAGCCGGATTCGAAGACGTGCTGATTTTCGAACGGGTAATGCAGCTGAGCATAGGGCATGGAGCCGGATTCGAACCAGCAGTCGAGCACCTCCTCGATGCGGCGATAGGTGCCCTCCTCGCCATCGATCTGGAAAGTCAGCGGATCCACATGCTCGCGGTGCAGGTCTGTCACCCGCACGCCGGTATAACTTTCGAGCTCATCCAACGAGCCGATGCAGAGCTCATTGCCGGTCACATCGTTGATCCAGATCGGGATGGG